>JAAUXU010014146.1_pt1 | contig 23894 bp, 12 predicted proteins | sample 7278151 | NCBI WGS metagenome assembly JAAUXU01 (sample SAMN14350113, study PRJNA611818) | marine sediment metagenome | isolation source: surface marine sediment (1.8m) | place: French Polynesia: Moorea | collected 2018-08 | reverse complement strand
TTCCAGATTGCGTAGCTTAATTTGACCCCCCCCCCCTTATTACATAAGAACTCTTCGACAAGATGAAGAGCCTCTAAGTCATTCGACGGCGGTTGATTGCGCTGACAAAGATCTGTGGGACAAAACTGCGTCCTTCGTCGAGGCTTTCAGGTGCATTGACTACAGCGAGGACATTTGGAGCTTCCTGCTGTTGAAAGACTTGGAAGTGTTCGAGCATCTCCTGTACCCTCCGTTGCGGGCACCTGTTGTGCAACAACTGTGACGTGGAGAGGCTTCTGTAGCCACGGCTGGATGAATTGGTGCACCCACACTGGCCCATAGTGCATTTCTGGGGCAACTCGTAAGTCACATTGTGGTGGCGTTTGTTCAGGCAGCAGAAGTTGTGCAGCAGTGTCGGTTGCTTCTCTCCCCTCAGGTCCTCCTACAGCCTTCTCCATGGGTGGGGGAAGGCGGACTGACACAGCCAGGACACTCCAATGAGGGACACTGACCACATGAGGGCTGAAAGCAAGGTCTGTCTCTTTGGGGGGAGGGGAGGGGGGGGGACACCACGTCCTCCACACGAACTCGTGGATGTGGCTGGTGCGGCCCACAGTCAGTGAAACCGGACACTATGAAGTATTGTAATGAATTCTCTTTTCACTGGGGAAGCCTTCTTTTCCTCAGCTGGTGCTAAGGTCGGTCTTAGACTTCTTCTTACCTCATTCCAACAATGTCTTGGATGGACCCGCTCAAGAAAAAGGTTACCGAATTGTTTCTCTCTCATGCATCATGGATTCCTCTGCAATTATTAAGGCCAGAGCGAGAAAAAGAAGCCCAAACTCCGCTTTATTTAGCCCTGTGGCCAATGGGTAATTTGACGCAGGCAAGCGGGGCGGGCGGGCGGGCAGGCGGGCGTCCGTCACACGGCTCACAGACACTTTGGCGAACGGAGATTCGCGAAACGCGGAGTGGCGAAAAGGCCAGGCAGTCACAGCTTCGACACTGCCACGCGTGGCCATTTCCTCCGTCCCCCACGGCCTGTTCGGCGTTGTGACATCTCCGACCCGTTGGCTCCGGACTGTCCTGCCTACACAAGGAGCCCGAGGCCACGAACGCGGCAATTAAAAGACCACACGTACAGTAAACAGATGCTCGAACCCAAGAAGAATCTCCTCCTACGCGCCGGAATCGACTCAGCCACTTCAACCTGGGCTTAGTTTTATACATGCCACAGTACACAAGGGTGTGTAATATGCGGCGTGGGATATATTTCTTGTCTGGCTCCCCTCACATCCTCGGGGCGCCGAAAGCAGCGAAATTGGAATGTGGAGCCTCCGGGCGAGGCCGCGATTTGCATTTCCCCGGAAGATTACGAGAGAGAAAGAGATTGAGACCGATGTGGAGAGAGAAGAGGACAAAGAGAGAGAGAGAGAAAGAGCAAGACACACACACAGAGAGAGACAAAGACAGAGAGAAAGAAAGAGCTTTGTCTTGTGCGCAAAAAGAAATCGCGGTGATTTCGACGATTCGCGACGCTTCATTAATGTCGGCCGGCCCCAAGTGCGGCGCAGACAGGTCGGCGGCGGCGGCGGCGGCCGAGCCGCCGTCAGCCATTGTGGGAGCCGCTCTAACGCGCGTAAAATCGGGAAATTGGCCACCCCCACGGTCTTCAATTACACGCCCCAAACGCCCAATCTGCTCCTTGTCTTTGGCGTCACGAAGGCAATTCAATCGGTTCACGCTCGGGGTGATCAAGGACGGCGACTCGGAGGAGGACGGGAGCAACCCCAAAAACAAGTGATTGAGCAAGTGTCACAGACAAGCACGACCTCATAAGCAAAGGTTGGGGCTTTTTTTTCTTTCTTTCTGGAGATTGAGACTTTTAAGGTCGTGTTTTGCAAGCAGAAATGGGCTCGTGAGCCAGGTAGGTAGGCGGGTGTTTAAGGCCGCGTTGAGCGAGCGGAAGTGACACTCGCTCCGTACAGGGTGTCGCTGATAGAACATCAGCCCCAAGAGCACCAACTCCTGGTAGGCCTTCTTCTGTCTGACTTGACGTTAAGGCCTGGTGCCCCGGGCACTTTGGCTCTTGGTTTTCGCTCGTGCACGCGCGCCTTAAGCATCAGTAGGCGGCGCATAAGGCACTGGGGCCAGTGACAGCTGGAAAATGGATCGGAATCATCTTCATCCTGCGACCTTCGGCGAAAATTTTCCCTTTTTTCCCCCCAACTTTTCTCGCCCTCCAGCACAAACAGATTGAACTTGTGTCTGTTATTCATGTGGGACCTGGGCTCAATATTTCCTGGGAACAACCGATCGAGGCCTTCGTGGGCCCCAGCCAGGCCTGCGCAGGCCCAGTTGTGATATCTGCGATCCAGCGATAAAAAGCTTGAGTTGTGTGATTGTTTTTTTTTTGTAATCGTCTGCAGAGAATAAAAGGATACAAAGAGTTTTATGAGGTAGTCTCATAATGACTTTGGCGGTCAGATAGATAAAGAAAGACCCTGGCTCTACAGGGTGACCTCAGAAGTGCTGCCTGCTCCGCTTTCCTTCGATTGCTGATGCCGCGGAACAAGACCAAGCTGTTGGTCAAGTTTGTCCTCAGTCGGCACTGGCTGACTGGAGTGTCGATCGAGAGGGTCCCTCCATCTTCTGCCACCCTGTATCGACTCTCACCTCGATTTCGACCACTCTGTATCGACTATTCAAATGGTCTGGCAGCAGTCGAGCATCTCTGCCACCCTGTACATGGAGAATCAAGTAGGACTTGGCCACCCTGTATAGAGAATTAAGCAGGTCTTGGCCACCCCGTAAAGAGAATTAAGCAGGTCTTGGCCACCCTGTATCTACCGACCATTAAGAGAGGGTCTCACCGTCGAGCGGATTTGCCACCCTGTATTGACCACACCATTAGAAGGGTCGGTTGAGCCTCTTGGCCACCTTGTTGTATCGACTATCAAGTAGGTCTGTCCTGGCCACCCTGTATCAGCTAATAAAAAGAGTCTCTCAGTCAGTCGAGCATCCTGGCCACCCTGTATGTACTGCATATGCCTGATCGTCCAGGCGTAGAAAAAGAGCTCTTGTCGGGATTATCTGCACAGTCCCATTTATTATCATTGTAGCTCAAAGGAAGGCCCGTTTTTTTATTTGACGAATGGGTGCAGGCCTTATGGGGCTCGTCTATCGGGTCAACAGTCATCAAGGACATCATGACATTTCCATTGAATGCGTACACAATAATAAATCCCAATAGGCATGGAGGATGGAGACTTCTCTTGTCGTGTGTGTCTACATATGTGTGTGTGTGTGTCTCAAAAAGCCAAGGTTGCTCTGGCTTCGGGGCCTGAAAAGTAACTCATTTGAGTGGGTAGAGCAAATTACACAATCTTTTTCTTTCCCTTGAGCTCGTGCCAACTTTCCCATCTTCGCGCGCACGTGTGAGAAAAATAATTACTGGCCCAGATCGAGCGAACCGACCGACCTCTTCTCCGGGGGAAAAAGAAGAGAAATTGCGTGTATAGATTATGCGTAACCTCGAGTTGTCGAGATTGCAAATTTGGCCCCCCTGCCCTGCCTGCCTGGCTCTAAACGATGGCAGCTGAGAGCGTTGATTGCAAGGTCTTCATTGCAAATTTGCATTGTCAGCGCGGGAAATCGAAGCTCGACCCGGAGATTAAGTTTCAATCGGGGCTCCTTCTTTTCTTATTCTTTAAGGCGCGGTCGCGCGGGAGACTTTGGCACGTTCTCTCTAGGTCGAAGAAGACTGTGGTGTGGCTGCACAATGATGACGACATTTATTCAAGTACTTTTTTATGTAGGCCAACAGGTGTTCCCCAAAAAAGTGCTCAAAAGTGTGGCTGCACAATGATGATGACACTTCTTCAAGTACTTCTTCATGTAGGCCAACAGGTGTTCCAAAAAAAGTACTGAAAAGTGTGGCCACCCAAATTTGAAAACAAAGTACTTAAAACACAATAATGATGGCAATTATTGAAGTACTTTTTTAAGCGCAGTGACGCAATTTTCATTCATCCATTGCCGCAAAAGACCATAAATTGTTTTAAGAGAATTCCACGTCAGATTGCATTGATCTGGTTCGTGCCCAAGGAGGTCCGGAAGAGGCTCACTTTGCCACCCTCCTGCTGTAGTGACAGCGAGCAGCAAAGTCTTCTCCACACTGTTTTTATGTCCTGCCAGCGGGTGGTAAAGTAGAGGTCATGACTGCAACTTAGGGAATATGAAAATTATCCACCGATATATGGGACTTGCAGCTGGTAATTTGCTGTGATCAGAATGGCCACTGTAACGTGAAGCACGTTGAGGGCCTCGACAGCAACACTCCGGGCCTGCACCGACGGCGGGTCAGATGCTACCTGGCCAGAGATGCACTTAATAATGTACTAAGAGTGCAGATTGCCTAATTGGAAGGGGAATTCTATAAATTGGCCAGCACAATGCCTAATTTGACAAGTCTTGTGCAAGTGGAACTTCGACCCGCAATTGTCGAGGATAATATTCGAATTCAACGTGGGTGTTTTTTTTTCTTTTTTTTTTCTTTTTTTTGCAAGGATACTTTTTTTTCTGCAATTGTCACAGCTTCTTCCTTTCGCAAGGGTCGCATTTCTCTGTGAGCCGCAAAAAAAGCCGCCCTTTTTTCACTTTTTAATCATTTTCCATACGACCAAAGAGGAAAAAGAGAGAAGAAGAAAAAACTAATTACCTCTAAACCCATTTGATTGCCTCCTTTGATCTTTACCGAGAATGATGATGATGATGGTTAATAACGATCACATTGAGAAGGCAAAGGGGTAAGATCCCTCCCTCCCTCCCTCCCTCCCTCCCTCCTCTCATGTATGGGCCATTCTGGAGGCTGCTCCATTCTCCATAACTCACACTTGTTCTCCGTGCAGAGCTTCTCAGTGCTCAGGGGTGTCAGGTGGAACAATCTGCAGCTCTGTTTAGATGATGTCGATGCTGAGATTTGTGCCATCATCTCGGTCTCTCCTCTTAAAAAGGGAATCCAAGGATGCCAGAGTAAGAAGAGGAAAAAAGCAATTTTCCTTTAACGCGTGTTCCGCCTTCGCCCGGTCCGGTAATGACGTGAAATCGCCGTAAATTATCGTCGCTTAAGGCCCGTTGGAAGGGGGAAAAGATCGTTGAGCGCAGGCATAATTAGATACGCGGAATGTTTTCCAATCATATTTGCCCAAGATAAATGTCTTCAGCGTCTCTGGGCTCCAAATTGGACCTGGTGGCGGCGGCGGCGGCGGAGGCGGAGGAGGAGGAGGAGGAGGTGGCGCTGGCGCTGGCGCAGCACAAGGGCAATTTCCCAGTGACGCATTTTACGACCTCATCCACCATTCTGTGTAACGTACGCAAAAATGCGTCAAGGCCCTCCTCCGATCTCTGACATTTACCTACGCAGCAGCTGCAGCAGCAAAACAGAGACGTTGTAATTATTGCGGGGCGTTTTCCAAGTATTCAAAGGTCACTTCCCACTTTCATCCAGCTCACGTACAAGTAGGAGGAGGAGGAGGAGGACGGCGACGACGACGACGACGACGACGACGACGACGACGACGACGAGGTGTCTCTATGGAGCAGCGGCTGAAAGGAAAGACTTGAGCATGTCCAATGTTCATGATCTTCGACAATGTCAAGTCGGACTTTCACTCTGCGTCATAAAGTGCTCAAATTTTACTGCCTGCCATCATCGGCGGCGTTGACGCAATAAAGCGTCAGTGCCTTCAATATGATGCTGGATAGGTTTCTCTGCCGGACTCAGCGCACATCATCGATTTCACCACACGTCCGAAAATTCACTGCGGAGGGAGTGAATTTGCATCTTTGGCCCATGCGTCAAATGCGTCAAGAGCTTTGGGGAAGCTTTTCTTCGATCGCATCACTTTTCACCCACTGCGATTTCTCTTCGCTCCTCCTCTGCTCTGTTCGGGGAAACGTCTCCTCGGAGACGTCGATGCTCATGCGTGGGGCGAAAAAGGGCGTCACAGGTGCTTTGTAATAAAAGTTTCGATTTATGGCCCTCAACAACCGAGTTTCGTCTGGTGTTCGTGCAGCCGCCAGATCGTGCGAGCCGCCAACTGCCGCACACGTGTGCACCACTTCTTGGAGCATCACACGGTCGCCAGCAGATTGAAAAGGCGAGAATTCGCGATAACCACGTTCGGCGGCGGCGCTTTCGCCGCCCAATATAAACGTCTTCGGTTATTGCTGCCATTGTTACGCACTCTCTCGAACCCCTTGAGCCCGGCTCGCTCGCCTCGAAAATGACGCCTGATCCCAGGCACAGATAAGGACTAAAACATGCAGATACGCATGCAAAATCACAAACTTTCTCTTGTTCCACTGGGGGAGGCAGAAAGAAAAGAAGCACTCAAATTTACGTTGCAGCAGACGGAGAGTAAATCTCTTTTCCAACGCCACAAAGAGAGAGAAAAATCCGCGGAGGTCGTGAGAAAACTATTTGGCCTGGCCCAAGATGGTCCCAAACCTTTTCATTTCTATATAACCACCCATTATGCTCATTTTTCTCCACTCCTGCCCAAAAAAAAAAGCCACAGTGATTAAAAGCGCTGAGAGACAACATCACACTGGGGCAAAAGATGATGACAGTGAAGCTCCGATTTAACCATCCACACTCGACTACTTCAATGCTTAATCATGCTCACAACATCGTTCATCTGCGAGGGAGGCGGAGGGAAAACTTTATCATCATTTTACGATTGGCCCATAAGGTGGGCCTCATTCTTGCCCCCCCCCCCAAATGTGAGTCAGGCCTACCTACGGAATGGTCTTTTTTTCTTCTTTCCTCTTCCTCAGAGATGTGCACAAATTCCCCAGATGCGACGAAGATGCGGAGACCACGGAGTTCCTCCCTCTTCTCGTGACTTGATGTCTCTTTACTAGCACGAATGAGTATTTTTGCTGGGTTCCCCCCCCATTTAAGGCACGGTCGCCACTTTTTGCCGTCCCCACTTTTTCTCGTCGTCCTCCCAGACCTTTCAACTTACATAATGCGGCAGTCATGTCTGACATGAGACAAATTCAAACGTTTCATGATCTCTCTCTAGGTCACAGATTTACTGCGAACCCCGCGGAGAGCGAGAGAGGGTAAAAAATGGCACAGGTTCTCTTCACGCACGCGCGAAAAAAAAAAAAAAAGAATTGGGGGCGTCTCTCACGAAATTAGGGGGTCTCTCAGCACGAGGTGGGGAAGAAGGAGGGGGAAAAACGCTTACCAGGGCTGAATGTCAAAACACAAACTTCCCCCTCCTGCGTGCGCCAGATAAGAGTCAAAGTGTTGTTGTTGTGGGCCAAAATGGGGGGGGGGGGGTGTTTCAACAATGGGAGGGAGGAATTCGCCCATTGTCTCCGGTCAGGCCCATGAGGAAGGCCTGCCGCAATCAGAGAGAGAGAAAAAGGCCCTAAGAAGGCCTTCAGTGTCATTTGCCGCCCGGAGCAACACAGGCGAGAGAGGCTTGATTACGCGCGCCCTTTAAATCAGCCGGAGGCCCAAGTCATCCTTGTGCTGTACAGACCCTGGTGCGTGCCTTTATATGGCGCATTTCTCATCCACGAGAGAGAAATGTGAATTATTCCTCCTCCCATTTGCCCCCAGCATCTGGAGCCCCTGACTGTGAAGGCCTCAATTTAAATGAGGAGACAGGAAATGATGGGTAGGCCTTTTCCATCGACAATGGCCGCCATCTCCAAGGCAACAGGGTTAGCCACCCACTCACTCAGGCCTGCCCGGGCTACTGCCTGTGGCTGGGCGCACGCACGCACGCACGCACGCACGCAAAAAAAAAAAGGCTGGCAAAAATCTCAATCGGTGTTTTTGCATATCTGCAGTGCTGGGTCCGTCCAGACCGGCCAAAGTGTGATCTCCGCCACCAACGTGAACGACGGGTCTTCATCCATCCAGAACTCCTCACAGGATGCTTCAAATTTGACGACATTGGAAAACAAAGTGTCCTTTACAAGGTCTATTGTTATAAACGTTCCCCTTTTTTTTCTTTCTTTCTTTCAAACTTTTCTTCCACACACGATTTGAAGGATGTCGAGTGCCAAGTCAGGGGCGAGTGGAAATTTCTTCCACACTGCGTGGAGTGACCAGAAAACTGATCACCCTTCACGAGCGGCATCTCAGGGTTGCCACAACAGCATCCTGGCTGCCAGCATCCGGCCAGTGCCGTCCGGACGTGGAGCTCTTGATGACTTTTTTTTGCGCACTCTGCAGGTGTCACCCGAGCCCTCGATTGCACATGCAGTCTGCGCACCAGCCACGTGTCAAAGATATCGGCCCTCCGATATCGATGCGTAGACAGATACCCTTCCCTAATGCCGATATGCGGATTTGGGCCCCAAAAGTCTCGTGTCTGACGACCTGTAAAAGTCGGCGCTCAGGAAGGACGTTGTCAAGTAGCGTCTCTCTTTAGTGCCCAACTTGGAGGCCTTTGAACTTTGCTATTTCGAACCGGCAAAGGTGGGGGTGGCGCTTTTTTGGGGGTCAATTTTTGGAAAACTTTCGTTAAGATCTGATCAGTGGTGCAGATACACACGATACCTCCTATATAGGGGGGGGGCGTCCAAGTCTAGTAATAGGTGTGTGAGCTTCCAATGCAGAGATTTGCGCCCAAGATCAGCGCTGCCTTTGCCGAGGAAAATTGCTTCCTCAATACTGTTTTATGTCCCTGTGTCGAGCAAAAACTCTGTTCATCCCCGACGTTTTTTTTTTTGAAATCCGGACTTTTCAAAAACTCTGTTCATCCCCAACGTTTTTGAAATCCGGACTTTTCAAGTTCCGCCAACCACTCACACACGAAGCCATGACCGCAGTGAAACAATTCATCAGGGTCAGCAGCAGCAGCAGCAGCGCGGCCTTCGCAGACACCATTAATATGGGGAATCTGTGGCATGCCCATGTTCACACAGAGCTGTTAACATGTGAAGTGAACTCTGACTCGTTGAGGACCTGCCTGACTCTTGTCATTGCGACCCAACGAGCGCTCGCTCGTGTGTGTGAACACAAACACATTCATGAATTGACTGGCAAAGGATGCAGTTAAAACGCCAGCAGGGAATTTTGCTACGTGGCCAGACAGAAAATTGGCCCCATGATAAATGCTTGTGGGGGCCAATTTTTCAGGACTTCTTTTAAAAGTCTTTTTCCTCGAGCTAATTTTAGACGGAAAGGAGGAAGTCCAAAATGGATGTGCGTAACAAGTCACAAACGTTTATTTGCAAGAGTAAAGTGTGTGTGTACAACTACAGACTAGCATTAAAGCATCTTTCAGTTTCTCCTCTTGTAGGTTCCGTGCGAGAATCTGAGGGAGGCGGCGGCGGCGGCGGAGGCGGCGGCGGAGGCGTTGCCGCTGCCGCCACCGCTGCCGCCGTTGCCGCCACCGCCGCCACCGCTGCCGCCGTCAGCCGCCGCGGCTTCGTGTTTTCGCCGCCGGTATCCTTCTCGGAGTCGGTGGATCTCCCTGGAAGCCGTCGTCAGGTCGGCCTGGAGCTGCATTTCTCGCTCGCGTAGACGCTTCAGCTCGTGGCGACTGGAGACGTTCTGGCGCAGCAGCTCCAGCTTGTCCAGCCTCAGCTTGGCGATCTCCTCCTGCAGCTTGTCCACCTGCGCGGCGGTGGCCGAGTCACTGCTGCCCTCCAGGGTGATCATGGTGACCGGACCGGAGACCACGTTGCGGCAGTCGGGGTCCATCTCGTAGCCCACCGGCGCGTGCATGGCGACGACCACGTGGTGGTTGTGGTTGTGGTGGGGCCGACCGTGGCCGTTGATGTAGACCTCGCCGCCCTTGCTGTTGATGAGGAGAGGACTCAGTCTGCTCTCGGCCGGATCGATGGACGAGGTCAGGGAGTCGGAGTCGTCCGACAGCTGTGGCTCCCTGGCGTTGCTGTTGTTGCCGCCGCTGGCAGAACCTGGGAGAAGCGCCGGACTCCCGGAGCTGACACTGTGGTGGTCGCTGTCGCCGTGGCCAGAGTCTCCTCCACTGGCATGAGGGGGCAGGAGAGGGATTTTCATGGGCATCCGAGTGTTCCCGGGCAGGCTGGTGGAGCTGGCGGACGAGGACACTGGAAAGGTCCTGCAAGAAGAAGAGGACGCCAAGGACAAGAGTTCGACTCCCGTGGACGAGTTTGATTGCTGGTAGTGCCGGGATATCTTCATGAACCTTCCCTCCGGAGGACCCTGGCTCTTGGAGCGATTGGTGAGAGCCTTTTTCACCGAAGAAATGAAGCCGTTGTTGTTGTTGTTGTTGTTGTTGCTGCTGCTGCTGCTGCTGTGGAGACTGGAGCCGTTGTGATCGGACTCCTTGACCGCCTGCATTTCCTTGAAGTAGAGAGGTGACGTGTAGATCTCAGTTTGGCGCTGGAGCTCGCCGACTAGATTTGATAAGAGAGTCTGACGCGTCCTCTTCTGCAGGCTGAAGAAGCGCCCGGCCTTGTAGCAGGCGTTCTCGGCGTTGATCAGCTTGGTCAGCAGGAACTCCTTCAGCTCGGGACCCCTCTTGAATATGGCCGGATTGGGAAGTCTGGGCCCAAAGTACGGGACGTCGCTGCGGGCGGTCACGCTGATACGATACCTCTCCTCATCGATTGGCTGGACGAGGATGAAAGCGTGCAGGAAGTGTGAGGTGATCATGTCGGGTGAGAAGGGGGTATTGGACTCCTGGAAGATGATGGCCACGATGTCGTTGCCAATGTGCCTCTTCCTCTGCAACTGCTGGCTGTCGTTTTCAGTGTAGGGAAGCAGAGTGGACACGTGGAAGATGATCTCGTGGCCGTGGAAGTTCTCGTAGATCGTCTCCTCGCCAGTCTGGCCGAACTGAGTGTCCAGACCGCCTCGGTAGCCCTTGTGGGCGGAGAGGGAGATTTTCTGGCCCAGCATGGCCAGGAACTCCTCCATGGCGTGCGAGTGCTGCCGGTTGCCGAAGAGCACCTCCTCGCTGATCTGCCCGTACTTCTGGAAGACGACTCCGAACTTGAACGAGTTGACCAGGACGTGCTCGTCGTAGTTGACGATCAGTTCGGACGCCTTCGGACACAGCACTGGCGACAACTTGTCCACGCTAAGGTCCGGCGCCACCTGCAGGACCACTTTGACAGGGGACACGCCGCCGTCGCCCTTGACCACGTCCTGCAAGGTCCCGGCGCTCGATCGTACGATCACACGCGTGCTGCGAGGCGATTCCCCGCTAGAAGGTTTGAGCGAGACGACGACGGGCCCGACCTCGTCGTCCACGGCCACAAAGTTGTAGTGCTCGAAGCCCAAGAAGTGCGTGCGGTAGCTTCGCATGTTCTCGTCCGTCTCGAACTCAATCCTGCAGCATGCGTCGTCTTCTTGCTCCTCTCGTTCTCCGTGGAGGTTGTTCTGGGGAGGATCGACCCAATATCCGCCGGCCTGAGGCAGCAGGACCATCGGGTAGGGCGGAGGCCTCTTCAGGGCCTCGTGTAGCATGGCCTGTGGAAAGAGACGGAAAAGCGTCAGAGTCAAGTCGGATAGGCCTCAGTGGCCAGGGCCCAGGACTCAGGGCCCAGGACCCAGGGCCCAGGACCCAGGGCCCAGGACCCAGGGCCCAGGACCCAGGGCCCAGGACCCAGGGCCTGAAATGAAATGCTGGTGCGCACCCACCTTCGATTGCGCCGCCGCCGCCGCCACCGAGGTTCCCTTCGATGGCATTGAACATCTTTGGTCGTCGAGTCTGGCCGATTGTAGACGGTCGATGAGATCGAACAGCTCACTCTTGGAGTTGACGTGATGATCCATGTCGGCGGGGAGGGTCTTCGTCGTTCAACGTCTGCGCGAAAGTCGTCACCGCTGTTATCCTGCAAGGGGACGGACGGTGCAAGTTACAACAACAGCGGCGAGTCCATGAAGCTGAGCACGGACTACTGGCCCACTACAGCAACGTCTCTCAACTCAGCACCGACGCTCTGCCGTGCATCTCTGGAGACGGTCTCAGCATCTTCCAGTGAGGACAGAGATTGGATCATCTCAGCGTTGGCTTGATCAACAAAAAGGAGAAGAAGAAGAAAAGCTTCCTCAGCATTGTCTTGTTCAAAGGTATCGAGACTGAAGAGACGACGAGGAAACAACACCTCAGCCTTCTCCTCATGACGCCAACGAAGTCACTGAGGGTGCGCACTCACGCGGTGCTGGCGGTGTCGTCCAAGCTCAAGAACGTCTCCAGGAACAAGTACTAAACGTAGTTGTTGATCTGAGACGTGAATGACGATGCTTCTCTTGACAGATCGACCTCGGCCTGAAGAGGTTCCTGCTCAAACTACCAAACAAACCGACTCATCTGAGACTCTAAACTGCCACAATCCTCCAAGTAGCTCATGAGTCGTGTCTAACTGCGCATGTGTGTATTAGTTACCCAATCTCTCTCCCCATTCCCCGGAGGCGAGATCCCCCTACCCAAAAATTCTCCTCTCACTCTCGTCGAGTGGTGGCTTCCGTCTAATCGCCTTAACGCACGCACTCCCACCGTGGAGTCATCCGCGTCCCAGCTCAAAGTTCACATCTTGGGCATGCTCAAGAACTTGCTCACCCTTCTCGTGGCAGAGGGGCGAGCAGCGGCCGCGGCTGCAGCATTGACGCATCTTCTGCTCCTCGTGGCTCACATGGCTGTTGCAGATGGTGGTCAGAGCCAAGTCAGAGTCTTCCAGCACTGCACACCACACGTCCGCCTTCGACGCCACTCAGGCACTGACTGATCATTCATTGGAGGCAGGCGCCGGGCGGGCGCTTGGCGGAGACTGCGTCGTCGCTGCCGCAGCTGCTGCCGACCAAAAAGATCTTCTCCTCGAGTAGGTTAATGCCTTCCTTCTTCTTCTTCTTCTTCTTCTTCTTCTTCTTCTTGGGCGTCGCCTGACGCGCGAAAGTTGGGCGCCCTCATGATAACGAGCCTGCGCGCGTGCATACTTAAGCTCCTTTTTTTTTGCTCAATGTCGCGTGGTTTCCCATGTTTTGCAGCCCAATTATTCCTTATTTAGTTGTCGGAGCTCTAAAGCTCATGTTTTACGAAAGACTCTGAGGATGTGAGCTAAATTTGCTGTGTTTTTGCTCCTGCGTAAGTGGTCTAATTTAGAGGACTGGAAGTGCTTCGACGTCTCGAGCCGCGAGCGAGCGGTGAAGTGACGCAACGTCTTGCGCATGCGCGGCCTCCATCCGAGGTCGTCCGAGGTCTATGAGGTCGGCGGCTGCTGTCGGCACCGCTGGCGTCACTCGCGTGGAGGTCGCGCAACCTTGCAGAACTTGGGCGGCGCGGACTCGGCACAGTTGACATACGAAATTGTTTGCAACTTCCAGGAGTGCAAAAACCTCAATATTTGGCCAGATTGTGCTGCTGATTGATTTTTTTTTGTCTGTGTGTGTGTGTGTGAAGGACCGACTTTCAATGAACACCTACTTTACTGTACCTGTAGCGACGAAACCTCAGATTTTTGGTCTCTTTTCCATCGTAGCCACCGAGTTTTGACTCCAAAGCTAAAACAAGTACAGTGATCTTAATATTGGTTGGTGACTTCCCAACTTTTGCATGTGTAGGCATTGGGCCAGTTCGAAAAATTTCAATTTTGCTCAGTCATGTTGGGAAATTGGCCTTGGCACCAGTCCTGCTTTTAAGTATAGGTTTCGCCTACTTCTCACTCATGGTTTCATGACATAATGTATGAAGTGAGATGAGTGTGAACCTCTGTTTTGGCCACAGCTCTTGGCTGGTTCTTCACTCATCTATAGAATGCTGAAGCCCAAGTGATATATGCATTTTTGCACTAGGACTACACATTTTTCACGCCCATAGCAGACTTTTTACTACATAAAAGTTGGACCGAGTGTGTTTTGAGCAAATATGTGGTTCTAGAGCAAAAGTGGTCGAGTTTTTAGAGCAGATTCTTAGCGTTCCAGAGGAGGAGTGAACCACTTTGGTAGCTCTATCTGATCAGAAGCTCTGGCCTTAAGGGGACATACGCACTAAATATGGCACGCTGCAATACTTTGAGTTCGAAGTGCATACAGCCATTGGCTCCGCAGAGGAAAAAAGAAATGCTTCGAGGAAAATCTGAATATTTTTTAATATTAACCCAGGTTGTCCAGACATGATTTTGGACAAAAGAGCAGCACCTTCTCGAACTGGCCAAATAGGGATGATTTTTATACACAAACTATCACAATGGGGGGGGGGTTGAGGTGGTCAGAAAGATTTCTTTGTAAAGAAGAAAATTCACTACATCTTGGCTTTTTGGCATTTGGCAAGATGCACTGACTGAACTTCCGAAAATTTTCATTTTTTTTTTGACGCGGCCTCATGTTCGTTATGTAGCCTTCATGCATAATGTACATGTCAATAGATTGCATGATAGATATGCCTGCCCATCTGTAGCGGGCAAAAGTTTAAAAGCTACCAATATATTCACATTTTACCAAGTATATGAACCCTCACTTGGTGGGAGCCACCCCAAGCAAGTGATTTACACCAGTTACACCACTTAAAAGCTATAACTAGGGCTAGGATCTAGAGGTGACCGAACTAACGTCTGACCTCCACAGCACATTTTAGACAAGACTGATGATCACTTTTAGCCAGACAATTGTTCATCTTTCATTGGGAGCTGTCAGCAACTGCACAATCACAGTGACTGACATTTATTTGCATGACTCACGTTTCTAGAGACTGAATTTTTAGGTGAATCAATCACCTCGCGATCCCAGCCCTGGTTAGAACTCACTTGCTTCAAAAAGTAGAGCAGCAACAATGATGAGGGGTGAGTGCGCAGGACCCAACAACGATTCCAAAGCAACTAAGTGCAACAGACTTTAACTCACTTAAGCGTATTTTTCTCAATCAATATAATATTGTTCTTTGTTGCTCGCCGGTCAACAGGGGTGGGTCTCTGAGAGCTTTTTAGATCAGTCTCGGGCAGAGAAACAATGATTAAGCATTGGCCACTTGTGACGCTGTTTCTTGAGTCGAGACTGAAATATATGTGACTCACCTAAGAATCCGGCCTCGAGCAACAGGGTGGGCCAAAAACAAACGTTCATCAGGCTTTCCTGATCCTCGCGTCCCTGACGCGGGGCATGGAGAGACCAACTTTTTAGGTGAGACACTTATTCTCGGTCACCAGAGCACAGAATAGCACTTTTCACACTTAAGAGTGTTGATACAGGGTGGCCGAAAACGTCTCTGGCCTGGTCAACGGCTTTTCCTCGCCGTTACCGAAGCACTCCGTACCTCTCGGCGTTGACCGATACCGGGTGAAGCCCCTAAAATGCTGCACTCGGACGAGAATCAGTCATAAACTATCGACCAGATGGATCCAGGAGCCACAGAAGTGGTTGAAAAGCTGAGAATCTTCTCTGAAATCGAACTTTTGTGCACTTTTTGCTCCGGGATCACCCATTTTATAGCTCTGTGGTGGAGAAGACAAAGGCTGAAAGAAATGCCTCAACCACTGGTGGCAACTACACTTTCTGTCAGATATGTTCAATCTGGAACTCACTGTTTCTGAATGGCCCAAGATATTTGACCAGGGTCTGACCAAATGGCACAAAATGGGCGAAATGATCAGTGCTCACTTGGTGAGGGCACAACTTTTGAGTGCAGAAGCCCCTCTATAAAATTCTCAGGCTCTTGGTTGAAACTGAACTCATGTGGACTTTTGCTCTCAGACCACAGTATTAACATTCCCCCCCCCCCCCCAGAGGAGCATCTTTACAATTCCCCCACCCTTGTGCAGAATATCATACAAAGCTGCGTTACAGCTTGGAGGCCGTGAAGCCCTCCTTGGTGATGAAGTTGGAAGACATGTCAAATTGGAGGTGGTGATGTGAGGGGTTCCTGCATGGCCTTCGTGAGTCGTCTTCAACATTGAATGTATGTGCAACAACATATTTTATTCTGATTGGAACTTGGGCCACCCTGTAGCTGTCGAAAGCCCCTCACACCGCACTTATGATTTCATTATTGCTGCTGTATAAAAAGTGCTGCAAATTGTCTCGGGTTTTAGAGTCTCTGCGTCACCCTGTAGGTATGTAGTGCCTCTAGGAGAAGTGCAAAAAAAAACCAAGTTCCTAAGTGCCTTTTTTTTTCTTTTCCTTCGCTCTTTAACTACTAAATCGTGCTAACAACAACAGTGAGAATTGCATCGGGGCTGTCTGCTGATATGTGGAGGAGGCCGCAGAGAACATCCGGTCCTTTCTCGACGCCTTCTTCTTCTTCTTCTTCTGTTTCTTCTGCTTCTTCTTGTCCTGCTTCTCGGTCGACGTCCACGTGTTGTCAACTGGACAAACATGTATTCAGTTCAATGCAGTCTCAACACCAATACAATATGTGCATAGTGTAATAAAAGATGAGTGTGCAGCTGCTCACCTGCTGATATGTGTGTTCCTTCCTGCACCCCAGGACGACGAGCATCTGGCAAAAGTGATGCACTCGGATCACTGGTTTGTTTTTTAAGTTATTCTTTGCAATGTTTCAGCTCACCGTAGTATTCTATCCAGGTCTCCTCGGTCGTGCTGGGCAGCACCCCGACTTCTTCTTCTTCAGTCTCTCTAGCTATCTCTGAGAGAGACAAGACGTGGTTAACAATATGGTTTAAAGAATGTCCTTACGTATATTTCTTTGTACCGTATAATCTTATTGAAGTTCCCTCGGTGGTGCCCAAGGAGTTTCTGGCCTCGCAAGAGTACAGCGTGAACTTCTCGCTCGGCTTGAAGCTCTTGATGGAGAGTGAGAAGGACCAGCGGAACTTGGAGTCGAAGCTCTGCTGGTCGACAACGAAGTCCGAGTTGTTGATCAGCATCTCCTTGCGCTTGTCGTTGTCGCCTCCCCTAACCCAATACATAATCGGCATCGGGTGGGCCTCGATGTCGCACCGCAGCGTCACCGACGACCCAGACGGCAAGCCGATCAGCGAGTTCTCCACGCGGATGTTGGGCTTGACTGCAAAGGATCACAGCTTGTACGAGACCGCTTGGACTTGAGATCCATAGGGGCCTCCTGTTGCCAAGGACGACGACGACAGAAAACAGCGTGATTCTCTGGAGTGACTCACAATTGACGCTGAGCATGATCCTCTTGCTGACGGGAGGGGGGACATCGTTGGCGGCGATGCACAAGAAGGCGCCCATGTCGCGCCTGCGGATGCGCAACAGCGTCAGGCTCTCGCCGCCCCAATCGGTCACTGCAGCCAAAGCAAACAACGTGTGTCAGGGATGACTGACAGACGCTTTCATTCGTAAGGACAACATCGATCAATTGCTGCACACATCTGGGTGGGCAGGAGGAGGCCATTGGCAAAGTGGGGCCCGATAAGGATCTCTGAACACGTCCAGAGGCCGTCCAGAAAGGATGCTACTGGCGAAGAGCATTTCAATGGCCAACTTCTTGGCTCACGAGCTTCCTCCGGTCGGTCCAGGAACAGTGACTTTGACTGCCAAAAAAAGTACTTTCCGCTTGGCATTGAAAGATCGCTGAACTTACGGACGAGCTCGACTAGAGATGTTTTCGAGCCCGGGCCCGAAGCCATTTTCAGCCAGCCCGACCCGAGCTCGAAACCTCATCTGCCCAACCCGACCCGAGCTCGAAGTAAAGCTAGCCCGACACATCCCTACGCTCAACACGCACAGTAACGAGGATGTGACCCACAGTCAAGTCGCCAAATTTGACGAGAAAATCGCCAAATTTGACCGGACGACAGCTAAAAGAACCCACCACTGCAGAGGTGGAAACTCACGTTTAAAAAAAGGACTGTGTTGCTCCCTGAGTCACTTATTCTTTTGACTCGCAATGTCAGACAAGTTAAATGTACAATCGATGCTCGCATCCACCGAAAAAAGGCCAGGAAAATTGGCTCAATCTGTCAGATTTACTGACTTTCTCATGTTGAGAAACTGTCAATTTCCCATTGCGGAGGGAAAAGGACCCTTTTGGAAGCTCCAGTCAACGGGGAACCAACTTGACCCCGGCCCGGATTGATCACCGTTGATCTCTGCGACGTCAAAGACTTGGACTTGGAGGTGGAAGGAATGTCTTCTGCGTGTCAGACAACTTGTGGACTCCGTGAACAAGGGTTGATCGACCTAGGTCGCAGTCGTGCCCAAGTCCTCGTTCGGTCGCCACTGTCCTCGCTGGTCCATCACTGCTCGAGTACTTTGTCTAAAATTGCGGCTCATGTCTGTCTGTTGGCACCCCGACTTGGTTCGGGGTCCACGGTTGTCCGGATCCGTGGCAATGGAAAGTGCGCCTCTTGGAGGGACAGTGACAGAGAGTATCAGGTGGGTAAAAAGGTCAGCTAGGTCATTGCAGTCATGTATGAGTGGTTTCTCACCTTTCCTCTTGAGGTTCCTCCTGTCCAGGACGATGAAAGGCCTCTTGTCCTCCCTGACCCACTTGATGGCGGGGGTCGGCTGCCCCTTGGCCGAACACCGCAGGGTGACGTTCGAGTTCTCGCTCACGGTTTGGTCTGAACTCGACTCTACAATGTCCGGAGGAACTGAACAAAGAGAAGCTATAGCAGAATCGCTCTCAACTTTCAACCACTTTCCATACCGAGTACTTCTATGCATCCCAGCTGCTTCTTCATGACGACCGTATTGATCTGGCACATGTAGCAGTCTTCGTCCTCCTCCTGGATCTGCTCCAGCCTGAGGGTCCACGTGCGATGCTCGTCGTGAGTCACCTACACGGAGTCATATGACTTTATGAGGTTATTACACATGCTTTTACAGTTTTTTGGGTTTTTTTTTTCTTGGCTCACCTTGACTCTGGGATTGTGCGTGACGACTTTTTTGTGCACGGTGAGCACGGTCTGGTCGCTCGTCTTCAACCAGCCAATCTGGGTGAAGAAGAACAACAAGTGTACGTACGTTGTTTAGCTTCATACGGAATTTGTGAAAAGGTTTGGACTCTGGCAACTCTCCTGACTGGACTTGTCCCAGTTGGACCAGTCCCTGCCCTCGCCCTGGCAGCCAGGCCCTGGCCAGGTCTCACAGGGTCTCGTTGACCAAGGCCTCCCCCTTAGCCCTCCCCTCCCCCCCCCCCCCTGTTGGGCCAGCCTTCTTTCTTTGAATTGTGGCTCGTCCTGACCTCGACGTTGTCACAAAGACAGCAAGTGACTGTGTTCCTGTCCCTCGCGTTGTGCACGCACTACGCGTTGTTGCCCTCCCTCCTCCTTACCTTGTACTCGCCGACGTCTTTGACCTGGCAGTCGAGGTCGACTTCCCTGCCCACCACGACCGTGATGTTCTTCACCTGTCCCACGAATCGTGGCTCAGAGTGCTCAATGTCTGGAAAAAGAAGTGAAATAATGCTGCTGTGGCACCAGATCGCCATTTTTCTTCTCCTCTTTGCCACTATTTCAAGAAAGTTGGGTCCCCCGATAATTTATGAATATGATATGCAGCAGCAGAGGGCACACCAGAGTCAATTGAGGAAAGGAGAGAAGATTGAGAAGAAGGTGAGAGCCTCGGGGTAGAAGAAGATACTGTATTAAACGTTGGAGTTGATGGAAAAACAATCAGGTGATTCAAAAGTATGGAAGAAGAAGTCTTTGGAGACCTCCTAGGTCATGATAACAATGCAAATGTGGGGGCTGGAGGAGTATTCAATTTTGTTCTGTCGTCCACATTAAGCATGCTTGGCTCGTTCCTTTGAAAAGTCAATTCCGCGGATTTGTGTCATTTCTGAGGGGGGGGGAGGGGGGAGGAGGAGGGAGGGGGCAAAGAAAGTGGTCGTACATACATACCTACAGGGGGGGTAGGACGGAGCCCTTTATGGATCTGGCTCTCAAAGACAACAATGGTCTCTCTTTCTCTGTCCTATTGAGAGAAATGAGCGCAAACGTAACTTGTGAAAATTTGAGGCTGCAGCAGCAGCAGCAGCAAAAAAAGAGGCCAGAGAGAGAGAAAAAAAGGATCGTGCACGATCTCTTCGCTCCAGAGCTCTTTTTCCCCATTCTATTTGGCACAATTGCCCGCCGGGATCAGATCAAATGACGCCGGAATGAAAAAGTATGCAATTATTTTTACGTGCGCGGATTTGCCAGAGTCGTTCTCTTTCTCCGGGTGCAGCTGGAGGCGGATGAAGAAGAAGAGAAACGTTTGAAAAGTGGGCTTTTGGCTTCAGAGAAAGCAATGAAATTAACCTGAAGCTACGACGATTTTTCTTCTCCGTAGATCATTTCTTGAGCCTCAGCCGACAATCGACAAGTGTGGAGATAAGAAAAGGCTTTGTTTCGGCTCCCTCTTCATACGTGCGCACTACTTATGCAAGAGAGACCTTACCCCTCTGTTGTTTGAAAGCCTCGAAGTCAGTTGATTCCCCCCTGAGATCTCAACCCATTTCCCCCCGCCCCCCCCCCCCCCCCAGGACCTAGAAAACCTTTTAGCCATGACAAAAAAATATTTTCATTCTTCTCCGCTGCGGCAACTCTTGCTCCTGCACCCTGATCAATTAGTGCAAGTCCATGATGAAGCCCTATATTCCAGACTGAAGGTGTGGCCAAGATCAAGATGTCTGAGCTGCTTTTTTTGCCTCCTTTGCTATGCAGCACCAGCATAGGATCATCAATTTGAAGGCATTCAAAGTGCTGTCAGTCTAATGTAGCATCGAACAAGGTTGATTCTCTCCTTTTCCCCAGCTCCTTCGCTGACTCCGGAAGAAATCTATCCTAGTAGCAGAGACGCGTTAGGCGCATCAGAAAAGAGAGCAGAGATTTTTCAATCCTTTCTCGCCAGGCTGAGGTTCTTCCTCTCCAACCAGAGCGAGCAGAGAGATTTGATCACTACTTTGTCGCGCGCGGGGACCGCGCTCAACACGGCGCCGCCGGCCAGGACGGGCAGGGGGGGAGGGGGGGAACAGCCGGATTGGCACACACGATATCATCCGCCATGTAGTAATCGCGAGCACCCGCGATATCGGTAACAGATACAAACAGACACAAAAAAGGGGGGCTGCCAGGGCGCGTTTACACTTATTCTTTCGCCATGTAAATTGGCGCCGCCTTCCAGACTCACTTTGCGCGCTATTGCCAGTGTAAAGGTTAAACTTGGGCTTCGCTTCGTGTCTCTAGGCACACTTTACACCCCACTTGAAGGTGAAAAGAGTGTTTGTGGCTGTAAGCCGCCACAGCTTACACACACTCCCTTCTGTGGGTGTCTCCGAGCAGATTTATGCTCTACGTCGAGCTGTAAAGAGTGTTTACAGCTAGCCACAGGCACACTTTACCCTGCATTTTGTGGGGTGCAAAGTGTCAAGGTGTTTGGAAGGCACATTCTACTTGTTCGACGAGTCCAACCAGTGAAAGACTGACCCAAGTTAGCCCGGGCAAGCGCGCCTTGCAGCTGGCACTGCACCTGGCCCGGTGCTCTCCTCTTCCCCACCCACGAGAAATATGGTTTTCCCCTGCAAATATTGTGGGCAAACACAAACATACGCATACAAACAAACAAACTAGGCTATTCGTGATTGCTGGTAACAAAAGCAGCATCACAGAAAAGATACACCTGCTATTAATTAACCTGTGGGATGGGAGGGAGGAGGAGGAGGAGGAGGAGGAGGAGGGGGGGGGCGATTTGGTGAGCTCTAAAGCCCAGTGAGTGAGTGACAGCGTTGACATCGACTACGCACAGACGTTGAAGAGATGCTGGCTAAGATGGCTGCCCTGATATTGCCTCATTGATATACAGCAAACACTTTTCGGGGTGTCTTCATCTTCAGCCGGACACAACAACTGCTTCCGCCGCCACTTATGGCAACACTTTGGATACTGTCATTGTGGCAACGCTTTGAAACTGCTGCCGTAGAGACAGCAAGAACTCGTTCTTAAAAACCGTGCGAGCCGTGAAAAATGCGCCGAGAATTGCCATCAACGACGCTTTTGTGGGAAAAGCCATAACATGAATAAAACATTGTGCGTGGAGTCAGCAGCAGCTCTGCTGAAGCAGCGCTCACACTTGTGCAATAAGAGAGAAGAGGGACAAAAGGACAACCCCTCGGCAGCCCCAAAACAAGAGACCAGAAGTGCCCCGTGCACGTGAGCAGCAACAGCAAGAACGTGGAGAACGTCTCCAACACGCAGAACTCCTAATTAGCTGTGAAGCGTTGAAACACTTTGCTTGTCGAGGCTGTAAAGAGTCTCCCCCACCCCCCTTTTTTTTTCCACCATTCTCTCGGGCGTTTCAGCGAAATTGCGATAGTAAAGGACACTTTGGAGAGGTGATTCATCTTGATAACGAGGTGGAAGACGGAGAGATGGATAGACGAGGACGAGGACGAGGACGAGGACACACAATGCACGGCAGAATATTAATACAAATTGAGGCTGCGGCTTCTACGAGGCCACTTTTGGCCGTCTTCCGTCCTCCCTCCCGCCGGCCCCAGTCGGAGAAAGTTGATTTGTGGCTGAAAATGCTTTCGACTTTCCCGCTACCCTTATTATTCTACTGTATTTGTTGTTCTCGCCAGTGGACGAACCTGTGAGAAAAGAAAACGTCCTCGCTCCCCAGAGCCAAAAATGTGGCGAGACATTGGAAAGTTGCCGGAGAAGAGAGCCTCAATTAGTGCGGCCAAAGCTTGACGACTTAATTTCTTCCGCGAAGGCAAAACAAAGAAGCATCGCTACTTGAGGTTTCGAGAGCATCCGAGTGGAACAGGGGAAAAAAAGAGCTGATATCAGCACCAATTTGAGGCTGAGCTCGACTGAATGACTAATTTGGTAGTGATGTAGCGAGCTTCTTCTCTCACATTGTGCCTCTCAAAATATTGCAACTTGCTCGAACAGCCTCAATCTGTTCGTGCCAGTCGAGGAAAAGAAAGTTTCTTCGGCAGAACATCTCCAAGTGATGACTCGAGTCACAAGTAATCGAGTACTCAAAGCTCCTACCACAAATGGGCTTGGCATGGACCCATTGAACGTGGGTCTTTGAATTTCCGACTACCCTACAGTGTCAAATTGCCCCTTTCTGTTCTTGACCTTCAGTACCAGGCCTGACGAACGCCCTGACCAAGAAGACCACGACGCTGGTGGTGACACAGTGGACGTGCACTGTCAACACCTCTACGCTGACCAAGACCACGACGCTGGTGGTGACGCAGGTGGACGTGCACTGTCAACACTTCTACGCCGACCAAGACCACGACGCTCCTGGTGACGCAGGTGGACGTGCACTGACGCGCGCTGCCTGAGACATAACATCTGTTATTGTTGTGGCTGCTTGGCTGCTCTTGACTGGCATAGAAAAATGATCTTCCGAGAAAAGTTTCCGTTTGTTGAGCCCAGTCGAGCCCGCAACTCGAATTTCGAGCTCGGAACTGGACACATCTCTACTAATTTGTACTGTGAAAGAGGCTGCGCGAGCGAACGAGGGATCTTTTTCCTTTTGCTCATGCAAAGTGATCTCGATTCTAAAGTGATGGCAGATAAATCATCCGTACAAGTTGGGGCAGACGAGGAAGAAGCATCCTTTCTTCTAGCTGTCAAACGATGGATGAAGGGGGAGCGAAAACGGACCTCGCATCAGATTTTGCACTTTGCAACATTAACAACAGAGTGACTCAAGAAAAAGTGATATTCCTTGGAGACTCCGGGCGTTATTGAATAAACTTTATCGAGTAGGCGCCCAATAGCGAAAGACAGCAGCAGCAGCAGCAGCAGCAGCCCACTTTATGCCCCATTATTTTATTATGGGTGGGTGGGGTGGAGGGGGGGGGGGAAGGCCCCTGGTGGCGGGAAATAATCTGATAAGGGAATATTTAATGAGCAAAGTGTGAGGCTCACCTCTATCTCAATCATGTGGAAAGCTGGTGCTGCTGCTTCCGTCATACCCGATACTTATTACAGTCAAGGCTCGATTTGATCAGATTGTGGCGCACCAG
>JAAUXU010120184.1_pt1 | contig 23895 bp, 20 predicted proteins | sample 7278151 | NCBI WGS metagenome assembly JAAUXU01 (sample SAMN14350113, study PRJNA611818) | marine sediment metagenome | isolation source: surface marine sediment (1.8m) | place: French Polynesia: Moorea | collected 2018-08 | reverse complement strand
TTTTTAAAAGGAATTGGGTTAAATCATAAGAAAAATTTTAAATTTTTGACATTACTTCTTATGGGAAGCTTCCATTTATTTTATAATCTGGCCCCCTTCCCCCCGGGGGGGGGGGGGGGGGAGCAAGCTGTCACCTTGTTTCTCTCTATTAGACTTTTGCCTATCATCCCGAGACCCCCTAAATGCGTCTCAGTTCGAATATACTTGCGCGCTTATTCTTAGAGCGTTCAGCAGCACATATGGGGACCGCAAAGAATCTGTGATGACTTCCTGGAGGTGTCGGCGGCGTAATAATTACCTATTCTACTGCCATTTCTCTTTAGCAGCAAATCCTCCTTCCAATTGCTTCACGCGCAGTTGGTTCTTAGCACTGATGATGGAAAAAAAGAGAAAATTCGAGCCAGTGCATTATGTGTGGGCAAAACATGGCAACTGCATGGTTGTTACCAACTTTCTCCTTCATAAGGCTATGGTCTCATTCCGTCGTCTTGTATCATACCATATGATATACACTTAAACACATATGTATCTATTAGGTTAGGTAATCTTTTCAATGCCTTGGGTGTCCTAGGCTTGTTGTAAGACTCCATTTGAGTGGAATGAAAAACAATGAGTTCACTCCCTGCCTTCAAGGTTTATACAACATGAGGGTGTCAATACAACTTGACGTCGTCCTGAGTTACTTTCTAGACGCAAACCAGAAGCACTGTGGTCAAATAAAACTACAAACGAAGTCTTTACAGCTTCGTCCCTCGTCATGCACTGAACTGATGTAGTAAAACTTTACTCCAAGAGAGGGATGGAGACAATTTCTTTAAACTCTTCGATTACATCCTCACCATTTGGCATTAGGTGACAAACTTAAGATGCACTCTGTCAGATTCCAAATTTATCAATTTTTGACCTAGCCTAATGTCGTATGTGCAAAGAAGTGAGAAAGTACTGTTTTTCCAAGTGAACTTGACCTCGGGGGGCTTTGACATGCCGCCATCTCTTCTTGGATGAGACTTTTGTGTGTACGTGACAGGAGGAAAAACTCTCAAGTGGTCGTGTCTGTCTGCTGCTCAGCAAGAGATCTTGCTTGGCTGTGCGTGTGTGTGTGCGTGCGTGTGTGTGTGCGCGTGCGTGCGTGCGTGGGTGGGTGTGTTTGTGCGTGCGAGCGAGCGTGGACCAAGACGACTTTGACTGCGGCTGCGGTTGAGGCTGAGCTTGGACATGTGTCCAACGACAAAGAAGCGAGACGAAGGTCACTCAGATATTCAATACGCGTCGTCTGAGTAATGACGTCGACTCTTCTTCTTTCCGTCCTTATCTTGGAATTCCTTGACGATACGTACAAAATGACCACGTAATCATTTTTTGCCCCTACTTTAAGCCAGCTTTGACACTTTTTGAACCAGTCAAGTTTATTATAAAATATGACGTACAAAAGCTTTTTCTCTAATCAAATGTCGTCCACGACGCGTTTTTTTTCCTGTCACCTCTAGATTTTTTTTTAGAGATTTCTTAGCCTAGGCTTGGGGCTTGGGGCTGGAGTGACAACGAAAAAAAAAACCATCGGGCCAGATGATGAAGATCCCAACACGCAGAAGCTTCGTTCACACTTCTCCTCTGCGAAGTGATGTGAATATTGAGGCAGCAACAAGTTTTCGGGGCACCTGCGAGAAGCCCGAGGAGGGTAACTAACGGTGCAGTCAGTTTAGTCGTAAGCGACCATTCAAAGTGGAAATCCCGAGACTACGGTCTGCAAGCTCGAGTTTCTCTTTTAGGCTCTAATCTCTGCGTTTGTCAGACATATGGGCCATTTTAACCCTTCCATGGCAAACGCGGTAATCGCACCCTGTCCGTCCGTCTGTGTGTCTGTCTGTCTGTCTGTCCCTCTGTCTGTCCCTCCGTCTGTCAGTGTCACTCACTGTCTTGTACACACTGCTGAACGGAAGCACATGGCAGTGCGCTCTTGGCTACTTCAGCCACGCATTTACCGGCGATTAGCAATTATCCTAATATTGAACGCAATTAAGCCGATTCGTGGGAGAGACTCGTCAAATTCGGCTTAACGCTGGCTCTCAGTCCTGTACCGGAGGTGCTACGCGGCATGCATTCCCTTCTTCACATGTCAAGTATGGCAAATAATCGTAGCTTTGCTATGATAAGGCCTCGGAATTTTATAAAAAATGTAAGAAAAACAAGCTAAAGCCTGGTAACAGGAGTTCAATAGCGATCGAAAATTAAAGAAACAAGGCCAGGAAGGAGTGGAAATTTGAAGAAAATAAAAAAAGGAATGGTCACAAACTTGCAGTGACGGTTGAGAAAGCAAAAAGAAACATCTCACGTGCTATGTTCGTCTCCTAAATTGCTAAAATACCTCACCTAACAAACAGAAGTCTGCTTGTCAAGTATCTAACTCAGACGAACAAGGCTCCTATTCTATTCTGTGGAGCCGATCTGATTGGCTTTACTTCCAGGCCTGCAAATTGGCAGTGGAAAAGCCCCCGGGCTCTAATGGAACTTCAAAGCTTCAGCTTCTGAACAAGAAGCCTTTACTACTACGAGCCCGGTGTGGTTCGTTCGTCTTAGTAGTCAGAGATGCAATGAACGAGCACAAATCTGTCAGAGGCAAGCAGAGCACGCAGAGCAAGCAGAGAGAGAGAGAGAGAGATAAATCCACTTCGCACCAACGAACAGCGAGGCCTGAAGGCGGAGGGGGCCTCAGCAGGCCTACCTCGGCATATAGGCATTCCTTTGTAAACCGACTTCCTCGGCCTCCCCTGAAGGAAATGCCAGAAGCGCTTCGCTACTACATATAGTAGTAACAGGAGTCACGGAGTCCGACATTATTAAGGCGGCGGAGCGTGCTTTTAGATAGTTGCGGCTTCAAAAAATTGCCTTTTTTTCTGCGCTGCGGCGGCAAATTCCTTTGTTACACAGCAAGTGTACGTGTGAGGTAGGGTTGGCCTCGAGTTTGAAATTTTCTGATTCAGATCAAGTTGAGTCACAGGCCACAAAGATCAGTCAACTCGAGTCAAGACTAGGCATGGGCAAAATGGGCCTAAACTCCACAGTCCAACCATGAGTCTTCTCAAGTCATATGAAGCTACAGCAACGAAGCTGGAAGATTTTCTTCTCCTGGAAAGAGGACACTTTCTTTAGTTGGCAGTTTTCTGCTTACTTTGGGAGAATTCACAAAGATGGGAGTGTCTTTCCAGTCAACGCAAATTTTGAATTTGGATCAAACTACGTGACCCGATTCAAGACTTATCGAATGGACGACAACCGCAGTGCTTTGAAGGTCCTCCTTCGACGAATGAGGCCTATTTCGGACGCGATCTATCAAGCCCCCCTGCCCTTTTTTTACAGCAAGACGCAGACCTGAACTCGTTCGAGACACTTCTGGAAAGCATCACTTCCATTCTATGCCCACTCTACGGGTGCATTTTACCCGCTAACCTTACATTAAGGGCAGCTCTGGCAGTCGAGAAAATATGCAATTTTTCAGGGTCTTTTGCCAGGCCAAATCAGCAATCCAATTAGTGCGGGAGCCCGGCCTTGAAGGATTGGTTGGCGCTCTCGCCCCCTTTTTGCCTCTTCACGGCGGATGCCTGGATTGATCAGCGTCATCCACGGGGAAAGAAATTGATTTGTTGCCACGAACGCGCGCGAGTCCGCCAAATGTGATTGTAATGATGGAGTCCTCAGCATATATTGGATGGAGTTTTTGCTCCCGAATTAGTAGAGTGAGTAAAACGCCGCAGACTTAGTGTTGCCAATCGCAGTCGGTGAAACTCGAATTTCACCCCGACAAGTCAACATGTCTCGAATCGAGCCTTTTCTCCACCATCACTACTTTTAAGCTCTTTCAGGAAGGAGGTAGAAAGATGACAATTGGAGCAACGGTGTTATTTAGTGTCTTAATGTCAGTGATGAAACTTTCAGCATCAATGTGATTCTTCAATTTAGTGGCGACGTGTGCAAAACGTGTTGAAAAACAGACTTTTCATACAACGTCTCACCAGTCATTCTGCTTCTGTAAACACCGAATCAGAAACTCGAGTTTTTGACCGCACTGCAGCTCTTTATTTTTGAAAATTTGACTATCGGGAACCACTAGCCGCAGCACCGGCAATCCGGAGTTCTGCACAAGGACAGTACATGAGCTTGCTGGCCAAGCTTGACGCCAAATTACGCGCGAGCTTACAAAGTGGCACAGTTGAGACTACGCGTGTTACTTAGAAGAAAAAAAAGCCAGACTAGAGGAGCGTTGCTTCACACATGTTGTTGCTTGGAAATCTTAGGCCAAAACCTCGTGCGTGGCCATTGGAAGAAGACAATTTATTGCCAGGCCTTGAACGAGAAGGCGTACAAGCGTGTTACCACAATCCATAGGGAAGAAAATAGTCTCTGAGGGAGGTTTCTCTTCCCGGGACACCGACTGTGTGTCCCTGTGGTCAGTGACAAGGAGGACGGAGAAGAAGCAATTTTCGACTTCTCTTTACCGTGGAGAGCGCGCAAGATCGCACACGGCTTCAAAGGGTTCTTCTTTGCATTGTTCTCTCCTCTCCAATGTAGCTCGTGTTCAAGAACACGCTGGGCGAGCGCGGGTGGGACGCGCTGGCCACCGGCCCGACTGCCGAAAATGAGGAAGTTATCAGGAGGCGGCAACTGGCCTGAATACAAATTGCTCACCGAGGGGGGAAAAAAAGGCACGTTGTCTGGCCGGAATTTTAAGCTCACATGCGTTGAGATCGTGCCAAAGATTAAGAGCGATGTGTGCTGCATTTTCTGCTTCCCTAATCTTATGTTATATTATTAGGTTGCATTTTGGCTTCTTGCATCGACTACAATAGAAGGACAGTTGACTTGGGCGGACAAGACATTGGCGAGACTTCCTGCTCTACCACACACTTTTCGAACGAAATCCACCATGGTGAAGAGAGAGCCCAGGCATTTTCTCATGCAGATCAAATCAAGTCCCGGATCTCTAAGATAAGTCAAGTTGAGTCAAACTTCGAGTCGCCTTTTACGTCCAATCACTATTTTGGATTTCATAAACCAAGCTTAAACCAAGTCACAAGCTCAATTCAAACTCAGTCGAGTCGGCGGGGTGTGACTCGTGGACAGCCCTAGCCTGTGCACCCGAGCCCAGTTCTTGAGTGAACACTAATAAATAGTCTTCCTGTCTCTGTACTGAATTCGCGCTCGCAAGTGCCAATTAATTCAGGTAGCAAGAAGAGATGCATTCGCGAATGCAGCGCTCATTGGGGTCCCAGTTCCGGAGATCGCTGCAGGAGGCCTGGCTGATGCCGATAAAATTTATCGCACACTCGCCATCGATAAATTCGATCCCATTTGCGAATCCTGCACGCAAAAGTTGACTTCTCGCCGGGCGACATCGCCTGCTCCGCTGAAGGAATAAGGTATGCGCGAGCGATAATAAACATCATGCGCGCACCGCACAACATTCCTGCACTGCACACACGTGCGGGCGGCCGCAGTCGACGCCGTCGCCATGTGTGTCTTGACCTCGCCCCATGTGGCAGGAGTGTAATTATGCCCAAACTGCTGCCTGACCAGTTTTGCGGGGCTCCACAAACTCACAAACCCTAGCTGATGGTTCTTTTTCCAGGTTTCTAACCTTGCTGAAAGTGTGCGCGCCCCTCCCATTCAGTTGGTCTTGAGGAGATAAGACATTGGCAGGTCCACGGGTAGGAAAAGTAGGCCCAGGAAGGCCCAACAGAGAAAGGCCTCAATGCTAACTCGTTAAAAACAGGTCAATTCACTTGTTTTGACCGTACAGGCGAAGGGTGCACTGGGCGGAACAAAGTTGATCTCCCCTCCCAAGAATCAAGCCCCACCTCCTCATACTGGCTTCCTCCATTGCGCTCTGTTTCAAGTCAGAGTTGCCAAAATGTTGGAGTACTGGGAGTCTTGCTAATTGCTGGCAAAGCAATCTTTCAGACAAGGGGGAAAATGTAAAAACCCTTGGCTGCTGTGGCAATGATGTTAGGGGGAATTAATTTCGTCACACCCTATAAGTCAAGGGAAACTTGTTTGTACGGCATCTGGTTCCTTGGCTCGATTTTGCTGGTGTAAAAAACTCTGCCTGCCCGGGCTGGAGACCCTCCCTACCCACCAGTTTACAGGGTGTCCAGGAAGTGTTGCAAATTATGAACGTTCATTTCTCTTACCCTGCACTGACTGTAGCAATTTTGTCTTCTCACTGCGACATGTCCAGGACCCCCTGTATAAGGTAGAGGGCCTCTATGCAGGGCCACACTGTGCGCTCACGTAACGCACACGCCTTCTTCAGTGCATTTTTAATCGCTACAAAGCCTTGGCAACACTCGTTTTTCAGGTTTCTCGAGCTTTTCGTCGTTCAAGGTTTCCTGGTGCTATCTGACAACAACAGCGTTTACGGGGCCATCAAGGCCACAGCCCGAAATTGATCGCTCTCTCCATCCATCAAATGTTATCACCGTTCTCTAAGGAAAGGTCGTAATCACCCCTTCTCGATGCAGTGGAAAAGTTTTCTGTCAGTAACAGTGAAGCCCTGATGAGGGGTCGAAAAGTCGTCATGAAAAACTTCCACCCAAAATTAGTCCGCATCTAAGGATCGCTTTGGACCCAGTGAGATCGATCCCTTAACGTACAAGATGACTTCAGTCCTGGGACAGAGTGACATCTCTATACCCATACCTAACACAGTTAGTTTGTGTCGGCTCTTGACAAAACCATCCTTACCCGCGTCTTAATGCTAACAATCGTCGGTGCTAAATTGCAGCGGTCCCATGGAAAATGTTCTACTGTGAGTGGATACAATTCCGCTCCACGATGGAGGCAGCTCGGACAAAAGGTGCAGCAAAGGCAGCAACACAAGTGCATTGAACGCAGAAACCCACGACCAATTCAAACCAGCTGCAGCCCTAATCTCTTTAGAAATGCCTTAGGTTTTCTTCCTCTTATAGCAGGCTCGACTTTTTTTGTGTGTTAAGAGCAACAAGGCCACCCAAAAAGGCGGGCGGGACTTTCAGCTACCGCGCTGTTCGGTAAGTGGATTAAAATGTAGCTTCCATGTGCACAATTCCCAAGGTTGTTCAATGTTTTACTCTCACAGTTAACAACTGGCATTGGTTTTCATACGAGGAGCGTCACCCTGTGGACAAACTGACACACTTGAATCGCTACAGTGCAGCGTCCTACCCGGCTTCTTCCTACCCACCGTCGTGTCAATGTTCACCAGCTATCTGGCGACACTGCGTACTGTCTTCCGGTCCCATCCTGGTAATGGGCATCCCTGGGTCAGGTGCGACTGGGTCAGAGTTTGCCATCATGACTTTTACGGAAGCTTGTACATTTGGAAGTCACACTTAGGCGTGACATGCGCTCCTTAGCAGGACACACACTGTACCAAAAAACCCCACCCAGTGGACGGGACTGACGGAACAGCGGTACCCTTGAATCTGTCGATACCGCGGGGCTGTCATAAATGGTATGATACAGACAAACAAACCCGACAAACAAACAAGCCTGCAGAGACATTCTGTACAGCGTATCGAGATCAATCATGCAATGCGTCAGCCAGACCACTTACCACTAATGGCGCGGCACCCGTTCATGAACAAAAATAAAAGCTTCTCTATCCATCCAGGCAAAATGCTTGGGAAAAATCGCTGTGGGGTGAATCCATGCGTGGAATAAATGCTGCTGAACTCGCGTTGCACGCACGCAACTTGCGTACAACGCGCGTTGTACGTGGACAAAATGAAGTCAAATTAAATTGCACGCATGCACTGAGCACAGCGGCAACAGCAGCAGCGACAACAACAACACCGTTGACAAAAAGGGCCTCTCATTTGCGGCTACACAGAGGTGGAAGAGGAAGGAAGAAGAGGTGGTGTGAGTGGAGATTGACTCAATAAATCGAGGAGACAGTGAGAAAGACAGTGAGGGTAGGAGGGGAAGGCCCCTATAAGTAACGCTCACTCGAAATTTCGCACTCTGACGTTAACAAATGGGGCCCATCTATTTCAGGCTGTTGATTTTCCGCGGCCCCGCCAAAGCAACAGCGCTAAGATGGCACAGCAGAGTGGAAAGAAAAGAGCCGGATGCATCACAATATTTAAAAACTTCCTGCATGAGTGGAAAAGTCTAATGCTAAGAGGAGGGGGGGGGGAGAGATGTTCAGGGTGAAACAAAATTGGTCTCCCTCCCGAGCATCAACGAGTCCCATGTGTGCTTCACGTTAGCTGGGTCTCAAAATCAGGGTTGCCAAGGTGCTGGTCCTATGAGGAGCATTAGGGGCAAGAATCAGCTCGTGTGTGTTCTCGTCTGTCTCTCAAGTCAGGGTTGCCAAAAGGAGCTTCAATACTGCAAAGACTGACTGCAATTCATTTGCAAATAAGAAGGCAAAATGCAGAAAACAACCCCCCCTGACTGCTCTAGAATATAATGCGGGGAATCAATTTCTTTTTACACCCTGTGCTGTGCACTACGTATGTGCACAAGTACCGCAAGTATTTTGCTTCACTGTTCAACAGCGCTGGTTTCTCCTGGCTGCAGTGGAAGGTGTGATGATGTTTGAAGTGTCACTCACCAGTCTCAGACATTGTTCACCTGTCCACTTTGTTTGTATGACCTTTCTTAAGCTTTGCTACAGTTTTTCTTGGCTTGAGTAAGAAAAGGGACCAAATAATGCTTCCCACTGCTGGCTCACTCGATCAAGTCACCACTATGTCTCTTTAAGGTAAGAAACTTTTCGTAGCAGGATAGTGACTGGCAACTTTTTACAATTGACTACAAAGAAGGAGGTACGCGCACTATACGTAGGTAGCACCATCTGAGGACCCAACGAATACTTTTCTGGACCTAATTCTATGGCCAAAAAGGCATTTATTTTTTGCTGTGCATTGTCATGCTTTGACATCTTGCTCAGTCAGGCCCACAAGGATTCGCAACACCTCGATATTTGCAGCGTTGGGAACAGTGTTGATAAACACCTCGCAGTCAGTCTCTACGGTTGCCAATTGTGATCAACTTAAAGGGGCGCATTTTTTGCCAGTCCTCACTGGAAACCAGCTCAAGTTCAGTTAAATGTTCTGCGTGGACTTCATTCCAATTTAGCCCAGAGGCCTTGCACTGTCCTGGGGTGAGAGCCTGGGGGAGGTCGAATCACATCGGTCTGAACTCGGAAAATGCCGTGCAAGTGTTCATTACATGTAATCAGTCAAAAAGGCTGCGCAATAAAGCATTAATTTTCGCATTATGAACACTTTCGAGACCATCTTATTTTGGCTGCAGACAAACGTGTAGTAATTGTATCTGCCATGTGCACAAATTAAAAGTAAACATCGGCTTAGCCTAGTAACCGTTATCGACGCACTGTAAACATAGTGGAGGTATATTATATTCATCAATACTGGAGTTTCATCTAACAGGGTGTGCAGAAGGCTCTCGGCTGGCCGTGACACTGACCCGAGTGACACCAGGTTTTGCTAGAAATTTTTATAGCATATTTAAATATGACAGTGAACTCTGGCATATGGCGACAGTCTCGGTCGTATCCCAGGGTGTTGCTACAAGCGGAGTCTACTGTACGTGGTTCAGCAGTTAAAGGTGAAGTTGTGCAAATCTCGAGGCGCTATCAATACTTTAGATCCTCGCTGCCTATATATGTTCATCTGTGCTTAGATAGAGGAACAGTCTGTAGTGCAGGGCCTAGCTGAAGTCTAAGGACGCATCACATTAAAACGCCTTGAACTGGCTGGCGGGCAGTCCGCGGAGTAAAACTTGCGTCAGCTGCTTTAGCATGGCCTTCTCGTAAGATGTCGTCCTCGCTCAGCAGCAAACGTATAATGCCTTAATGACAAGTTTTGTCAAAAACCGATACGTTAAATCCATTAAACGTCATCTTTTCTCGTGGAGTCCTCCCCCATCTTTGCCTACGCACAACTTCTTGCATAAAAATGTAAATAATTCGAATAGTAATTATGAATAAAAGTGCAGGAATAAGAAATAACATGCATTCCATATTTATGATACCGCGAGATCATTTGGTGAATCAATCTTATAACACTTCTTACCAGTCGTAAACAATTGTGTGATGACATAGAATTGACAAAAATAAAACAGGAAATCGCCGGAAAAAGAGAAAATAAGTCATGAGTACGTAAAATCACTTTCTTGGCAAGCGCCACTTTTTTCTCATTGTTATTTCGAGATCGTTCCGCTCTTGCGAAAAATTTCTCTTCTCGCGCGATTTTTTTTTCTTCTTCGGGATCGCTGCAAAACACTAACTTCAACTATTCCCACTTACTTCGTTCCCATGCAGCAGAGTGAAAATCGACGATCATCTTGACACAGAATCGATTGGAGCCAGAAAATGTCATTAAGAGGCTACAATTGAAATGCTTGTATTGCTTCAACAAGGCTGCAATAAACGTGTTCGCGTGTTCAAGTGGAAACTGCCTTTGAAGAACCTTTGTAGCCTTAAAACAATGGTTAAATGGCCCGGCAACCACCCAATAGTTTGCGTGAGTTTTGATCAATGATTGTGCCAAGCAGCAGGTACAATGAGTATTAGCAGACATATGCAAGCAATCCCTACAATTCAAGGCGGTGCCCGATCTCCATCGACGCACTCACACCGGGTATCCCACTGTTTGGCGATGCTAACTTGCTTTCGTAAGAAAGCTTGGGGTCGGTCTGGGTCGGGCAGGACGAGTAGGACGAGGAGTACAAGTTCTAGCTGTACAAGAATGTTAAGCGGTCTGGCAACCGTACACAAGGTCGTGCAAGGCTTCACCGACGGTTATGTCAGCACCAGGTAAAAGTAAACAGTCATGACAATTCAAACTGGTGGATATCAGTCAGTGGATCATCGACCTCCGCTGTGCTCAAGTTTGCCAGATGGTAACGTTATGATAACAACAGGAATCCCAACATGTTGTATTTGCTGCAATGGCTTACACTGATTTAATGAAGTTACTTTTTGATCATCACTTCAGATATCCGGGAAATTCCCATTTCATCTTCTGCACCCGGTACTTAGTCAGCAATCCAACGACTCATGACAGCAAATAAGGCGATACAATTTTTTCGTTTTAAAAAAGCAACAAACCATAATTGAAACGATTGTCTTGGCATGAAAAGGAAGCCCAACAAAGCTGAGAGGATGGATTTAAATGTCACACATGTTGACGTTGAACAATTTGTTCTACAAATGATAATACCCCCAAGGGTGATTCATGATTATGCTCGTACTGAGTGTACCTAAGTTGCCCGTATGCGTTCAACGGATTTGCACAGCTCATCCGAGTTCATCATCATTGTCCTTGCGCGTGTATGTGTTTGCCTAAATCCCAGCCACTTTGCCATAATGAGTTAATTTGTCATCAGATTTTTTTACGACGTCGGAACTGATTATGTTGTAAATACAGCTGGCCGCGTCCTCTCGTGTGAGCAGTGCCCGGAATTTTAACAGAAAAAGTTAAAAAATTCGCGGAGTGGTCTAAAATGTCTCTTTGTGTGGGAACTGATGTTGTTAGCGTTAGATGCGTCCTGTCCTTTGAGTAGAACTCGAAATTTTAGGTAAAAAATCCAGCTCGAGGTTAAACTGTTATGTTGGGAGGGAGGGGGGCAACAGTTGATGATGAAAGGCCACCTAAAAATTAAGAAAAGGCTAAATTTTGCGGACCTTTTGCTGCTGAGGATGAAAAAAGTTGAAGAAATTGCAATTAAAAATGAAAAGAGTAGTAGCACTAGGGCTACACAATGCACTTTTTGTCACCTAAATTGATCAAATCCTTCAGCTCAACTTCCGAGATCCACTACGAGATACTTAAGCGCTCACTGAAGTCCTTCAGTGAAGCTTTTGCTCCCCAGGAGTCGACATCCAGTTTGGCTGCGAGCGAACACAGTTGAACGCATCTCTATGCACTGCTGTGCAGTGCGCACTGCACTCAGCGACGTATGTATTGCGCGCATGCGCAATACATACGTCGCATGGCAATACAAACATGTGCGGGGAGGAGGATTCATTGAAGGCAGCAACAATTGGACGCATATTGAAAATGCGGGAGGACATTAGTTTCGCTGCTCTGACCACAGGAACCCGGAAAAATGTTGTTGGCCACGGACAAACTGACGTAGTTCTAGTTCACGTGAAGAAGCAAAAACCGCGATCATTGTGACTGCATTTTTCGGATAAGCAGAATTATCTAACTTTTTGCTCGCTGGAGGAGTAAGTGTGTGTGCATGAACGTATGCGATGTATGTTATGTGGGGTCTAGACACATGTATGTAAGATATCCACATGTGTAGGCATTGGTTTGATGCTGAAGTTTATCATGAGCTGAGAGGAAATATCACGCCAGTGGTTCAATGCTCAACATTTTAAGCATTTCTTTCTCTTTTAAATAGATTTCAATGCTACGTCTCAGCTATGCTTACCTGTGTTGCCAGTCGTGAGAATGCAAGAACGACTGGAAATGTCTCGGATTCGTATTGAAAATACTAGTATTCTTGCACGTACCTGTAAGAAGAAACATGTGTATGTAGATAGCATGATGAGAGATCTCGTTTACACCTACCTACAGATGTACTGGACGAAAGCTTTAAGTTTACCCGAGTAAAATCCCTGAGTCAAAGTAGAATTTGAAACTCGACTTTTCTAAATTCGAATACGAGCTGAGAGATTTCCTGTCTTTTTTGCATCCTCACTATCTTAAAGTACTTTAAAGTGAGAATGGAAGCAATAGTGTCATGTTTTACACCACCTGTTGGTAAAGTTCAGCATGAATGCAATGCTTAAAATGTAGTGCAAAGTTTCATTGCGAAATTCTAGGGTATGTTTCAAGGGCTCGATCTGGACATGAATTAGAAACTCCATTGTTTGACCAAAGTCGAATTTGAGTATTTTTTTTTAAAACAAAACCTCGAATATTTGGCAACACTGGTGCAAAGCCACGTTTCGAGAAGAGGCCGGTCACAGTTGGTAAATGCCAGAGGCCGTAAAAGCAGACATTTAGGCCGACATTTTGCGTCCTCAGCTCCACTCGACATACAGAGATACTGGAGGATAAATAAAGCACCGCACTCGGTTAAGACAGCTTCCTGCTTGCTGCATCCAACCCGTGAGCAGGTACACAAGCTGGAGGAAGCTTTTTGAGCCGTTGGCAAATGCTACGAACGTACCAGGGAGTGAAACGAGGGCCCGTAATTGCTGAGAACACGTCCAAATTCGTCAGGGAAACCATTTACCCGACGAGTTAACCTTTGTGAAGCCTGCGAGAACCATTTTTGCCGAAGCAAAAACTTCATCAGCTGTGGAGGAGCGGTGGTCGAGCCGTCGTCCACCCTCGGCTGCTCGGACTTGGAGGTCGGCTTAAGCTCTCTCCGCGGACGGGGACTGAGACGAGGACGACGTCTCACGACCGATGTCACACCCAACAAAGTCGTTCACATCATGCTGACACCGACGTGAGGACTGTGGATTTCGTGCAATCGATCACTCGAATTGGATCTGGGAATTTGAGGGAAGAACCCTAAAAAATGTTAAAAACCTAACATGTCTCCATTTTTTACATAAAAGTTCGGTGAAATGAAAAAATGAGGAGAAATGGCAAGAGAGGAACCCCCAAATGTTAATTAAAATTCTTTTCCCAAAATTCAGAGTTCTACTCAGAATTTTACGTCGAGGCGTTTGATCCTTTTATCCGTCCATGCTAAAGGCAAAGTAAAAAGAATATGAGGAACACTGGATGTGAGGTTCAATTTCACTAGTCCTAAAGTGATCCTTGGGTCTGTTTTTCGTTGTACTGCTGACTGGCATTGGCTCTTGACAAAATCATCCCTATAGCTCAAGTGACATTTGTAATGAAATCCTTACGAATCCGGCAATCCGTGCATCTAGTGATCCTTGTATCCAGCGATCCTTCTGTCCAGTGACCCTTGTATTCAATGATCCTTGCATCCAGTGATCCCTGTATCCAGTGATCCTTATATTCGTTTCTCAGTGTACGTACGCACACGTACACTCTTGCATGGCTGATAGTCCGCACAAGATATGCATCGCTATCACGTTTTGTCTAGCAGAGGTTCTAGAGCTCCTTGATCGATTTCGTCTGGGTAATTGCGAACAGCGCGTGCAGATCTGCATGCATGCATGCATGCACGCGTGTGCGAATTTTTTCGAGCTCAATCAATAATCGGCGACGTGTGTGGAAGATCTTCCCGGCATAAACACGTAGCCGAGGTGTGCGCAGAAAACGTCGAACGACATCAGAGCTAAAAAGTCCAGGATTTTTATCCTCAGCCAGCAGTCTCCATATGCCAATAATTAATACCAGGAAGACCAAGGACTCTCGATCATAGGCCTCGGCTGGGCCTGGAAGAGACCAAGTATCTTTTTCCCCCGCGAAGGATGCGCCTGTCATGAAAATGCTGTTTAATTGTTTTTGCATTCAAATCACCGGTCTTTTTCCCTCATCCCTTTTTATCCGACCAGGGGAGGGGGGATTTCACGGTCGTCGCCGCTGCCGCCTGCTTTTTTTTACTCTTTCTCTTTAAAGCGCCTCTTTTGTGCTATATGCGAATAACGACGATGATGCGTGCAAACGTGGACAGAGAGAAGGCTCGTGTGTGCATGTGTGTTAGCCTTGGTGCCAATGCCAATTGACAAATTTGCACAGGACATAGGATTTTTTTGGAGTGACAACTGATAAGGCTGCCTCTTCTTCATTCTCACACAGTACCACTCTTCCATAGGGAAGGGGGCTTCTTTTGCACTATGGTGCTTTTCTCTACTTACAGTGCACTCCAGCCAAGTCACACACAGTCAAATAGACGAAGATCAGCAGTCTAACGAGACCAGCAAGGTAGGTGGTCCCTGTCTAGCAACAAACACGGCGGCGAAGCCTTAAATGCTGCGCTAGAGAGCTTAGTTAACAGCCCAACTGACTGAAAACATGACTGCAATCGCGTCGGGAGGAAAACCAACCACATATGTATCTGGGAGCCTTTTGTTATGGAGACAATGGTGAAACTCACCCCAAGCGTGTATTAGGGGGCCCCTAAGTTGAGACTGAATTGTTGAAGGAAATAGTATACGCTGCTCATGACAAATTTGGGAGGGAAATTTAAGTGCAGTCAAAGCTCAAAGTTATGATAATTTCGCAGCTGACCAAGCTTTATCATTATCCTTCTTTAAAGTTATGATGTACTTTCTCGCCGCTGACCAGGCGATATCTGACTTCGAGGTCCGACTAAAGCATGACTCGAATGTTGGGAAATTCGGGAAATCTTCGAATCATGTTTTAGTGAAAGAAAGACAAAATATCTCATATTCGATCTTGCAGATCGAACGCATCGGTGGTAAAAAGACTTGACCTCCGGCACAGCAGGACTTTTAGCCACAAAATCAAGGCCTTCCTTGTCCGATGACACCATTGGCACTCAGTGCTCTCCTAACTCTCACCTGAGCAGCACCTGAGGCATCGGATGTGATGAAGAAAAGGTACAATTGTTTGTTCAGGAAAGAGACAAGTGGTGAATTTGGCACAGACAAAGTTGGTCAGTAATCACGTGATTTGGGGGTTGTGGTATCGTTCGAAAATGTTCAAACAACTCGAATTGTTGAAAAATTGAACACATGTACGGTGTTTGAAAATTTCCAACTACCTGCCGAAAGTCTGCTCGCTAAAAGACTGTCCGTTATATGACTCGATAAGATCACACACACCCCTATGTAGTGTTGTACGAGCGGTGTCGTTGAAATCACCTGCGCCAGGTACATACACCGTCCGTATCTCCTGCATGGGCTTAACAGACCGCACAGTGCATAAGAATGCACTCAGTGCCATTAAGGTAGCAGCAAACCACTCTGGTTTTGCAAGTACAACTTTCCGACAAGCTGTAGTTACAATAGCTGCAAATCATCTACTGTGCCGTCATCCGGAGACGTTACCATGAACTAATCTAGCTTTAATTTCTAGTTTTTGACCATAGGCAATAAAGGAGAAAAAAGCTAAAAGTGCTCTCTCAGCACATGACTGCCAAACTTCTTATGCACATGTAGATACAGTTAGGCCCGAAATTATCCATGCCTCCCAGAATGTAGACAATTCACACGTCTTTTTCTGCACAGTTGTCGACTTCCTGGACTAAGGAGACACCAAGAGGTGACAAACAAAGGTAAGAAATGAGACACAACGTGTCATGAAGCAAAAACGTCATGTTTAGATGTCATTTCAGCCAAAGAAGTTGACATCTGCGACGAAAAAAAAGACCCACGTAAAATTTTAGCATTCTGGAGAGTATGCAGAATTTCCGACTCACTCCTATGTGAGTCTTCGTTACATCTTACTGAAGATGAAGTAAGTTCAGTGCTCCTCTCCTCGCATGCACGCCAATATGCATGGGACAGGACAGTAAGGGGGTGACCTCATACAACAATGCATACCTCTACCATATTTATACTACGGTCTTATCGTCTAAAACTGTACTACTTCATGTGGCCTCTCAAGACTCTGCTACATATTAGATGTGTCTCTCTAGATAAGATCGCATTGGAAAAGGAACTCAATCTTTGTGTCAGAGCGCTGACGCCCATATTACATACGTTCTGTAAATTATGTGCACACAAAGGTCGAAAGAAACAACGAATCACTTCCTTTCTTCGTGCGGAACCCAGAGAGACAAATGTCATTCTTATGCGTCGAGGTGTTATGAGTTAATGATAAAGACCTTTGGTGGAATTAAGAACAGCTTTTTATGCATTGAGACGCAATGAATGAACGATGTTGACCGTCCGTATGCTCTTCTGCATATCCGTATCATGCACGTATGAGACGACGAGAATCAACGTCGTCACTCCTCACACCTTGGAGCAAGCCCTTGAAAAGAGAATGGACCCATAGTTGGGGGGAGGGGGGGGGGACAACGAAAAAATAAAAAAAAAACCAAGCAGGCATAATCGCAATTTGTCATGTTACCGCGCTGATTGCCTCTTTATCGCTGCTATTTGAAGGGGTGCTTTTAGACATGCGAGGGAGTGTTGATATTTACGCCTTGGAGATCAGTCTGCGTCTGCTTCCTGGTTTTTCTACGACTCTGCGGATGCCATTCACGACTGGCGTGTGCAGGGCGCGGAAAAAGAAATGGGAATTCCCTTCACTCATATCTTAATTGATCAATAAGTACCTATATTGCAGTCGTTCCAAACACACTTTGTTACTTTTATACAAAGAGAGAAGAAAGTTTAGCCTTGTTTGGCGCCAATTCTCGTTGGATTGCTGACGAAACGCAGGGTGCAGAAGATGAAATGGGAATTTTCCTTACTTATATCATAACTAACGTTACTGAACGGCCCTGAAACGAACGTATGCAGTGAAGCATGATATATTTCTCTGACTTCTGACCCAATATGCGGATCCCAGATTGCATTGAATCCATGTTACCGGCCGGCAAACACGGTCTGACAGATCCCGGAGATGCTCCATCGTAGCCATTGTTTACGTGCCCGGTGCTGACCCAAGCACTTATGAAGTCTCGCCCGACCTAGATTTTAGTTGTGAGATCGTCAAACATTGCTTAAGTGCTACGGAGATCCTTTGAAAGCATAGTCCGACCCTGCACAGCGTGCGTGCAATCCGCAAATACTTCTGGGAAAAGTGAAGCACTTCCTTGGTGGAAAATGCAGCCGGCGCCAGAGGTGGCGGCGTCGTACCGAGAGGTAGATTTCCAAGTGGTGGGAAATGAATTAATGAGATTTCTCCTCTCAATGCACTCTTCAGCATGGGGTGCCAGGAGCTCACAGGTACAACAGAGAGAACTTGTGTCGAGTACGTGCTATATAAATAACACACGTACCGTATATGCGATCGTGCCCACAGGTTCGAGGTGTTTCTTCGAGTGCATCCCGTGTACGCAGTCTGCTTACGTCACTCCGCAGACGAACGGTACGGGCCATTGTTCCAGGCACGATAAAGATCTGCTGATATTGCGCGTAAAATGACCTCTAAAGCATGTCCACACAGTTGAGCGTGTGCGAGCAAAGCAAGAGGTTCCTTTGTGCTGCAGGCCAGGTGTCATCATTGATTTGGGTGGCGAGAGAGAGAAAAAAAATCTTGCGTAAATTTGCATAAACACACCTTTAGGCATATACATCAGAGACCCTGATCTCTCTCCACGTAGTATCACGTCATCTGGCGATCCTCTTCGTCGATATCCACTTATGGGTGCGGCAAATTCGATCCCACGAGCCCCCCTGCGGATGGGTTCGACTCTGCGTGCCAGAGAAGAAGCAACCCTCTCTTCTTTCTCTCTGATCGGCCAGGAAAGTTTGTTTGTCTTTGTGTTTGGTGCGAATTATTTTAGAGTTCAAGTTGTAGGAAGCACTAATAGATGCTTTTTCCTGCCTCCATTGATACGTCATTCAGAGCCCTCTGCTTCTGTGCCGAACGTCATTGTCTCGAAAAGTCTCTTCTTACCTCCACTGGATGTGTGTGTGTGCGTGCGTGGGTGCGTACGTGTGAGCAACAGACTATTTGTCTTGCAAAGTGGGTCGTCGTAACATCGAATACACTGAAGTGTTTTTAAGCGGAAGAAGCGTGCAGGAAATTGAGCATTTGTCATAGTAGCAGTAGGATGTGTGCTGGTTTACTGTAGGTCCGTACATGCACATGCTCAGATTATCAATAAAAACGTCGATCTAGGCTTTGCTTTTCTCCCAGGCTATGCAGATTTGCTCAATGTGCCGTTGACTGGTGCCACAACATCCGCCCAACAGGTGCAGCCAGGGCAGGACCGACTTCTTCAACTCCACGCTCAGGCGGCCGAACTCCTCTGGATCGCCTGAATCAAGCTCAGGTGCAGAATCGAGCTCTTCATGACTCTTACGCGATGCGTTACATCTGTGAATGTTAGCAACGAGAGCGGCAGCCGCGTAAGTTCTCTCGCTCCAGTAACTAAAACAGTAGCTCACCTGAGGCCTCCCACTCTTTTGAGCCAATCTTTTGTCGCTCCTGCTTTAAGAGTTGGCGTAATGTGATCCATGTGAGAACAGTTGAGCAAATAGTACTCGGGTCCTCCGTCGGTTTCTTTGTCCACCCATTCTATGGCCTTCTCCAGGTCGGTTCCGTCCGGCAGCGTCCCGTCAGTCTGAACCGTGAAGCCGATGACAACGGGAACCTTGGCCTTCCGAGCGGCCAGCACGATTCCCGCGGCCTCTGATGGGTACGTCAGGGTCGCGGCGCACATCCTGTCCGCCCCGGCGGACGCCAGGACGTCGATCTGTTCCTGGTGGTACTCGCAGGCCTGGGCGACGGTCAATTTCTCGTCCACATTGTACCCGTCACCTTTGGGCCCCAACAGTCCGTCCACGACAATCTTCACATCTGGATATTCCTTCTTCAGGTCCAGTGCGAGCTCCACGGCCACCTTGTTGAGCTCGAGTATCTCCTCCGCCGAGAGGCCGATCGCAGCAGCTTGGTCGCGACTCGAGTGCCAGGTGCTGTTGGTGCAGAGGATGAAGCCGTGGCCGTACTTGCGTGCCATGTCGAGGAATGAGCGGTAGTAATCTCTCAAAGTCTTGCGACGCTCTTCAGTCTTCAGCATGACAATGGCGGAGAAGCCTGGCAATTCCTCTCCTTGCTCGAAAATTAGTACAGTATGCATACCAGCATCAGTCAGGAAAAAGTCAGGCGGAGACGAAGCGTCGACCATGATGTTGTACGAGCTCCGAACGAGTGATGCTTTGCCTTTGACTGACAAGAATAAGCAGAGAGTGACAGTGACAGTGAGACGATAAGAGAGCTGGAGGAGAGTAGCATGGAGTTAGCTATGTAGTAGAATAGATTGGCTGCTCACATCATGAGCTTGTCCGGATTGCAGCTGTTGGGAACTCGGGACCACAGGGGGCAGCAATAAAACAAGTCCAAGGAGTCTCATGTCCCAAAGGTTTTTCTTAGAAAAATTATAGTACAGTACGCACATCGACACAGTGCCTATGTTATACATCGCGCTCCCCAAGTCAGCTGACGAACTCTTACCCCTCGACTGTCGGGTCAAAACGGCCTAAATACTTCTGGCGCCGACCTATTCCCTATAATTGTTGTACACAGAAGATTCCGGCTTTAGTGATACCGGTTGTAGTCATATTTCACGGTGTTTCACGGTGTTCCCTATTACACAGGGTCAATTGCTAATTTCTATCGGTTCCAATCATCAGACCCCAGTTATACAAACCAGTTGATTTAAAACATCCACTGGTGTTTTGATCAAAACCAACAATTCTGGCACAAGTATTTGTCGCAAAGTAATGTTGCCGTGCAATAAACTTCCTCAGCACATTCCCAATAGACCATAATTTTACTCGTGCAAAGGCATTTCGGCCTTTTCTGCCACGGCCACAACATTATAAGAACACAAAGCTTGCCGAACGGAACTGCAGGTAAGCGGAACCCACTGTATATGTGTGTAGCCCCAAGGGATGTCCTCGAATGAAAGATCAAACAAATAATTTGTCAAAATGCAGGTGCAGGCTTTGAGAGGCTCAAATTGTTTGATTTCACACCCTAGTTCAACTTCTAAAACTCACTTGCAATGATTTATTGAATTTTAACTTTTCAATCTTATGAGTGATGACCCATTTTGAGTCCAAATTTATTATAACGACCCATGAGTCTGACCCACGGGTTGGGTCAGGGTTCCAGTGGTCCTTGACCCAACCCCAGCCCTCAACCAAAATTAATGACCCATATACTCATCCCAACATGAGTGCAAGCATTCTAGAAAAGTGGAACATTTTCAGCTGACGAAAAGAAAGGTGTTGAGTAGTGATCCGACTTCAAGCCTGGGCAAAGAAGCTTCATGCAGCTGCTCAAATTCGGGTGTCCCTGCCAAACACTCGAGCTTGACTCGACAACAAAGCTTATTCGAATGCACCACCACTTTCGCACAGTGCAGCTGATGTAAGGAGTGACCAGATCGATCATTGTACAGAGAACAGCAAAATAGGATATGCTGCACAAAGTGGATGAGGGAATTTTCTCTTCTCTCAATGGGATCAACGAGGCCAATCAGTGAAAAATAAGTTTCAATTGAAGACAATGATAATAACGTTTATATTTTACGGGAGGGGGGGGGGCTCGTATCCCCTTCTTTCACTGCACATTGCCACGTTTCAGCTGAATCACTTTGAACGCTAAGTAGTTATGGATCACTCTGTACTGTTGGGACGTGCCAGAATTAGCGTCATGTGGAAACAGCGGCATGTGTGCAGCTGCACTATTTGAGCATCATATGAAGCGATCGTGGTACCGATGGAAAGTTCATCTTGCTGTGACTATGAGGCTATGGTCTGTAAGTCTAGTCTATAAGTCTACGACAAGATTCCGAGTAAACAAGTATTTCCTCACAACAGTCAGCAAACAACAAATGCAAGTCAATATTTACTGTCAGGTTCATTTTACAGCCAGTATAGGTGTGAAAGGTCATGGCAAATATTATCAGAATGAGGTGTGGATTCTTCAGAGCATTTCCATTAAATTTCTTTAGTATCTACTTAAGAAATATAAGTTAAAAAGTGAATTTTTAGTGCCTGTGCTATCCCGCAGCCTTGTGCAACAGGACAGTCGAATCTGGCCACAACAAAGTTTTATATGAGCGGGGTAAAACATGTCATTCCAAGACCTGTAACATTGAGACTCGACTGCGTGAGAGCAAAGCTCCATCTCTCGCTGCTAGAGCACTTCTTGTGAAAGTTGCGTGATGGAAAATTGAGTGATCGCATCGACATTTCAAAGTCACTTTTTAACATTGGTTTCTTAAGTGCAGAAGTTCCCCCCCCCCCAATTGATGGAAATGTACCTTGGTTCATGTAATCATCTTCATGCTAATTCTGTTCGCCCAGACTTTTCATGTCTGTTTGGTTTGTAAAACCCCACATCATGTCAATCACTTGCTTTGACACATGAAGTTATGCACTGAAAGACAAGCCTCCTACGAGTTCAGAATAAGATGTCTCGTACTTGTTACTCAAGTAGATCCTGCTGCAGCAGAACTCGTTGCAGCAATGCTAGAAGCAGTCGAAGTAGCGCATGTCAGTAGCTAGCTAATTCTTGCACACCTCTTATGCCATAAATATTGCACAGGCTTGCTATAGCTATTGCGGTGCACAGGATAAGTTTACTTCACGACTGCACAGAGTAATTGATCATGCATACTTGCGTGCTCCATTTTCTGCCCACGTACACTTGAGGTCAAAAGTTTACGTACGAACATAGGAAGTTTACTCAGTGTTATTTAACTCTTATAAATTCACTCACTTTGAAAAGGCTGCTACTTGATTTGGGCAGAGCACATTCATTCACTGTCCTCTGATGTGGCATTGGTTTTGTCGCAACAGAGCATCATTGTGCGTGGCAGAGAGTAAAAAGGACTTTTTTTTCTTGCCTGTACTACTTCAACGCTGAAAAAGGTGCACAGAGGCCGTGCACTTTATAAGCAGTGAAAAGACCCTAAACGACCCCCTACATTTAGCGTACATTACATGTACGCCTGTCCTCATCGGCGGCGTTCACTGCAATCACTCAAGTTGGGACGCAGTACTCAAAAACGTGTCTGTGCAACTCATTTTTTCTTCACTACCCCCTTGATCAGTGGCACGAAGCAAAAAGATACCTCCCGGGTATCCCTATGGTTAATGAACACGTGGTCGCGGCAAAGGAAGAGGACGCAACTTTCAAATTAGTCTTGGAATCGAGCTAATGACTGACGGTAGAGAAAGACTAGGGTTGTCCTCGATCCGAAATTTTCTGATTCAAATCAGAGCACGTCATGGGCCACTTAAATGGGTCAAATTTCAAGTCATGACTGGGCATGGTCAAAATGGGCCTAACGGCACCGTCCAATGATGACTTTTACCACGTCACCAAATGATACGAGGGCAACATGGCAAAGTTGGAAGATTTTCTTGCTACGAAAAGAGGACTTTTTCTGGCGTTGCACCTCACCTTTCCACTTCAAATGAGTTGAGGGACAAAGTATTAAGCTGGTATCACCGACATTGGGATGGCTTTCAAGTCGAATTTTTGACTGGCATCAGATTCAGTCACAGATGTGGAATTTGACCTAATTCAAACTTTCTATGGGTTGGGTCTGACTCGAGGACAACCTTTCTTCCAAAGTCCGCTCGTATCTGCTGCACTGGCGCACGTAGAGGTATGCTTACAATCGATATCCTCCTCTACCCCTGCTGCACCTGTCAGCACGGGGTGCACAAGTTCGACCGCACCCCTCTTACCGTCCGAGACCCGTCATGGACGTTATGTTTTCTACGACGCAGGTAAGAACAAAGCTATCGGCGATTGCGCAATGACTTCCCCGATATCCTTCACTCCAGCGTCGCCCAAGTAGACAGTGGTTTTTTTCAACGCCGCCAAATCATCCGCGTCGGTCGAGAGGGCGGAGGAGGAAGGAAAAGAGGAAAAAGAGTCAGTACACACGCGTACGTCTACGTGTCTATCTCGTATGTACTGCATTCATGCATGCGTGGACCGCGGCCTCTGTAATGGCTCCATAAACTCTCCGCTCTTAGCTGGAGGGAGAAGCCCAATAGGAATCGACGACCCCAAACGTCTGCCCGAAAATGCATTCTCTCTCTCGCCTCTCTCTCTTTCTACCTGCTGGTCCACTTGGGAGTCTTTTTATTTCGACCTGACCAGAAAAAATTTCTCTTAACCTCCTGGCGAAGGCATCCGCTATGTACAGGGTGACTCATACCTGCTTGGCACGCCGATTAACTTGGCTCATGTGCTCGCTGTACTTGATTGGCGTCGACTTTGTCATGGTCTCGAAGTTGTGGATGTCAATATGAACCAATGTTGAGATGTTTTCAGCTGT
>JAAUXU010034482.1_pt1 | contig 23898 bp, 25 predicted proteins | sample 7278151 | NCBI WGS metagenome assembly JAAUXU01 (sample SAMN14350113, study PRJNA611818) | marine sediment metagenome | isolation source: surface marine sediment (1.8m) | place: French Polynesia: Moorea | collected 2018-08 | reverse complement strand
TGTGTCCCAGTATCACATCTACGTGTTCCACATCAAAAGTCCATCTCAACATGTTTCGGTACAGCGTGGGAGGCGATGTCACGCTCGACGCAATCACTTGCGGCCAGGATTATATAGATTAGAGACAACTGAATGACGTCTTAAAAAAAACGGGCCAATGCCGACTGCACAAGACACCGTAGCGGTCTACTGCGCAAAAGCAGAGGTATGAGGGTCTACTTCAGTCGTGCCGTATTTCCCCACAGTCAAGCTCAGGGCGAAATCATGGCTTTGTGCCATTTCTATGCACAACAAATTCAAAAAATCTTCTGCAATGAAGCCCATTTGCTGAATGGGGGGGGGGGGGGGTCTAGACTGTGGTGAAATACTGTAGAGCCTTCACTGATGTCACCCAAGCAGAAGCCGAAATCAATCTGACGTGAGGTCTGTCTGTAGGTGCAACTTACAATGATTCCTGACAATTGCTCTACAACTACTACTGTAGTGAGGTTGCATGGTGAAGTGCTCCTTCAGTGCCGTTCCCGACAAGCGCTACATGCTTCATTATGCAGATATTATATTTGTACCAGTCAATAAACTACTGAAATGAAAAAAGACAATTCAGGTGTTCTTAATATGTACGTGTTTTAGCAGTACAAGTCGTATGGGACCTCCCAATTCGGGGAGGACTCCCATAATTGGGTGGTCCTAGAGAGGTAAATCATCATGTCAGTGTGTCGGGTGTACCTCCAAATAGCTGCTGTGTGACAACATTACATTTAAAAAATTAAAAGGTTCGGGGAGAAGCGTCCATTTTCGTCCACCGGCTTCCACCACGATATCGCGCTGCAGCGGGTGACAAAATTGCACTTTAAAGTTAAAACTTTTTAGGAGCCTTATATTCCACGATCTCGCACTGCAGTGGGAGAAGCGTCTGTTTCCACCTACCGTCGCCGGTATGGACGACGACGACGGGTAGCGCGATGGGTGCAGCGCTGAGTCCTGACCCGGCGACGTTGGACGGGAGACGGGGGTCACAAAAACAGATGCTGCAGGCACTTGTTTCACCTAAGAGACAACCATACATTGAAATTAAAAAGCAACAATGAGGCTGATGGGAAACCAAGCGTAGATGGGCACCTGCTTCGCCAATGAGGCATCTATACATTAAATGCAAATTTCAGGATTACATGAAATGGATCCAACAAATGGATTAAAGAGCAAAACCGAGACTGGTGGGCAACAGACAACAAAGAAGGGGGTGGGTGAAAACTAATGGGTGGGGTGGATGCAGCAGATATTTGGCTTGAGTAGAACCAAGGCAGAATGGGACAAAGGAGGTCTTGTGGACATAAAAGAGGACTACAGATTGACATCTCATCTAGAAGAGTGAGAACTGCTTCCTTGAACCCTCTCTCAACAAGATGTCATGACGTCAACCGAGGCATCCGGTCCCTACAATTGATCTGACGTGTGAGGAAGGGGAACATCTGCAGAAGGGTCAATGGGAGGAGTTGCAAGAACGGGACCACCAGGAGGACCGGCAACAACATCAAAAGCAGTGGCACCAACAGGGACAGCAGTGGCACCAACAAGAATTGACCTGGGATGATTGGGAATACAATCAACTGCTTCAAGTGGAGGCAATTTATTTGGAGGTCGTTTTCTGCATCAAATTCCTCACAAAATTGATCAGTTTTGAAACAGATATTTTGTGTTTTAAGTGAACACTTGCAATACCGATCTACTTCAGTGCAATATAGACTGAGTAGAACATGCGTTTGGACCTCTGGAGGGCCAAGAAAGTTGGCTTTCACGTATTGTGTACAAAATAAATGTTGCAGAGCTTCCTCTCCCGATTCGAAAATTGTAAAAACATCGAAAACCCAGTAAGATTTGAAGGAGTTACGTCCCCTGATATGTGGAGACTGCAGTAGAAACAAGTTTCCTCCCTCTTGGTTGAAACAAATTGTCTGAACAAATGACAAGAGCCACTTCCACCCCGTCCCTTGCTAGGACAGATACGCATTCACATCAAAGTACGTGTAGCATGAATATGCCCATACATGAGATGACTTCACCATTCCTAGCAGGCACCCATACATTTAAGCATGCACGACGCGAGTCAGCCCAAAGGCCATCCCTGGTTGGCTGCCATCGCTGGGCGGCATTGGTGCAATGGTGCATCATGCACGATGTCAGTGGCTTCAGGCACTGACAGCGTTCCGTCCGGACTGAATGGACTTTTGTCCCGTCCAAACTGTGTCCAGTCCCTCCGTAGTGCATCCCGACCCGTCCAGTCCAATGAACACCGGGGTAAAGTTCAAACACTGCACATACATCGAAAATCTGCTGAAAAGGCTTGAAAACAGAAAGACCGGACTGGACTGTGGACTGGACCTTGGTTGGCACAAGCTAACGTAGTAATCTTTTAGGTGACGCAGTTAATAAAAGACAGCTTAGGAAGGGGTCACTTATTTCTGTTAATGTGGAGCTCGTCGGCCAGGGCAATGATGATGTCAAATAGTTGTTCACGGATACATAAGTGTTCCATTCATTACTTTGTCTTAAAAAGTCTCTCATCACTGACTGCTTTCATTCTTGACCCTCAGCCGTGAGAAGATAGCAAAGAACTAAGTTACACATTCGGTCTCGTCACGTACGGATCGAATTGGCTCCGGTTCGAACTAGCCAGGTGGGGTCTCGAACTGGTCCCCGTCCGCGGCGGTTTGCGGTTTACCGGCCTGTCGGAAGCAATTGTCTGTGGTTCAGTGTGTGTCTTATACGTAGGGAATGACGAGCATGCTTGAGAAGCCCGACGTGCATGATGAGCACCAGCGAGGAGGCCGTGGGGTGGCAATTTAAACAGCTAAGTGAAGCCTGCCAGGTCTTCGGCAGTATGGCGTAACATAGCCCATCGTTGTACGTAGAAATATGCTCGCGTATTACTGGCCTTCTCTTTGGCGCCTTTGACAATACGGAAAGGTAAACAGTGAAAGCTTCACGGTCACTTTATTCCAGATGATGGACAAGCAAGTAGGGATATCTCCGGACGTCGAATACAAGGCAACCACTTCACCATATAAAGGCGCCAATGAATTCAGGCAAGTAACAGAAGAGATTCAATATAGCACGATGTGTTTATGGAACTCCCTAGATAATATATGGATAGACAAGATATAGCTTTCAATTTACACACTAGCTGATGGTACAGACATATGTGACAGCCACTACAATCCACTCTTATCCATGGCACAGGTGCATGAGCGGGGAGAAAGTATGCCTCTCATCCTCTTACACTTCTCTTAGTACTGTTACTCTCCTTGTTCCCATTACCATCGCCGTTGCCTCCGTTGCTGTCTCTGGACAGGTGATCGTCCGGGGCGAGGCTTCTGGCCTCTAAGTTTTTGATGTATTGAGCGTCGAAGTATACAACTGTGACCGTAATGTCGTCTCGGAATAGCCTTTTCATGTGAGCCGGCAACGTCAACGCCTGCGACAGCTTTGAGTGGTCCATGCCGTAAGCAGAGCCACCAAGACCCGACCTGATTAAGTGAGTAGCGCCGTTGGAATCGGTGGGTTTCAGCTTCAGTCCATGACGTCGCCTCCTAAGGACGCTGGCGATGTCGCCAAGCCTCACGTCAGATTCTTCTGGCACGACGAGGGGCTTGAGCACGAATTTGCCGCTGAGGTGCTCGCCCACCAGGCGAATGACCTGCATGGGCGTCATCATGTCCCAGAGCCCGTCCGAGCCCAGTACCAAGAATTTGTCGTGAGGCGTAAGAGCGTGAACTGTCATCTCTGGCTCGGCCGTCAGGTACGGGGGCGTTGAGTAGTTAGGAGGCACAGCTTCACTGCCTAGAGAGGCTTGGATCTGCTCAGCAGGCCACTTGAACTTGTAGTCACCGAGGGCTCGGAAGGGTGCCAACATACCCAACAGGCGATCATCACGGAGGACTCCTGGCTCGCCCGGGTGCTCTTCCATAATTCTAGAGGCTTCTGCCGGATTCTCTGCACTATGTTCTTGAGTTAGTTTGGTCGCCACCCAAGTATCGTTCTCGCTGAGAGATCCGAGCACGATAGAACAGTCACCCGTGCTGGCGACATGCAGATCTCCCCGGTCAAACAACGCAATCGCAGCCACTGCACCGGACGAGCCGACTCTCCGATAGTAGTCCACAGAGCCACTAGGGGGATTCATCACTTCTTCTCCTATGTCATCGTCCAGAGCAACTAAGGCTCGGCGCAAGTGCCTCTGTACTCTAGAGACTCTCATGCTGCGTTCGCTCGAAGAGGATTCAAGTTCTTTTTGAAGTGCGGCTGCTTTTGCTTCCTCTTCTTTAATCTGTTCAAGTGTTGTCCTTAGATACCTGAGGTAGTTTTCTTTCTGCATCCTTAAGACACCGGGAGGCAACTTATCCGGAGTCATGGTACCATAGGGGTCTCCATGAGACTGGTGCAAGATCTCAGTAAGGTCGTCGTCGTCACGACGTCGACCTCCGCTCTCGTCCTCTTGGCCCAGGCCCACTTCAGCGTGCTCCAGCTCTGTTATGTGACCTCGGAGTGCATCGGACGACACGAGGCCGGCCGCCACGTAAGAAAAGATACGACTTATCAGGGCCTGAAAGAGAACGAAATCCGTGCAACTTTAGACAAGGCGTATAATAAATAGTTTTACCTTGCCGAAGTCGGGCCCACCGTGTCCGTCGACGACACTGAACATGACGCAGTCCCGTCGTAGGTGTTCCTTTATTAGGGCCTCTCCATGTGCATCTTCGCAGGGATCGTTGGAATGGAGGACGTTCCGGTCGTACGAGGACACCGCTCCGGTCACCAGCGATTCCTCTGCAGACTCGCCCCGTCTCAGCAAAGAGGTGGCCTCGGCCGGGGTCAGATAACCTAGGTCCCCGCAGTCGTCAGCACCAGAATTTCAAACTATGAGTGCTAATGCGATAAATGTTCACTTACCGTGCGCCCCTCGCTCCATCCTGGGAGGCTGAGTTCTGAGGTGTCTCCACTGCTGAGTGGCGATTTTGCGCTGCCCCTGATGCCCAAGCGTGATTAGCAAGGATCGCCTGGACACGAAGGCGGAGGAGATGCTCTTGGCCATGTCCAACTGTCTGCGGTGGCTCTTTCACTTCATAAACTTCATCATGACCTCCCTGTTTATTTTTGGATATCGTCAGCTGTCACTGGCGTTGCCACAGGGCTACGCCTTCTGTGGCTCCCCGAGGTTTTTAAGTTATTTTATCCATTTTATCATTTTAAAGAGTAGGAAAATGTGAGGCGACATCCAACAATGTTAAAAAAGACTAAAAGTTCCAGGTACCGTTGCTGTTTGTGGGTCCAAATTTACCCTTGGTCGCGGAACCCACCATGCGATCCGTTGGCTCCTCTTTATGTTTTCAATCTCCGCACTTCAGTTGACGGGCGACTTGGGTCACTTGCTGGAGCGCTCGGAGGAGGGGACGGCCGAGCCGGCGGGAACGAGGAGAAAGGTAGATGCCGCCTCTTCATCATCAGCTCTCGCGCTCTCTTTTTTCTTCATGCGCTCCTTCCTGGTCGCCGCTGCGTCGCTTACCACGGAGAGGGACGAAGCAACAGACAGAAAACAAGAACCGGAGTGAGAGCTGGGGTGCGTTTTGTCAACACCCCAATTCCCTCCTCGCCGACGGACGAGTCCTCTTCCGTCATGGCTGGCGTCTCCGCCACCTCCGCCAACTCTTCGCCTTCGCCTTCGAGTTCTTCTTCCTTGGAGGAGTCCAGGCGTGCGGACCCGTTCACGCTCGAGTTGAGCCTCACCTTTTCCGACCTAGCGAAGACAGTGCTGGGCACAGTCTTGGTACTGCCGCGAACCGCCCTTGTCATTCTTGTCCTCGCGCTGGCGTGGCTGTTGGCCAAAGTGGGGACCACCGGCGTCAACTCCGAGGAGCTCAACTCGCGCCCACTTGCCGGATGGCGGCGGACGCTGAGCCACCTCTTCTCGTACTTGGGCCTTCTCTTGTTCTGGGCCGGCGGCTTCAGGGTGAAATTAGTGGGCAGGCAAGCGTCGAGAGAAGAGGCACCCCTGCTAGTAGGCGCACCACACTCGTCCTTCCTGGAGGCAATGCTTATCATCATGTGCCGCTGCTCGCCCGTGTCCAGGCACGAGAACAAGCACATCATCGTCATATCGGTGTGTCAGAAGCTCTTTCAGACGATATTCGTGGATAGGTGAGCGTTTGACACAGTTTCCTTTCAAGTTTTTTCATTTGCGATAAGTGGAGAGTTGCTGACGAGGAGATACTTCCAAGGCTTCTTTTGCTACAACACTCGCAGGTCTCGTGCTCGGCGAGACACATGAAAAAGAATCTCTTATGTCACTCTCCCTGACGGAAAGGGTCAGCTTCTCCTTGGCGATAATTCGTAACTGATGCCAGTTCAACGTGACCTGGCATTACTCATGATTATGTACTTGCCTACTGACCGGAAGCACAGTCCAGTGATTGTAGATAGCTTTTCCCCAATGCTTAATGAAACATGAAGTGATTGTGCTGACTTAGGAATATTTTTGTACTTCATAGGCGCAGTGCCCACTCCAGACGAGGGGCCGCAGAGGTGATACGGCGGCGTTCCCAATCGACGTCTCCGTGGCCGCAGATATTCATTTTCCCGGAAGGGACCAACACCAACCGGCGAAAATTGATCCGGTTCAAGCTGGGCGCCTTCTCCCCGGGAGTCCCCGTCCAGCCCGTTATACTTCGATACCCGGGCTGTGAGCGTGTGGACCCGGTCACGTGGACCTTCCACCAACAGCACTCATACTGGGCGTCAGTCTGGCTGCTGTTAGCGCGGCCTCTGAACCACCTGGAAGTCGAATTCTTGCCCGTGTACCGGCCCAACCAGGAGGAAGTCGCCAATGCCGAGCTGTACGCGAAAAACGTGCAGAAGCTGATGGCGAAGAATTTGGGCATCTACGCGTCAGACGACTCCTACTATGACTACTACGCAGAGTACTGCCGCAACCACGGCATGGACCTAAAGAAGGACTGAAAAGATACGCTTTTTTACCTGGACACAGGGCCAAAGAAAGGCCATTTACTCATCAGAGGAGTGCAGTATTACTCCCTCTCAAAGCCATGTGACTAAGAAATCATTCGTCAGACTCCACACTCGTTTTAATCTCTAAGACGGAGAGATCAGGCCCTGCTTCTAGTTCTTAGAGGTGTTGATGTCTTCTCCTTGAATCTCGCTCATGTACGTATATCGGATGTACGCACCACGCTGTACACGGACTTAATCTCAGGAACTTGCATGAGCAAAGCCAGTTCAAAAAAAGACAACCTTGTTAACTTATACAATGGCGGCCCTACTTTTCATGCCGCTCTAAAAGTGATGTGTTGTACTCATCTATTACTACTTACCACTACCTAGATCATTGTGATTAATAGAATCGTCGGAGGAAGTAACTCAGTTGTTGGCTCACTCTTTTCTCACTTATCATTGTGATGGTGGTGAGGGTCTGGATGGCAAAAAGCTATTTACAAGTGCGATAGGACAGCATAAGGAGAATTTCAGCTCCTCGTCAGCCTGAATAACCTTTCTCTCAACCTCCTCCAGAGAGTTCTTAAACCTCTGCTGTAGCGCGAGGTTCGGACAGTTGATAATGTTTTTCTCAAGTTCCTGTTTCGCAACTCGAAGCTTTGCCATCTTGGCACGAATGGACTCCAGCTTGTTGGCGACCGCCCCAGCAGCTGCTCCACCTTCATGGACACTAAAGGATTCCCCTGGTTGAGAGGTGCCTAAAGCCAACAAGTTCTTCACAGGTGGAGCCGGCTGAAACATCCTTGTTGAACTGAGTCATTACTGGCTCCATGGACGATGTGGGTGAGGCGTAGCAGGCAGCTCAAAGCTTGTCGCTAATTGTGATAAGATGAAGGAAACCTCGCCTCCGGCACAAGTCGCAGTAGAAGCAGAAGCGTCTGCCGTGGCCATGGAGGAAGATGCGCCTCCTGTTCCGTACATGTTGCTATCTCCGTCGACGTCAATGTCGATGTCAATGTCTTTCGTCTGTTGTGGACCAGCTCCGCTGCCACCACCTTCATCATCATTGCCTTTGAGCACACCAAACAGTTCATGCTCGTCGGCCGCAGCATTGGATTCGTTGCTTGCTGCACCAGGAACAGCCCAGCCGCTTCTTTCCCCCACGGGCGGTCTTTTCTGCTCCAACTCCTCCTCGTTGACCAGTTCATGTTTGACTTCGACGGCCTCATTGTCGACTCGAAGGAGATGTTTCACTTCCTTCACGAACGTCTTCATGAGCATCTTGCGACACCTCCTCCTCCGGCAATTTTTCAAAGGAGAGGAGGTTTCCCAAGACGCTCAAGAAGAAGTTTGGGGAGCCCATGGTTGTATACGTATTTCTTGTCCACCTTATTGAGATCAACTCATCGTTCTTATTCTTTACGGCGTCTTGTTCTTCATCGATTTCTTCGGGCTCTGCCTCGCAGCAGATGAGCATCTGACAGATGTCGGCAGTCTTGTAGAAAGTCTTCTTGTCAATGGTCTTTTGCGAGTCGATGACGGTGGGCAAGTTCACCAGTTTGGCTGACTTGGTCCAATCACTAAAATGGACTACGCCTCGACGTAACTGAGGACTATTTTACGTTTTTCTCCGGTTCCGGCTAAATGACGAGCCTGTTCTTTACATTGGAGGCGCCGCTTCTGAGGACACCACTAAACGCTGTTGGCGTATCAGGTGGTAGACGAAGAATGACCTGGTTCTCGAGTTCGACAGGAGAATCGTCGGGCATGCCGGCGGTACTATCTACTGCGCCTCCATAACTCACTATGTCTTGGCTAACAGCGATGTGGGCCATAACGGCCGGGCATTCGATAAAGCGTGGCGCGACGACATCTTGCATCTGCAACAAAGAAGCACCCCCATGAGCTAAAACTCAGCACTGAAGCAGACGCTTAGATGCAGTGCAATTGGCTATTAACTGGCATATTGCTGACAGAAATTGACAAGAACTTAAAGACTACAAGGGTGGCGTCGGCGATCCCATTGAAGATCGATGTGAGTCCCAGTTCTGGTTGACTTGTTCGCTTGAGTGTCCACGAGAAGCACATCCTGCAAAAGAGTGTCTTTTGTAGCTGGGTGTACAAACTAACGGATGCTACGTTCAGGCCCACGTGCTTCCCGTGCACTTCCTGAATATTCATGGAAAGTGGTTCAAGAGTCAAGCACACGTGTTGCTTATGAAAGAAGGTGTGGTAGATAGCCTGAAGCAATGGTACTTGTCCTCTTGATCGGTTAGCCACTTCCGGATTTCTAGCTCTTGTAGTCCGGTCTTGTGCATAATCTCATCAATGCGCATTATCTTGACCGCCACTTCTTGACCTTACTTCCTGACCGACCGCGTGGCGTCAGTCGCCCGGACCATGTTCGACAACATACCTTGTCGGGTGTGGCTGAAGACGCGGAAGCGTTGGTCAAGAACCTCGCTTGTCCGCACACGGTAATAACCCTCAGGGTAGTCCCAATTATCTGTAAGATGAGCGTTGTGGTGAGGAGCTGTAGCAATCGCCACTGCGACCAAGTCGCTCCCGTTGCCGACCGAAGCTTCGTCGTCCGGCGAGAACATGTCCACAGTGTGAGGGGAGGGGGACATTCTCCTAAAGCCACACCACACCTCAAGGGGGACATTCTCCTAAAGGAAAGTCGTGTGCCGACAGCATCTGTGCAGCTTCCAGAAGTTTGCGCCAGCTTTTGCAAGCATTCTGAAATGCAAAAAACTAATGGCAGAAATGGCAACGACGAGTTCATGTGCAACTGACAGCTCTTCATAGAGGCCGAGTGTAACAACTCTCACGCCACTGTCTATTGCTGACAGTCTGGGTGTTAACATACATGTAAACGTGGACCATATTTTTGTTGAGTACCTCTTGTTGGTGTCCTTTTTACAGCCCCCCCCCCCGCGCCACTTTAGAGAAGAAGAGTCTTGCTAATTTACGCAGCTTGTACATAATACTGATGCCGGCGAGTAAGCATTCAGATCGCTATCTTGAGTCTCACATCAACAATACGGTATAAAAGCTTTTTGGGGGTTTGGGCTGTCACTAGGCAAGTGGGTAAGTCACGTTGTCAATGTCGAATTCAGGCAGCGCTCGTCAAGTTAGGACTTTTTCTCACAAAGTGCATTCATTGGCTTTTGTCAGAGAAAATGCAGCAAATATATGTTTGCCAAATACAATTCTATCTGGTCAAGAATTCAAGAGGAGGCTTCGAATTGAGTCCTGTATCGCTGTACTGTTTTTGGTAAACCGGCGAGCCTTGACTGTTTTAAAGGTATTTGAGGACATCCCCACCCTTGGCTTCCTGCTAGATGTAATCACGAACTGGTTTAGAAAAAGCAAAATTTTCAGTTTTTTCAAACTTCCAGTTTGCTCTGTGGAGGATTCAGGGTAGGCACATGGCCCGAACCAGTCTGAAAATGCTTATTGCTGACCAGATATCAGAAATTCAGTTTATTTTTTCCGCCATGATCCACCAATGCATGCTTCATTTTATCGATTAGGGCGACCAGCATGTACGTATGCAACAAAACACATGAAAAATATCCACTTACCTAGGAGAGCTCTCCCTGTCCTGTCAGACTACTCCCTCAGACGTCGTTGAAGAGATAGAGGCCAGGACTCTTCTGAAGGACAGACTCCAGCTCGGCCAAGATCACGGCACTCTCAGTCCTAGTGATTCCATTGCCCTCCAAATGGGGAAGTAAAACATATGATTGATCGTGATTTCACGCATCTTTATTGGGCTAGGTCGAAAAGGCGTCAATTTTGGAATTTGCCTGAGTGCACTTGGGGTTTCTTGCGTGACGTCAAATGATGAAGCTGTAGTCAAATAGATTTGGAAAAAAATTGCATTTAGCTTTGCCTCTCCCAAGATGAAGTTTAACTATATAACTTCAGTTCATAAAGAGGTGTTGAGATTTTACAGGCTGTGGGACAAAGTTGCAAACACTTTGTTTTTCCATTTTATTGTTTGAGACCACTTCAGTACAGCATCTAGAACCTAACTAGACAGGTCGACCTCAAATTTAAAATGTTGACCTAACATCCTTACATACTGGGTCCAGAAATCTTTAAATGACTTGAGACAAAGGTAGAACACTATTTTTTTCATTTTCATTTGACTATGAAGTCTTCGTTTGTCATGTAGATAATAATTAGACATGTCCACCTTTAATTCAAGTTTTCGACCTAGCCTAGTCTTTATGTAAAAATCCCAGTTACATTTACTTTTAAGCCCCAACCCCATATTTATTTCTTTGCAATTAGGATCAAAAGGATATTGAGCATTTTTGCCCGAGGTATTTTGTCAAAATTATGTCCACCAGCCCTAAGATGAAGCTCTTTAGCAATGAATAAGTTGTGCCATATTGTAGATTATGTAGTGAATAACTGAGGGTACTGACAAATTACACGCTGAAGAATGCAATGATCCATGTAGCAGACTCTGCTAAACAGATTGTTGCACGCCATTAATCATAAAAAATAGATGTACACCGTTTTCACTACAATTTTCACTCCAAAAAAATTTATGGAAACCAGTTGGATGTCCTTGGTCGCACTCTTCAAGCTGAATGATCTTTGATGTGAGTGGAAGCCGGCAAAGTGTCACAAAATCCCCCCTCAGAGAATTTCACTGAATTTTAAGAATAATGAAGCAGCCAGACTCACATCCCCTCCACGATTGAGAGAGTCAAGAACCGATGCCACACGTTCCTAATTTTCTTTGCTAGAGTGGAAAAGAGACACCCAACACCTAGGGAGATTTTTTCGAAACCTTCGTGGACTTCACCAGCTAGAAGTTTTGTCCAACAGCCAGACTGGCATTCTCGACTCTGCCTCTCCAGTATTTAAGATGAATACCGAGAACGTGGAGGACCAGTACGGAAAGATGACCTCCCCATGATTGGAAATAAGAAGCTTCTCTCACAGAAGTGTGACCTTCTGGAGTCTGACTTCCTGTTGTGCTGCTTTTGCATGTTGTACTTTTTTGATGACGGCGCTGACGAAAAATGCGATGCCAACTTTGGAGAAAAAGGCCCTTTTCGAAGCTTGGTCAAGGAATCGGGAAGAACTTGACCCAGTCCCTGATCGATCACTCCTTCTCTATGACGCTGAAGAATGAAATGCAAAATATGACATCTTCCACCTGTCGGACAGCTTGTGGGCTTGATAAGCAGAGGTTCTGGTGCATTTTTCTACACTATTGTTGTATGCATCAACAAGGTACATGCGGAATGAACTGTGGCACAAAATACTCGAATCAGCCAAGTGGGACAGAAAACAATGTCTGCTCTGTGCTGGATGAGGAATGGTAAATGCAGTGGATTCCACTTAATGTAGCACGCTTGGGCCGAAGTATGAAACACATTTGCTACATTGACTGACAATTGCTCTTTCATGCTGTTGTCTTACTTTTCTGTCTGATGCACGGATGCAGAGAGAGGAGGTCAGATGAAGGACAATCATGGGCTCTCTCTGCCCTGAACCTGAGACACATACCAACTTCTGCTTTTCCAGGTTCCCATTTTTGCATGAGTCAGGAGTCAACAACAACTTAGAAATATATGCTTTAATGGGACCCTAGTGAAAGGGGACTTGAACAATCTGCTACATTAAGAAGCGCCACATTGAGCAGCATGCACTGCATGAACTTTTCAGATGGCAAGAACAGGTTTCGAGAGCATGCCAACAATGCTATAGCAGTTTTGTAACATAGCTTTGTATACCATCAGCTTAGCAATCAGTACATATTGCAGTACATACGTCAGGCGTATGTATGCTCAGCAACTTTATTACTACTGCATACTGGAGAAACGTCACATTTCATTTCCAGATTTGCTGGGGCACTCTAAGAAATACATAAATGACCTTAGCTTTTCTACTGTCTTCTGGAAGAAGACGTAAAGAATCGGTCATGGTCAGAATACACCGCCTACTACGTTCTTCTTTGTATGAATACAATACTGTGCCAACTTCTAAAAATTATCAGTAGTGAACATAAACTCTGTGTTATGCCCGTTATGCTCCAATCGCCAAACATTCTACGTCGGTACATGTACATGATCTCTTTTGATGCAAAAGTTGCTAAGACTTCGTAACTTATTTCCTGTGTTTTAAAATAACGATACACAGTGGAAACTCTACAGATGAGTTCATACTTGCACACACAGCTTTTGGCACTTCTTCTGACCTAACACACATACTTATTTCTTCTGAAACAAGTGAGCTGACACAAGGTTTTATCCTTTGGTGGGACACTAATCTCTCTCTCTTGTCCTTGGCTTCTACTGTGGCGAACTAAGCATTTTACTGGCTACTTCAGACCATGTGCGGGATGCCGTTACCCGTCAGAGGCTCAGTCTCGGATGCCGTGTGATAGTTGGTGTACGAGTTCGTCCCGCACTCTTGCTTTGACTCGTCGATGACGACTCCCTCGCCGTTGCGCAGGATCGTCTCGGCGGGAGATACGGTGGCCGATGAGGCCGCCGCAGCGGCCGCCGCCGCGGCCGCCGCAGCCGCAATGTTGGTAGGCGGCGGTGGGATATCGTCTTCTTGGGTCGTCGTGATCTGCGGAACCACGTGGTGCAGACCTGCTTGTGGCATCACCGGCGCGGGCTCCGGCATCGGGGGCGCGTTTTGTTCCCCCAGAAGCCAATACGTAGGCACGCGACCTTTGCCCTGGAAGAGTAGGGAAAACATCATGGCTTGAGCCAACCTTCAAAATGCCAAGACTGAACTGTGCATAAGTACGCAGTGTCACAGCACTTCTAGCGGCTACGGTACTCCGACGCTGGTTACGCATACGTTCAATCTATTGTATATTGCAGAATTCAAATGCATACGAACGTGTCTGTTTTATAATCCGCGAGGGCCGTATGCACGTCTGTTTGTCCGTCTGCCTGTCTGTCCGTCGGTGTCTCCGTGCCTGCACCGATCGTCCTTACACTTAGTCACTAGACACTGTACACTGCACGAAGCGAGTGGATCGTGGGGACTTATATAACAAATTACATTTACTACATGATATCGTAACCAAGGGAGACTTTCAGGGCGACTTCGAGGGCGGGCGATCGTAGCAATGGCGAGGGTAAGGGTGAGGGCGAGGGTGAACGCCGTAACGAATAATGCGAAATTAAAGGCATAAGTTTTTGTATAACAACGAGAAACACATCGCTGCTCTCGCTCTTGTGCTCACTCAGGCAATGTAGGTCAGTTTCTGCGTTTTATGTCAATATCTATAGCCCAGTTTCTGGGCTGTAAAGTCCCCAAACATTTCCCTAAAAACATCGAATGTATATAAAAAATGGCGTTATTGTAATATACAGCAGTTCTGTAATACGTGTACGAACGCCAATGCACGTTCTTCAATCTCTGCACCAAGTTCACCTAGCAATTTTCTACCGGAGTACAACCTATTGTGAACAGCAACTTCATTACCACGAGTACTGAACGGAATGACAGACGTGCGTGGCATACCGACACCGACCACTCATAAAACACTAACATGACGCCGCCTACTGTTATATCTCGATGTCGGTTTCGGCATCAGTGTTGCTGCTGAGTTTTAGGCATTACGAGTTGTCAAGTAGGAAGTGGGGGCTCAACAAATTGTGTAGACAGTGAAAATGTGTTCTCCTTCACTTTCTTACTTAGTAACATGACTCGTGTTCTTTCTTAGTCTTATTCTTGGCAGAAAAAAAAGATACCTAACCGAATGTGACTGCCAATTCTCAACACAGACACGACTGACAAGAAGTTTTTTGGAAATGACACAACATTATGATTCGTACAATGTGTGTCCGCTCTCAAACTGCCGCCACTGAATGTGAATAACATAAATGTGCTGATTTTTTTTGGTTCAGCAGATGTACAGTGCAGATGTCGCACAGTTCCACAGATGAGTCCACGTCTCTTACGTACACTGTACGGGGAGAATTTTGCAACTTGCCTTCAGTTCCACTTCTCCGCGATACTCCAAGTCGAAGGATTCGAACTCGTCCAGCACTTCTTTGGTCTTCTTGCTGACATGAATCTTCAGTGCTGAGCAGGATGGACAAGGAAAAGCTGTCAAAGCAAGAAACGCCTTCGCGCAATCTGTGTCATGTGCTTACGCAGTCCATTGGATTCCATTCTGCTGGCCGTGTTCACCGTGTCTCCAAAGAGGCAGTAACGTGGCATCTTGACTCCTACCACGCCCGCGCAGCAAGGACCTGTACAGGACGCGGATGAGTGAGTGAGACGTGCAGGGCGACGACAACCGTGTATACCTGTATGTATGCCTATTCTGAGTTCGAGCTGTTCGTTTGGCCGGTGTCTAATCTTGAATGTCTTGACTGCCTCCAGCAGCCTGAGCGACATTCGAGCAATCTCACGTGCATGAGACTGACCATTACGAACGGGAAGACCAGACACAACCATGTAAGAGTCTCCGATGGTCTCAACCTGCGGGAGGAAAAATGGTCAAGCCTAGGGGATTTATTGGTTTATCGTGGAGAGAGCTCAAATCCTCTCTGTAAAGCATGCCAATTACCCTCAAAGCAGCTTTCCAGAAGTCCCAGAAACAGGTCTTTGACACAAACTGACACAAGAAGGGTAAGGGGAAATATCTTGCTTCACTCCTGGTTCTTGTGCTCTGGACTTCAAGAAGGACTTAGTTCTTACCTTGTAGACGTCGAAGTTGTCAATAATTGAATCGAAGCACGTGTACAGGTCGTTCAAGAGATCTACCACCTAAGAAGAAAGAGATAGGAAAAACGTCACTTGTGTGAAGGGGTGAAGGCTGCAACGTGGATCCAGGTCAACTGTTAACTATGGTACTGTTATTGTTAAAAGGTGTTTCACAACCAAACTCCAGTCGTCAAGATTCTGTACTTCGAGCAGTGCAGAAAACCTTCAGTGTTATGCACTCGAACTCAGATAAGCAGGGCCCTCGGGGGAACACAGATTTGCCCCACTTATGGAAGCATGTGAAGCTTCCACATGTTGCTTTTACCTTCCAGCCTCCAGACTGACAGTGAATTTATGACTCTGCTATGGCTTTGCCTGGCTTAGCTCATTCTTACGAAGGAAACTGAGGTGTGCGGCCAGAGGGTCTTTGACCCCAAAAATCACATCTGGGTCAGTAACAGGTGACTGAAGTTATCATAATTGTTTTGCTTGTACTGTACGTGCGGGGTGCAAATATTCCCACTGGTCCGGACAATTCTACGTACTGCTGTAGAACCAGCTTGCCCAGATTCTCTCCCACTTATCTCAGCTTCCCACTTCTACTCATCCAAGTTTGCTTGTACCTCCAAGGGCGTGCTTTCGGCGGACAACGCTGTAAATGAGACGATGTCACTGAAGTAAATGGTCACAGAATTGTAGAACTCCGCAATCACAGACTGCCCTTGGATGAGCTGTCCGGCCACAGACCTGCGTAAAAAATACGGTTTTAGTGGCCACTCACACTCTGTTACTGCTTTTTAGCTTTCGCGTACTTGGGAAGAAGTTCATAGAGTAGATCCTCGCACTTTCTCTTCTCCTCTAGGTAGTCTGAGGTCCTTTCCTCCACCAGTGCCTCCAGGTTATTGGCATATTGCTCCATGCGAGAGAGCAGGTTGTCCAATATATTGTTGCTCTCGGTGTCTCTGGAAATTGCAGTGAAAACTGTCAGCGGTTGCACTTATGCAGGTGACCCCGAATCCCAATGGAGGCAGAGAGCGACGGAGAGTGAAATTGGTCTTGCATGAAAACGGTCACGTGTCAAACGTCCTCACTCGTGTAATCGCGTAAAGAAGGGGAAATGAGTGACATTTTGCGTAGGTGCTGGTGGTTCCGCTGTGCACGCCTTAGTTGCTTAAGTGTCTGTAAACGAACGTGTGTGTGCACAGACGGTGCCATTTTCACGTTTCTGCAGAAGATGACGCTGTGACAGGTGGACATAAATCACGCGAGGCCTCCGATCTGAGCAAACCTCTTCATTATGAGAACCTTGGAACCTCTGCCAAGAGACGCGAGAGCTTCACTTTTTTTCTCGGGGCGCTGCCCGCACTCTTGGAGTTATGGCTGGAGCATTGACGAAAGAAAAAAGAGCAAAAAAACCCACACGCACTCACTTGTTGAGCTTTCTGATGGCCACCTTGAGCGCTTGAAAGTCTGGCCTGTCCAATGGATCGTCTGACCAGCACTTGTTCATCATGGTGATGAGTTCGTCGTCAGCTGCACCCTCGTCGACGGAGGGACGCAGAGGTTGAGCAGGTCCAGAGCATGCGACTGCTATGGGTCCGGCGGCGTTGTTGGACCCTCCGGAGGCGGCACCACTGACCAGAATAGCCGAAGGCCCTTGGTTGCTGCTGCTGGAGCGCTTCACCGCCTCGATGATTTCTGGAGGGAAAGGAATGTTTGCATGTACTTTGAGCGCAGTTAAAAAAGTACATGAGTGTGAATGTGTAACTACGAGTTGCAGCTGATCATAGGAAGTCTTTTGTGAAAGCATCCAAAACGTAGTACTCATATCCAGTGCCACGAACGTACACTGGTCCACATGAATGCGGAGAGTAGAGTGTCAACGTCCTTTTCTCCTCGCTGCTATGTGCGCCCACACCCACACACACACACCCACACACACGTACATTACAGTACCTATTGTGCAAAAACAATGAATGAAGACGCTGAGTGACATGTTGACCTGGAAAGCCCCTGGGCGAATGATAATGAATTTCTACACTACTCAAGAGGCATGAAAGTGCCTTGGGGAGAAAGATGAACTGTAGCGTGCAGGTGGAAGAACCGAACAGGACATATTCGCGATAGGGACTTTTATTAGCATGTGGTGCACGCGCAGTACTATGGTCAAGTCTTTTCTACATACGTTGTTGCCATAACTGTCTAACGTTCGGCATCGCATTTGTGTGTGATGGCGCACGGCGTAGTCTAAAGCACGTTAGACACAGGCATTCGTTCATATATGCAATGAGGTCTATTCCGCCAAGGGGGGTCTTGGTTTTCCCCCGAAACCAATGTTGATACCAAACATAACCACTGGACCCTGCATAGTACGACAAAAAAGTCGTCCCGTCGGCTTTTTTGCCAATTCAGCACAAAGACAGATCTGCGTTGCAGTTTTTTCACTCCTGCCCATCCTGCAGCACTGCGCACTAGGGGTAATGAATGGCCACTTGCTCGGCCACTGAGATGGCCTCCATGTCAAGCACCAACTTTCTCTATCCTTCTCGAAAGCACACTGAGAGATGTAACTAGGAGCGAAGAGACAACATCCAGAGCGCACGAGTTACTGAACGCACAGCAGGTCTAATCTTCTTCACCTTCTGCATATCATTGTCTAGTTGCCAAGAGGAAAGGAAGGAGACGGAAAACGAGATTTGAGCACGACTGGCATGTCTACGAGGACCAAATAGACGAGGAAGGGACCAACGCACGCATATCGATGTCCGTAGATATCTGCGCATGTCATCTTACAGTCACAGGTTATGTACGTGCGCTATACGCAAGTGTATTAAGCAATAATTCGGCAGCCACGTGTGAAGTCGGCGTACTCTACGTGAATGCATATTGTCGTACCACAGTTGTCCATGCAGTGCGACGACTATACGGACATCGTCTCTGCAGCACTCTCACTTCCTTCTAAGAGAAGATCATGATTCTTGGATCAAAGCGCCAGAATACACATGTGGACATTGTGCGGAAGGCAAATGAATACTTAACACCGACTGCTCCAACCCCTGAAAGGAAAGTGTCGCACTTCAGCCCAGCCCGAGATGAGACCAGCGAATGTTGAGTTCAGACCGAACTACGACAGTAAGAATCGAGTTCGACTTTGAATGATCTTATACTCAAAATTCGAGTTTGGCGATTTTTCGTTCGGCAACATAGTGTACGACAGTAAATATTGAATTCAAGTCTGAAATTCAATTTGACATTGAAATCGGTCTCATCTATTGCATGGTCTTAACTTCCGCGGTTGACACTGGTCTTGAACATCGCTAGTTTGACCTACCGCATGGTCTTAAAAGTCGTCAGGGCCCCCTATTTGGCGGTCCGATCTCGGGCTCGCAACCCTCTGGAAGTGTACGAGCTCAGAGGTCGCTGTTTGCACTTTCTTTTCGAAGTGTCTGGTCTTAACTTTTATTTGCGCGCTAGTTCGTCAACATAGACCTCTCAGTTACATCGCAGCAAGCCCCCCTCCACAGAAGCGGATTTGCTTCATGCCCGGTACAATGAGGAGGCTATCATGAGGGCGGTGGGGATGTCCAGGAACACTGTGTTCTCGAAAAAGAAGAAGTCCTGTTTCCACGGGACTCTGAACCACGGGTGTCCTCCCGCAGAGTCAACCAAGAAAAAGCTGACCGCAGAGAGACTGGAGATCAAGGCCATCATTCCTGCTCCCCAGGTATTTCGCTCTTGGATTTTGCTGTCAGGGACAAAATTGAGAGGCAATCCTGCAGAGTGCCTCACTGCAATGGGGAAGAGCTGAAGGCAGACATTAACCTGGCCTCGCAGACCGTGTCAGAGGGCTTCGTGAGGGTATCCTGCTAGGCATTCAGGCCCCATTGTGAGGCTGTCATCAAGGACATGTGCAGACACACTGATAAAAATGTCTGGAAAGGTGGAGGGAACGTGCGCCAAAAAATGTCTGCACTCTGTCCTTAAGAAAAGCTACGTCCATTTCTGTCGAAGTCTTAAGTTAGCAAGAGTATTAATTCGCTTTCGCTTTCCCAACGCCGTACGAGTACATGTGCGGACGCACGTCAGCAAAGTAAGAGGCTGCTGCGCGTGGTGGGTCACCCTTGCCCGGCAGACTGACAGCTATGACGTGTTCGTCTACCTTGGGGCGGAGAAGACGTCGAACGTTCTGGCGCTACTTACACGAAACAATAAAGTCGCTCTAGAGAACTCTTATAATAAGGCTGAAGGATGACGCTGCCCCCACCCATCCCCATAGGGGCGTGCCACAATCTGGAAGCCTCAGGCATCATGTGGCACCGTAGGTGAAGTTGAAAAATTCGGTAGGTGTAGAAAACTAGAGCAATGGCAAAGGCCAACTGAGTACAGGGAGTTTGAAAATGAGTGACAAGCCTCGTCACCCGTATCAGCCGCTCAGACTCCATTTGTTTTTGGCCCATCAGTGCCAGAATGGATCCTGTCGCTGAACAACTGAAAATTGAATTGTTCCGAGCAAGAGGAACAAAGATCCTCGAAACAGCACTTTTGCCTATTCCGGCGGTGTTGCCATCCCCCCCCCCCCCCCCACAGCAGTCACTGCCTGGCTGGTGGGTGGCCCTAGAGACGTTGAAGATGCTTCTCAAGCTGGGTGAAAGTCTGAACACCAAACCTTATTCAAGAGGTGAAAATGTGCCATTTTGTCGCTTTGAGCACAAAGCGAAGTAGCACGAAGTAGTAGTCTCCTCCGTCAAACTTGGCGGACACTTTCGTCGAAAGATGCCAGAAAGTCAGCAGAAATGTGCACACAGGCTCGACACTGTCTATCGCTTATTTTGAAACACCCCGTAGCTTAATGGAATACGTAAAGAACTCACTTTTCCTCTTTTTGTTCTTAAAGGATAGGTTGCCGTAAGAGCCCGGAGTCAGAAAGCGGTCACTCATGTTGTGGCTCTATCACAATTCACTCAAAGAGGTTCTGTGCAGACGAAAATTCCACTAATGTTGGAGCGAATCTTTGCCCTTGGCAGAAGAGGAACGGTCGGTCATGCTGGCGTATCGATGAGCTCTCCTTTTCACCTCATCTGCGAAGCATCAGCTGCTCCCACTTTTTTCAGTCTTCTTTTTTCCTCTGGCTGTCTCTGGATGAAGAGGAGGGCTAAGAAAAAGGGGGAAATGGTTGGAAATGCGGTGGCAGCTCTCTCAAAAGGTGGTGATGGAGAAGCTTGAGGCAAAGCGAGTCACTTGAGGCTGTTTTGGGCCTATTGAGCACGCCTCCAAGCTTCCAGGGGATGGGATATACTGTTCTCCTTCCACAGTTCCGAGCTGGAATGATGACTCAGCATGAATGGTGCCACATGATCAATGATAAGCAGGATTTTTCGGCGAATTTCAAATCATGAATGACACTCCTTGGAGGAGGGAGACGTATCAATTCTGCACTGCGTCAGCCACGTTTCACACTGAAGGCTCGATGCCGGCGTTGACGGGGATGACTTGCACTGCGCCGTAGTAACACCCGAGGGAAATTCGTCCCCCTGATTGGATGTTTTAACAATAGATAGAGTACCAGACTGAGGGCAGATTGCAGCATGGAGGAGGCTCAAAGTCAAGGACGCCCAAAAAGAAGGAGAGAGCCTCTCCTTCTCTCTTTCTCTCTCTCCGCGTGCCTGGTTACTCAGACGTCGGCCCGAGCAATGTCGTCCAGAAATTCTCCCTCTCTTCCTCCCGGAGAGAGCACAATTGTACGCATACATAAATGCCCAGCCAAGCACAGCAGCGGTATGTATCAGTAAATGCTGTACTTTCCTCTCACAGGCTTGAGTTATTGTCCGAAAGTCCTGCATGGTCCGGGCGGTCGCGTGTCCACAGGTACTTCCACCTAGGGACATCCGGAACACCAAGCAGTGCAGGACATGTGAGGTTCTGCACTGATTGCCACGGTGCGTACGTGGAGATGCAGAGTGGACGAAGCCCATTCGGCCGTAGATACCAGAAAGCCGTCATGCCAAGACTTTTACAGTGAAAGTATCTAAGCGTGGCAGGAAGAACAAGACGCCAGAACTTATGAGAAAAAGCAACTCCGGCTGAAGTAAAAGATCAGCGAAAAGAGGATTAATGACGGCTCCTAATCCCAACCCCAGTGAGCACAAACCGTCGCCGCAGACAATTTGTTATCTTTTGCATGCTTCAGGCCTGCGTCCTCGTGACTGGCGCTCTGCCCGAAACTGTTGTGTCCTTTATCCATTTGAGTCCCTCCAAAGTAACAAGCATCCACAGAGGGAGGGAGAGGCAGAGATTGTAGCTCAATAGGACATCCAGAGCATAAATGGACTAGCTGGAAGCACAATATTGCACCTCCAGAGAATAAAGAAACGCGAGAACTTTTTTTTTCTCTCTCCCCAGACGACATTTGCACTTTGAGGTAGGTCTTCCACTACACGTAAGGAGGAGAAGAGGAGGGACCCCGGGGGGAGGGCGCGATGGCGGCCCACTCGACGGACAGAGCAGAGATGTCGACCGCGGAAGCCTCTGGGGTGCACCAAGTGTGACTCGTTTATCAGATCAGTCACGCCACGGTGCTGTGACATCCTCAAAGAGACGCTCATCACGTCTAATAACCCAGTGCAGATAGCCAGGCAGGGTCTCTGCACTACATACATTGTATTGAATGTACTCATTCATGCAGCATGTGCGTATAAAGTGGGCCGAGGCTGCCTCGTATTCGCTCTCTCAGCCGCTGATGCCTCGTAAAGAAGAAAGGAAAGCTCCCTGTGCATCGTTTGGGCTTTCTACAGAGTGAGTCAATAAAAAGCAAAAAACTACGACGGGTTTTGTTGTTTTTCTTTGCAAAGAGAGTTGAAACATCAGCAGAAACGCTTCTGAACAAATAAGAGCTGAAAGAGGATGGAGCGTGTAATTTTACGACCTCTAAGGGAACGTACGTAGCACTTTTTATCGTCTTCAAGCTTCAATGCTGCCTCTTTCTTCTTAGGGCCTTTCTTAGGCCTTCAACTGCTGAGAGGAGGAATATGTTTGGCACAGAGTGGCAAAGTAGACCCCGGGCAGTTTTTACACTATCAGCTCCAAGTTTAGGAGAGGCGCGTAAAGACGACTCTTTCTCCAGCGCAGATTGACTCTAACACTTCTGGGTGAAGCAACTCAGGCAAATAAAAATTACTGTGCAAAAAAAAATCAATTCGTTGCTTTCTAGCATTGGTTTACTATAGTGGATGCAGCAGATTGAGGCTTAGGCTGCCGGTAACCCTTAAAGCATTGTGTTTTTTTTGGTTGCCTTCCCTGTGAACGTGGAACGGTGAGGGACTTTTTATTCTTACGTTGAATGGGGACCAAAGAGAGAAAAATGCGTATACGCCAGACGCACTCCTGGCCCAAATATTGGCCCGTGAACGACGCAGTACGTGGCAGCTTGTACGTCCGTACTTGCCACCGTACGTGGTATACGTACCTCCGAGGAGTATCGGCAATTTTTGCTGCACCAGCCGGAGGCTGCATCAGACGCTGCCATGCTTTAACATTGCTGACGGGAGAAAGGTCTTCGCCGACGTCATATTGTTCCATGTTCTGCGACGTGCGCCAGCACGCGGCGGACTGGATGTGCCTGTGCAGGAGGCCAATTCAGCGGATGATGTTTTTTTTTCACCCCAAATTGATTTTCGGCACTTGCACCATAAATTTCCACCTTTTGAGCTGTCTCCGCCCGCGTAAACATTTGGTGAAAAGTCAACGTTTCTGACCTCGTAGATGCGACAAAGTGCACGTCCAGTGGATCACCCTGTAGCATGCGTATGCATACAATACGTTCAAGTCTTACTTCAGGTCTATGAAAGTTTATCGCATCTCATTTACCCACCGAACGAAATTATGCAGTGGGATGCAGTCTCTATCTCGTGTTAAAAGCTATCTCATTGTTAAGTTGACGTCCTACGGCACGTCACTTGACGGCCCTGCAAGTACTCACGAAAGCAGACTGTTGTACACAGTGCCAGAGCTCATCGACTGCAGTGCTCATTTACCGTGCTACCCCATATGGAATATCTTGTAAGTGACGTGGTTTGGGTCGTTGCCACACTGGGATATACAGTCCTTGGCATAAAGATTAGCCATGGGAATGACCACACCTCATGCACTACACTCGGACATTTTGAGATGGAATTTTGATGTGGAACATGTAGCTAT
>JAAUXU010122139.1_pt1 | contig 23906 bp, 20 predicted proteins | sample 7278151 | NCBI WGS metagenome assembly JAAUXU01 (sample SAMN14350113, study PRJNA611818) | marine sediment metagenome | isolation source: surface marine sediment (1.8m) | place: French Polynesia: Moorea | collected 2018-08 | reverse complement strand
TTGTATGTCACGAGACTATTTATTAGTGTTTCGTGAGTGTGAGTGTCTCCTCCCTCCCCTCCCCTTGATCTCACACACACACACACACACACACACACACACACACACACACACACACCCCTGCTGCTACTGTGTGAGCGGCAAAAAAGGCCGACGGCGCGTGAAACTGGCTCTCTTTGCGCCTCACACGACCCCACTTCTTTGCACTGGACAGAAAATCGTCGCCCCCCCCCCCCTTGTCATGAGAAGGGACAATTTGCTGGGAAAACGACTTTTGCTACCTCCGAGGAGGTTGAACTTGAAACACACCACATACATTTTGTTACCCACGCCCATTTCCTCCCCCCTCCCTCGCTCGCTGGATCAGTCAGCAGACCTCAAGAGGTCAATCGAGAATTCCAATGCTGTTCGTCCTCTCCTCTTTCTGTCAATTTGTAGTGGATGGAGGTGAGAGTCTGTTGCTTTAAAGTCCGAGCAGAAGGGAAAGAGAAGGTGCACTTCTTAGATTGCCTTTAGATTACCTCGGCACGCAAAAGCTCTAGAAGAAAGAGGATTAGCACTTTCCTGCTGCGCAGACTCTCTTTCCAAAGAGATTTCAGGAGCTCGAAATGGAAGCATCTAATGATATTCATCAGCGCAGATGAAATACCTTGCCTGTCCAACGCGCCCAAGTCGGAGACTGTTCTAGAAAAGTTTTTTGCTCTCTTAGGCCTTCGTCATGACTCAGTTCAGGACACAAAGGTTCTACGAAAAATCAACAGTGACTGCAACAACAACAACAACCCATGTTTTATGCGGAGGTGGCAATGCAAAAGTAAGAAAATGACACGCCCTTAAAGGGTCTATGGCCGAAAGCGGCCTTGACAGACGTCACCTCGGCCTGTCAGAGTCACAGACACCTAAAGAAGAACGCAGGGGTGCCACTCGGTTAGGAAAAACAATCCGGGGAATGCACGCACTCTCTGCGCTGGGAAGTTTCGCTCCACACATGATTGGCAACCCTCCCTTACCTTTCTCTGCTGCTGTGCAAGGAGGAAACTCAGCGCGAGCAAGGGCACCGGGATGGGCTGCAGACGGCTCGAGTCGGTGTCTGGGTAGGACGCGGGCCTGTCTAGGCTCGGGACTCACTACGAAGGCCGCTTGACATCCCTAACAAGTTCAGCCGAAGAACCAGGCAAGAGAAATCTGTTACGTCTTTTGCCACGAGTGATAATAACTTTTAAATGCATTTTGGACGCAAAAAGAAGAAAGAGGAGGACCCCAGGGCGATGGACCCCCGAGGAATCGACCCCGACATCGAGCGGGTGTCGTCCACGTCCTCCTTGTCCATCAGGAAGAAGAGAAAGGAGCAAAATCATGGCGAGCAGCATCCCAGACACAAACGTCCGCCATCCAGGTGACCATGTCCTCCGCATAATCATAGTCATCATCATCATAATTCATTTCTCCGTCTATGTATCCTCAGACTGACCGCGCATGTTGACTCATTATTGCAGGTTTTCTCTACGCCGGTTGTTCTACGGCAACCCTCTATTGGCACAGCCATTCTTGCAATCTCCACTCACGACGACCGCGAGCGCCACCGCACCGGCGCACCATAGCGCTGGCGGCTCCAGCGGCGGCGGCTCTACCTCCAGAAAGCGCCCTAACGGCGGCGGCGGCGCAATAAGCGCTACCGGAAGCGGCACCGGTGACGCCGTCTCCTGGAAGGACAACATCAGTGCCTGCTCGAGCTTGCAAGGCGCTGCCGCTGTGGCCCAGTTGCAAGCTACAGTTGTGGGAGCCGATGGAAAAGTGGTGAGGAGGTTTTAATAAGCCACTTTCCTGAGGGAACGTTAAAATATAAAGATCATCATGACCAAGTATTCCCGTATCGCCACTGGTTGCTGTCAAGATTTTGCTTCACCTCTGCGCAGACTTCTGCATACGTTTCGGCCAAATATGGCATTTTTCATGCATGGCAGCTTCCTTTTTTGGTCTTTTCAGATCCGCGAATGTCCCCTGTGTCTGTTGTCGGTCCCCCTGTGCCAGTTTCCTCTGTTGCGCAACTGCCACCACCTGTTCTGCTTGGACTGCCTGCAGTGCTACGTCAAGATAGAGCTGCAGGAGGGAAGGGCCAACGTCAAATGTCCGCAGTGTTCAGAGCAATTGCATCCAAACGGTGAGCATGGAGACAAGATCGAGGAAAGCTGCAGCTGCTACCCAAAATATTTCTGAACCAACCTCCACTTCTTGACGACGTCATTCTAGCAGGAGCTTCATGTCATATCTGTATTTTACAGTGCTGGCTGAAATCTCCTGGCGTTGCCTGGGATAGTTTGGCTCTAATGAAACTTTGTTCGAGATAAGATGAGGAGACTACTCTAGCAAATACTTTCCCAAAGTCAAACATTCCTTAATAATGTCTCGGGGAGACTTTCATTGGATGAAAGAGCTGGGGGAAGTGCAGGTTCGTACAATTGCTTCCTTGCAATCAGACATGCCTCAGTTATGCCTCCCAGGGACTTTCATTGGATGAAAGGGCTGAGGGAAGTACAGCTTCTCTCCATTGCTTACTTAAGATCAAGCATACCTCAACATGCCTGCCACAGACTTTTATTAGAGCCAAAGGATAATTGCGCTCATATATTGAGCAGTCACTTCTCAAAATGAAAGGTGCCTAGAAACTTCTAGAAGTGGTGTGATAATTCAAAATACGCATAGGCATGTGTCCGAGGCTTACGGTTCAGGCTTGAAAAGCTGACATACACTGTGTAGAGATGGACATGATGCGGAAGACTACATTGGCGTATGCATTGTACGTAATTACATACAAATTTTCAGATATCGAAAGTCTTATTGGCGATAGGAACAGCGGTCTTCTCCGTCTGTACGAGTCCCTGATGCTCCGGCGACTTCTCTCTACCAACCCGGACACCCGGTGGTGCCCCGGGCCTAACTGCACGTACGCAGTCATCGCCACCGGGTGTGCCAGCTGCCCAAAAATCACCTGTGAGAGGCCAGGTAAAGGACGGTCATGTCACTCTACCAGCAGTGCCTGGAACTGACCTACGGTTCTTTTTTCGTGTAGGTTGTGGTTATTCCTTCTGCTACCACTGCAAGGCTGAGTGGCACCCCAACCAAACGTGCGACATGGCCAGGGCTCAGCGGCAGCAGCAGCAACAACCTCCAGCCCATTTCAAGTAGGACCTTATTGTACGGTCTTGACCAAATGGACCCAGAAAGTTTGTTTTTCTCCTCCAGATCTTCCTCTGCTTCCTTCAGTCAGGAGTCTGGCGCTGCCATGGCGTCTGGGCTGATCGCCACCGCTTCAGAAGTCAAGGTGGACGATGTCACTCTGCTCATAGCTGCAAGTGTGTGAGGATTCTAACTTGTCTCGTTATCACAGGTTTGCCCCCGGTGCAGCGTCCTAATCGTAAAGAGTGATGACGGCTCCTGCAACCACATGACTTGCTCGGTTTGCGGCGCTGAGTTCTGCTGGCTCTGCATGAAGGAGATCTCCGACCTGCACTACCTCAGCCCATCGGGATGTACCTTTTGGGGAAAGAAGCCTTGGTAAGACCTTTTATGTGGTCCATCAGTCGGAAAGTGATCACTTTCTGTTGGTCTTGTCAGGTCTAGAAAGAAGAAGCTCATGTGGCAACTTGGCACATTGGTGGGAGCTCCTGTCGGCATTGCCCTCTTGGCCGGTACGCTGGAGATAACTTTCCAAAGACAACTTTACGTTTTTGTACATCCATGCTATTTCGCCAGGTATATCCATTCCTGCCATGTTGATCGGGATTCCAGTGTGGGTGGGACGCAAGTTGCACGCCCACTACAGAAACGCCGGTCGGTGCAAGAGAAACGCTGCCATCACTGGAGGAGTCGTAGCTTCCGTAAGTATTAAAAGTGTATGAGTGGGTGAGTCAGGACAACGCTCGAACATCTCGTTACTAACTAAATGCTTCAGAGCTCTAGTGACTGAGTGGTTTGTACATTTTTGCAGTTCTATGATTCTTTTTAATAAGGCCAAAGTCCACCCTTTCGTTGAGTCTGCTGAGTAAACTTCAGAGTTATCAGAACTTTCAAGACGGAGAACAAGATCAAAAGCAACGGCGACTACAACACAGTTGGCACTCTTGTTTCAGACATGGCAGTGAATAAATGACGGATGAAGCGCTCAGTTATGAATAGTCATCGTAAATGAGATCAAATTGACAACGAAACTTGTTGATTTTCACCTGATAACCTTAATCTTGTGCAATGAGTCGTTTAAGAGTGTACTCGAGTTGTCACGTCTATTGGACACTTGGATAGACTTGGACAGGGAACAGTGATCAGTGAATGGTGTAAAACCGCTTTCTCAATGGCAGATCGTGGTATCTCCTGGTTTGGCGTGCCTGGCGGTAAGCATCGGCGTGCCCATCCTGCTGGCCTACGTCTACGGGGTCGTCCCCATCTCGCTCTGTCGCTCAGAGAACTGCCTGGTGTCCACGGCTGGCGTCAACATTGATGTAGATGAAGAGGAGATGGCAACGTATAGAAAAGTTGGTGAGTGATTCCTTCAGTTCGACCGTCTCACTGAGACTTTTATAGTGGATCAGCACAAAGGTTGGGACTGACTCAATTGCTGCAATCGGCAACTGCGATTATTGCTTATTGATCATCACGAATGGAGCAAATTGCCAATCAAGTCCGAATTTGGGGAGCCATTGCATTTTAAGTAAAAAGAAATCTACCAATTGCCAGTACCATCGTGCAGTTGAGTACAAGAACTGCATGACTGTGCATTGTCTTTCACGGTGGAAGAAGTAAATATCATTGCAAGACGAAGGATGTTTTAATTGAGTAAATACTGATAGTAATATAAGTTGTTTTATTCGACAAAATGTTGATGGGTTCCAACCCCTGTCTGAACGGTGATGGATGTGATCGATCTCGTGCAACTGAATGAATACAACACTGTCAACTGTAGAATGTTTTATTGTTTCATAGAAAGTGCTTTCAGATCGTTACCAGCAACTCTGTCAGCACAATAGTTTTGAATTGTATTAAAATATGATTTCTTTGCATTAGAGCAAACAACCATCCGTAATGCCAATAAATTTTCCATCCACCCATCCACTTTAAGGTTGCGTTGCCTCAAGTTTCGTGAAAAGAAAAAGAAATTGCTTTATTGCCTAGTTTAAGAATAAGACTTCAACTGAAAAGTGACTCTTTATGATTGTTTTGGTTGGCCTATTGTCTTGCCGGCTGGACCAAATTGTACCATTGCTGACAATTTGTTGTTGTTATGATTTGACATTGACAGTTTCATGCCTGAACAGTTTAACCACAGGGCAGGGACCTTGTGCTGTTCTGTGAACGGAGGGATGCCACATATTTCATTCTTTGTTCTTACTCACGAATGCATCGCGCTCGATGTGCTTTCTGTGGGCTTGGGTCATGCTGGAAATCACATCGGGCCGTAGACTGGCGGTAATGCCTGTACGCTTGGAGTGGGCTCGAATGCGTCCCTTCTTACTCATTCTCGATCAAGCTGTTAAGATAAAGTTAACGTCATTCTTTTACTTTAACAGTGAATGACCTGCTGTCGACTACTGGTGTCAATGCCAGCGGCGTCGTAGTGTCCTCCAGCAGCCACGTGGCTAATCCTTCCATCGGCGAGGTCTCACTGTCCCTTGGTTCCGCCTGCCACTTGGATGCAGCCACCGGAGGCGGGGGCGGAAACGGCGAGTCCGCCTCTAACGTCGCTCTTGCTGGAACGTCGCGAACTGTTTCTATCGCTTCGTCCGGATTCGACAAGGTCAGCGGAGGCAGATCTGCAGCCGCCGCGGCCGCCGCAGTCGCCGCTATTCACCGCCTCGAGGTCGACGTCCACGCTGCCAGCGGTGGCAGCTGCCGCAAGAAGTTCTCCCTCTCCTCGGAGACCGTGAGTCTCGGGGATCGCTCCGACGGAAGCACCAGGGCTCTGGCCGGAAGCTTGTTGAGCGGTCGTGGCGGCTGCGGCGTGGCTGCCGCGTCTCTTGCCGGCGGCGTGCAAGACTCTCAGTCTGTGCATAGTTGGCGCAGTTGTGGCGCAGCCGCGGTGGATGAGATCAGTCTGCGCTCATTGCCGGCCTCTTCTGCGGCTGTTGTGACGTTCGGCACCTCCACCAATGCGCCAGTGGCTCTGCAGCAGCAACCGCCACCCCAACAACAAAGGTCGCTCTCCCCTGTGAGCCAAATGTCTGGTGACGAACTTGCCAGCGGCCGCAAGTCCGCCAGAAGAAGACCCCACCTTGACAAGCAGGTAGCAATTTGAGAATGCATAGAACGAATAACCCTATATAATACTGAAGGTTCATACTTGCTTACATTGCATATTTGCCTTCACATTGCCCAACATGATTTCTTTTTATTCTTTTCAGCTGAGCGAGAACAGCAGCCTGTTAAGTGCCGAGGATGCCATTTCTGAACGTGTGAGGTTTGACGACAACGTCAGCTTCATCGATGAAGATATCAACAGCGGCGTTTTTCAGGATGCCGCTGCGGCTGCCGCGGCTGCTGTGGCGACTTCTTCGGTCGCGACGGCTCCCAAGATGCATAAGCCCACGAAACTGGACACCTCCGGCGTGGTCGTCGAAGAGACTGCCGAGGAGCTTGCGCTGGTCATATCTCCTGAGCCCAAGAGAAACGAGCTTGTCAAAGGTGACCAAGTTGTTTGTGACCAGATCTTGTCGAGCCGTGACCACGGAGACGAAGATCACGTGACTAGGCTTTGCGTGGGCGGACCGGAGGAAGTGTGACCAGCAAAATTGTCACATTGTCATCCCTTCAAATGATTGCTACTTAATGCTTAACAAGAGTCATGCGGCGTATAGATGAGTCAGGCAGGGCAATATTTGCACGTATCGTACATGTGAGAGGCTCTCCGGGTTCTCTCTTTTATGTCGTGATAAAGTTAAGAAGTGAAGAAGGACTTATAGAAGTCGCTGAGGAACACAAGAAACTGAGTTGGTTTTTAGAGTTATTACCTTTTATTAAATGGTTTGTCGGGGAATCAAGCGTAAAATAAACGGAGAGATTTATTAAGTTTTGTGACTTTATTACTAAACATTGTCCATGAACAAAAGAGAAACCACTGCAAAAAGCTCTGAATTTCTCCTAGAAACTCTTAGAACATAACGTTAATGTCGGACACTACTGTCACAGTCATGATCAGGAGCTGAAAAGCACACACCTTAGCGGGGGAGGGGGGGGGGGGGAGGAGGAGGTTAGAGGGGGTACATGTATGGTTGGTATGTATGGGCGGTGTAAGGGGAATGTCCAACGTGGACCACCGGCTTCAAGTGACAGACGAAAAGATGTACGTCTAATATACTCTTAGGATGTTGACTGGCTGAGCTTTCCCCAAGGGCATGAGCTTCCCCGCGCCGTCCATCCGATAGCAGACCCTGTAAGGCGCCACCTTGCACACGATATTCTTGTCTTCTAGATAACCATGGGTGGACTGGAAGAGGGGAGACAATGGATGTGTCGTTAGTTCTCTCTTTTTTCTTTGTTGTCCCTAAAAGATGGGGCTGCCCAATCTCCCATGGGTTACTCTTGGGGAGGAGAAGCAGAGCAAAATGTGACTTGACACGGGAACAATCGATGAATGGCTGGATTGCACTGTGCTCAAGAGGCCTGAAGATTAGATATGCACAAGTGCATTACAATACGTAGCTTTGCTACTGGCACGCACGGTCGTGGTCTGTACAGGATGAGTTTCATTTGAGTGATGTCGCCATAAAATAAGCTCAGTTTGTTTTCACCATTTCATCAGAACGATTAGAACTGGGCATGTGTAACTTTTGATTCATTTCCGACCTCATCTTTGTCACCTTCAGCACCTGGTCTTTCTCCAAGGTGTTCACATAACCTGACCTAACGATGTTTTTTAACAAATTCACTCAAGTGCCACACAAAGCACCTTACAAGATTGCAAGCATGATTGTCGACATTACTGCTCGGATGATTTTGCGACACTTTACTTTCTTTTGGCTTAAGTTTTGGTTAAATTAGGTGAAACAAGTTCTTCTACATGCCGAGGGGTAAGCTGACTTATATGAGGACAATTTAGGCCAGGTGATTTTTTTCGTGCTGTATTGCCGCGTGCAAAACTCCATTTGAAGTCATCCTATTATCCAAAGAAATGATCAGTTTTGGGGACCCTTCTTGTCCCCAAAACCCAGGGGCTGTATATAGTCCAGGCTGTATTTACCATCAATGCTCTCCTGTGGTATTACAGATATGTCGTTTTCAAGATCAAATAGAGTCAGTGAACCTTGACACATTAACTGATTCTCATTCACTCATACAAGCCTTTCCGATCAATGCACAAAGTAAACATGGGTGCCACGACTTTGACATTAGTGCAATTGCGCTAAAAATTTGTTGATTTTGTGATGCGTCATCTATGCAATCGAACGGGGATGCAACGGGGGAAAAGCAAACACTGGCAATTGGTGGACAAAATGGCTCGAAAAAAAGACCCGTGCAACGCAATTTTCCGTCCTCCCACTAAGATCTCCTCTTTCTGCTGCCGCTCCAGTCTCCGGGGTGCGTCTGATTCAGCTGCCCGCTGAAACTGAGTTGTGACGTCACCACTCGGGCATCGCAAGCTGCGAGATCGGGATGTTGTGGTCAAGCAATGGAGGTGAATCAAGTTGGAGTGAAAAAAAAGGGACTCAGTGGGCAAAAAATGGACGAGCTTGCAAAATGAGAAGGCGGAATAATCGGCTGCTTTTGTACCGATGAGAGGTTTGTAGTCCTCAAACCTACAGCAATTGGCAGCACTGACACTTAACACACTCTTTGAATGACTATGCTTTTAAGTAAATGACTTAAAAGAGTTCAAACTCGTTGTGAGTATGAAGCAATCGGTGAAAGGTCACACTTCAGCTTCATCTAGGGTCGAGAACAAGGCAGGTTACTTGATTCTTGAAGAGAAATTTATTGTAGTCCAAGTGTGAAGCTCCTACTTGTCGCTGAAGTTAATCTTGCTGCACGTTTTATCAATCCCAGAAGCAGCTGTAGTGAAGGGTATCAATTGGATGCTAAATAATACTCTCCATGTTAATGGAGCAACTTGTGTCTAAAACACCCTGGGCTCGAGGTCATTCGCCTTGATGCATTTAAAAAACAAGTGTATCAATTGATATCCGCCCTGAAGTGCAGTGCCATTTTGACTCATACTCTGTATACAGGCCTTTCATAGCATGATAATCTCGTCAGCTTTGCCAGCATGTTTACACTCAGCTTCAGCTGAGAGGTCCTGTACTGCACGCAGTGCGTGGAAAGAGCCTTCAACCCTTCACACTGCATCACTGGGTGATTCTAAGTGGACTTGCGCATGCACGAACAGTAGAGGGGGAAATTATTTTTGTTGGATACTCACCTTCTTGCTTACTCCTGTGTTGACCGTCAGGAACTTGTAGCCTGTGGGCTTCATTCTCATCAGGTAGTCTCTTAACAAGGCCAGGCGCCACTCGGCGGACGAGGACGACAGGAGAATGGGGGGAGGGATGAGGCGTTCTGTTGGGAACGAGAACAACTTCTTGGGCTTGACCGTTCAGTGGACGAGGGAGAACAGGATCAATTAGTAGTGCACCTTTCAGGAGGTTTCTATTGCGTGCTCCTTCGCCCTGACCCTCGTCGATGCCCACGGCTTCCTTGATGTTGGCCGCCTCGACGGTGCCGGCTGCGATGCTTCCTGCACCCCGATGAGCGCTATTGTCGCGCTTCAATCCACCGATGCGTCGAATCAGTCGGCTCGTCTAATAAAACAGAGCTTTCCTTCAAGGAATATTCTGTTAAAAAGTCATGAATGCCTTAACGGTAACACAAAAGTTGCTGTAGCCGCGCGAATAGAAACCACTGTTGCGCTTTAACTTTCCGACTGCCGGCGCAATTTCCATTGGAGGGGGGTTTCGATTCGAGAGCGGTTACTATTTCAAGACCTAAAAAAATTTTGAAGTTTACATCGAAGTTGCCTGAATTGCATAACAAAAGTTCTCATTTCGATGTTGAACGGGGTGCCATGCAGCCGATGCATACACTCGGCCGATGTCATTGAATCGCTCGTGACTTGTGACTGGACTGAGCAATAAGTGGTCCCTCCTCTATGCCTCGCTCAGACTCCACCCTAAAAACGACCATTCAAGCACTTTTGCTCTAGGACCACTCATTTGTTCACAAAATTGACACTTCGGAAGCATCTCAGTCCCCAGTACATAGTGACCACGGTTGATATTGGAGAGCGGTCTCAATTCGCGCGGGTGCGGTATCTTTTTGGACAATGTGCGTCCGGTCCACTTTATGCGGAATGAGAAAATGCCGTACGAGCACGTTGTAGAAGCTGCACACGTTGGTGAAGCTGTACACGTGGTAAAAGTTGCATACGTTGGTGAAGCTGTACACGTGGTAAAAGTTGCACACGTTGGCGAAGCTGTACACGTGGTAAAAGTTGCACATTTTGTACACCTTGACTACGTATGCACGTACAGTAGTGAACACACAGTAGTGAACATACAATAGTGCTCATAACGTGCTCACCAGATACGGGTGTGCGCTTGCGTTGACCAAGCATCCCAAGGTGACGACGACCAGGAAGAGGGAGGAGAGAGCGTAGCGCATGCTGACAGGGATAGAAAAGTGCTTCATCCTATGTGTCACTACGTACACTACAGGGTGGCCAAAAACTTCTGCTACAAGTCCGCAATTGGCTTTATTTACGCTACCTTCAAACCAAATATTGAAACCACTTATTAAAATGAACATCACGCATGCACAGGTTGGAGGCCCTGAAGTCCTCCGTGATGATAGATCACGAAGCGAACGTTGTGTGGCATTCCTACAGCGCCTCCCCTGGGTGTATGGTGTGCGTGACTTAGGCCACTTCGAATGAATCTGCTTAGCCATTCTCTGTCTGAAGAGTAGGGATTGCCTTGACTGATCATGGAAACCGAGATGAAATTTGAGTCGAGACAAGAAAGTTTCCCGTGACGTCGAGACGAGCCAAGCCAGGATATACCTAGTGTACGTGCGTCCACGGGCTCAAGATTCTCCCCAAACTTCTTGCAATTACAGCCGCTTATAAGAACACCATCCGTTCTCAGCCAAAGCGTTCTCTTAAGCCTGTTCTTATAAGCCGCCTGACCTTGTTCATAAGAATAAACAATATAAGAAGCACAGCAATGTATAACTCTGTACTTAGAGTCTTGACGCAAGGCCCATAAAGTTTCACTCGTTGAGTCATTGTCCCATGAGAGTGTGAAGGACGTTGTCTTTGCCTCTAATTCCTTTGTCCAAATTCATCTTATACAGGCTTGGGTTTTGAACTTCTCAAAAAATTTCAGGTTTCTACCGTTTTTATGCAATTTGGGATGAAAATCATTCGTATAAGCGGTGAAATTCACTACATAAAGTGCATTTTGATTCTGTTCCCGAGAAATCTATTGTTATGAGCGGATTGTTTTTACATGCGGTGTTCTTACAAGCGGCCTCCACTGTACTCAGACTTCTTGAAATGAGACTTGAGAACTGCAAGAGCATTGGCAAACCCTCAATTCCTTGACCCTTGTTTGGAACTCGGTGACAAAAAGAGCACAATGACTAAAAAAAAGTATTCACTTTTCACTGATGACTGTTCAATCTTATTCATCAGTGTCCCGACCATATCCTGGTTAGTTGTACATTTCTTCACCAAAAGTGCTTAGAACATGCGGCAACTTAAGCTTGAACGAGACGACTCTTTGCATTCACTTATGGGACAACTTCTAGTTGTGATGTCTTGTAAATGATCTTTTCAGCCGTCTCCAAACAACTTCTATTGTCTGCAGTTTCTAGTGGCATTCTAGTGCCAGCAGTTTTTAGCGCCAGAAACGCCACAAGCGCTTAAAGAGACGTGTCCTGCGAGCTCCCTCCACTTTAAAGAAAAACATTTTTAGGAAATGTTCACGTCTTCATAGGGGATAAAAGTTACTCTTCTGCGCTCCAACTGGTTGCCTCTCACAAATCATCCATTGATGACACTTGACAATATTGCGAACAGGCTTGATTTTTAGGTATTCTCCTTGATCAAGACTTCATGCTACCTCCTACGCAAAAGTGAACAAAACCCCTCAAGTGCTTGTGGTTGGCCTGGGGGACACAAAATGCTTATGGAAATAGAGGGACTGACATTGCAGCCCAACAAGCAATCGGGAGACAAAATATTATTCGCAAAACATTCACAGCCAGAGGTTGCCACATGGGTGAACGCCAAGAGTAGTCTTGTTGAGAACCCCTGGTACCAGTGTTGCCACGACAAAACTTCCCGGGAAATAGAAATGTGTCTCATGGAGAACTGAGTCGTAGAAATGCTGCGAGAATCTCGGGGAATCGAGAATGAGACTTCGCCGGATCCAAATGATGAGTATGGAACAAATGATATCAACATGTCTCAGGTTGGGTCATTTTTTAAAAATCTGTTTGAGTGAGCTAGATTTAGTTGCGAGACTCCATTTGAAGACATTCTAGTCATAGGGAATGAAGAAATATTTAGCTTCTGGATCCCCTCCCCGTCTGCTGTAGGGACTACAACAGCTGTTCTTGGCACTACAGGACTGGAGCACAGAGAAACTGTCAGGGTCAAAAAAAAAATGACTGTATCTTCAGGGCTCAACAGTAAAAGCTAAGATGCATTGAAGATACACTGAAGAAATTTTTCAGTTTTAGACCCCGCCTACTGTAGAGTATCTGATCAGAAATAGACTGGGTTCTGCTCAATCGTGATAAAGTCTGGTTCGATGAAGAATACTGAGTGTTTATTCATCCTACGACGAATGATACTGAGTGTTTATTCGTTCTATGACGAATAATACTGAGAAAGCTAAATACTAATTAAAGTCTTGCACTTAAGAGCTTTGTGTAAGCGTAAGTCCCAGACTTGCAATAAATCCCATCGTAACATTCATTTTTCTGCCGATCAATCGCTTATGTGCAGAACTCGCACACATACACTGTATATGGGGGTCAGTTTTGGAATTGGAACTTCAACTACCCTGCTTTTTGTTACTTGCCTCCCACCAAATAAACACGATGCAGTCAAATGTTTTTCAAAGAAAAAAAGTTTTTTAACCCTTCTCTCTTGCAGTAAAGTTTTGCTAAATAAGTTTAGCGCATAACAAGGTGTTCAGGTTTGGAAGGCAAAGCTAAACACACTTCGCTTTGACTGACAGTTTAACACGGTTTCATTGGGCTACAGCCCAGCAGCGAAGCATCTAGAAAGTAACTGCGCAGGTCCACATCAAATTTGTAATGTTGACCCAATATCTGACGTCCTGTGAATGAAAGACTTTGAAGGCAGAGAGAGAACCCAAATACTGAGTCGTTAGCCATTTCATTTGACAAAATAGATTCAAGTAGAGGTTCGCAACAAATATGGCACAGAGAAAGAGGTTATTATAAACTGACATGGCCATATATAATTATAACTTAATTGTAAACGTACAAACGCATATTCAGCCAAAGGGACAGTGTGATTTTCAGAATCTTGTGGTTGAAAATCCAATATTTTATGGTCTGCAGGCAGATGAAACTGAAAAAACGGCACCCGACACAATGTCTGAAATTTCCTGCGAGCTGCAGCAGCTTATTTTCGCCGATTTTATCAAAGCCTTAATCATATAAAACCCCTTCCAATCTGAACACGTGTGACTTAAGATATGATTCCATCTTACAGGTTTCTTTAGAAACTAAGGAAATTAATTTGATTCGACAACACGATTAGAAAAATTCTGTTTCATTCGTCAGCAAATAAGCTCAGCATGCGACTTAAGGGGCCCTTCTTTAGAACAGAACAAATAATTTACAATACAAATGCTGCTGACCAACTTACACTGTACAGGGTTCGTCTGAATTGGCTTGACACCAAAGCGCTCATTGAAAACCACTCTAGCATGAGTCAACATGTACAACTTCATCAAGAACAAGATGGCCAACGAGAATAGGCTCCAAATGTGCACTGAACTTGCAATTAGTCTTGCTTGCAAAACACTGATTTATGTTTGTCATATTAAAGCACTTGTGTATGGACTGTATGAGGCTGAACTGGGACCTGAAGCGCCAAGTACGCACAGTTGAATGCATGACAAAGAAGGAGAGGCTCGTATGAACTTTAAAACTGAATCGCGCAGGAAGTATCGTTTAAAAATGACTTTAAAATGTCATTTTTAGCAACTGCTGCTTACTTGGATAAATCTCTCATTGGAGAGCTACACAAGCCTGCAAGTTGATGGGTGCCAAAGCCTCGCGCTGAGCAGCCGATCATTCAGCCTTCTTATCTTGCAACCTCACTGAAGCAGTATCATCTTTATGAGGAGCTGCCTCCACTCTGCAACTTTGGTGGTGCACATTTTTCCTATTTACAACAAACCGACAGATTTGTGTCCCAGACCTCAAGAGCTGCATTCAGCACTCAATTTCTGATCAGTTGATGCTAAAGCCGGAAAACAACTCGTTCACGGATGTGCGAGTTATGGCACTCTGAATTGAGTAGCCGATTCAGACACACCCTGTACAAGCGAAACTTTACTATACAGTTTGGTCCAGCAGGAGAGGCTAGAAGAAATCGAAATTGTGGACTTGTGTGCTCGATACCTCGGGATAGGTGGAAATTTGGATAAGAACCTAATTCCAGAGGACGCTGGCTCATCCGGGCTCGACTGTATTTCCCCTTAGCGTTCGTCACAGTGGAACCCGCGTAAAGGAGCGGATTTGGGGACCAGGACTTCTCGCTCATACAAGCGTGGTGCTCATTTCTCTGACGAAGAGAAAATTCGCAGGAAAAATGCATTGTTCAGTTTTGTTTAACAGGCTTATTGTCCTTTCAGCCCACACGAAGCAACTGGGGCGTCTTCCAGCTGTTTCCTGCACAATTCTCATAAGTTTTTGCAGCCTTCAGCCTTTTTCTCCTGCTTATTGTGATGAATTGCTTAATCTGCAACAGATGAAGCTCTGGTTTAGCCAACTTGTTTTAACGCCAAAGCTTGTGTGTATGAACTAAAAACACCAAGTGGAAGGAAGAAATCACCAGATTCATTCTCCTGGTGTTGCTCTAATGTGCGGGGAACACAAATTTATTGCTCTTGTAAATGAGGAACATTTACTAAATAAAAGAGCAAAGTGATTTGGGGCATAGAGCTTTTGCCCTCGTATCGGAAGCTCCTACGAACGGGCTCCACTGTATTCCTGAGCTCCGGCTTAGTCTGCATCATCCGCATAAGAATGTTTCCGTCAATTTCCCAGATCTGGCGCAGAAAGTCATGAGCGAAGGCTCCTCGGAAAGGCGCCAAATGATGTTAAATTCCACTTAAACACGGGGTTCCGGAGCATTTAAAGCCTTCAAAGGGATCTGTCGACTGAGTACAGTTCAGTAAAGCCAATGGGATGTGTAGGGTGACTTTTTGGCCACCCGGCATTGACTGCGTGCAAAGCAACGCTGATTTTCTTCCACGCTGCGCTTCACTATAAAAAAGGTCAACAGTGCCAGTGCCAACTTGTTCTACCACCTCGTTCTAGTGTGAGCTCCCAAAACTGAAGCATCCGTTTACACAGCACGATGCTTTAACCAAAGCCAAGTCATTTTCCTTATCATTGCATATACTTTTGCGCTGTACTCACCTGAAGACCCCTGATGCGGGTTCTTCGTACACTGAGTCCGCGTGAGGCGTCTCCCCCCTTAGGTAACCCCTTCCAATGCTTTCTTTCTCTGTGTTCTTCCCACATAAAGTATAGGCAGAGAGAAAGAGAGAGCGAAAGAGTGGGTGGATTCGAGAAAGCAACCCACACCCCACTTTGAACCACGAAAGCCCCGTGAATTTTGTGGTCTGGGGCCTTTTTTTTCTTCCCCAATGCTTTGGTTTTTCCCGCCTCACCCTCAAAAATATTGATGAACAGCGGTGAGAAGCGCGTGACTCCCATGCCGGAATGGTTGAAGAAAGCAGGATTTAATCTATCACATCACACTTTAAGACTACGCGATCTATTACGTCGACATCGAAATATCGGGATGTTTGCAAAATATCGAATATCGCAATGCCTAAAAATACATGGCGATGTTTTGGCGATATCACGAGCTGCACCTGAAATTTCCTCGGAAAAGTCCCACTGTCATAATGATAGTCGTGTCAATTGTTAATTTCTAGATGAAACTTTTCCTCATCCCCACTTTTCCTCATTTCCACTATCACTATGATAGTGGGTGGGAATGAGGAAAAGTTTCATCGTGACTAGAAATGAACAATTAACAGGACATTCCACGTATCGTCTGGGTATCGGATGTCGCGATATCTGGTCTCGATCTATCAGGCATCGGGATTATTTGGGATATCGCACAGTCTTATTAGACTTTGTCACTCCCCCTCCCCCCCTGCGGAGCAACATATGAGCTGTTGAAGAAAAACTGTCGGAAAGTTCGAGACTTTCACCGTATCAAAACTTGCAGTCGCAGTTTATGCGCGGAGAAGAAAAAGCAGCTAGTGAATGGTGACACAAACTTTAAGTGATTTACTGATTTCAGCGTGACCTTTATAATCGAAAAGTGACAGGCGCTGCATAAAGCAGAAAATGACCTAAACCAAAGTATTACTTAGAAGGATGCATAAATCAATGAAAATATATGAGAGGTGAAATTCTTGCCTACGTTATGAAGCTGCTCTCTTACGACCCCACTTTCTTTTTTTTCCTGCAGAAAACCCCTCGTTCTACTTGTCTGCTTCTTTCCGCTTAAGTGCTCACACGCACCCAGACACGACCAAAAATCTTTGCCCGATTCATGAATAAATCGTGCTTTCACTTCTTTGTAGCCTAACTGAAACTTTCATCAGTTAAAAGTGTTCGAACTCCACTTTCGGCTCAAAGATCCTGGACAACGTACCTAGGTAGGTCAAACAGGGTGGGGGCGTCAGTCGAGAACACTGAGCAGTTCCTAGATTTTGCTTCTTCTTCATAGAAACCCACGTGACGGGGACGAAACTTCTTATCCCATTGATGTTCAAGATGGCCGCCGCCATCTTGACGGAGAACGCGCTGTTCATGCTGGTGTAACTCTTCTCTGGGTTCGTGTTAGTCCAACAAAAGTTGGCCAGTTCATGATCATACCACGGAGGACGACCGGGGGTTGCCCGGCAAACCAGCGCTTTTCTGACACACCTGCTAGGTCCAGGGTGTGTCAAAATTAGTGCCACTCATGAGATTAGCGAGGATCCACCTCAAATACTTCAGCAGAGTCCATAGAAAAATGGTTGAATGACTGGGGGTTCCTCATGAAATTCTACAGTCGGGCCAGGACTCGGTCTTCGATGCAGACCAAGTTGACGTCATAGATAATAACCAGCTAGGTCGATTGATAGGTAGAGGCTTGAACTATCAATGGCAACACTTAAAATCATCCATAGCCTCCTCACAACGGTGCAATCGAGAATGACACTACAGTTTTTACGTGAGACATACAGCTCACATATACATGTAGCTCAGATCCAAGGTAACACAGAGCGAAGCACGTGTGATGTGGACCTCCCACTGAAACTCAAAAGTACACTCGGTATTAAAAAATCGATTCCCCGACTTTTAGTCTCATGTTTGTTGTCTCAAAGCATGTTTTATCCCAAGTTGATATGAAACTATGTGGAGTAATTAAGGCGAGACAAATGAAACCTCGACTCGCTGTGATTCTGGGCTCGGGTCACTGCATTCCAGAGTATAGAGAGTCAATTCTTCAATAACAAAAAATCTAATATATAAAGCGCTGACGGTATGGGTGTGTATTATTTTCGCGGCAGATTTTTGCGCGACAGCCGTATTGAGGTGTGTCGTCTGTGTCTCCCACCACATGCAAATGCTGCGTACTATTAGCACCTAAAACTCCAGCTCAATCAGAGATGCTTGTAGAACAAAGCGTTCTCAGAGTTTCTACATACTGGGCCTCTGTCTCCATATGTATGTGTGTAGAGTTTTCTATGCGAAAATGCTATCTCATAAAAGCATCTCTGACTGAGTTGAGATTTTAGGTTCTAATAGTAGACTCTGTCTACTATTGGCACATATAAAGTCAGCTCAATCAGACATGATTTCATATCATAGCATTATTGGAGATACAATTCAGACAGGTGGATGCATCGATACTGCGCTACTGTAGTAAAGTTTCAAATTAAAAGTGCAGTTAAAGACGACATTTTAAGAAAAAACTTTTTTAGTGAAATTCCCTTAATTTGACGTTCAAAATTAAGGAAACTAAGATCATTCACATGGTATTATTATATCTTGTCCAGTAACTTTGTCAATATTTCACACTTGAGACAATTCTTGTCATTGTCACTCCTTGTAAACCTGGCCACGTTATATTGGCATTATGAGTAGGAACAGGTTAGGACGTTGTAGATGGGGTAGGAAAGGAAATTCTGGTTGGAGGAATGAAAATAAACTTTTGAAGCATCAGAACCACAAAAAGATCTCATGACAAGTGCAGGCGTGTGGTTTGCATCTCATGCCTTCAGATCAAGACTTCCTTCTCACTGAAAGAGAAAAAGACCTGATACTGGAGTTCTTGTTCTGCGACTTTGATAGACAAGAACACATTTTATCTGGGAGTCTCTGCAAGGGATGGGGAAGTTGACTTTCATCTCAAAATGGTGAGAAACCTCAACCCCTTTCTGAAACAAACTATGCTGTACTGATATCAAAAGTGCAAGCTCTTCCACCATTAACCAGATCAAGACGAGATTTGGAATGCACACGTCATCTTTGTGCCACTGCATGATACACAAGTGTGCTCAAAAAGCATATTGAAAGCAAGTATGTGACATGACCTTTGTTTGGTAGTAGGATGACCCGAAAATCCAGTTCCCCAGTATCAAACTTACAACATTGCAAATTTTGTTGCACCCTGCTGGAAAGGGGAAGACCTCACTCATACACTCAAACCATGCAGCTCAAAAATTTCCACCAGTTTTCTCCAAAATTCAAAGAACAAGCTTGTGGCAGGACATTGCATGAGAACCTTAAATCTTCGGACTTGAAGACGAGAAAAATGGGTCAGGCTCAAGGGCAACCATGGGTTGTTGCAACTTCGTCCTCATTTTGTGCAGCAAAGAAGAAAAAAGACTGTTCTGAATCAGCACATGAAAAAAATCACACACAAAACCATGTTCCTTACTTTACATCTCAATTTCAAATCTCAACAACAAAAAGACCAAACAAATGGGTCAGATTCTACATAAAGGAAGCATAACTCCGGGACTAATCGAAAAGAACTTTAGTCATGCTTTTGTTGAAGGGACTCACATGATGTCATCATTTTTTGAAGCACTGAAGTTGGCATTCTCAAATGCTGATTCAACTAAATGTGAGCAAGTTACAATTCTGTGCAAGGGCTGATATCCTCGCATGCTAAAAAATGTGACTTTGTAGACTTGAGCAGAACCATTGCTGTGAGAACGGGAACTGATGGAGGTGGTTCATTTCCGAAGATCTGCACTTCAGTAGCCTACATGTCTAGACCTGATAATCAAAATCAAACCAAAGCCCTATCAAACCTCCGGCCAGAAAGAAAGTCAACATGGATCAAAAGTTCCTTTTTACTGGAGTGAAATAGATTCTTGTCATTGGACTGGTTGCTAATGTACCTGAGTCATATGAGGAATCTGAACCTAACTTAAATATCATTCACCATTGCGTGTGATCAGAAATTGTCTAATGTCCTAACTGGACTGCAGGGCATTCTCCAATGCATCCATGCCTCTTGTGAGGATAAGGCTCCTTCGGTACATGTTGTTCAAGCCAGAATACTTAACAACATCAAAGAGAGCGCTGCAAAATTTGAGAGACATGGGAAAACCATGGCAAGAGCAAAGGACTTCAAGAATGGCATTCATGAGCTTATTCGGCATAGAGATGACACGTGCGAACTCTTTGAAATTGTCCCTCATCCAGACCTCCACATTCTCCTTGGAGTTATAAACAACATCCTTAACGAGCTTAATGCTGCATGGAGAGACGAGCTCACTTACACATGGGCATTTGGCCTTGACACCATTGAGGGATGACAGGAAGAAGTAATTGTGGACATGCTGCAAGGAGATGCAAGTCCTTGAGCAGAAACTGGGAGCCTCTCCACCTCCCTGTCTTGCTCTAGCTGTTGAATTGCTCTCAGCTGCAACATCAGGCCAGTCACATAACTCATTTCCTGTCTCATGGGGATCCCAATAAGTTGTCTCCCTCCTGCCCGCTCCTGTGATTGCCAATGTGAAGGGAATCCACAGAAGATGCTGAAGGTAGTATTGAGCTTCAACTTCTCGTGTGCCCTTTTGCTCCATCAGGGTTCAGGGTGAAAAGGCCCTTCTACTGAGAGTAGCAAAAAGTCTTCATTGTCAGTAGTTGCAGGAAATTGGATGAATACCTCCAATGCATCGATAACAGCTCCGCAGCTTGTAAACAGTGCCTTGAATGAAGCAGGCATTTTTGCTTTGATTCGTGCATGACCTAGCCACTGAAGATAAGGCTTAAGCATCTCATACCAGTTGTAGGCATTCATCATTGCTTGAAAGTGCTTACTGGCAGTTGTTGCTGGTTTTACGTTGGCGAAGCCTCCAAGGATGATGTGGCTGACATTCAGCTTGATGAGCATCAGGGCCATTGGCAGTTTCTTGGAAGCCTGAATGCTGCCTTGCAGCTTGTACAGCAAGTACTGGAAGAAATTCTGCAACAGTCCGGTGTATGTTTTGAAGAGTCTCTGAGAAACTGTGTGCTAGGTGTCGAGGTTAAGTTCCATACTCGAAGCTCGATGCGCGAGCACCTTTTTTCAGGTGCTCGATAAGGCTTGGTAAAAAAAACCAAGCTTTCGTGCCTTTTCGAGCTTTTTATATATACTGTAGTTGCTCATCCCCAGCAACTGTCTAGGTTTCAGAGACCAGGAGTAGTGGCAGGTGACTTCACCTTGCTCCCTTTGCCCCTCACCGAGCAAGGCTGTGGGTACCAGAGACCAGAGAAGGTATAGATCGGAAGCTCAGTTGCATGCCTGGTGACAGCGCAGCTGTTGGATTATGAGTCACTACTATTGTAGCAGCAGGAATAACAGCTAAAGTGTAAGGCAAGTGCACCGTAATTATTAAGCAGACGTTTTTACCATTCAGGTTTGACATTCCAAAAATACAAGTCATTGACCCATTGACTGGTGGTCTTGTTGAAGCTTGTGACACCTGAGAAGCTCAAGACTCAACTTTTTGTTCTCCATAAGTTTGACCAAGCTACGAACTGTTTTGATGCAGGCGGTGAACCTAAGAGGCCCTGTTCGGCGTTGAGAATGGATAACTTTCACTTTATGTAGCGCGAAAATTTAATTCGTCACCTGTTTTAAGGTGGATTCCACAAAAAAGTATCACCCAAAAAATGGATGAGGTGGGGGAAATCAATAGTTTGTCACCTAAACTGGCTGACAACGGAGCTAGATTTGTTACAGACTGCTCAAACTGACTGCATTAAATAACATAGCTGAAGTTAGTAAAGGTGTCACAAGCAGCCTGTGATCACCATGAGTGAGTGTTGAAGCTACGACAGCAACACGACTGGATCATCATGAGTGTGGAGTCTACGACAGTGACACGACTTACAAAAGCAAACTAGTGCTTTTGACATTGAGAAACATGTTCATGACTTGATGTTAGTGGTGAGACAGTGACATAGGGCCCAAAGAGTTGATTTCAGTGCCAAAAGGATGAAAGAAGTGCCAAAGAATTGATTTTAGTGCCCAAACAATGAAGTAATTATAGTGCTAAAACATTTTATATGGTGACATTTCCATCATTTCTTCCCAGGCGATAATTGGCAGCCCTTTATCTAGTCGTTCCAGAGCTTCGTACATCTCAATGAAGTTCTCAAAAACTGCCTCTGCGAGACGAATTGTGCGTGGTAAAATGGCAGTCTTAATTCCAAAGCCATTTCAAGACCTGCTGTTGAGGATGTCAAACAGTTGACCGTGTGATTCGAGGAAGCGGCCTATGGCTAGGACATCAGAACCTCAAAACCTTCAACTCCTGATTCATGGGCCCACTTCAGGGCTGTAGCAACAGAATCAGACATGACCTGCACTGCTAATTTTACTTTTATCTTGTTTTTCTGAAAGTGTGTGTTCTTTGAGGTCAGTTTGTTTCCCTGACGGAGTCCGTGTTTGTCTTGCAACTCCTGAAGTTGAACCATGTACGACCAGAACTTACAACACCTTTTCCAGGCCTGTTCAACTCTGCATAGTTCGCTAGCATATTTCTGACATTTTTGGCCATATGTGGCGGGTGGCAGATGGGAAACGCAGAGCTGTCCGGGTCTGGATGAGGGTGAGCAAATTCAGTGGAGATGCTGGCAATCTTTTGGGGTTGGAGCACGCAGCCAAGCTTGTTGAAGGTCGTAACGTTGTGGGCTGTTCCATCCATGCAGAATTGCTTGAGGTCGCACTTGGCACGGGAGATCTTCCTGAATTGAGCCTTTTCCTTTGCCAGTTTGGCATTGAGTGTCCCCTGCAGGGCGTCACACTTCTGCTTCGCCTCAGGAAGAGGTGACGGAAACGCATAAGAATGGTCCAGTTGGCAAGAATGACGATTTGGTGACGAAGGAGGCATCGGGGGTGCCAGTCAGGAAGAATGTGCCTCTGAGAATGACAGTCAACTTTGCCATTAAATATACTACACAAAGAATTTCTTAGCACAATTTACCTGACACGGAGGTGGAGGAAGCAGACATTTAGGAATACCAGCAAAAATATGTTGTACAGTCTCCTTCTTCAAACAACGGCATTTTTTGTGCGGCCTGTAGTCCCCATTGTCAAAGTGGGCAGAACAAATCACCACAGTCATTGACGGAGTGTAGTCATGTCATCGGATGGCTTTTATCCATTGTCGCTCTTGATCTCTTGGGAATTCGTCTTAGTTGAGACTCACTCGAGGATGACACGCACCGAATATTGCATCCAAAGGTTGTGCATGACTTCACCATGATGGTTAACGTCAAAATTTGAGCATGAAAGCATACTAAACAAAGCTACTGCCCCACTCAACAGAGCTCCGATAGCGGCAGTTCACCACTGTCCCGAGTCGGCTGTTGCATGTCCTACAGTAGCTTGGCCATATCTGCCTGAAGTTGGGCCGCCTCCGATCTATGCCTCCTCTGTTCTCTGGTGGGTAAACAGAACACGGACCAATAGTGTACATGCTGACTATTCACCCTACCAGTAGCAGTTATTATGTGGAGGGTAACTGGAAGCTGCTGATTTTTGAGACAGTCGGGAAAAGCCGGCATAAAGCTCGATCATGAAGTCCTCTGACACAGACTCAACCAACGCAGATCTCCCAAGAGGCATCAGAGACTGTCAAATCTTCAGGATCTGCTCCCGGGCAAAACCAAGGAGGTGCCCAAATCAAGAAGTCGATTGTTTATCCATTTGAAAGGAAAGTCAATGGAAAAGCGCAGTGCAAGGTCTGCGGGAAGTTTCGATCTGTTGTTGGTGGGCAGACAAAGAGGCATCTAGAGGCCTCCTGAGCAGAAGCACAGAGAGGAGTGGGAGAACCTGAAGAGCACAAGCTATCAGAGGCAGCCACCAACTGTTGAGTTCTTTCAAACGGCAGTAAAAGAAAAAGGGATTGTGACATTGCCGTGGCTGAAATGATTGGGCCACCAGCCCATGTTTGTGGTGAAGGACGAACGCTTTGTCAAGCTTGTGATAGCACTGGACAAGAAGTATCAACTGCCAAATTGAGGAGCAAACTCATCCCTGAGCTCTACGAGAGAGTCCAGAGCAAGCTGAAGACTTCTCTGAACAGGCTGACTGTGTGGCACTTAAGACAGACTTGTGGACACCTGTAGTCAACACTGGC
>JAAUXU010024859.1_pt1 | contig 23938 bp, 17 predicted proteins | sample 7278151 | NCBI WGS metagenome assembly JAAUXU01 (sample SAMN14350113, study PRJNA611818) | marine sediment metagenome | isolation source: surface marine sediment (1.8m) | place: French Polynesia: Moorea | collected 2018-08 | reverse complement strand
TGTTGGTGCCCCCATTCCCCCCCCCCCGCCCCACTCCGGTGATATCTGCCCATTCATGATCAAATGGGCCTCTTATATATTTTGCGAGCTGCACTTTTCTCATCTCGTCGACGTTTCACTTGTTATGACTCCTTCCATTCGCGCTCTGGAGGACCATCAAAGTCCTTCTCTCGTGCAGGTGGCTTTCTTACCATTAAAAGGCCTCACAAAAAATGTTCTTTTCCACGCGCTTTCTTTTTTTGTGGAAAAAAATTGCCAGTGCAGCGGTCGCCAAAGGGGGGAAAAAAGCAGAGCTTGGGTGGTGAAGGTTGCGCCAGTTCTTTTTTTTTTTTTTTTTTTTTTTTTTTAGTGGCAGGCTCCTTTTTTGCGACCACCCTCGTCGTTTTCCAAAACATTAAACCCATCCCGACCTCCTCCTTCTTGCATAGAACTGCCAGATATTTAGCACGCGCACTAGAGAAAAGTATCAAGTGCTGCACTGCGTTCTCCTCGTCCCTTGCATTGGGTCGTGCGTGGTCTCGGAGAAGTTGCTTTGTCGTAGGAGGAAAAGGAGCTTCATTGGGCGCGTTTAAAATATGTGCGGGTGATGGATATGATCTGGCTTTCCAGTGCAGTCGACGCCTGATGTTGCGGAGATGCGAGGGCCGAACACTCCTTGCACTAATTTAGAACAACCTCTAGCTGTGAATGATCTCTAAACCATCCCAAACTACTCCCATTTACTTCGTGTCAGCTGATCTTTAACACAAGGCACATCACGAGCGCTGAAGGATCGCTCCTCTTTTATGTTGGAGAGGTTTAGCGGGCAGGGAACATGAAATGTTGATCAAGGAGGACATTTAAGCTGGTGAGCAACGTTTGTGTTTGCGGCACAGAAGAGTGGCTTTCGTCCTCTATGAAGACCTCAACATGTACTAAAGCAGGATACTGTTAGAAGTCGAGGGGTCTGAGTAAAACTTCGTCTCAGTAAGAGAAAGACATCGGCTAAGTTTATCACTCGTGCCTGAAAACCTTCATCTGGTACCAGATGAAAGTACCCGAGGTTGTCCGGGATAATTTGGCTCTGCTAAACCTGTGTTCCAAGTAGCTAATTGGCAACGACGTCACTCTTGTAGCTGAACGAAAGGGCTAGTTGCAGGGAAGAAGCCCCGCAGTTGCTCAGGGGGCATCAAATATGCCTCAATTAGGCCTACCTGCGATGCATTAATGACCAGAATGTGACACTCTTCAGGGGAGCATCTCCTACGCAAAAGGTCAGGTGTATGAAGCCATCCCCAGCTGATGCTGGTTCAGGACGCACCAGTCTGACAGGGTGTTGGGATAGTGATTTTGGGCGTGACAAAACGAGCACAGTCTTATATGTGTACATATTAGGCTAGACCAAATATTTCAATATCTTTCTGCTATATATATGCTACTACATATTTTGGCGCAAGACTCCATTTGAAGGCATTCTAGACAAATGAAATGAAAAAGTAATGTGGTTTTGGGTCCCCTCTCTGCCATCAAAGTTTTATATACAGTACATACATGTGACTGTTCGGTCAACATGACAAATTTGATGTGGACCTGCTGAGTTATTTTCCAGATGCAAAACTGAAGCACTGTAGTCAAATAAAAGTGGAATCAAAGTGTGTGCAGCTTTACCCCCATGGTCTTCAAAATCTGAACACTTCATGACGTACTGAAGTTATGTGATAAAACTATACGTATTGCAAGAGAGGGATGTCAAAAAGATTTTTTTCGATACCTTCGCCATTTAGGATCACGTGACAAACCGAAGATGTACCCATGAAAATCTCCAAAATTTCATTTTTTGGTCTCGCCCACTACATGCATTTTGTGGTCCTGACTAAACGCAACCTCGACTGTCGTGCAAGTTGGTTCTTTTTCCCCTGTCTCTTACGTATATCGCGATGCGTGCAGCGCGTGAATCGATCAACAAAGGCTTGTTCGCGGATCAAGATAGGAATAATCAATGGTTTGTTTGTTGGTTGATGCCCGCATGTACGAAGTGCAGAGGACAAAAACACCGCTCTTTGTTGTTGGCTCGTCATAACCACGACGTCTCCATCGCCGACGCACATTGTTCTGTTTGACGTTTTTGCTTTCCTAGGGATGTTTTGGATCGAATATTCTCGGATGAGAAATCGGGAAGCTTCCCGCATCTCTTCAATCTTATGCTCCAGGGGCAAAGAACACTGTGGCCTTACCTCCCAGACCCCGTTCGCGATGGGCGGCTATTTTGTTATTCTATAGTTTTTGAGACGTAGTAATCAGGGATGTGTGTGATAGACTAATCTCTGGTCAAGGTTGAACCAGGATGAAGAGAGCTGAATCAGAGTCGATTCAGATAAATCTTGGGTTTTAGGGTTGGGGTCAGATCGGATCAAGGATCACGTCCAGTCCGATCGAGATGAGTCCTTTTATCAGTCAGAAACTACAGTTTGGAAAGCACCTAAAACGAGGTAGCCTAGCAAAGTCAGGCTTTTCGCAAGGAGGCCAGAAATTCTATTTACTTTCCCTTGTCGAGTAGACAAACTTTTGTAACTCGATTTCAACAATGAGGTTGATGTGGCAAGCACCCTCAGCTCCATGGTCCAGCCTTAAGGCTGCTGGATGGTCTTGCTTGGAGTTGTTCAAAAGTTATCTGTACAGTGACGAAGGGCACATCAAGTGTCATCCCCTGACGGGCAACGCAGGCCAAGATTGACTTCATACGGGCACATCCCAATGTGCACATGAGGGAGGTTCAAGTACCCAATGTCGAAGATGATGTGCTTGAACAGGTTGTCGATGCGTGCACTTTTGACATTTAGAAATCTGACTACATGAACGAAGATGTAACGATAGATTGCTGCAAACACGCGCGCACGCACACACACACACACACTCACACAAGAACAGGCAGTTCGTAATCTCGCCATCCGCACTTCACAGCTGACTCCAGAACTTTGTTTGCCGTGCTGTGTTGAAGCAAAGTGTCGAGCCATAAAGTTAAAAAATTGCTCACAAAAGGTGTTCAAAGGCACCGAGAAAGCTTGCATAAAAGGAGAATCAAATTTGGGCAATATCTTTGCAAATTTGCAACATTCAGGGTAAAATATCGATCGAGTCAACACGAGTTTGCAGACCCCAGTCATGAATCAGACAATAAACCACTTAGTGTCTCTCGAGCCCCCAGGAGCCCGGCTCGACCTGGGTTCAAAATGCACCCACCCCTACTCGTTAGTAGAGGACTTGTAGAGTTAACATTCTCCACCTGAATGTGCAAATATAGCAGTTGCGAAATCCCTTCAACTTTGGTGCTCACATCTCCCCACCCCTTTGATTCATGCTTCGACCCAATTGCGTGATTAAATGAATATTGCGAGAAGGGGGGGGGGAGAGAAGGAGTGACTTTTGCGGACACCGCATGTGTAGAGCTGGAGGGCTGAAAGTGAGCGGAAAAAACCAAAATATAGAAGGGGGGAGGGAGGGCAGAGCGTGCTTGCGTGCTTAATATTCCGTCTCTCTCCTGATTGAAAGAGCCAAGTCATGAATCATTCTCGTCGTTCTCGGCAGCAACCGCGAGAAGGGGGAGAACGGCTTCCCCGAGGCCAGCTTGAAGAAGGTGCGCTGGGGGTTTTTGGTTTGTTTTTTTTGGCAGCCAAATTTGGTGGCGTTCCCCAATATGGGGCAGGGGACAAAAAGTGGCCATTAGCACTTGCTGCACACTTGATAGCTTGCACAGGATGAAGCTAAGCATTGTTGACATGCACGCGCACAGCTGATTGTTAATGAAGGTTAACAACAACAAAAAAATCGCAAGCATGAACTTGACAAACTCCTCGAACGATTGACATGGCAACGGACATGCAACTATCCACTCATTCATCTACTAGGGATGTGCGGCTAGTCCGTGTAGGGCTGAGTGGAATCAAGTCAGCGTTGCCAGGCTCTGACCAGGGAAGTATGTCAGATTTGCAGTTGTACTGAAAATACGCTGCTTTCAAAATGTGCCAGCCTCTGAATAGGTACTAGTGCCAAAATATGCCAAGCAAGACAGACGAGTCTCCCAACAATACGCCAAGGAGTTCCGAAAAGTGACAGTTTTGTGCATTATAAAGCCAACTGGCAACCCTGGAACTCACACGGAAGAAGTTTTTCACCTAGTTGGTCATCAGTTATTTTTTTATTCGCCATTTGGAATCTCCCATGAAAGAGGATGTTCTCATCATTGGGAACCATCTTTTTCGTGGGTCGAACAAGCTTGGAAGGGTCTCTGCGCTAGGATTTCTTCACAAATATCAAACCAGGTTTGGCAAAGAAATTGTCTGAGATGTAGGGGAAAAGCAACTCTTTTCCGGTGTTTTAGACAGTCGAAGCTCCCATTCTGCCCAGAACCAAAAGCTAAGGAAGTGAACCGGAAGTCAATTAATTAAGATAATCCAGCCTCGCTGTGCACACTCGTATTTGCTCACAACAAACATGGACAAGCTGCAGAAAAAAGACTTAAGAGTCCATAAAGCCAGAGCAAACAGCTTCTTTTTATGTTTGATAAAGCAAATTTTGATTGTAGAGCGGTTCGACAACCCAGAGATCTCTGACTGACAGAGGCCAAGACTTATGACGAACAAGGCTGGTCCGAAGGAGTTCGCAAATAGTGTCTCTGTTTAGCAGATTTGGCAACCTTTTCCCAAGCTCAACAGTGCATGAAACTTTTCCTGTGTCCACATGACTTGGCAGCTCTGGTTTCATTAGCAAATCGGCCATCAGACCACTCACGTCCGTAACAAGTCTTGGCCTCAAAAGTCCCTGGGCAACCGGAGTGAAAGTCGATCAAGTAGGGTGATCGCACATTCTTGACACGAACCACGTCAGTTTTTACGCTGTTGCGGACTTGACTCAGCTTTGATGCCAACTTGACCCTTTTTCTCACTCTTCTCCAGGTTTGACATGCCATCTTGCGGTGGTTTCCTGCAACTTCCCGTTTGAGCACGAAGGCTCCCTAGTGGACAGGTGTGTCCAGCTGCCCGGGAAGGACGACGGCTTCTACCGGTGTAGGACCAACAAGGACGACGACAACCCCTCGTACGGCGTCTGCGACTCCGGCTGCCTTGACGCAGACGGAAGTGAGTATTCCCGTCTTCTTCCAAGAGCGGAGCTTTCTTCTGTCCTGTCATTCAGTTCTCGCACTATTCATGCGTACACATGTATGCATATATCTATGAATATATTTGTATGCATCCAATGAATTAAAGAGGCGACCCCATTGTGACTGAGCGGGCGCCTCACTCATCTGGAGTCTAATGTGTCGCCCCTTGGAAAAGTTAAATGGCAGCAACGCTAAGTAGCTTTCTAACCAAACATCAAGGGCGTCAATCTTCCTACAGGGTGGCCAAAAGTACTGATACATGTTCACTTGGTTTCATTTGATGACATCTGCTAAGAAGTCATTCCATATCCACATTGCTCATTCTGTAAACTTCATGCATGCAAAGGTGCACTGCAGCCCAGAAGCACACCCTGATGTTCTCCATGGTGGTGGAGTTGGGTGCCACCAAATTGCTCCATGGGCACAAGGATTCCATGTGTTTAACTCGAATGAATCTGGGTTATGTGGCCTTTGTATAACACCCACAGAATGACTTTTGTCAATATTGACTACTTTGTTAACAGGGCTTTTCAAAGAAAAGCAGTTTAACTTTTTTCCACCCTGTACTATTTGTTATGCGCCGTGCAGTAGAATTGAGTTGGAAACGCTCGCTCGCTTTGAGGAAGTGGCAGGTAATTTTGCATATTCAGCTTCATGGATAGTTCGAAGCTTGATGTGATGCGGACGACGACTAATGTGTCCTTTTAGCAAACTCTCCTGCTGTGCATTTAACATGACAGCGGACGAGCGTATTCTGACAGCTGCGTGCTGCTACTGTATACGTAAGAGTAGAGCAAAACTTTTGCCTGACAAATTCCTATAGGACCCTGTTCTTTCGTGTGCGTCCACTTGGTGTATAAAGACGTGTCATTGTGCTCCGCAGCCCCAAAGTCCGGCGGCGAGGTGATGGAGACGTTGGGCCCGATCTTCTGCAAAACCCGCCCCTCGCGCTGCGTCTTCCCGTTCACCGACCGCGCCACCGACGTCACCCACAACGAGTGCGCGAACACGAAGGATGGCGAGGGGTTCTGGTGCGCCACCGCCGTCGACGACGACGGGTACGTCGTGCCTGGGCATTGGGGGAGTTGCGACGTCTCATCTTGCGGAGAAGGTGAGACTGACTATCATGACTCATAATACAATGTGGACTAGGAGGATTTGCGGTGTTATTCTCAACCTTCGTTATGAGTTTCAAGTCTCCTTAGGCTGCCCTGCACAAACACTTGAACGCAGGATGGCCTGAGGAGACTCGCAATGTTGTTTTCGCCTTCGAAATGAGTTTCATACCTCCTTGGTTCACCCTGTACTCCACGAGATACACTCGACATGTGCATGGCCACGACAGAGTGGTTCAGTTGTAATCGGAGCCTTGCTGCTGCTGATCTCAGTATCCAGACCTTGACAGAGTATTCCTGGATTCCAGTGACATTTGAGACGCTCAATGTAGTCTGGGCGCCGTAGCGACATTGGGAGTGTAAAAAACATATGCAGTGAACACTTTTCTTGTCTTTCATCCTCAAGGACCTTCTCCAAGAAATTCGTTTATCCTTGCTTACAGAAACAAAATTATCGCTGTCCACTGACGCCCCCCTCGTTTTTTCCTTTGCAGACGATCCTTGGCCATTGGGTAAGTAATGCTGCGTATGCGACTGTACGCACGCACGCGTGTGCGCGCGTCCTTCGCGCAGAAGACGCCAATGTTCTCGTTGTTCACTGTAGCGGCCGAGGCTGTGTTCGTGGGCAACGTCTCGGGCACCATCTCGTTCGAGCAGGCGGACGAGGAGTCCCCGCTTGTGATCAAGGGCTCCTTGTCCGGACTTACGCCCGGTTCCGAGCACGGGTTCCACGTCCACGAGAACGCGGCAAACAGCAGCTCATTCTGTCAAGAGGCAGGACCACACTTCAATCCATTCAACGTGAGTACCAACAAAATATAGGCACAGGTCCAAAATGGGGATTTCTCGTGAATGTATAGAATTTGTTACCACGGGTCATATGACGACCCTGTAGTCAGATAAGAAAAAACAAGTGTTTGAGCTGAATGTCACATCTTTAAAACAGCAAGATTATTACAAGTTCAGTTTGAAAATAAGTCTGACGAAGGCGAACCTCAGGAACTAAAAAGTGGACCACGATGAATACGTACACGCCCGACGCTCTTACTATATGGGGCAATGAAACATCTTATTTCCAGAAATAGCGCCGGGCTCAAGGCAGCTGGTGAAGTGTAAGCACGGAGTCCAGTCTTTGTACAAGATGTTCGGATGTTCTTGACTTTGGGATGATTTTCTTGCAGACTCGTCATGGCAGTCCCCACGAACCCTCACCACACGCCGGTGATCTGGGCAACATCGTGGCCGACGACGATGGCGTCGCCACAGTCGACCTCTCGGTCACGCATGCCACGCTGGCCTCCACGATCGGTGGGACTTCACTCCGCGACCGTGGCGGCATCCTTAGTAGAGGTCTGGTTGTGCATGGAGACGAAGACGACCTGGGAGATGGCCTTACAGAGACCAGTGGCCTCACCGGATCGTCTGGCTCGCGCTTGGCCTGCGCCAACATCGAGGCGAAGGCGGGGTTCGCCGCCGAGTTCGAGCTGACTCTGATCGTGATCGCAGTGCTCGCGTTCATCGCGCTCCTCCTGCTGCTGCTCGTCATCTGTCTGGTGTGCTACTGTTGTTGTTGTCGAAAGTGAGTCAGCCCTAACTTTTATCCCAAGGTCATGGTATCCCATGGCATGCCCGAGTGGCTCAGTTGCATGTTCGACTGCTCCAGGTCCCCGGGGACCTCCAGCAGCAGCAGCAGCAGCAGCAGGGACACGGACGCGACTGTAGAGACTGTACGGCCGTCTGTCTTTGGGGAGAACAATTGCCTCTACTCCACTTACACAAGAGTCTGGTTGGGACCTGACTGGACTTGCGCACACATTAGCACAGTCCAGTATCGCCAAGCACTTTCCACGCTACCTGAGTTGGCGCAAGACAGACCAGTCATTTCTCTTACCAGAAATGTCATGAAACGTGGGCTCTTACAGAGCATATCTAGACTTTCTGTCTTGCGGGCACATTAATTTTCTTCTTTTTTTATCTTGGAGTCTCCTATCAAAGTCAGGAGCAGGCAGACTCATTTCTCTCTCACTTTTTTGATATGTACAGGGTGGCCAAAAGTTCTGTGGCACATAATTGGTCCAGGTTTAGTTGTTTGACCAGCTGTGTTAACTTAGCAGTCCATGTTGACATTAGTCATTCTATGTGTGTTATACAAAGGCCACATAACCTAGATCATGGAAGTTAAACACATGGAGTCTTTGTATCGCTGAAACCCCTTGCAGGAATATTGCACAAGTTCCGACTTGATGGTATCCAACTCCATCACCACGAAGGACATCAGGGTGGGCCTCTGGGCTCCAGTGCCACTTTGCATGCATGAAGCTTACAGAATGGGTAATGTGGACAGAGAATGTCTTCTTAGCAGATGTCAAACGAACCCAGCTGATCATGTATAAGAACTTTTGACCACCCTGCACAGCCAAGAAACTTTCTGAGAATTGCGGCACGCCTCACTATATGAATGACATTGCACTTCTCTACGATTCCGTAGACGCCGCAACGCCAAGTCCAAGCCCCCCAAGGACGACCCCGACCTGGCGTACGTGAACGGCGTGCGTAAGGCGCCGCTGTACGACGAGCTGTCAATCCCCTTTATCGACGCCAGCCCCGCGCCGACACCCAAGACCGGCAGGAGCACGGAGAGACTCTCCTTCCTCAACAGAAGCTCCAGCGTGGGGAGGTCGAGGGGCTCTCTCTCCAGTGAGTTTTTATTGCCTTCAAACGTCTCATGACCACACAGCTTTTAACTGCCAAAATTCTCATCCCCGCGGACGTAGGTGTCGTGTATCTTTCTTTTATTCATTTGTTTTTTTTTTAATCTGCAGTAATGTAAGTTTTAGTAATTCTTTCTTATTCCATCTTGAGACACTTTTTTGACCTGCCACCTGGATATATTTGATATTTTCCTCTTTATTTGGCCAGTTGTTGCGAGTGTGCATGAACATCACCTGGCTTTTGCTCCCTTACGATTAGCTTGCTCTTGTTGCATTCTAGGTGACTCAAAGGCATAGGCTCGTCATCTTTCGGTGAATAAAGCTAAGCCAAATCAACATGCGTAGTAAGTGACTATGTAGTGTACGCTCGAAGAAGCAAAGAAACAACCTAAATGTCCTTACCTCCTTCCTTCGGCTCTGGGCTTCATTGCTTGTTCTAACAGCACGTTTTAACACACAAAAAATTGGCAATGACAGCGATGAAGAGGAACTGGACTAGGGCGTCTTGGGAAGAAGAACTCGTTTGTTCGTCTCACGTCTTCTTTCTTCACTCATCCCACAATGTTTAGAACTGACACATTGCGCAGTAGCTTCTTTGTCCTCTGTCAACATGTGACTCCTCTGCAAGGTCTCCCCTCCCCCCTGTGTGCATGCAACTTCGGCAATTCCTTCATGATGTACTTAGGTGGTGACCTGGCTACACTTTTCTGGGAAGTCCCTCATGTGGGCCTTAACAGTTCCACTTACACCCACTCCGCCTGCCGCGTGGGGCAGAAGTCTTGCAACACGTACTTTAAATCTTGCAAATATCTTCCGTACCCCCGGATTACGTGTTCTTTCACGTCATGCCAGGGATCAAGTGTAGAACAGAAAAGCTGTGGAATTATGCTCTAATACTCAGACTGAACATATTTAACAGTCTGCCAGGATGCTTTGGCTAGTAAAACGCATCTTCAAGTGTGCAGAACCTGCGGAGGCCTAACTGAGGCTGAAGGAGGCCGCGCCGAGGCCTAGAAATAATGCAGCAAAACATTTTCTAGCCCACTTGACGAAGCCTCGGCGAATATTCAAGTGTTTTTACTGGTTGAAGTCAATCCTGGGTTAGTGGGATAATAGTTTACTGCGTATCTTGACTCACCTTACAGCATCCTCAAGGGGTCGGTGGAGGACTTAATGAACTGCGACTGACACGTGTCCCTCGAAGTCAGCCAGTTCGGTACCAACATCACTATTTTGACGTGTAGTTAGCCCAATAGCACATTTGCACAGCCGTACTGTAGCCGTGGCCCATGTGGTCAATCTTGACAACGTTGCAGAACTTCCGCCCCCCCTCCTCGGCATCTGTCTCTGTCAGACTTGTCCATACACCTATTCTCTCCCCTCTTTCCATGCGAATTTGCCAATGAACGCACTCCTTGTTTCAGTACCGCCACCCTACGCTCCCCCGTCGCCTCCCCAGTCCGACTCCTGCACGGAGATCACCTTGAAGGGCAGCTCCAAGGTGAAGGAGAAAGCGCCAAAGTCGTCGGTCTAATGGGACGGTCGCCACTACGAATTTTTCAGGGGTCGTTTACTAACTTCCTTCCCCTAAGATAATAATCATATTGTGCGGACTTTCTGATGAGAGAAAAAAAGGAAAGTTGAGAAGTGACTTTTCTCCGAATGTTTGGCCAGGAAATTGTCACGCTATCCCCAGAGGACAAGAACCTTGACGCAAGGAAAGAGTCAAATGACGACTTTTTTTTTTAAAGGACTCGTGTACACACCATCCTCTCAAAGTGCCATAGAAGAAAAAAAGGCCAGTGAAAGCCTTGTTTTGCGAGGCTCATTGACTGAGGGAGTGAGTGAGTGGTCATTATTGACAGAGTCTAGTCACAGACAGACCAGCAGCTAATACAGTGTGTGACCTTCGTGACTGCCGGAAAGGTCGTGTGTACCAAGAAATGGATGGACTGCGTATGTGCCCCAAAAGGAAAGGGCAATGTTGCACTGTGTTGTTCTATATCTAGGACACAAATCTTAGAGCCAGTATGTGAATATGTAGTGCGTGAAAACTGTACTCATATAAGGTATATTACTCGTGCACACAATGAAAGCGCTATGAATGGAGTTTCCTGCTCTATAAAAAAGAAACCATGGTGACTAAAACAATCAATGTTGGTGACTGTAGTTAGCGAGAAGGACTGAGTTCAATGTAAGCACTATTTCCTTAATGTCTTTTTCACTTGATAAGATATGATTTGAGCTAGCGACAAAGGTTTTTTTTAAATAAGTACTGCAGTTAAGCCTCAAAATATCTGACAGTGCTGAGGTTATACTGCATTAAGGACTTCTTCTGTAGTAGCTTTCTGCACTCGAAGTGAGTCGTGACAAGAGAATTAGCAACACTGAAAGAAGTGGGTACAGTGAAATCTGGACTTAACGGTACTTACTCTTCACGAGCTATTCACGCTGCTATTCTAGGAGAAGCCCCATTTAACAGCAAGTTCAGTTTAGTTGTCCTTGGTCTTGCTCAATGACTGAACATTGTTCAGTTATGAACAGTATCTTCATTTGCGTGGAAGTTGACGTATACGTTCGTGGACCGGGTGAAGCCGAAAAACTGCCGCCCTGACCAAAACTTGGCCCCCTTTTTTCTGTGAGTGAACGAAACATGGAGACTTTAAATTCCGTACGCACTATTGCAGATGCTTTAGGATAACACGAAAGAGTAGTTCTTTTAAAGAACGGTTGTCTGTGTGATTGAGAAACCACTTGAACACGGAATGCTATATTTTTACATCAGCTTTTTTAACCTCTGCAGACCACCCGTTACATGGGATATAGCAGTGACAGGTGTTTAAAATGAAAGGGACTACATTAAAAATGAAAAAGTTTCTTTAAGCACTAAGAGGGGCCCCTCAAGCGTTTCATGGCATCGTCAGTAAGAAGTCGCTTCCCAGGTATGATGAAAAAGTCTCTGCTAAGAGCGTTGTTGACACTGCTGAGGAGAATGTGTACAACGTGGCTGTTTTTGGTCCTGCAGCCTTGAGATTGGTACACAAAGCAGAGAACGACTGACTTTCAATTTTATTCATGATTGAAGTAAGAGAGCGTTTTATTGCCCGGACCCGGAACGTGTATGTAACATAGAGTCGCGCTACAAACCAGTATTAACTATTGTACCACCATATTTTCCGGGTTTTGGCTGATGTGATTTGACCCCGCCGAGGCCTTGTGTACAGCCCGAGGACAAGGTACACAAACAAGGTCGAAGAGAGGTCAAGTGAGACCGCAGTCAAAATGAGGAAAATGTGCTCTTTACAGTGACGCAATTAATAAAACAACGCAAAATCATTTCACAACTTTGTTGGAATATGAGAAATATGCTGCTGCTTTCGTCACTTAAGCTCGCTCTCACAATAAAGACCAGTTTCTAGGATGTATTGTGGTATAGCCTAGATGTATTGCAATATGATCCAGTCACAGGGCTATATCGTCCCAAAGTATTTCCCGGCTGAACTAAAAAGATCGAATGTACTCCAAAACTTTCGTGTTAAGACATGTGTTACCAAGTTGGTCACTGCCTTGGGGTACATTAACGCTGTTAGAAAAACCTCACGCAAGTGCTTCATTTCAGTCCCTGGCGGGAGAAAAAAGTTTGGACGTTTTTGACCCTTAACGAGAAGAAATAAACCCAGGAGATATTGAAGATCTGGTTGAATAGACTCAAAATTGCCAGCTCGTGTCTGCGGGGTCAAAGAAATCCGTGACAAGGGTTCGTGACTTTGCGTACTTTCACTACGGGTAAAAAAACCTTTTGAAAAATGGGTGAAAGTTGAGCTCACACCCTGTTGCTCGCTGTAGTCGCTCGCGTACAGGGTGGAACAAGGAGAGTGGCAACTTCAACGACGTTGCCAATCTTCTTAGCCCACCCTGCACATCGTTTGTTCTCTTGTCGCTCATGGTTTCTTTTTATGGGTGACTGCAGAAGTCGCAGATGTCCCCCCTCCCCTCCATGTCTACTACTTGGTTTCCACAAGTGATTTGTAGCAGGTGTTTAAAAGGTTCAAGATCTCAACTACACAGTACATAAGATATCGTGCTACCGTAGGCACATAAGAAGAGAACATCTTCATTAGCAAGCTGCATCGTTTAATTTTGCTGTGTATGACTTTTTTGTTGTTTTAAGAAAGTGACTAATAGCAACACGAACATTTTCGCGTAGAGGAAGCCTAAAATCACACAAAACCTCACTGACAAAATAACGCATACCCAATCACACAGTAGTGCCTTCACCATATCGAGAAATGTGCGAAATTATAAGAGCGACTTGAGATATGTACATGTGCATATGATCCATAAAATAAATTGCTTTTAGCAAGCAAACCAGTCTCTGTCTTAGATAAGTTGTTAAGTTGCAATGAATGAAAGAAGAACTCCAACGTCTCTGGACCTTTCGTCATCCGAGCACTCCAGATTACTTGTACAGCCTTCGCTCTGTCAGAACTACTGTGACTCCAGGGTGGATTGCGAGCGCCAGCTCATGTGTTGCGTACTCGAAGTGGTTTTCAATGAGCCATGGGAGCAATCATTTTATTAATCGGAACTGGACTTTCATTTAACAGAACTGGACCTTGATTTATCGGACTTTTCTGTAATGGATTGGCCCCGGACAATTCAGTCATTCGGATTCTCCAGGATGAGACCCCAGAAAGTTACCCCACCAAACATACACGACTCTTTGAAGCCTATTCAAGCTGCACGATAGCTCCAAGCACTCCCTGCAAGATTGATGCGTATGGAGTTCATACCAAGTGCATATGAACTCGAGGTAAGTTAATTTTTGCTGCCAACTTCTTATGCACTACTGAACAAGGATAGATGCGTTAGTACTTGTCTCAATTCTGTAGTACATAAAAGTTGACATCAAGATCAGCAATGCATGTTCTTATGTTCTACGCAACTTTGATACCTATCCTACCTCAGAACTTTGTTTGCCCTAACACTGATTCATCCATCACATGAAGTTCATGTCAAAGTCATATGAGTCACAGATCTATGATAATCGATCCTAAGACTGATAAATCCCTCACATGAAGTTCAGTTGAGGTACAATCCTCGTTTTAGTTTGCTCCGTAATTCTGGCGGGGTGTAGATTGGTCCAAGGCCCAGGATCTTCTTTTGGTCTCACAGGGTCTGCCCAAACCTTCGATGACATAATGTTAGTTATTCCATTGCGTGTGCTGCATGTCTTACCTTGGAAAACGGAGCAGTGTCTTTAAAGATGTGGTTGCCGGGGAAATCTCGGTGCACATGAACCAAGTTACATTTTTTCAGCTGAAGCCGACACCATTACATCATGGAAAGCAGAAAGATTATTGCAAGCTCTAACAAGTATTCACTTGCTCATTTGGGCAAGCAGAACTTACACAATTTGTCTTGCTGACTAACTTCCCAAAACAAATCACGAAAACGTGGGTCGGTGCAAAATACGCGCTTAAGTTCTGACCACAGGTCTTTCAGGCAAGGACTAAAGGTGCTGACTTCATAGTGCATGCTGTATTCACAGTAATTTCTAGGTTAGACAGAGCTCATTTCGAGAGTTTCCGCTTGACCTATGACGTCGAGTCGTCTGATGGAGCCACTGCCCTTCTTGGAGTCAGCGTCACCGGTGCTGCTGTCCTTGCTTCCTCTTCTTTTGCTCTTTCTACACCTGTTGCTGTCCTTGTTGTCGGGGCTCACGCGATTTTCCTTGGGGAACCCCGGTACAAAGCGTGACCTGAGCAAAGAAAATGGTCGAGTGGTTGGTCTGATTTCACATGATATACAGGGTGACCAAGTACTTGTTACTCAGTTTTAGTTAACTTAGTTTTAGTTAACCAGACCTTCTGAGAAAATTGACATTACTCATTTCTTGGACATCACCCATGTGTAATTGCACTCCAGCTTGGAAGCCCTTTGTGGCGATGGAGTTGGGTTTAGAAGTTCTGCTGGAGTCCTACAAGGTCTTCTTCAATGGACATGTCGGGCATTTTGTCCACGCGAAAGGAGATCAGTTTTAGCAACTAAGTTTGTAACAAAGTGAATCAGTGAAATCAGTGATGTCGATAGTGACATTTTTTTTAAAAAAAGGCACAGCCAAATGAAGCTGATTAAACATGTGAAAATATCCCTTGACCACTGTGTCCGCAGCAGATACATGCCTGTTGACATGCAAGTTTAGCTGGTTTCCCTGCCAGGACAGTCCGTGGATCTGCTGTGCAAAGACTGCGTGGAGGACACTCCTCAACAGGTTGTGGGTGTGTCCCAACAGGAACAAGAACACCTGAAGGTTCAACCATTGCTGAGTTACATCTGTCACATTGATTAAGTACAAAATACACACTTAACTGAGACAACAAGGGGGGGACTGACAATATCCCACTTAGCCAACAAGCGTTCCGCCAGGCTGGGGCCCCACATAAGGATACATGCGGCCAGGGTTAACCACTGGTGTTGGGAAATGACCTAGGAAAGAACAAGTGGTCGGACAGATGACAACAGCTGGCAAAGTGTCTTGCCTCGTAGGTCGTGTTCTTCACGGCTGACTGGATAAAGACGTTGAGGCTGGTGGTGATGAGCACTGGTGCAGCAAAGCAGAGTAGGAACAACAGGACCAAGTAGTACATAATGAAGAGCTGTGAACTAAGAACCAGCGATTGTCGTTGAGAAATCGATCGAAAATTTCGATTCAATACACAATGTGATCTCCGGTTGGGTATTTTTTGGGTTGATATTTTTTCGGTTTAGCATGTCGTAGACAACTAAGTATTCTTGTCATGCAAGATTAGTACACTTCACTGCATTTATAGTTTCTGCAGACATTTATAGTTTCGGTATATCGCACCGCTATCGAATATCGCGATACTAGCTCTTGCAAGCGAGCAGACTGCCCTTATATATATAGCTGCAACTGTATCTTTCCTCTCACTGCACTGCATGGAGTACATGGTGCAATGCTGCTGAAAGAGTAAATCCAGGCAGCCACAATCCTTTGCTCGTCCACATTGTGGTTAATATCGATGCTGTGCCATATTTTTTTTTTAAAAAAATGAAATTTATTCAAGTTTCATTTGGTTCGAGTTCGATTTGGTTTTAAGAAAAACCAAATCGAAAATTCAATGTTCGATGAATCGCAGGTTCTTACCGAGAACTAATCCTACAGTGGATGCCCTTCGTGATGTTGCTGAGTAGAGTGAAAAAAATGCACTTATAACTTCTCAGACTTCAGGGTGAACAAGGTTTGGATGCATACATGGCCTGTGGTCCAGCTCCGAGCCCCCCAACCCCGCCCGAGTTGATCCCCACAGTGTCTGCCAGCTCTGCCACAAAGGACCTGGAGCCATTGAACAGGAACTGGATGTCCTCAGGGTTACAAGGTTCGTGGGGGTCCTGAAGGAGCAATTGCAGTCTGGACATCGCGCAAATAACAACACTCGGTGTGTGGCAACATATGTCGCAGGCCTCACTCATTTGGGGATGTGCTTACTCGGTTCAGCCGAAAAAAAATGAGTGCGTCATGGCACTCGTCACTTTGAAGCAACAAAGAGCAGTACAATAAGAAGAATGCTTATTTCGAGCAATAACAGTGTGGTCAATTTCGTCAAGTCCGTGGGTATCGATATGTAAGGGACATCTTTCTGCGCAACCAGCATTTCCTTGCAATGATCTAACTGACTGAAGACAGAAGCTCTTGCACATGCAGAGTTGTATGTCACATTTGCTCCTCCCTCACCTGTATGACACTGAACACATTGCCCAGCATGTTGGTCTCATCCCAAGGAGATCGCGAAATGCGTCTATTGGAGTGGCTGTGCTGGGCTGGAGATGACTGAAGCAGCTTCTCTCCTGTCTTGTCAGCCACTGACCTCCGGAATCTGAAGACACACTCCACACTGACGCTCTTGCTCATCATGTTGCTGCTGGTGTTGGTACTGGCGGGTGACAAATGTGGAAGTTTTAACAACAGCACTCCTGTGAAAGATAATCCATTGTACCTGTACAGGTACAGTATGCACTTTTATGTGTTGCGGGTGGCCAATAAATCATGCTCCATGTTCAGTGGGTTTCAATAAACATTCGCTTCAGGGCCGCCATCGGCAGCTCAGGTGGACCCGAGTCACGACATTCTGGTCTGGCTGCTTCTCTACGCACGGGATCGCAACATGTTTCGGCGGGACATTTGAAAAGTGTCCTCAGAAACCTTTTGAAACTTGGTGCACATCTACATACAAACTACGGACACCTGAACACATCATATGCGCACAGTATCAATGGTGCATGATTGTGTAAACCGGTGTTGACTGACAGAAAACGCTGAATTATTTTTGGGATACCTTTCTTGTCAAAATTGTCGTTACTCATTTCGTGTGTGTCACGCAACGGCCGCATAACCATTTGTTTTAATACTCATCCCCCTTGGCCTTGATAACTGACTGGAAATGCCTATCAAAGGCCTTGCTCGACTCCTACATCTGATTCCAACTCTAATACCACAGGGAAGTGCAATATTGCAGTGTTGCACATTTGGGGTTATGCAATAACTCATGTCAATATTGAATCTTTCGACCAAAAATCTCGTTAGATACGGAACACCAAACACCAACGGAACATGCAGCAGAGCTTCTTGGCCACACTACACATGGTCAGCACACTAACGCTACTAGGCTTTGAGTATGATGTAGGTGTTCTTACTGTCCAGCTGATACTCTTTCTTCTGATCCAATTCTTGCTCTATTCTCCTCATCTTTGTCACCGAGCTTCTTGGCCATCATGGTGGAATTCTCCTTTTTCTTCTGGAACGCCATAGGCTTCTTCCACCTTTCTGCTGCCTTCTGCTTTTGGAGAAGCAATATGGTCAGGCTATTTCTGAGAAGTGAAAGCAATTTAACCACACCTTTAATCGCCTTTCACTGTGAGGTCCAGGGAAGAGGTCCACATCAAGAATGTTCATGTACAATTTTTTGGCATGGTCATCAGCGCTGTTGTCCGAGTTGCTGTCGGGGTTCTTGTTGACATTGCCCACGTTGATGAATCGATCATTGGGATGAACAGGGGTGTGACGGCCAAGCAGGGTGACATCAAGTGGCTCCTTCTCAGAGATTTGAGCCAGCAAGATGACGAAGAAGCAAAGTGCTGACAAACATCAAAGGTTGTGCAATTGCACAGGATGGACTACCAAGATTTGCAACTCATTTTGAAGTGGATAATGCCATTGCCAATCTCCTTAGGCTACCATGTATTTGGAAGTGCCGTGTACATCAATAGAGGATCTCAAGATCTACACTCTGTTTAAGTTCATATTATACATGATGTGTGTACCTAGAGTCCACGAAGCTGCAAACCAAGCAATGCTGAACTTTTTGGTTAGCTTCCTCCTGTCCCTGTAGAGTGCGAATGTCTGGAACCTCTCGATGGCCATACCAAGCACAGAGAAGAAGCTGGTGATGATGGGGATGATGAAAAGGCCGTAGATGACCTTATATTGGTAGCAAGGAGTATCATAGTCGGGTAGCAAGTACAGGATGCCGTCCAGCAGTAAGCCCAAAGACATCAGGGCACTATGATAATCAGACAAGAAATGGATCTTTTATATAATTGACAATTACCTTCAACAAACGTTTTGTTCTACCCCCTTTGGCCCATAGCCTGTTCAATGAGGCCCATTTGAATGAACCTGATCAAGTCTTTTAGGTTGTTGATTTGGTTGGAGCTGGTGGAACGAGTCCATTAGTTGCTTCACCAGTGCTGAGCGCGCGTACAGGATGTGTATAAACTCTTTGTGTTCCTCCACACCAAAGCAGCAGTTCTCATTAAGGTGGTACCTATCCTCTAGCTATGGCAGTTTAAGTGGTCATGTGCAGTCAAAGTTTGTATAACCTTCCCCCAGATATCTTGCTTAAGTCTCACGGCCTCTCCCCAGAAGCCCAGGCAAGGCACTGTGTCGACCTGTGGTGAGGTTTTCCTACCTTTGACTGCACTGCTTTGGGTAAGCCTCCTCACTTGCAGGCAGTTATATCAAGTGGAAGGTTGCTTTTCAAGTCCACGTAGCTTCTGCTTCTGCTCTATCCAGCTCGATAAGGAAACTATCTGCTTCTTCAACAATGTGTCTCCTGCATGGGCTTACCCAATGGATACATCATCTTATTGTGCACGCTCTAAGTTCATCAAGTGCTGAGATGCACTTCTCTGTGAGCTTCGTGAAGGACTCTTTGCCATTGATTGTACTAAAAAAAACCGAATATGTTGTTTTCATAGTTTTAGGCTAGTTTTTAACATTCAATGCTTTGTCCGCCTGCACAATTGCATAGATCTCAGCTTGGAAGACTGGCGATCTCGGACCTAGTGAGCAGCTACCTCTTGTACCTACTACCTCTTGTTTCTAGCTCACCAACTCTCATGCAGTAAATCCATCCAGTGTTGTTTTGGAAGCTGCTGCCATCTGTATATCATTTGATGAAGTCTCCTTCTTGAGGTTTGCCACTTTTAAAGCTATTATACCGGGTGGAGCGTAAGGCTGTGCACATATTTTCCATAACAAATTGGGGACGCGGGGACCACAGCATGCTCAAGATCTGACCCAAGGTTTTGTTCAGGACCAATAACTGGACAAATCTTGCGTGGCAGACTAATCTGTAAGGCATTTTTTCGTATGATCATGATGATCCCCCTTGACTAATGCATGTACAGCAGGGCCTAAGGTGATTCGTAATGTCCTTTTCCACCCTGAATGGCAGCTCGTCTTGGTCCACCCTGTACTTTTGTCTACTTGCACGTTCAAGGTAGACTAAGACTAAGGCGTTTTCCGCCTTACAAAATGAGTCTCAAACCATCCTATTACAACCTGTATCAAGGGGCCAGACTGACCTTGCCACAGTATCTGAATAGGAGAAGAATCCATGCGCCTCCGGCTGGTTGACAAGCTTGGTGATGAGGACCACAGTGGTGAGGACACTGGCAACGAAGCTGACGGAGCCAATCACAATGTACAGGTGAGCCAATGACATAGTAATCAGGCTGGATTAATTAAAGCCAGGTAAAAAGGCCGATTTCATCACTTGCGCAGTGTTGCAAAAAAAGCATCATTTGTGTGCAACTGAACAAGACTCCATCATATGTGCAGTTAATTAATTTTGCCATTAATTTTCTCTTTAAGTCATAGTGCCTGAAATTGGCCTCCCTCAACAGAAGCAGGAACAAAGGAATAATGAAGACAGATACACCGATCACAAGATGAAGAGCAGCAATGCCCATCCTAATGACTTTGTCAGACTGCATGATCACAAAACATATGATGAGAAAAATGTGTGTGGATCAGAAAAGAGAAAAAAGATACAGGTGAAAAGACGACCGAGAAATATGCGGGTGAACAGTGCATATTGTGCACAGGGAATCTTGGTGAGCCCTCAAAGAGAATTGAGTAGAATGATCTGGACAGTAAAGATTCGATTTAACCATGATTTGTAAACTTGTTATTCTACTCCGTAGGGGAAGTCCCATTTCGATATCACTGTATGCGTTTAAACAGAGCGTGGACTTTATATTATAGTCTATGGTAGACCAGAGAAGTGTATGAGACTTGCCACAAAGAGCTGACAGCCTATGCTCTAATGATGGAAATCCTTCACTTTCCTCTGACTTGCAAGTGGAAATGGTCGCATGTTTTTATATACTGCATATTAGGCTAGGTCAAAAATTGAAAATTTTGGGGGCTGACTGAGCGCATCTTAGGTTTGTTGCCAAATGCCAAATGGTGAGGATGAAGTCAATTGGCGAAAAAAAAAATCTTATTGACATCCCCCTCATGTAGTATAGTTCTATCACATAAGATCAGTACGTCATAAAGTGTTCAGTTCTTGAAGACCATGGGGGTACCTCCAGGGCAATAAGGTTTTACTATATAAGTTCAGTACATAGCACGGTGCTCAGATTTTGACAGCCCTTTGACAAAGCTGCCCAAACTACCTATTTTGTAAGTTTTTAGCTAACGAAATCTTCTTCTCGGTTGTGTTAGACTTTATGTGCAAGAAGGGGCAACCAAAATCATGTGGCAAATTACAGAGTACGCGCGCGTGCAGTGAAACTTCGTTGATCGGGAAAAATCGGTTTTGGGGGGAAATTATTTTAAGGGAAAACCCGCTCGGATGGGGAATTTTAAAATTGCTGCCTTTGTCTGGTGCACAAAACAGGAGTGAGTTCTGATATCGGTTTCGTGACTGCCAGACAGAAGCAGGGAAAGGCTGATTCCTTCTTTCCAGCTGAATCTCTGTTCAATCTCAACTCAAAAACTTAATAATCCCCCACACATCCAAAAATATTCTCATTTGCACACTGAGGTCTCAGATGTCAGATAATCGGGAAACTCGGATAATGGGGATATTTTCCATTGTGCCGACCATTCCCGATTAAGTGAGTTTCACTGTACTTCGAAGTTCAAGTTTATCCTTGCTGTGAGCTGTGACGTATGTGGAAAGAAGCTTCTCCAGGTTCAAGACAGCCCGGACAGACAAATGGCACAGCTGAGCGTACGACTCTATAATTAAGTATGAATAAAGTCCCAATTGTCGGAGCTACTTGTGGTAATACAGCAAACGCTGGGCTCGAAGTTGCACTTTTCCGATAAATTCTCAGTTTGGGTTTTTTCTTTTGCCACACCTAAAATATAGCTACAGAACTTTATCGCCCATGACCACGCACATTTGATCCCTCCCAGCATATTGACTGCTTATTTGGCACATTTTGCCTGGTCACGTGAGCGACTTTCTTAGGATTGTTTTGACCCGATTTGCTATTTCTGGTATGAATTTTGAACTCGTTACTGCTGCCACGCAACAGAATCAGCGCAAAGTGCATTTTTACTTCACTTCTTTGACGGTTCTTCGGCATCGCCTCCTCTGGCCACGATTTGAATGCTGGATGGACGAGAAGTGCTGTCGTGCGTGTTCATCTGCCACAAGTGCGTGGTCTCCTCGACTGGTGCTGCCCTCTGTCGGCGGCGCCAGCACTCGGGGGTAAAAGCGATGGAGAGAGAAGCAAGCGTTGAAAGTGACCCTGGCTCGATCGACGTCATGATCGTCACGGCTAGATTGAAAATTTTGCTTTTTCCTGCTCTGTCCCTCCCCCTCCCCTCCCTCCCTCCCTCCCTCCCTTTCCACCCGCCCACCCCACCCTCTGCCACCCCGTATAATTCGCCAGACGTCAGAAAACACGTGATGTCTATAATATCGGTTTCCTATACGTGAGCTTTCCGGGGAGGGGTCGACTTTAATTATACGACACCCCCCAATCTCAGCTATCGTTTCTTCTGTCTCCCGAAAGTTACGGTCGAGGCTTTTCCTTAAGGGAAAGTTTTAATTGGGCCCCTCCCGAGCCCCGCGATGATAAAATGCGACGTCTCAATGTAAGGACAACAGTTTGGGGGCTCCTATGCAGCACAGACAACATCATTTATCTCGCGAAAGCTCCTCATGCATCAACAATTGCCGGCTATAAAAGTTTCCCCAGGGAAAATGAGAGGCCATCAATGCGAATAAGCATAAAACGCGCGATCTCATCACATCAAATATGGCACTTTAAGCGGCGTTCCTATGGGAATCAGAAGGACCCTGTGAGCAGAGAAAAACTCGCGCTTTTTCCCCTTTCGTCACGGCTCCCAGAACAACTTGAGATAATGTAGCTCACCTCAGGAAGTAGCAGAGAAAGTGCACAGAAGTGAGAGACTCTTTGCGCTATTTGATGGCCAAAAGTATTTCGGATTCTTTGTAGCAGCATCCATTTTCGCGGGATTGGCAGTGTCATGAGAGCCCCCCTGGACGGGGTGGCCAACAAATTCTTCCGACCACGAACAGGGGGTCATCTCGTCTGGAGAGGAGGAGCACTGAGACCTTCAAGAGAGCTTTGCAATGTGGCCTCCTGCGGCCTCATTGGTGGCCTCTAATCGTCTCAAATACTTTCCATGTGCTTGACAGTCAATACTGACGTGGCTCACTCCACAGACACTGGGCGGCTTTCATGGCACGACTTTTCCACTTCCAACGGAGGCCTTCGCGGCCTCCGAGGAGAGGCTGTCGCGTCAGCTGTCATGGCCTCCACCCCATCCCCCGACTGCACTCTCCAGCACCACTTCTGGCCCACCCTGTACGAGGCGGAACCCCTCGCGCCCGCACACGACACAGCCAAGGGGTCATTTCTGTAGCTCGGATCATTGATCTTTATGAGATGGCCTCTGTGCTTGTGTGCGCGTGCTATTTGCCTACTTGGCAAGCGATGGACATTTGAAGAAGGGTGTGAGGATATGGCAGAGAGAGAGAATAATAACAAGATTCAAAGAGATCCCACACATGCACGCAATACACGTACAATGGAGACGCTTCCTCAATGCAAAATTCAGCCTGGTGTCGGACGTGCAGTTGGGCCGCAACTTGAGCTCTGTGCGATCACGCGAGAAAGGCAATTTCAACAACCCCTTACACAAGTAGGTTGTTACCATAATTTATTATCACAACAGACCTCTGTGTTGGAGTACCTTGCACAACACATCTCACACCTACGACCCCAGGACTATACATAAAGTACTTGACCCCATAATTTAGAGGCTCTTTTCTTCGCATGCACTTACCAGGTTACATAAATCACTCCACCTTACCTGACTGGACTTTGGGGCAAAAGTTTGCTTGACTTTCCTCAGTCTTTCGAGCAGACACGGACCAAATTTGGCTGGGAAAGACTTCATCTTCTTGTGTGTGTGTTTACTCGCAATTCGTACACGTATCTGGCAGCTTTAATCGCAAGAGACTTTTTCATTTTTGGCACGCGAGCAAACGAGTAGAGAGTTATTTCGCACAAATACAGACCTTGGCGTAAGTAATTTCAGTGAGGTGAAACTGAGTGTATAGACCGCGTGGAGTCATTTTTGAGTGGAATTTTTGCATGGAACGAATCCTCCAGACAGTGGC
>JAAUXU010000971.1_pt1 | contig 23938 bp, 18 predicted proteins | sample 7278151 | NCBI WGS metagenome assembly JAAUXU01 (sample SAMN14350113, study PRJNA611818) | marine sediment metagenome | isolation source: surface marine sediment (1.8m) | place: French Polynesia: Moorea | collected 2018-08 | reverse complement strand
TTTGTCGAGGACATGGAGGCTCCTCCCTCTCCTGGCCTCCATTTTTGCTGTCAATGATCCAGCAGACTTGACTCCGGTCGCTATTTATGCACTTCATTTGCAATAGCAAAATGCTGTTTCGAAGTGGCGTAAATACCAAAGGATTGAGATTATGCTCTTTTTTTGAGCAGTCCACACTTTGCTTCGTCACACTGTACAGAGCTCATGTTACCGTTGCTCTGAAGGGCGCTGATTCTCCTCTGCGAGTTCTTTCTGGGCAGGCCTCTCAGGGCCAGGTTCTTGGGCGGGAAAAAGGCCGGGGCGATCTCGGACCGGATCGCGCGGTTCATCACGCCGTACAAGAAGGGGTACAGGGCGAAGCTAGACAGGAACAACCAATGGGATGCTAAATGAAACCTGCGAATGTTCAGAAGTGACAAAACTAAAAGCAGCTTGCAAAAAAAGAAAGAAAATGATGTTACCACTGAGGTAGAAATTGGGACAGCCCGATCGCTTCTGCGAAAGCCCAAACAGAGTAGGGGATCCAGCTCATGCAGAATGAGCCAAAGAGAGCGAAGATGGTGAGGAAGCCCTTTTTGGGCGACTGGTACTGGATCCACGAGAAGCTGGGGCGCTTCGAAGAGAGGGAAGCCACCTGCAACGACCACGCTAGCATTCTCTTTCAGTGGTTCTAAGCCACTGCATTCCTGGCCACCTTGTTGTGGAACCTGCCCAAGGAGGCCAACGCGTTGAGAGAGCCTGACGACCTCATCCGGAGGCTCCCCGACGTCTCCTTACCCAGGGAGTGAGCCTTGTTGATCATCGACTCACTGATGACGTGAATGGTGCGACTCCTCTTCACCTTCTGCTTCTGTTTGTTCTGCCGGTACAGGCCCGATGGCTTCTCCCTCAAGTTAGCCGTTGCCCTGGCCTCCTTGTTGACGATGACGCTCAAGCAGTGCTTCTGGCTCGGGTCAAAGTTGTTGGCGGGGAAGTCGTCGTCCAGCACGCTCGGCTGCGACGAGTTGGTTGCAGCGGCGGCTGCCGCCAAGCTGACGTTGATACGCTTGCACTTCTTCAGGGCGACCTATGGGGAATCGAAATGACAAAAATTCGGAAAAAGTTTGTGGAAAAGTGGACAAGAGGCAACCGTGTAACGTGTTTTCTCGAATATTGGGTGCCTTCTGCGCTACGAATAGAATTTGGGCCGCTGCGCAAGTGAAAGTGGCGGATATCGTTTCGATTGACGTTCAACGCACGTTCTGCAAACTACAATGTGCTGTTGACGGAAGTTTCGAGGGAGTCCTCGTAGGAAATCAGGAGAATTGTGCCGTACTCCAGTTGCATGCATCGCTATTCGTGCAGTGCAACACATCTATGCACACAGTGGAGGCCGCTTGTGAGGGAGGCCGTTCGGATCATACCAAGTAGCAATCAGTGTGTCCGGGTCAGTCGGGCCAGTTGTCAGCTGAAGAAATGTCTGTGTGTGAGACACCCGAGGTGGGGCTACTTTTGGTTTGCAGCCGCGTTTGCGCTCACTTCAGGAAATACCTTGGTAGCGTTCCCTGAACTGCAGTGGACGCCATGTTGGGGTCAGCCATAATCTGGTCATAGTCATCAGATTTCTTGTTCCCAAAGTCTCACTCCATACGAACAAGAAATATCGAGCTATGAACTAAAGCTAAATCGTAAATATTAGGCTAGTTCGAAATGGTACTTGTTCTGGAAATTCATACTTGTCCATCCTGGGTTTTTGGCATAGGGTCAAATCAAGGGGGTTATGCTGAAAAAGTTTTTTCCTAACAGATCGTTTACTATCTGCACTTTTAACTTGAAGTTTACTACAGTAGCACAGCACATAGAGCTGTCTGAATTTGTAACTCTAAAAATCCTATGTTATAGAAGTGTCCCTGATTGATCTGACATTTTAGGAGGTCATAGTGGGGAATGTCTAGTATTGGCAACTAAGAATTCAGCTCAACCAGAGACGCTTTTAAAACATAGCATTTTTTTTGGAATTTGCTTTGTCCTGTCTATATATACATAAGCAGTAAAATTTCAAAATAAAAGTGCAGATAGTAAAGGGTTTTTTTTTTAAAAAAAAATTGAACTTCTACCAGCTACATCAGTGTCTAGTGCCAATTTTCCACCATGAAAATTTTCGAACTAGCCAACTAAATATCAACTAAATATGATATAGTTTTAGGTGATTTAGGAGCCTCTTGCACCAGACAAATTAGGGCGAGTTTTAGACACACGAATTTGTGTGCTCAAAAAGAATTACTTTATGAGTTAAAACATTGGAAAGACAGGCTCCATTTAAGACAGATTTGAAGGCGTATCTTTTCTTCGGAAAATAAAAATGCGAAGTTTAAGGCGTATAAAATTTCAATTTCAGTGACAGGAATGTTCCACTTATAGTCAGACCCCGCCCGAGGCTATGACTGCACCGTATTTGGTGCCAACAAATACCGTATTTCCACCAATATGAGCTACCCCATTTTCGCTAATATCGTAAATGGGGTTTCATTGTGTACAGGAGCAGCAACTCGACCTTTTCTCCGTCGTTTTAGTTCTTTCATATTACGTTATTCTACGTTGTGACTCAACTACCAGATCTGTTGAAAAACTGGGATTGATCATGTAAGTAGAGTTGCTTTTATAAGAGGCAGATATCCAGGATTCAGGGATTGCTTAAATTGGAGGACATATGGTATTCATGTTCGCTGGCCAAATTCAGAATTCCTATTCAAATAGCCATATTTGCATAGCCACTAAGCCTAACCCGGTATACTAGATATTATATATAATGGTATCATTGGAAAATCCCAAATTCCATCAAGCCACGCGTGGAAATAAATAGAAGCCATAGAGTTTGTCAGACATCACTACATTAGACCATCACCACCCCGCACCAGCTGACTTCTTCCAGATGCTCCTAAGCATTCGGGGTAAAACAGTCGAACTGGCAGAGTGTTGTTCTCCAACACCCCGCAAACCTGACTCTGCTGCTCCCGACTCTTCATGGATGACGACTTGGCACAAATGCATACGTTGCTTAATACATTTGAGAAACCGGAAAATGAAAAAGCTGGCTAAAATTTTGAACTGCACGCAAAAGTAATTGCATCGCTCCCATAAGAAGAGCCCCACTTCTATATTGTTTCGCCACCCACTGAGGCTTCAAATGACGCCCAATTTTGAGCACGTTTTTGTGAGCTGAAGTTGTTGGCCGAAACTTTGTACTGCTGTCCAGCCTCTGGAACACCCATTCCAGCTGCTGTGTTATGAGGAATCGAAGTTGAGCGCGAATCACCAGAGGTCATCCATCGAGTTTGGACCCACTGGCAACAGCGCAGCCATGGACTCGCCCTTCAACAAGGAGGAGGTGACCAGAAATATCAGGAAAAAAGTGGAGATGTTGCTCAAAAAGAACGTGAAATGCTGACTGACATCTTTCCACAACACCGATGGCGTGAAGATGTCAGTCAGCATTTCTTAACTTTTTTAAGCTTCTTACAAGCTGTCTCAAGCATCTTACAAGCTTTTTCAAGCTTCTCTTACAAGCTGAAACTCAAAGGACCTGATTCGCCATGGGAAATTGGCGGTCCCACAGAGGAAATCGAAACTGAACGTTTTAACGGCAGCTACAGGCTATGGTCATAGAGAAGTTTCCTCTGTGCTTAAGTACACACGCACACACACAGATCCTTTCTCTGACTACAGCACACTTTTGCATACTTGAAAAATTCCTGATCGGCTGAGAGTGATGTAGACATCCTGCATCAAACTTCATGACGTGGGCTGAATGGGCTGTCTGGGCCAGCCTGAAGCTTTTTAAACTTTGAGGGGATAACTTGTGCTAAAGAATTACTATTTCGTGACTTGGGCCTGTAACTCGGCAACGGTTGAAGAGCTTTGCTGTCTCATCTCCTACTCGCAAAAGTCCACATTCATCCCGGGGCTCTCATTTAGCCTGGCTTGTGTAAGCAATACATTAGAGCTTACAGTGAGTCTTTACGTCTCACCTTCACATTGCCTCATTACTTCTCTGTTTAAAAATGTGCATGAATAATGCTGCCCCTCTTATTCCTTTGCACTGCAGTGTAATCATGAGCGTTGGGCCTAAAAAAAACTAAGGCTCATTCCATTTCTCTGAGGGCAAGGATGCTTCTCGCCTCCTCAGCCGCTGTTTCCCCTTGTGTCCCGACTGCATAGCAAAATGCAGCAAAAAGAAGCAATATTTTTTTAGGTTCAGAGTGTGACTCATCTGCGCACATCAGAGACGACTTCAAGAAAAGCCCTGAGGTTTGAGGGTTCTGGGGCTTCCTCTCTGGAAACTACGAGCATTTGGTCTCAGCGATGCTGACCTAAGCCTTTAACCCTTGCCTGTGGTAGGCTGAATGGATACAAAAATTAGGCACACAATTGCTTCAAATGAAGACCGCTGACCACCTTGTAACAACTCTCCCTTAGAGAACGTGTGCAAGCGAATTTCCAAAAATCAGTCTTTGTGAGAGCGGTCTTCCCTCTCAATACCTCCTTCCAGATGAGGCTTGCATGCAGAGCAGGACCTCCTCACATAATCCGGGATGATCCGGGTGTCCCAAGTCAGGTTGGTGGCGGCCTTCAGGGAGGCCAGAGCGTTGCGCACCAAGCCCAAAAAGGGCATTGAGGTAACTGCTCATAACTTGCCTCTCTTTCACCAAATGAACTTTGCGGCAGAGCAAACATTGGAGAGGACCGATATTGTCATTTTCAGATAAAGGTATCATATTTATGGGACAGTTGATTACACAGGGCACGGGGTGGTAAATATGGTTCAAAATTTCGCTCGCATACTGTATAGGCCGTGAAACCCTTTCAAAAGCTGTTTGCCACTGAGAAGCCGTGAAGCAACCCTGTTTCTTATATGGTTCTTGAATAAAATTATGGCTAAAAGAAGCACCAAATCCTATTCTTTTACTTATAAGAAGGAAAACAGCCAAACACTGCTTTCTTTTTTATTTCTTTTTTCGGTTCTTCTTTTATTCTGCTACTGTTCAATGCACCACGGTCAACTTTTCATCCTGAGTCTTGTCAACTGCCTTCTAAAACTTGTTTACGAGGCTGTGATCATCAAAGCCTCTGGGTAATAGAACCCTTCACATTGTTGCTAAGGCTTTCCTTTGGGCGGGTCCCCATTCAGCTTCAGACAGTCAGTGCCTTGGTAGGTTCGAAAATGCTACGTAACTTTGTCTTTCTAAACCAAAATTTCATGCCAATAAAGTAGAGTCTGTGCTGTCTCTTAACTGATTAGACTACTCATTGAGTCACTGCTGGGCCGCTCAAAGTGAGGACCAGAGCTTATGCGCACGCACCCTTTCAAGTCTTTTTCGGCCTTTGCTCTACACAGGATATAGCAAATAGATAGATGGCTATAGCTTCATCGAAAAATTGCCCCGACAAAAGAGTTTCTATGACGGTGTTTGGCTGTGGATATGTCGTGTACTCGATGACTTGAAAGAATTTACAGCAACAGGTATAGGTAAGTGTAAGATGACCCAGGCGTCAGTCACCTGAGGTGAGATTTGCCCACCCTGTATGTTGCAGCTGTTATCTTAAGGTTGTGTATGCGTCTGTGTCTTGATCGCTATCATTCTAATTTCCTCTGTGACACTGTTCTCTACGTGCCATAGTGCAGGGGTGTCCACCTCAAATTTGACCCTGGCACTGCGTAGAGTGGATATCCGGTCAATATTGTGAGCCTGTGAGGAGGCTTCAGAAGCCTTTCGGTCCCGCGATACCGAGCTAAGAAACCTTTGGCTGAGGATTGTCCACACTTCTGGCCAGATTCTGGCACCGTTTGGAGTCGTTGCAGCTGTGTTGATGTGAAAACACCCCATTTTCCGCTCTACATAAACTGGGCTTATTACAAGTATTCATCATATTCTTATACAATCTGGTTGCCAAAAGGGGCGGACTTTGCCAAGTGAGGCTTTGTAAAGCGGCCGTTACTCCTTGTCATCTTTCGTTTTGCAGATCAGTCAAAGCCTGAAGCTTCTGGTGGAGATGAAAGTAGGATGATGCAGTTCTTACTCGAAATCACTCAGAGGAGAAGTGAACAAAGTAATCCGATAATGTCACAACCTTCATCTGCTCTTCCGGAATGAATTAAAGAGGAAGATCAACTCTCGCCTTTGAAAGGTTCTCTCTCACCCTACCAAAAAGAAAGCTTTTTCTATACGCGTACTGAGAGATACGTGAGAGATTCAAGCATGGCCGAATGTACCCAGATCCAACTGTTTAAACATTGCTAATGATATCAGCAAATGTTTACCTTGAAGATGAAGGCATAGCAGAAGGCCATGACGAAGAGGGGAGCCCAGGTGGTGACGACCACGTAGACGACGGTGAAGCTTGGGCTGTAGGACCAACCGACGTTGCACGCCTTCTCCTCGTCCACGTACTCAAATCTTCACAAAGGAAGCGAATCCGTTGAAACATAGCAACTCTGACGTGAATGGCAGTGTATCAGAAAGAAAAGAAACATGGCTAACACCGGACAGTTTTCAACAGTGCCGAGAGGCGTCTCTTGGCACTTGGCACACTGACCTCAGTCGCAAAGAAAAGCCCAGCAGCACCATGGCTAAGGCGTACCACTGGTTTTGCTACGTGGAATGAGTCTTCCGAAGATGTCAGAATTGTCAACCTTCTTCGGCAAGAATGCGTGGAGTATCAGACAAGTGTTCAGTTGGTAATAGGTAGGAGGAGTCTTATGATAGTCCAAATCACCAAGATGACACTTTGGGCACTTTGGCTTGCGGCCAGGATTACTCATCCCAAGATGTGATGCAACCACCAAAAGTTGGTATCAAACCTTATTTTGTCAGAGTAGCAGTTTATGTTCTCTTCCCATTAGGACTGTGCGATATATCGTATTGATATCGAATGAGCGATATTCGCAAAATACAGGAATGCGCATGTACGTCCGAACTGATTTTGCAAGGGTCCTGCTTTGAATATTTGAAATTAATGCCTAAATTCTATTGCTAACCTGTTCAGTGGGGCTTTTACGAAGCTGCTGATGAAATTTGGGCGCCACAACAATTACCCTCAGAATGGAGCTGGCCTGGAATTCCGCAGCTCTTGAGCTCCATCACACGCGACACAGTGGCCCTGACATTGTCAAGATCCTCAAGTACCCCAAGAGCACAGTCTACGACATTTCTAAGAGGTTCAAGACGACTGGAGAGGATGCAAGAAACGCTCACAAGACAAGAAGTGACAAAATTCACACCCAGAGGTTCCTGGCAGGGCAATAAGTCAATCAAGGCCAAGCCGGGGACGCTTTAGACAAAACTGGCCAAAAGGAAGGGTGTGAGCCGGAGGACCATCCAGAGGGCCCTCAATGACGACCCGTGATGCAAATCGTTATCCTGAGGGTCAGACATCTTCTCACGGACCGGCACAAGGAGCAGAGAGTGATCAGGGGCACGGCCCTTATTTCATCTCTGAAGTCAACTGGCGGCGACATCATGTTTGCATCTGCAAAGACCCAGACAACGTCCCAATGGCCTTCAGGACCAAGAATCCAGCTACTGTGGTGGTCCTGGGTGTGATCTTGTCCCAGGGGGATGTCATGCCCCCTCACTTCTTCTCTGTTGGCCTCAAGATCGACCAGAAGGTTTACCTGAAGGTCCTGAATGAGGTGGCGGTATCATGGATGACGATGGTGGCTAGCTCAGGAAGTTCACTTTCCAGCGGGACTCAGCACCATGGCCAAGTTGGATCCCGTACAGGTGGCAGCAGCAGTGCAATCCTTCCGGCGCTTTAGTCAAGGATGTAGTTGATGTTGAGGATGGACACATTGAATAGAAGTTACTGCCCAAGTGAAGTGCTGTGAAACTTTTAGCGAGCTAGTTTTCGACGTGTACGTTTTAAGTCAGTCCGGATTTAAGTGCGCATCCCTGTATCAAATATCACGTTGCCCAGAAATATATTGCGGCGTTGTATATGATACTTTTTGGCCATGGTGAGATGGTCATGGGTCTGGTCATCACAGCATCAAGTGCTACTTCCGAAAGATTGTTCAGCTGCAGTGGCAAAGTGGTGATACCCATCAGGACATCCTTGGGGGCGGAAAATGTGTACGTCATGGTGTACCTGCACAAAAATCTGGGAATGGTGGAATGAAAGTACTTAATAGAACTCAGCATATCGTATCGAATGTGGTGATTATTTGGTCTCCATGTAGCGAATACCGCAATCTCGATTAATCTGGGATATCGCACAGTCTTACTTCCAATGCAGTAATGCAATGCAGGGGGATGACCCGAGGCATAATATTCTGCTTATCCGAAGTACTTGCAAAAATTAACATGCCCCACATCAGACAAGTTTTCCACTGCCAAGGGGTGTCTGATGCTGACCTCAGTCTGACAAAGGTGACAAGTCCGGCATGTAGCCCTGGTTGGTCACTGGGAGTAGTGATCTCTCCTTAGAGCAAGGTCAGCAATATCAAATGTCAGAGTAAAAAACCCGACTTTGGAGAATATTTATGGATCACACTGGACTTCCCCAGTAACTTCCACCTCCTTTATCTGTCTTCTTCCCATGGGACAGTTACGACTGAGGTCAAGTGTTTGCATGCAACCCTTTTCTGCTACCAATGACGCACCATGATTTTGAGAGCAACCGAGTGAAAAGTGAGTAAAGTTTGGTTTTGTTCTCCTCACTCTTGACCTCAGCTGTACGTGACTCACGGTGTAGTCTCAAAATTTCTAGGGAGGAGGCGCCTGAACTCGTTATCGACATTGCCGACGTACACAGCAAGAAAGTAGGACTGACACTTTACGTACTAGGCAAAGTTGCTTAATCTCTCTAAAGAAGCCCTCCGGTGTGAGCTCATGAACAAAGGAATCGTCCTACCACCTCAGCAGCTCAGGGTGAAAGGTGCGGAAAGTAATATTGGCGAAGTCTTTCATGTCCCCTGTTTGCGATTTATCACTGCAACAGTGGTGCACTTTTTCTTGTACCTGGAGAGTCCAAGTAAGGGCGGCAGCGAGATGGCCAAGGCGGCGATCCAGGAGAAGGCCACCATCCACGTGGACCTGGGCACGGTGACCAAGTTGGTGTAGAGCATCGGCCTCACTATGGCCACGTATCTGTGTGTGAGGGGGGGACGGGGTGAAGAGAGAAAACAAGAAAGAAAGGGATTGATCGTTTTCGTCTTGTTCTTATTCTTCCGGGTCAAGGAGAGCTGCTAAGAATGTGTTTTTTGTTATGCATGACCTGTTTGTTCTGTTCAGGACTTGTCTGAGAAATGGAGCTGTCAGAAAGTCAGAAGCCACATATATGTACAGGGTGGATCAGAAGTAAGTCGAGGCTCACTGAGAAGCTGGCCCGACTTGCAACGTTTCATTTTGCCCATGCAAATTTGGAATCACTTCTTTGCTTACTCATTCCTACCTCGTAGCTACTCAGATTTAGATGACGTTTGATCCACCCCGTTTACGTATGAAAACAAAGGTCGAGGAGCAAATCAGCACAGGTAGGGATGGATCGGGCTCCGAAAAGGGTCGGGCCCACTGAGCTCACCACCGGCCCACGGGGAGTCTGCGCCTGTCTGTCCGTCTCGGACGCGGGCTCAGCTCGACTGCATCCCTAACCACAAGCTCGCAGGCGGGGTGGGAGAAGAAGCAGCAGTTGAGGGCCAGGATTGAGTGTGACGCACAAAACGCCTTGTAAAAAATGTCAAACCTGATTTCGCCATGGCAATAAGCAAGGGGGGGGGAAGGCTGAAAGTTGTCTCTGAGCCAAGACTTTCCAGACTGGGGCCTTCGCAAGCGTCTCGACATGAAGCTCATTTCCTACATTTTCGTCAGTCACCATTTCCATTGGGGGGGGGGGAGATTTCGATTTTAGGAACATTTTTTCTGGGTAAAGTGACACAGGAAGAAAAAAAAAGTCTTCCTATGTTGGAAAGCTCATCCTGGAAAGGTGCGTTCGACTTTTGTCAACCTTTTTCGACTTGATTGTACCTTGTGAGACGTGCTTTCTTCCCTTGGAAATACTTCTACCTCGTCACGAATAAGTAAGGAAATGCATAGTGCAGTCGTCGAAGAGAAGTCAAAAATGTCACTATTCCTCCGCTACTTCTTGTACTTCGCTCGGTCGGTAACCACGCATTGTCTCACTCATTCTACAGGGTGGCCAAGGCTGAGTGTAAAATGGCAAAACTTGCACAACGATGTTAGTATAAAGTTTGTCTGTTAATATGAATATTGGGCTAGGTCAAAAAATGAAAACTTTGGAATTTGAATGAGGGCCTCATAGGTTTGTTACCTAATGCCAAGTGATGAAGATGTAGTCAAATGGTTTTCCAAAAAAAAAATTGTTTTTGACCTCCCTCCAGGGCAATAAGGTTTCACTACATAAGTTCAGTACATAACCAGGTGCTCAGATTTTGAAAGCCCTGTGACAAAGCTGTAAGCACTTTGTTTATAGTTTCATTTGACTACAGTGCTTCAGTTTTGCATCTAGAAAGTAACTAAGCAAATTTGTGATGCTGACCGAACATCCTTGTGTCTAAAATACTTTGAAGGCAGAGAGGGGACCCAAAAAGTCATTTTTTTTCATTCCATTTGACCAGAAGGTCTTTAAGTGGATTCTGGCCACAAATCTAGGACGCCACAAGAGAGTAAAAAAATTGACCCAGCCTCATGAATATGCTCCAAATCTGTTAGGTTCGTCGCAAATATGGTGGTGCAGAAGCAGCCATCTTTGACGTCACTTCGTCCCCTGGTAGAATGATTCACTTAGAAGAATATCAAGGTGGGAAGGAGGATACCAAATGTTTGCTCTTGGCAGTAAAATGAGTGATTTCCCATAAAAAGTGAGAGTGGAAGGGTATTTGTGCATCTGAAGCAGCAACAGCTCAGCAACGCAGTAGTGATGGACTCGAGTTGGACTCGAGTGGAAAAACTTCCTATAAGTTGAGTGCACGAGTTGGGACTGGATTCGTCTTCTCACAAGAATGCAAAACTTGCCAGAGCCAGAAACAGCAGGCAAAAATAACTGACCTTCTTGCACCTATTGTAAACTAATAAACATGACAGCATCGTCGGTATCAGAATTATTTAGCTGCTGAGCTCATTTCGCAGCCCCACAGTATAAACGCATAAACTTTTTCCCCACAACTTGGCAAAATCGAAAGTCGGCATCAATTCATCCACTTTTGGCATTTTGTGGAGGCGTCGACCGATGAAGTCTTTCAGTCTCTGCAATCGTGGCTTTGCAAATCGGCCATTTGCTCATACATCCACATGTTCAGTGCTGTTGTTGCGACCCCTCTTTACCCCTTCCACCTTTCACACGCACAACCCCTTCCTGTGCTCTCACAGACTTGACCTAATCCTCTCATACCCCGTGACTCCTGCAGAGTGCAAAGTACCGTGTGTACAGAATATGTGCAAACACTTTTTTTCCAACGCTTATTGATGAAAATTCCACTAAACATATGAGTTTGTGTTTGGAGCATATGAGAGGTCAGCTAAGAATCCTTACAGCTGTTTACACACCTCATCTCTAAGGAGAGCGAGATAGAGAAGAGAAAGGAACATCATGGAGAGGCCGGCAGTGGGGTGGGGGAGCGCCAACGGGTTCAGGTTCGCCCGCTGCACAGTCTACAAGACCCAGAACGTCTCTGAGGAGGCTGCCCCGAGCGCCACAGTCCTGGCATCAAGGCTGACTGCTCCGTGACTGAGCATGACTGACGTCGATAGCAACTAAGTGAGAGTTGCCCAACTTCAAGATTGTCCTCTTTGTCTCCATTCCGTACATTCCAAAAAGCCCAAGCGCGTTTTGCCGCGCCTTCAGTGCAGAACAAATCACATATATTTCTCACATTCTCCCCACATAGATCTTATAGTTGGCCAACCGCCAATTGACTGGAAAATCTGTCTGTTTTCGTCTCATAGACCTGCTGTGTGTGTGGGGGGGGGGGGAATCGAATTCTTCTGCGGGGAAAGAGACAAAAAATTGGAGAGGGTCAAGACTTTGACTTTGAAGAAGAACGTGTCGAAACGGCCAAAATGTTTTTCTTGAAATTTGTCAAAAAAAGGTGCAGAGACAATTGCCTAACCCGGTTGATATCTGAGCACTACATTGTTTGTTGCGTCTCCATCGACCACTCTTAAAAATCTCTGCCAGAAAATTGGGCCAAAGACAGATTTTCATACGACTTTTGAGATAAGAGTCCTTCGTTTCATGTCCGATCAGTGCCGCAAGTGGAAGCAGCACCGAACACTGCGTTGTCGTTGGCGTCACCGAGGGACAGAAACCTCATGCCAACAACTTCTGACAGGGGAAGGTCAGAAGGGAAGGGGTACAGGGGTGCCATCTTTTTTTTTTTGAAGTGTCACCCAAAGCAATAGGGACAAAACAAAAAAATCTGTCGAAGAGACCGAAATAATTGAAAAATTGTGCTACATTTTTTGAACTCTCGCCGAGACAGGTTTGCCGTATCCTTTTTCTTACATCATACTTTCGTTCACGCAGGGTTTATTTATGAAGTTGCCGGAAGACTCGACTCTCTTATCAGTTTTTCGAGAGAAGTCGGAAATCAAGGTGAAGATATTGCCCAAGATGTGCATCACGCCTATGTTGGGTCAGATATCATGAGATAGATATCTGATAGATATGATCGTGTGATAGTCGGGTAACGTCTGCAGTGTTTTGTCATAAGGTTTGAACGTTGTATGTCATGCGATAAGCTAAAGCACTAATATGTGACACACACAAATGAGATATTTGGGCCACAATTTGTCCTGTAGTTTTTTTAATGTTTCGCATCATTATTTAACAACTGACTTGATCTAAGAAGAAACATTTCTTTCCATCGACCAAATACTAGACCTTACCTGTCAAGAGCGATGAGGGCCAGCGTGGGCGTGCAGGCTGACGAGGTGAGGAGTGCGAGGAAGCCCACAATCTGACACCAGAAGTCTCCGAACTGCCAGAAGTTGGCCCTCACGAACGCAGTTGCCAGGGAGAAGGGCAAGACGAGGACGCAGAAGACCAGACTGCTGGCGTTCAGGCTCAGCACCAGCCTGCACAGATCAAAAGAACATGTTTTTCTTCTCCTTCACACCTGCACAGGGCAATTTGTTACTACAGAAAGAAAAGAAAGTTTATTTTGTTGCCCTTGAGATATCATGAACTAGATGCGTGTCATTTTCTCCAGGCCTCCAAGGTCTCAAATTTCACACGTGTGCAACTGGAAGAATCCCAAATGTCAGCTTCAGCTTTCGTCAGTGAAGAAGAAGGAGAGGACGAGGACGAAGAAGAAGAGGGAGATGAAGAGGGAGATGAAGAGGAGGACGAAGAAGGAGAAGAAGCAAGAAGACAAAGAAGCAGAATTGGAAGAACTGGATGAAGAAGACACCAAAAAGGACAAGTTGACTCAGCCACGACCTACATCCAGGGTGTTGAGCAATGGCAACAACAAAGATTGAAAAGAAAGCTTGGCCCAATTTCTGTACAAACAATTTGCCACCTTCATATGAGAGATGCAGACCTTGGACGGACAGCTGTAGTTTTTATTTTATACCCTTTTTTATGTTTACGATCAGGCCGTCTTCTTGGCATTCCACTGACTTGAATACTCCTTTGCCTGTGAGAGCTGCACTAGATTCTTTGGGGACTACATACAATATGCGTCTGGGACAGCAGCTTCAATGACTGTGAGGAAAGTTGCAGCTCTGTGAGAGCTGAGACATCGATACTGGATGGACTTGGCTGTTGCTACTCTCAGCCAATGGTAGGAGGCTCTTCCAAAAGAGGGACCCGCAATTTGTGTGCAAAATGAGCAATGACAACGCAACAACACATTAGCTATCATGACTTAAGAACTACTGGCAATAACTGGAAGTCCTGAGAAGCTGTGTCAATAGGAAACTTCTGTGCTAATTGTGAGTCGTGGAATGATGACGTGAAGACAGACGAATAAAAGTTAAGGAAGCAGCAGAAAAAAAGGCTGAGAGATCGCATCTACTTATGGGCTGCACAAAGAGTGTATGACACGACTGAGTTGTGACGAAGGTGGATCAATTTGGACTTGTCACGTCTTCACCTGCTGCTCGTGCACAGCTTGCCTGTCCTGAGTTTTGCCAAGTTGTCGAGAAATTTGAGGAAAATTGCAGCTAATTTTTGGTGCAAACTTAGTAGCTGCTGTTAAATGACACCAGTGTCTGTCTGGGGATGGATCAACAATTCCGCGAAATTGCACTGCACGAGCGAGGAGGGGCAGAGAAGCGTTGACTGCGCTTACAATTTTGCGTCCCAGGGTTGACATTTCCTGCTCGGTGAGCATTGTTGTTGCGCTGCAGATCAATTTCGCCGTCAGCCTGAAGATTCATGTCGTCCCTGAGGACGAATCTGACAGCAAACATCGTGAAGAATGATCGTGATTGTGGAAAATTCCCCATTTTTTCCCCTCCGTCTCTCTTTTTGAGCTGAGCTAAGCTGGGCAAAGCTGGGCTAAGCTGAGCCCCCTTTTGAGCATGCTCATGAGTTGGGCATAGAATGGGCGCTGGCCCCAAAGTACAGACTTATCACTGGTCATTCACGTCGGCAGAAGAAGCCATCACAGCTCATTTCTTGCTTAATAAGAGGAAGCCTCGTAAAGTCACCGCTGAGATAAGATCTTTTTCGACTGCTTTCGGTGAAAGCGACTTTAGCGAATCTTGTGCAAAACATCCACCATGAATGCATATATGTATTAGAATAGGTCTATTGTTTAATCGCTCGTCCTCGATTTGTAGCAAGAATCCATTTTTGTCAAAGTGAATAAGAAATGATGAGTTCTGGGGTCCCCCCCCTCTGCCTGCAAAGTTTATTAGCCGCAGTTTATAAGTAAGGATTTTAGGTCAACATCACAGATTTGATGTGAACTTGCTCAGTTACTTTGGAGATGCAAAATCTACAAAGCTGCAGTCAAATGAAGCTAAAGTGTTTGCAGCTTTGTTCCTAGGCCTTCCCAATCTGGTCTCCTCGTGATGTACTGAATTTGTGCACTGCACTGCAGGGAGTACCAATATTTTTCTTCTATTTGAAAACCGTTTGCCTACATTTGGCATTAGGTAATGAACCTGAGATGCACTCAAATTTCACATTTTTTGACCTAGCCTAATAATGTATATATGCACGTGCGTACGTATCATATCACAAACAATAGCATCATATTAACTAAAGCGTTGACTCAGCTGGGAAGCAATTCCCAAAGGACAGAAAGATCTATTTTTTTTTATCAAATAGGCAGCTGCTGCCACTACCGCGTCTGTCTAATCTCCAGAGCTTCTCTACCACTGGCGATTGCATTTGCTCTCACCTGTTGGACGGATACTTGAGCTGATTCCTCTTGACCAGTGTAAATGCCACCAGAAGGTTGCCAACGAGGGCAACGAGGGCTACAGCACACAGTAGAACAGCCTCAGCGTCAGACTGCCAAGAGCTCCCTGAAAAATGGAGGTGAGATACGAAAAAACAAGTTTTTGTGCCTTCCCCGTAAAAGTCAGCGTTGGTGTTAGGGAAAAAAATTTAAAAGTTGTGTCCACCCGTAAAAAAAGGCTGCCCTCCTTACATAACTCACCCTGAGCAGCTTCCCCATGGGACCCATTAAGAAAGTGACCTCCGCCTGCGTCCCCCTCTGCTGCAGCAGCTGCTATCTCTTTCTGGCTGCCGGTCTTGTTGCCGCCGTCGTCCTCCTCCACGTGCAGGGAGTAGGGGTGGGGTCTGCCGCCGACGCCGCCCACGCTCACACCTTCCTCGTCGTCGTCATCGTCGTTGCTGCCGCTGCCCTTGCCGCCGCCCGAGGCCGTGTCCAAGATCACCAGAAAGACGTTGGACATGTCGTTGTCGTCGCTGTGGCTCCGCTACAAAGCGCAACAGTGACGCCCACATGCGTCATATACAACATATCTTAAATAAGTCTCATGAGTATGATATATAAGGGTGGTTATTTACCTTAAGACGAATCAGCTGCACGTCCGAGCTGTTTCTCCTTCAACTTTGCTTCACCACCAAGATCATTTCAAATGTCTCTTCTTGTTGGGTTTCTCTTCCACCGTCAATGTCTTCCTTCTCTCTCTCTCTCTCTTCTCTCTTTCTCTCTCTGTCTCTTCAGAGCATTAGCAAATATTCAGTTCGCAACAGTCAATAAGCAAGCGACAAAGGAGGAGAAGAAAAAGTAGCGATTTTGCCTAAACGCAGGGCGCAATAATGCAATTTTTGGCCTTGGGAGTCCCACAACTTTTGCGTGCGTTCCATTCAGACTGTTAAGACATCGGACAAGATCATCCTTGAGCATCCTTGATGGGACAAAAAGGGCTCCGCTCTCACTTTCCAAACAAGGCTAGAAAAGAGACATTTCTTGCGTGTATATAAGATATATAAAAGATTGACCTTAGCAATAATTGGAGGAGAACAAACAAACAGACTTACCGAATTATTATACAGTCTCTCAGCAGTCAATATGTGTGTCACGAGCATATAAAAATGCTGAAAATGCGGGCAGTCATGTCTGCCTGGAGAGAGAGAACGAACAAAAGCTACTCTTCCTTTGACATACACAACTCATACCTTTCTCTCTCTGGCTCGCATTGTGCAATGAATCAAACATAGTCTATTTTGTCATCATACCGTGTGTTCAAAAGTTACATTTTTGGTGACCACTTCTGGGTCTCCCTCCCACTTCCGCAGATATGCTGAGCACCCTGTAGTCCCTCAAGAGCAGGAAGGAAAAGTTCAACCGCGAGGTCGAAACGCGCAAGCTCAACATCGTCTTGGTCTGCGTCCCCGCCATTGGTGCCCCTCTCAACTTTAAACATGCTGCGTGTGAGCCAATACTGTGGAATGAATGGATGCAGTCGACATGACGGACTTGCCGGTGTTGCGGTTCCACAACTTGCCTCACATGGAGATTGGACTGCACAGCACGAGCAGTGCAGTCCCCACGTTACTGTCCGTTGTCTGCAGACACCATCTCATGAATCCAATTGAGGCCAATCTAATTCTGGAGCACACGGCAAATATGTATGCTGGATAAGTAACCCAATTTGTCCGTCATGGAAAGGTGCGACGAGTACTTTCCGACGCTCCCCTTTGATGAAGCAGGTATTTTTCTGCATTTGCATACATTAAGTGTGAACTAAAGTGGCTCAGTAACTTTCCATTGGCGGCCAAGAAAGGTCCTCGTACGATCACGATGAAGAAAGTCAGTGCCAAAAGAGAGGAGGCTGACGAAGGGTGATGGAGGAGGGAGGAAAAGAAAGATCTGTCCAAAAATCTGTGTACTCTCACACACAGACAACGAAGAGATGTTGTGTTAATTCCTCCTCAGAGGCAATCTCGCTCTTACCCGTGACACCTTAGAAAGATAACAACTGTAGAAGAACTGACGGGGAGAGCAACAACTCTCACTTGCGCCGTCTCACTCTCATGAGAGAATAAATTGCGTGCACGCTTTCTTTTCTAGCCCTTTAATCCCTTCTTTCCCCCTCTCCCCTCCCTCCTTTGATGCTATGTATGAGTACTAATTTGGATCTATGTTGTGAAATCACTTTTCTCTCGCTCTTTCCGAGTTTTTTCAATGCTTTACGTTTGCCTTCATCCTCGTCGTTGTGAACGACTACGACGACGACTGCGACGACGACGACGACGACGACGACGACGACGGCGAGGAGGAGGAGGAGTTGTGTGAGGCAGCGAAGAAAAGTGGCGCAGCTGCACAGTACATTAGAAAGTGAAGTACAATGGGATGTTGAGTCGTCTTGAGTCATTTTCTACCTTCAAGAGTCATGCAAAATTATGCTGTTGCAAGTCTGTTACATTAGATGAAACCAAAATTCTATACATAGCAGACGGCAGAATCAGTGAGTCATCAACTGTACACACTTCTTCTATCATTCACGTAAAATGCCGGATTTTATCCCCCGAATCCTGTGCTAGTATAGGACAGCCAAGTTCGTATCCCCCCAAAAACCTCTCATACACAACCTCTTTTCTTCTCTTGCTTCCTCTTGTAACTTCTCCCAGACGACACTTTATAAATTGAGACTCCGTGGAATTCGAGTAACTAGTGTAAAGAACTTATTTCCCCGTTGCCGATGCTATTTCCTTTCAGAGTAAAGCCTTTTTGGACTTTGCAGACAGAAAAAGACGCATTTTTGCAGGCAGAAAAAGAAGCAGACCATGATTTGTGCACATATAGATGCTTGCCACACCGAGAGGAATCTTGCCCAGCTTCTCCTACGAACAAGCACCGATGGACGATCACTTTGCTAACTGCACGTACAGTATGAGAGTAATACTGAATATCCAACAGTTGTCTGGAGGTTTCGCTACGGTCACCTGAGGACCCTCGATCGGACAATTCTGTGCGCGGAATCAGTGTTTAGCAAGTACCACGTTGGGAAGCTGACTAACTTAGTTTTTCAAAAAAAAAGTTTCAAAGTTTGCTCCTTTTTTTGCTTTTAGTCAGGTTCGCTCGTTTATCATTCCAAAAATTATCTCTCAGAGGCAGAGAGTGCCAGAAAAGATCATTTTTGACTCTGTCTCTGTCAAGACTCTGCCGAGAAGCAGACGAAATGAGTCCCTTGTCAGTAGGACTGACACGTGTCACTCCGAAGAGAAAGGACCAATAAGACAGTGTGAGGAGTCCCTCATCGTGTCGCCCGCATGGTATCATCGCAGTCACTCATACGCAGAAAGATAGATTCACCTGGAAAGGTCACAACCTCGGAGCGACGCTTTGCATCGCCTCAACAGTGCCTTGTTTCACTTGGTTGGTTTGGAAGGTGACGTCACCTTCGTCCGTCTGTTCCACAGCGGTTCGGAGATTGACTTTTTTCCCCCACCTTGTAGATGCAGCTCTGTTAGCAGAGGCAAAGAACAAACTCCTTAGCCCATCTCCGAGTGCGCATTATGAATGTTATCACAACATTCATAATATGTAGAGAAGGGACAAGAAGCCCTAGGGCTTTTAACGCGCTCTCGCTCCCGATGTAAGCGAGTAAGTGACACATCCAGATGTGTATCTAACGCCCATTCACGCCTGAGGCCTCAACAAGCACGTACGGCAGCGTGAGGGACTCGGACTGCCAGGCTGACGTGTCCGATGGGTGTGATATAAGGGGAATATTAGGAATGGAGGGAGGTCAACGTGGTCAGGCACCAACATGAGTGATATGGGCAGGATAAAGGAGGCGTCAGAAGTAAATTGGAAGGGGAGTTGTGGGAGTTTCTTCGTGACTTATACGGACATATGGGGAAGAAGCTTCATGGAAAGCCCCTTCTGCCATATGCACACGTACTACGCGTCCTGGATCAGGTAGGGCATGCATGACTGACTAACAAAGGGATCAAGCGGTGGCCTCGGGGACGATGAAGGAACGATAACGCAAGCACAAATGGGGCCTCTCTCTCTCTCTACCAGATAACTTGTTCACACTGGTTGAGGACTTGAGCCCATTTGTCTGGAAGAGTGGATGAGTTTCTGGGGACCCCGAAAATAAACGAGGAAAAGCTCAAAAACTGCGTGCGATTAATAGAGGAGGAGGAGGAGACTTCATAGGGGAAAAAAAGTAATGCTGGTGGCCATTTCTTCATTCATTTCTCTCACCGTGTTTCTGAATGTTTCTGAGTCTTAGGTACTGAGGGTAGCTCACATGCATCCCCTTGAACTCCATGGTGCGTTTCTTGGGAGACAAGAAGACATCTTCGCCGTCTGCAGACTCAAATCCCCGGAGCAAACCTGAAGAATGAGAGAAATATTACTGTGTTGTACGCAAAATGCACCTACTGGGTGGACGGAAATTGACTGAGACGTGTCGACTTGACGAATATTGACCTCAGTCCTCTATCGAGCAAAGGAGCGACGTACAGTAAAACTCAGATTTAGTCAGGTCGGTCTGGAATTGAGGAAGACATTGACGAAAACGGGGAATATCTCGGACTCTGCACAACACCATACCAAATCCGTCAGTGCTGTCACAGCTCTTTGCAGCTCAGTGTGAACCCCTGGATCAATTTGCCAAGCGGTAAAATTGATTCCTTGGCAATGCCCACTTGACCAGACCCAATCGTGTCAGACGCTTCAAAAGTCTTTGCTTCGTCTGCTCAAGAGAGGCTTTTTGCGCTTTGAGTGGAGTTTTCACCACTGCTGGTCTCGATATTGAAAACCCATATTTGGGTAAGACTTTAGTTACAGCATTTGTTCAACAATTCTCGACGTGTTGTGATTTGCTTTGCACCCAGGGAACAGATTGGATCGAAGGCCACGATGTTTGCTGATTGACTAAGTCACGCAAAAGTTTGACTGTGCCTGAAAAATTGACTAAATCGGAGTTTCACTGTGAGTTCAGAGCTATACCAGAAGGTAAACACCCAGTCTTACTAAGTACCGTATGGAAGGTAAAGGATCCAAGTAGGCCAAGAAAGTCCATAGAAGTAAGAAAACAGTAAATGCTTCTAGTGTTTAACATGACAAACTCGAAAATGTCCAGTAAAAAGCCGAGTCTCCTTGTCGGCTGCTGTGGCAAGGAGAATAAATCAAGTGCAGCTTATTACATCTCGAGACTGAATTTTAAATGATTCTGTCGCAGACTGCTCATATGACCACAATGCATTTTATTCAGTGACAAAATCACTTGAGAATCAACGATATCGATAAAATCAACCCTTTCTACATCCTGAATTTCTTGCTCCCACGTGAAGTGTAACTTAGTGTTGCCAGATTTTACCACTCGGTCTGAATTATCTTCTTGAGGAAAAGAGGGTGGGTGGGGGTGAACCCCTTGAGGGGGTCCCATCCCCCTTTAACAACCATTGATGCATTGACTTCAAAATACTAAAAGGCAAACGCAAAATTACACCTGCCTTGACACTGTGGTCCCTAGAAGTGTCCGCCAACTTTGTACTGACCAATGGGCTCGATAATGTGGAGTCTATCATGTCAGAAAACCTGAAAACATTTACTCTTTGGGATCTATTTTCCATGACTTTTGTGTTACTGCTGGCATCCTTTACCTCCCACACGGTAGGAGGGGTTGAGATCAATTGACTGCAAGTGGTTACTTAGTTTTTTGCAAGAGAAAAGCTCCCCCACCCACCTTGACCCCATAAATCGACCCCTGACCTCTACTCAAACTGTGCTGAGAAAACAGAATTGAAAAAAAAACCCTTACTTTTTGGCAAGTCACGAAAGTCAAGAATGGGTGTCTGTCTGCAAGGGAAAGGCGTCAGCGACGGGCAATTCGCTTCTACACACCCTGTATGGGGGGAGAGAGAAAAAAAAAACAGCTCCTGTCGCCTAATAATTATTCTATGTAGAAAGGAAGAAACTCCCTGGAGACTTTATTACTCTTCTAGTGTCCCTCTATAGCAAGGGGACGTTGTTACCTACCAGTGCTCGTTCTCCAGGCGTTGTCATTGATTCCGTTAGTACGTACGTATACGGGAGATTCACGTTACAGCCTCGATCATTTCTCGTAGGCAGACGCAAGATGTTAGGACTTTTCAATACCGAATCGGTGTAATTTGCTGAAATCTTCATCAGCAAAGCTGTGTTTGCACTTGACATTGATTTGGGGTAGTTTTAGCTATGATCATCTGCCTCTACCTGCCTAGATTGCTGTTTTTCCCCCTATGCCTCTCATATGCACTGTGTTGTGCTCTTTGTTCTGATGACTAACAAAAAACTTGCTATAGCCTTTGAGTAGATTATTCGACTGGAAAGGGGATAAATTAAGTTTTGCTCAGAAGACTTTGCCGCATCTCTTTTACTTAAGTCATTTTCAGCTGCGATGATCAGCAATGGCACTATTAGGCTTGGTAGAAGCGCTCAGGTGGTACTTTCTGTTGTACTCGGTTTGCCTCCATCGAGCAATGTCTTTCAAGTCATTCGTTTAGAGAAGGTGGCTTCAGCTCTATGCGTTCACTCAAAAGAGCAACAAGTTCGCGAAGTTTCTCAGGACTCTCTAAAGTTTCCAAGTACAATTATAAAGAGGATTTATTATATCCAATTGCAACAACTTTTCCCCAGAGTTTGACCGCTCTAAACTGCTGCTCACAGCTCTTTGGCCGTGACAGAACTTTGCTGCAGTCAAAATCGCTGGTGTAAAAGTCTTCCCGCTGCCACAGGTTTCGTTTGGCACCGTCAGAAATGCCCCCAACATGTACAGGCCCGGAGGCGGTCCTCAAAGTGACCAACTCGTCATGCATGAGTCCCACTGGTCGGGGCCAGAAACATCACATTTGGCTCTTATGAAGTTATCTGGACAGAAGAACTTTCGGTTTTACGTCGTTTGTGGCCAGTTTTAACACTGATTCTTCACTAAGTTGGTCGTTCTTGCAAAGAATTTGATCATTTTGGTCATCGGCTATCTGGCAACAGCAACACTGTGCTCCATCGACTTCGCGACTACCTTCGCTGGCCTTCCTACAGGGTTGGCCAGCAAAGTGCTGACACATGCTTTGGCAAGGAATAAAAGTTTTAAAATTAATAGGAAAACATTTCGTTTGTAGTCAATTTAAATTTCCCGCCTTGCATAGGCTCTTTGTTGGCCAACCCTGAATCCTGTACTTGCTGCAGGCGTCATTGGAGCAGTCGGCATTTTTCAGTCTCTGCTTTACGGTTACTCTTTTTTCTCGATGTGGGATGAAAACACTTCCTTCCTGAGTTGAAGTGTTTTCGAGACAGATTCTGACCTTACAACGACAATATTTTGATAGGGAAATATGCAGTGCAGTGCTGCACTACGACTTTGAGTCGGTTTCTCACCTTCTTCTGTTGTAGCAAATCCCGATCAATGTACTCAATTTTCTTCACTGATACGGGAAATGTTGGACTTCAGCAGAAGGATGAGGAAACTGCCCATTGGCCGTTTTTCTGTCGACATTTCTAGCTTTTTGCTTCAAAGTCGGGAAGAACTCGATACACCCACATTCCGCGTTCAAAGTATCGCTTTTGCGTGGTGCAAAGTAACGTTGATCCCCCCCAAAAAACAAAGAAGCAGAAGTTGAGATGATGACGACGATGCAAGAGATGCATAAAAATCCTTCTGATCGCCAGCACATTGAAGCTCCGTACTTGAAGTGCGTGAAGTGCGGAGATGGAGATAAGTGACGGAGATTTGTAACACACATTTGAGTGTTTCTCTGCTTTCCGTCCGATTTCCCCTTGAATTCAGCAGAAGCTCGTGAAATCTGGGTTCTCGTCCATGTGCACCATTGTACAGGGTTGCTACCGATTTCAATGGATTTGACACATTGACCCTCAATCTAAGAGTGCAAAGTGTGTGTGCAATCTGTGCAAAGTGTGCATTAACGCACGCGGCCAAACAGCATGAACAACGCGACACAAATGTTCTTCAACTTCATCCACAGCTGCACGGATGTAGCCTTGCCAGCGCTACAGAAGCTGGACAACGAGCTCGTGAAGAGCTACCCGCTAGATGTGCCACAGTGGTCTTGAGTAGGCCTCACACAAAAAGTCGCACAAATTGAACCCCTGCACTTAGTAGTGCAGGGGTTCATAGCGTCCCTCCGGCGCTATGAGCAAGCATGCAAAAACCCCGTGTCCGGGTCGAGAGGTTGCTAGGTTCGGTGAAGCAGCAAAAAGAGAGCGATGGGGTGACAATTTGACATGTAAACAAAACTCATGGACAACAGTTGGGAAATCTTGTCCATTCGCTGCTGGTGAGTACCACTAAGTCATTTTCTGGCACTGATTTCTAGTGCCTGTTGTGATCTTGCCTCAGTGCCTACGATCTCGCCTCGCCACTGCACCGTGATCAGACTCAGCAGTGGCGAGAGAAGACAGTCTAGATCGAGATTTCCTGAGTGTCGTCAATGAGTTTTGTTTACCTGTCAAAGTGTCACCCCATCGCTCTCTTTTGGCTGCTTCACTGAACCTAGCAAC
>JAAUXU010124639.1_pt1 | contig 23950 bp, 28 predicted proteins | sample 7278151 | NCBI WGS metagenome assembly JAAUXU01 (sample SAMN14350113, study PRJNA611818) | marine sediment metagenome | isolation source: surface marine sediment (1.8m) | place: French Polynesia: Moorea | collected 2018-08 | reverse complement strand
GTTGGGCAGCTTCTGACAGCCACCAGAGCTGAAATCTACTTTCACTGCAAAATTTACTACAGTATCTTACTGTTGGGCAGAGGTAAACATAATTCTTTTTAAAAGTATTTGACTACATCTTCATCTTTTGAGCCCATGTAACAAACCCCAGACGCCGTCAGTGAATTTCCAAAGTTGACCCCTTTTCGACCTAGCCTAGAATATATATGTATATATATATATATATCACTATGCTACGCTTCAGTGTGCTATTGCATCATTTTGCTTTTTTTTTACGAAGACCTGTGTGACGTCATCACGGAGTAGTCTGCTAGAAAATAGCAATGAAGGTGGGAAAAATGCCTTATGAACTTGCTCGTGTTCTTCTCCCTGGCCGCCATCACATGCGGGAAGCCAAGGGGTTGTCTACAATCAATAAGTGAGACATCATTATTGGAAACAACGAACAAGCGCTGCTGTTCCGACTGCATAAGAAATTTGCACGATCTGTACAAATCTGCTTTACTGTTTCATCTTCTTATAAGCGGCTGGAATCTCTTCTTCAGCCCACTCAATGTTGACGGGCAGCCCAGTGTCGGCGGACTCGTTGAAGGCCAGGCAAATCTTTGTGGTCGCGAGGGTCATTTCGCCAACCACCTGCAGCTGCGGCACAGGCTTGCTTATCTCGCCCAAGAAGTGCTCCATCTCACGCTGATACGCCTCCATGAAGAACGAGAAGAACGAGTGGAACGGCGGCCTGCTGTGTATCCCAGACCTGAGAAAGAAGAGTGCAAGAAACTTTCATGGACCTGGCCTTCGCGGAGCCTAACGGCAGGTCCAGCAATGATAGCTAAAGGTATAACTTCACTTGTTCCAAACTTGGCTCTGCACCGGGCTGCGGTTCTGCGTGGTCAGCAACCCCTCTTGTCCGAAGACCTCGATCCTGTGGTCGTGGCCGAATGGGCTGTGCCTGGTCAGAGTAATGACGCCGATGGCACCGGACGGGAAGTTTAGAGTGAGGACCAAGGTGTCAAACTCATTTTTCAGAGCTTTCAGCTCGGGATGAAACTTGGACGCAGCTACGTAAACCTGAAGAAGTAAAACTTTTAAGGCTCACTACACGACCATTGACGTGGATGACTTGATGTGAGGTACCTTTTCTGGTAACTCCTTGACGAAGAAGGTCATGAGATCAATGTCATGACAAGAGGAGTCTAAGAAGGTTCCGCCAGAGGTACTCAAGTACTCGATGGGATTGGTGGGAGAGTCTTTGCTCGAGAACTTGATGAGCTGCACCGGACCCACCTCCCCCGCATGCGTGCGTTTCCACAAGTCAGCGATGGACGGATCAAAGCGTCGGTTGAAGGCGCAGAAGAGCTGCTTGTTCTTGGCTTTGGCCGCGTCGTAGCAGCGCCGGATGGCCTGTAAGGACTTCGCCAGCGGCTTCTCGCAAAAGACGTGCTTGTTGGCGTCGATGCTCTTGCATATCATGTCCTCGTGAGTGGCCGTGGGAGAAGCTACGATTACAGCCTCCACCTCGGAGTCTGCCAGCGCCTCATCGGGAGAAGCTAAGAACTTGACCCCGGAGAGGGCATAGGCGGGGCTCTCTTTGAAGATAGCCAGGCGTTGGGGATCGCTCTCCACGGCGTACTTGAGGCGGGCGTTGGGAGCCGCCATCAGGTTGGCCAAGTGGAGACTCCCCATGCGGCCGAGCCCTATCAAGACGACCGTCACCGGTGGGCGCTTCTCGGAGGAGGGTTGCAGATTACTCGTGAAGCTAAGACAAGTGAACAAGCCTGATAACTCATCCGTACGTAATGATAGCACCTACAAGTTGGTAATGTACCAAAGAATCGGCCATATTTAAGTCCTACAGGTGATTGCCACCTGACAGTGACGACAGAAGTCGTATCACAAGAACTTCTTGGAAGAATCGAAGATTTGGCATTGGGCGTCTTAGATTAAAGAAATGAAAGTTTGGCTAGATCTCGCTTGCTTTGGCAGACAATGAATTTTCTCTAGGGTGCCAACACGATCGGGATCTGTAGCGAGCGATTACCTTGACAAAAAAAAGCTTCGCTTTCAAATTGTGAGCACGAATCAGCTGCGGATGCCAGAGACAGGCAGTCAGGGTGAAAAGAGAGCCAGACTTTCACAGACCACGATGCACAGAGAGGACTACTCAAGACACATGCCAAGACCAGGAACAGACCCTCTGAGGCCTTCTTGGGGAAGGCCTACGAGGGGAAGGCCATGTCGTGGCAGCAGTGGAAGGGGCCTTTCCACAGCTCTACCACAAGTGTTAAGAGAAGTTGAAGAAATGCATGGGCTATTACGAAGAAAAACAACGGGATATGACATTGCACTTACAAAAAAATATAGCTAAATTTTAAGTCTATTTGAGATAACCCTTGCACATTGTCAATGGTGGTCAAGAGTTGCATCAATGAGGTCAAGTCTTCCTCAAGGAGATGAGTGCCTTAAGTCGAGCTGGCTGAGGGTGACTGTCAGGCATGCAATGAGCAGCATTCGTGTGAGAAGTCGCAGTTAGGTCGAAAGCTGGAGGTGAGCACAACGAAAGCTCTTTTTCACCAATCCTCAGCTTACCACTCACGTCAACAACAGCTGAGAGAGACCATTGAAAGTCACGTTCAGGCAAAAAAGCAACCAAAAACATGACCTGATTGGCGGGTTAACTGAGTAAAAAAAAAGCACCATGTCCACTGTGCGTACACAGCTGTCCACAGGACATTGTACAGTGTACGCCCAAGTAGGTATGACAGCAACTGTGGGGTTTGCCGGGTGCTTGCGCTCTGTATGCTCACCGAGCGAGCACATGGTCGCTTTCCGGGCACTCGTAGGACTCGAGGACTTTCTCCTTGGAGAATGGAGATTGCAGCTTTTGGGCTTGAGCCATTTTCTTCCTGATGGGAGCCCTCTCAAGTCCGTGTCCCAAATGAAGAGGAAAAACTAGATTCAGCAACTAGTTGTAACTTTTTCCAGAAGCTCGTGATCTATGTTGCATGGGGAGAACCAGTTCTATTTCCTTATATATGTACGTAAGCGCTCCGTATAGTACGCGCATGTCTCTATATGAAGGTATGGTGCATTATGATGAGCGGTTTATTTGTATAACATGCATTGTGTACACACTGTGTGCACACTGTGTCTGTGCCCATACCACAAGTACTGTTCCGCACTGCTGCACAAATGCACGTAATGCTGAATTGTACCTAGTTCAGTACATGTTGCGTCCTTGCACGCATCATCACTGCCTTCTGCGGAAGATGAACTACGTAGCAAAGTGGCAAAAGGTGCAAGGGTTTGCATTGTGCTTTATCGCTCGCAGCTTCTGCTCTCTCCCTCAGAACCTTGCGGATTTTTAGGCGAGGACAGAGAGGCACAGGGGGGCCTAGCCTTTACTCTCGCGGCGAGCGTTGGCTGCAGATACGAAGAGGAGGCCCTGTCTGCTTGCTCTCTCTTTCATCTCCTCAATGTGCGCTCTCTCTAGCGATCGATGAGAGCTCGGCACACACACACACACACGTTGGCCTTTTGGGCGTGGGTCAACTGTCCAAGGAGAACGAGACCTGCGTCCGTCCCCGCCTCGACTTCCTCCAGGCTGGTTTGGTCCGAAGAAGTGAACTTTGTGTCGGAGTCGCCGGGGTCGTGGGAGTCGTCGCCATCGTCGCCGCCTGCACCCACACGGCAGAGAAGCACACGTGTGCGTTTCGTGCTAGCGTTTCCGACTCCGTGCGTGTCCCACTTCAGCAGAAAAAGCTCAATTTTCCTCACATCTCACTTCCCTACCTGGTAAGAAGCGTACGAACAGAGGCTTGCTGATAAGTGTGAGCACTGTTCGTCCGGACAATAGAGCCTGATCATTCACTCGGCATTTCATGCATGAAGACAGCAAGGAGAGCAAAGAGCAAGACAAGCAAGACAACAACGTCACTCTTTCGTCGTGCAATTGATATGCACAGTAGTCGTACAAGAAGCTGTGCGGAGTGTTAATAAAAAGAACGAATATAAGCAAACAGTGGGACGATCTGAAGAAGACCGGAGATAAGGACACAAGCGCCAGCACTTCATAGGCGTAGAGAACGCCAGAAAAACGGATGCTTCCTTGGCAACTTGCAACACCTTAATGTCCACCTGAGCGTGAACTCTGGGGCGCAATCTGTGCTAGAAACGCCGATTAAAGCTCGCTACATATAAAGTGACTTGACTCATCATTGATAAAGCGAGAAAGTGTTTTTGTGAACGCTAAAGTGTGCGGTGGTAAAGCACAGGTGGGGCTGCAACAATGTCATATCCGCGCATACCTTCTGCATGTGCGCGCTACTTATGTAGGCAAGCGTCTCTGTGTGCTTTTTTGCTCATATCACGACCTTGTGCCTAAAGTACCAGTCTGGTGATTGCACAGCAGCTAAATGCAAATCTCAAGAGAAGCCTGCGTAAATTCAACTTTACCTACTACGTAGAAGAACTTTTACTAATCTGACGCCTGCTTTTATAATCAGAAGGAGCGCGCGCGAGCGTGCGAGGAGCAAAAAAAAAGTGTGAGCATTTGCATTGCCAAATCATCATCTCCGCCCTCAGTTAAAGAAGGTGCACGTTATGGCTCTGGATGACATAGTGCGCCAGACCAGGACCGTCCGGAACGGCCTGCGATCCCTGAGAGAGGATCACTTGACCGTCCTGGGGCACATCAGAGAGGAATACAGAGACAACAACAACAAGTGCGTCAAACCCAAAGACCAAGAGATGATGCGCGAGCGCATCAACAACGTGACGCAATCACTCAAGCAACTAGAGATGGGCATCGAGGAGTCCTCGGTCATGGTGCAGCTTTCCGACCACTTCCAGCGCCTAGAGGCAGATCGATCCACGCTGATCCTGGAGATGGGGCGCGTGCAGGATGAAAACGACTGGCTGAGGGAGGAACTCGCACTAGTCCAGCAGCGACTGCAGGAGGCGCATCTCGAGTTGGCGGACCTAAGGGAGGAGAAGAACCGGTGGGAGTTCGAGGAGGAGCTGCGGTCAAACACGACAGAGAGCAACACCCGCCCAGTGACGCCCAGCAAGATCCCCGTGGGCGCTTGGAGGGTGGAAGAGGAAAAAGACATCAACAGGGCACTGAACGGAGAAAAGCGGTCGATATCACCGGCGCCCTCCAGAATCCCTGTGGGCGGTTGGAGGGCGAGGACCAGTGCGTACAAGAATCTGATGGAGAAGGAGAGCAAGAAGAAGTCTGAGAGCACCGGCGAAAGTGCCAAGAGGCAATACTTTAATATTAACGCAGCCACACAAAGAAACGGCAGATCCAAGATTCCGTCTAGATGACAGAAGGCCACATAAAATGCTCTGTCCTACATCTTGGGTATGTACAATACTTGCATGAGCAACGTATCTAGTCACAACGGCCCTCCTATTGCTCCAGTGCCATGCATTTATTAACTGCACACTTATTGCAGGCGTCAAATATGAGTGCTGCTCCTTCGTCAAAGAAAATACACGAATGTCGTTGCATAGAGAACAGACCCTTGTCTGCTGAATATGGTAGATTTTTTTTTGACAGGAAGCCTATTTGGACAGTTACGATACTCCAAACTCCAGAGACCAAACAAACTTCTACCCCGGCCAGCCTCCTACGCACAAGTATGAGGAAATAATGACTACGTAGGCATAACATACAGTTTACATGGTTGCATGTAATTTTCGAAGCATCTGACAAAAACCACAAAAAATAAGTACGTATGATAATGTTGTGCGGATGTTGTGTTTGACCTCTCTTATTTCTTAGCTGTGGGACTCGTTTTGCTTTTGACGACGTATCCTATTCCTTGAAGGAAGAGCTTGGTTGCTTCCGCCACCTTGGCAGGCTGTTCCTCCAGGACCATGGCAGCGTCCTGGATCTTCATCCAGGTGCACTTGTCGGGTTGCAGGCGTCCATTAAAAGCCACGGTGGCGTCGACATGAGGGGAGTGGTCCCCGGTGAGGTTGAGCACTGGTGTGCGGAGGGATCGAGCAGCTCCCAACAACGGTTTGCCATTGGTGGCGATTTCTCGAGACAAGCGGATGTCCGACCGCTGCATGAAGCTCTGTAGTAATGGCATGAAGTTGTGACATCGTAATTCTTTGGAGAAGTGTTGCTTATAGATCAACACGAGGGAGTGCAGATCGACAGAGCGCCCAGATTCCCTTCGTCCGAAGTGATGCCTACAGCACAATTAACAACGACTTTGTCACTCAAGCTGTGGTCAACTAATCAGTGATACATGCTGATGCGAAGTAGTGACTCACCAAAGTAGATATTCCACTACACTGCCAGGGAGCTCATCCGTGGTGTCCAGGTGTTTCTTGAGGTTCCTGATGTTAACTTTGTGATAAACCCACTCCGCCCAACCTGCAGTCTGTGAAGTGCAGTTGACAGTGATGAGCCCGTCCATCATGGTGGGCCTACGGCGGGCCAGGCGGACGAGGACGTTTGCGCCCAGGCCCGCGCCAAAACCCACACAAGTCGTTATCCCATAATAGTGAAGAACATATTCGACCTGTCAGGAATAAGCAACGAAGAAATGGTACAATGTGCTCAGGGAGTAATGCAACCACCAACTGTACTTGTTCTGATAGTTCATCCATGGTTGGGTACGTCAAATCCTTGGGGAGTTCTTCCCCCCCAGACTCCTGACCAGGCGCATGCACGTGATACAAGCTGAAGGAGTCAAGGACAGCAGACATGTGAGAAGAGTGAAAAAATGTCTGGAATGTAAAGTACCAAAGTGAGCGCAACTGATGCACAGCCATATAATAGCATGACCTACATGGAAGTTGGATATGTAGTCTAGTCCAAGGTCTGGATAAGTGACGATTGCTGGTTTGGCCGGATCGCCCTCCCTAGCCACAAGGATGGTGCTGCCATCGGAGGTCCGGATAAATTCTTCCTCGGGAGCTTTGCCCTTGCCGTCCACAGTCGCCTCAAGCAAGCTCCGGCGAGCCAGAAGAGGCCTCTTCCAGTCCAAGTCAGCAGGCAAGCATACCACCTGCTAGCAGAGTTATCATTTCCTGACTTTTTTGGGCAGAAGACCCATCCTCACCTCATCGGTGGACGCCATGATGCTGCCTTTTAGCTGTGCAAAGCGTTTTTATAGCGATCAGCTGTTGACGTTTTTTCTCCTGTGGTCCTCCTTGGCAGAGGGAAAGGCCTCCTCACACACACACGCACACATGCGGGAGAAAGACAGGTACGATGTATTGTACGTATTGCGGCTGCAAGAGTCTTCAGGTAATGATGGAGAGGTTGCGCGAGCGCAACATCTCGGCAAGGCCGAAGGTCGCTCTGTCCCTGTGGGTGGGTGCTCGTTCGTCCAGCTTTTAATCGGACGATGAGCTCGTGACGCATGGTGGGCGCGAAGCACGAGGTGGGAGACACAGACAGACGGACGGACACACACATACAACGCTTTATATTTCTGCCATTCTTCCTACCCAGCGAAGTGGGGATTGCGTAAGCGCTAGTGCAATTTTAAGACCCACCTAGTGAAGAACATATTCAACCTGTGCGGTATAAGCAACGAAGAAATGGCACAATGTGCTCAGGGAGTAATGCAACCATCAACTGTACTTGTTCTTATAGTTCATCCATGGTTGGGTACGTCAAATCCTTGGGGAGTTCTTCCCCCCCCCAGACTCCTGACCAGGCGCATGCACGTGATACAAGCTGAAGGAGTCAAGCGCAGCACACGTGTGAGAAGAGTGTAAAATCCCTGGAATGCAATGTTCTTTGGTACATTGAATGTACGTAATATACTGACACGCAGCCATATAATAGCTTGTCCTACATAGTTGCTCAAGTAGTCCAGCCCAAGGTCTCGGTAGGTGACGATTGCAGGTTTGGCTTCTCCAGCCACAAAGACTTTTTTGGGTAGAAGACTCATCCTCACCTCTTCGCTGAATAGCATGATGCTGTCTTAAAGGTGCGCAAAGCGTTTTAACATATGTTTTTTAGAGAATCCTCGCCTTTCGCCTCGTCGTCGAAAGGAGAGACCTCCTCACACACGACCATGCACATGTGGGAGAAAGACAACTGAAATGTATCATAGTAAAGTATAGCACCTTTGGGAGTCTCCAGGTAACGCAAGAGAGGTTGCGCGAGCGCAAAACTGTAATCTTCCTACTCCCTGATCATGAGTAAATAAACAGCAGAAGGTGGACAGAAGAGGAGGACGAAGACGCAAGGAAGTCTCGTGTCTCCTCCGTGAACTTGCCTGCTGGATCAGGTAGGCGAAAGACATCAGCGTCGAACTGTTAAATTAACCTGAGCAACAAGCATGACGAACACTTCCTATTCTTCAGCGGTGACAACGCCGTGATGATGTCTTTCGTCCTCCGAAAGGATCACTGGGGGTTCTCCAGACAATTTGTCAACAGTCGGAGAAGCATAGGATGGTTGATCGGACCACCGCCAGAACCATTCTCCAAGAAGTGGTTCACCAAGTGGAACCGAATATGCGGAGCGGTGGCAGTAGTGATGATCTTGTCGGGCCTGTACCAAGGTACCCTTGTCGTCCGAGTGTTTGACAGAGACACCAACGAATTTTCGCCAATGATCAAGAGGAGAAGCCTGGAACAGAAGAAATTCGAGGACATGGTGGAGGCAGCTGCTTTGAAGGAGAAGAAAGGGGAAGGAGCAAAGTAGTGTGAACGAACATGTCAGTGTTAGTCTAACATAGAGAGCATACCAAGACATGCAAGATGATGAAGGCGATGACCAAAGCGCTGCGTTCTTCGACGTTGGTGCAAGTATTTGTTGCCTTGCTGTGCATCCTCACATTCTGTGAGTGGCTCATCTATTATCTCGTTCTTTGGCAGTGTCACTATCCACAGTTAAAGGACAAAGACAGTGACGTCTTGAACGCCATGATCTTGGCTGACACCCATCTACTTGGCTCCAGGAATGGTCATTGGTTCGACAAGCTTCGGCGAGAGTGGCAAATGTCCCGAGCTTTTATCACGGCGCAGGCGCTTTTCAGGCCCGACCTCGTGATCTTCCTTGGCGATGTTTTTGACGAGGGGAAATGGTGCAAAGACCAAGAGTTCGACTACTACGTTCGCAGATTCAAGGACCTCTTTCCGGTCGGCGGGGAGGTCGAAGTCAAGGTCGTGGCCGGTAATCATGACATGGGCTTCCACTACGCAGTGACACCTCATCTGGAAAAGCGGTTCGAGCTTGCGTTCGACGGCGCGAGTCCCGCCGAGATGTTTGTAGTCAAAGGCATCAGCTTCGTGGGTGTGAATAGCATGGCCATGGAGGGCGATGGATGCTTCCTCTGTCGTGAGGGCAAAGATGCCCTTGAGCAAGTTGCCACGGAGCTGTCTTGTCTCCTCAAGGAGAAGCAAGATTGCGAGTTGGACTACGATTTCAAAGGAGCAGAACAGTTCCCTCGACCGATCTTGCTGCAGCACTTCCCGCTCTTCCGAGAGTCAGACGCTGAGTGCGCCAAGGACGGGGACGCCGCGCCATTTGATGAGAGGAACAAGCAGTTTAAGCCCAATTGGGACTGCGTCTCTGCGGAGTCGAGCAAGTTCCTCTTGGACAAAACTCGCCCGCGCTTAGTGCTGTCTGGACACACTCATCACGGATGTCGCTTGGATCACCAAATCGGGCAGAATGAGTCCGTCTCCGAGTGGTCCGTGAGTTCCTTCTCTTGGCGGAACCGAAATAATCCCACATTCCTGTTGGCCAGGTTTACGGCCAAGGACTTGGCGATCGAGAAGTGCTTCATGCCGGAGGAAAACACCGTCATAGACATTTACACAGTGACTGTGCTCGTAGTGCTGCTTTGGATCGCGAACAAGAAGTTGAGGTGGTCCAGAAGACGAGTGCGATTCTAAAAACGTTGTTGAAGGTGAAGGTTATTGCTAGTGAAGCTGGAACCGTTCGATGTGGATCTTTCATACACCTGGCAGGTCGCTCCTTGCTCTCTTTTCTCCACCTGGCGACCAAGGAACTCACGACTTTGCTGTTCTGAGCGTTGTTATTGGCTGCTGTTGTCTTCTTTCATTCTGTACAAGTAGCTGTATGTACTGAGAAGAAGACCTCAGGTTTGACGCCTGGAACTTGGCGTCAGGACACTTACCACATCCAGATTTCAGCTATACCCTAATCGTGCTTACTAGGTTGTCATTGACGCAATCAACATGGACGACGACCACGACGACGACGTCCCCGCTCTCTCCGCATCCACCTTTGCCGCCCTGCAGGAGTTCTACAGCGAACAGGAGACCAGGGAGGCTTCGAGAATCACCGCAGCGGCTGCTGGAGAATCTTTACACGAAGATTCAGGCGACCACGTCGAAGAGGATTGGCAGCTGAGTCAGTTCTGGTACGAAGAGGCTACAGCCGAGGCCTTGGCCGGGGAGTGCAGACGTCTGGCCGGTATGTAAAGAAGCCATTTTGGTGTCCAGGACTGTAACGCAACAGATCCTTGCAGAGGAGAAGAAGAAGAATTCTACCGGAGAGGAACCGTTCCGAATAGCGTGCATCTCTTGCCCGACGCTATTTCTGGCGCTCAGGAAGGGGGAAGCCCCTGCCGGCGACCTCATCTCTGTCAAGCTGTTCGAGATTGACACCAGATTCGCTCGATTCGGAGGGGACGATTTCATTGCCTACGATTATCGCTCACCGCTGGACGTTCCGAGGGATCTGAGGGAGAACTTTGACTTGGTGGTGGCCGACCCGCCATTCCTCTCCGAGGAGTGCCTCACCAAGACGGCTGTCACCGTCAAGTTCTTGGCCAAGGAAAAGATAATTCTATGCACAGGTCTGTAGTAAACAGTGCTTAAGAGCAGAACATCACTGACGTCGCTCGCACGTGGTCGGCAAAGAACGGCTTCGTTGCATTTTTTACTTGATTGAAACGTTTTTTTTGCTTGTATTCAAAATATGGACGTTCACTTATCTATGTAGTAGCAAACCTAACCTTAACAAGTCTTATATCCGTGCAGGTGCTGTGATGGAGGAGCTGGCGGGAAGGCTGCTCTCTCTGAAGAAGTGCGAGTTCCGCCCGAGGCACAAGAACAATCTGGCCAACGAGTTCATCTGCCTTTGCAGTTATGACCTGAATTCATATCTCACCAACTCTTGACACTCAAAAGAAGGATGCTATGAACAGTATTCCTATTTCTCTTTGCTTGAACACATGTATCAACGTGTGCTGCACGCACGTCTAAAAACATTCTTTTTTGCTTACAATTTTGGGAGGCCTGCGTTGCCACTACTTCATGATAAAGTACGAGTATTAGGGGCTATAGATCTTATGATTGTAGTGAAAGTACGATGGATGAATGCTGATATACTTTCAGTAAAGCTCAAAAATATTGACGCAACTCAACGGTTTTTTCTTCTGAAAATACTGTTTCTGAAGCACGCTATGACCTAAGGCATTAATACGGCATATGTGTAATTCATATTCAATTTTACATCTCATTTTTTATAGAAATTAGTTACATAAGTTCTTTAAAGGCACCCGCTGACTAAACATTTGAAAGATTAGTTGCAATTTCCTTCTCAATACCAGAGGAATCCAATACTGGAAAAAGGGGCTGATGAGAATTGCTTCATCATGCATGCACAAAGTACAAGTGATTTAGCTTCACGCAGGCTTTTGGCTCCAAATTAATCTACATTTCACAAAAAGGCTGCTACTGACATTCCCGAGCTGTTTTAGGCGCTCTCAATATTGTAATTTCGTAAGTGAACATTAACTCGGCTATAACTGTTTAAAATGAAATCCGTTGAGATGCGGCAATAATTTTTGGGCTTACCCGTGTGGGCTTACTTATGTTTTGAAACACTCTGGCATGGAGAAGTTGATCTCTACCTGTGACCAGACTACTTTCTTCGGCGTCGTCTGCAGTTCTCCTCCCAGCGCACCAGCTGCTCGGTGAAGCCGGAATTGGGACTTGCCACTGGACGCCGGGATCGTACGTGAACTAGAGCCTGGGCCAGACTCATTCCCTCGTATCTACAGCAGTGAACTCTCCAGCTCATTGCAGCATGATCGGTGATGAGGGTGACTGTACCTGACAAGGTAGGCCAAGCAGATGCTGGCTGACCTGCTAACTCCCGCTATGCAGTGGACCAGTACCTTCCTGTCCTCCAAGGCCGCAGATCGGATAAGTTTTGTGAGGTCCTGTTTAATGCAAAATTTGAAATTCTACGCCAAGCAACTGTGCTCCAGATGGACGCATGCGGGCACTTCTGCGCCTGCTTATATAGGTGAAGAGAGTTTTTTTTACCTCGAAATGCAAGTAGAGATTGGTGTCCGGCCTGTCCCGGACTGAGATCTTGATAACGTCGACTTCCTTCCCGAGTGGGCAGATCGGCAGCTCTTCGGCTATGGTGAGGACCTTTGTGATTCCCAGGCGCCGGAGATTCTCCTCAGTGACGGGGCAGGCCCCAGACAGGTACAAGTGCGGCGTGATTTCGCTGATCTCCCTGTTCATGGCGGACGTTCTACGTGCAATCACGGTAGGTAAGCAGTCGCATAGCAGCGTTACGTAAAGGAGAGCGGCCGTCGGAAGGACACGTCAGACTGGCAAGAGCCGAAGGTATGGGCGGACGCACACACGCACGCACGCACGCACGCTCCCAAGCACACACGTGGGAGAGGCCACGCACATCTGCAAGCACGTAGGCATTTCAATCAAGTCGAACACCTACCTGAAGTGGGTGCCCTGCTAGTGTTGGTCGGTGAAACAACCAGAAGCCACTTGACAGCCTCTCCCAATCCTTTTTATTTACTTTATTTTTTGCTCGGGCAGTCCTGGCCCGCATGTGCAACACTTTGCACAGCTACTTCTCCTCTGTCAACAACATGACGAGATTTTTGCACGCCGTAGCCATAATTGGGTAGATTGGTTGCTGCGCGCTCACTTTCTTTAGAGATGTATCGAGCGTGAAAACGTCGAGCCTGAGTTGAGTCCTACCTCATATTAGTTCATAGCTAAGGCCACAAGGTCAGTTCGACTCATATTTTGCACAAAAAACATGGCAAATTTGAGCCTGGCTCTAGCGCTTGGTGAAGGCAGCATACAAATCTATCATAACTTGCATACTTAAGCCGAGAAATGATGCCTAAAAAAATTGGGTAGATTTGTTTGGGCACCTTTTGGCTCGACATTGCGCTCAAATAAGTCATGAGCTGGATTTTCAATTCGAGTTGATTTGAGTCGTGAGAAACTGGAACTACCTCGAGTTGTATTCGAGGCCAGCGGGTGCTCGATATGGATGTTTATCACTAATTTTCAGTGTGTGGAGAGTAGGAGATGCACCATTTACTGGGGGCCAAAGGTCAAAGTTACGATGTGGAAAAGCGCAGTTGCCGCTCAACACCTCATCCATAGCCTGAAAGAATATTGTCGGAGCCTACGCAAGGGTCCAGTCGACATCTAACCTGTCTAGCAGACAGCTAGAGACAGTAATGAAAGGCAGAACTTCAAAATGATACGTCAAGAATTTGCTCTTTTGCGTAAAGAAAGACCTGCTGCCCGCCCTCTTCAGGGAGGCCTTGGCCATTTGCCATACAAACTTGACATTCCTCGCTTGAAGCCATAGGCACAGCGAACTGTCCTGCATTTAGCCCTAATGAACGGTGCGAATCAGTCATTTTCTCCAAAACTTCAGCTTCGTCACCTCGGAAGAGAAGGGGACCGGGGACACCTCCCTCCCCAGCGTGTGGTCCGGGATGCCTGCAGTCTCGTCCGTCCCTCAGCGGCCCAGGGCCAGCGAGGACTTGCGCGACTGTGTACTTAGCGCATGCGTTAGCACACTAATATAGCTCCTAAGAAAGCTGCGGAACCAACTTTTACTAAGGCTATTCGATTTCAGCCCAGCGCCTCTCCTCGGCCTCGAGGTTTCACGGCCTGGGCATCGTGGGAGGAGGGAAAGTTGTTACATGCATACGCGGGGGTGTCTTGGAAGAGTTCCAAGGAGTAGGCAAGGTTACGCGAACGAACAGTGCTACTATTATCACTTGCTTGCTACATCACGACGAACGCTATGAGCCATTCAGATTGACTCCCAAAGACAGCGCATGCGACACCTTGGAGAGAGACGCCGCAAGCCTGCACAGCACAATGCGGAAAGCGCCGTCCGTGGCCGGCATGACGTTCCTCGACACTGAGTTGTTGCATTTTTCGTCACACTGTAGGCCGAGATCCTGTGGGCGCCGGACTACATACAGGTTGCATGGGTCAGTCAGTCGCCAGAGAGTTTATTATTGGCCGGTCACGGACGCTGTTGCTGCTATAAAAACACTGAGAAGAAAGCAAGAAGTTTTTTAGCCAACATCGTACGTACTACTGGAGTAATAGATGTAGTAGCGAAGTGGAGTGTGCGTGCCGAAGAGGGGAGCAACGGGTTGGGCGGAGGAGAGTGTGAGTGACTGATAGAGGAGGGAGATTGTTCAGCTTTTATAAAAAAAAGGGGGTAAGACATAATTATATTACATCTTCGCAAGCTGTCACATCCGATCAAACACACACGAGGCTAAGTTTTAGAGAAAAAGCAAGTAGCTTTTCGGACAGCGTCGACATGACCCAACAACGTGTGTGCCCGTAGAAGCAAACACTTGTACCAGTGCCACTAAAATGGACATTGGCTCGTAGGACATCAGGCATTCAGGGCTTGTTCTGTGTACTGGACACACTTCTGTATGTTAATGTGGTTAGGAACTTAAAGAGTTTTTTTTATCATATAGCGAAGTCATTGAGTCACTGCCATTGCCATCATGCCGAACATCAACGCCTGCAAGCCTATGACCGATCACTTCGAGGGGATCGACAAGCTCGTTCCTGAGGCCCCTCACACTGACGGAGCTCCTAACTTCAGGAGGGTGAGCCAAGAGCGATTTTATTGAAATAGTCATCATAAGCTATTTTATTGTGATAATAATAATAGGCATGTACACTTAAATAACTTCACGATGCTTCTACAGCTCCCAGGGTTTCCCGTGTTTGGTACAGGGCAGCCCACGGTACAGGGCTTCTCGAACTGCCTGGAACCGATCGAGAAGAAGTATGGTGACGAAAAGCACATCTTCTGGGTCAATCTCAGGCAGGAGCCGGTCGTGTACGTCAACGGAAAGCCCTACACAGGCAGAGAGCCGGACAAGTGAGGCCAGCACCTGATGTAAATGACACGTTAAGATTTTCAATTTCTTGATGATCAGGCTGAATCAGCACCTGCAGATTGACAACCCGGAGGACGTGACGAAGCTGGAGGAGGCCTTTGTCAAGGAGCTTGAGAGTCGCGGGGCCGAATTTGCCTACTATCAGGTGATCACAGGACTCAAATATTAAGAAAAATCACTAATGCTTTAAAGTGTTCCCCACGTAGGACAAGTACGGAGAGCACCCAGACGAGAGAAAGGTCACCAACGAGGAGATCAAAGAGAAGTTGAAAAATTTGCAGACGCTGTCCGCAATTTTTGAAAACCTCAAGGCTAAGGTGCGACCGACTGATTGATTGAGTGTCAGCCTTGTGTTAGTATAGTCAGTATACACAGTACGTCAGGCGCGGCAGTCATTGAAACGATCCGCTACACACTATCTTTTAATGTCCTCTAGAACGCCAAGGTGGAGGCCATCCGCATACCAGTAAACCAGGAAGCTTCACCTCGCCCAAACTGCTTCGACCAGATTTTGGCCTTGCTCAAGGACACGACGGCCTCAACTCCGATCGTGTTCAACTGCCAGGCTGGGATCTCGCGAACCACTACGGCCATGGTCGTCGCCGCCCTCATCAAGGAGTTTCAGCTCGCCTCGGAACTCAACCAGATGAAGGGGATCGTGCCCGATGACATTCTGGAGGCGCTCAAGAAGAAGAAACTAGGACTCCCAGGTATTAGCAGCCGTTGATATTCTCCCACTGATCATTCCATGAAGAACCTACGCAGGTATCGACACAGAGGCGCCAGCGGAGCGCAACGCGCTCACCATGGGAGAGTTTGAGGTGATCCTGGAGCTCATCGCTGCACACCCCGAGGCCAAGGTCAGTAAAAACGAAGCTGATGAGTGCATTTTTTTTAGCTTGGACAACTGTCTTCCTAAGGTTGCCAAGGCCCAAGTGGATAAGCTGGTGGACATCGCCGCTCGCCCGCCCAAAGGCACAGGCGTGTATAATTTGAGGGAAGCCATCATCGAGAGCAAGATGACCTACGACGTCAGCTCGGACGAGTGGCAAGTGTACCTAAGGGAGAAGATCATGAGCAACATCGAGCGGTACTTCTATCTGGTACGTACATTTAATAGAACAGAACACCAACTACACTTATTCGCCCAACGATACAGCCGCGTAGCGCAGTACTCGAGTGACTTTTTGCACAGAAAAGTGTGCATTTTTCTCTCCTAGATCGTTTTCGCCATGTACGTGCGATCGCTGGGGCCCGAGAACTTCCCGCAGACCTTCGAGCAGTGGATATCGGAGCGGCAGGACCTCGTCAACATGATTGCAGAGGGCAGGTGAGGCCTCAAACAAATCTCGCACGATCCAATGGTCACTTTAGCATTAAATGGCCAGGGGAAAGTTGGAGTGGGAGCGCAAAATCCCCGACGAGAAGCTGGGTGAGCTCAAGGAGATGCTTTCTGGTGACGACTTCAAGGTACGAAAAGAACACTTTATGTTGTAGACTAACATGTACAGGGTGGCCGGCATCCAGACGGGTAACAGAATGCATCAAGTACCTGGCCAAAGTGGATAGGCTGCATCACAACAATATAAGTCGTTTTAAGGAAAGAAAAGGCCTCACATACATTTTATCCGTTGAACAGACTTCTGGAGAAGATTCATGACATCTTTTCCACTTTTTTGCCTTCAGCATTACTTAGTGATGATGGCCTTGGGCCTGCTTGTCCTGCTTCAAACTTTTTTCAGGATGCAAATAAGGCCAGGGTATCTTTTTTTGCCTCTAACCTTTCAACTTGCATTTTGCGATTTCCTTTCTTGTAAGCTGCCCCTATGAGCGTAGGCCAATGTCACGGTTAAAAAACCTTTTACCTTTAGCAAGCTCTTTTAGTCACATGAATAGATTTCAAGACGTCCATCTATTTATTGCAATGTCCTAGGCTATTCGTGACCCCGACCTCTTTCCATCTACGTATCATTGTTCCTCAGGCACGCTTGCCACGCGTCATCAAGCGCATCTACGAACTGGCCTGGGAACAATTTTCCGACCTTCCCCGCGGCCATCACAAGAATAACTCGATGCACAAGCTCGCCTCAAAGACCATGATCGAGATCCTCCCGGACAAGCTCATCAAGCACATCGAGGCCAAGTGTGGCAACATCGCTACAACGCCCGACTTCTTCGACGTCATTGGGCAGGTGAGGACCAATAGTCCCTTATCACATTTAATACCTGTTACATATCTAGAAGATCCAGTTCATAGCTGGACATAATAGTTGGGGAGGGGGAGTCAACATTAAACTTTAGAAGAATAAATGTTGCTATTGATAATGAAAAGCTGTCACTATCAATCGACTGTTTGTTACTTTCTGACTCAACTTGGTCTCATTTCTGTACTAATTCCTGATCTAAATGTACAATTGGATGTGGACCCTTAGTAGATGCGGGTTTTCTTCTTCAAATTTTGCAACGTGCCAATTCACAGCTGATGCTCAGTTTTCAACACGTTGCAGATTTCAGGATCTGAATCTCCAATACTTAGACTGGGGACTCCACTGATAAGGGATGCACATGTTGATGTGTCGGGCAAGCAGCATAAAAAAATCTAAAAAAAAGTTGCTTCTGCTCAGTTAAAAATCCAGCTAATGAAAGATTTGCAAAGAATTTTTGAGCGCGAAGCGTGTGTTAGGTTAGGTTAGGATTTGGTGGCTGATTTTCGTCACTTTATATTTTTGCTATATTATTCCTACCCAACGAAGTGGGTAACTAGGGCGAAGCGCTAGTCTTTTATAAGCCTCTCTTAACCCATCTTTTTGATTTAGTAAGGACAGTTTTTTAAATGTGAACTTTAAACCATAGTACACTGCTTGAAAGTGAACACTTGAAAACCCTGTTTAGCTAAGTACAATTCTTTGATAATTTTAATACGTCTTAATCAAATGTCCCTTAAGCTAAAGGTGTCAGACATGTTATTGCAAGACGTCCACCTAGCAACAAAATAAACTCTAGCTGCCTCACATTTTAAATCAGAAATGCCAGCCACTATAAAATCCCCATTCGCTACCTTACAGAATGTAACAATATGGATCCTGATGCAATCCTTGACTTTTAGGTGAGTTGGTACCAGGAGGGCGGAGGGGATGCCCTGCCGGAGCCGCCGAAGGAGCCGGAGCCGTCGGCAAAGGAGCCCACGCCGCCCCCGCCGGAGTCGGCGCCAGCTGAAGATGCGCCCGCGCCCGAAGAATGATTGCCTTGATGATGATTTGCTCAATGGATAATTGCTGCCCTCTACAATTATTGCATCTACAACAGAACCGCCAGTTACATGTAAAATTGCATGGATGGACATAAAGAGGAATAACTTTTTTTTTCAATATTCTACCATGTAAACGCATCCCTTTGAATGCATGTATAATATCTCAGTCTTGTCGTAGTAAGTGAGGCAGTAGTGACTTGTACAGTGTGCTTACTATACGTATGTACAAGGCTAGGTGGTGTTCATTTGAATCCATTTCTCTCAAAGACTACGTTATTGGACACGCATGCTAAGCTTGAATAATTTTCCTTTCTAGCATATCTATGAAGTTTCCCGCCATCATCATTTTGATCCGAGGTTCCTTTCGATAAGCTCTCTTCATCTTTTCTTGGACCACCTTCATTAGTTTGGCCACGTCAGCTGGGTTAGTCAAATCCAAGCCTTCAGTGGCGTCCTGGAGAGTAAATACTCCTGATTAACGCTGTACTCAACGCACACTCATCGTCAACTACCTGGCCAATAGCTTCCTCCTTCGGCGCCAGCGCAGGTGGCACGACGAAGAACGACATGATGAAGCCGTAGTAGGCGTACTTGTTGAAGTCGCGCACCAGGTGCCTATGAGGAATATGAAAAAAAAACTATAGCAAGGAGTCCTCTGGCAGTAATCTTTCATTCGCTTCGTCTTCATCCATTGCCTCTTGGAGGAACGTCCAACGTCCATGTCCAAGGAACGATGATAGAATGATGGAGATACCGAAGCAAGAAAGATCTTTCAATGTCTTCAGTGAAGAATACCTGAAGGGATAGATGACTGGATCCTCTCCGAGTTCATGGAGACACCTGACGAAGACGTCGTGGTAATGTCCAAGCATGTCTTCCAGATGAGTCGCCCTCAGCTGCGGAGTGGTTGAAATGTAGAAGAAGTAAGCGAGATCCGTGCACGGATTGCCCAATCGCACTACTGCCATGTCCAGCAAAGAGGCGTTCTTCACTTCTTTGCCGCCAGAGTCACCATTGGCACTCCTAGAACAAGACGGCGGCTACTGGATCATCGTCAGGGATGCTGTACAGGAAGAAGTCCTTACCTAAACAACATGTTGTTGAAGTGAGCATCTCCGTGGCACAGAGTATTAAACTCACTCGGGTCCACCACCTTCAGACTGTCTCTACGTTTTAGTATGTCACGCTCCTCGTGAAATCTGCGCAAGATACCCACAAGATCTTGTCCCGGGTCTTGCACAGCCTCCGTGATATCAAAGGCCTGAGTAATCGTTGGATCCCTAAACCCCTCCTGCGCTGCCTTCATTAGCGGACTCTCTTGAAAGCAATCAGTGGTCAGAAGCTTATTCCTTTCAATTCCCTCTTTGATCCCACCAGGATAGTTGCTTAAGTATACATACCCAAGGGCATGAAATTTGGCTAATTCTGCTAATGCAGCCTTGGCATAAGCAAGAGGCAAACCAGACTTTACATCTGGTGGAGGTTCATACCCAAGATGTACCAAGTTCTGCATCACCAGGACGGGATCTTCCTCTTTATGAAACTCAGCATAAGGAGAGTCGTGACAGAAGAGCTCAAACGTGGCATTTCTCTCCGAAATGAGGCTTTTCCAGGCAGGGACAATTGTGGAGTAGAACAACATCTCCTTCTCCTGTACATGAGCGTCTCTTTGGAGGTTGGCCTGGTTAGGGTCTGTTGGTGGTAGCTTAATCATCCAGTGGAACTCCTCTTTAGACTTGTCAACCTCAGCCACAAAGTCATAAGCCACCAATCGGCCCTGATAACCTTTGCCCTTGACATCTTGGGAGTCAGAGCCGTAATCCAGAATCTTAATGTCGTCTGTGCGTCGGACGGCCTTCAAAATGGCCAGAATCCTGTCTCTGTCGGGCTCTGCGCCACGACCTTCGACGACCTGGGCCATAGTTGAACCGGTTGGGCGTGTGCGCAGCTCACGACGTGTGCACAGTGTCAGGTGTTGCCGGACGAGTCAAACCACCCCGAGTTTGGCACGGTGGGGGCAGTAACGTCCTCTGACACCCTCCTCCTAAGAGTTCTTATCTCACGCATCAGCTGATCGGCGCCCTGCCTGGAACGGCGGTGAGACGAGCGTACTCACCTGTTCGTTGGGTGAACGATCGACGGTGACACCGTCGTGAACATTCTGGACAGGTCCGCACCCAATCACCCAACTCGCAATCACGGACTCCAGGCATTCTTTCCACGTGTGCACTGAGTGATGACTGCATAATCGGAGAGCATCTGAAGATAGGCCTATTTGTTTGCTGCTTTTATCTGTCAGGGCGCTGGCATAACAGGATTGACTCGGCGCCGTGATGAGACCTAATTGCGGATGTCCCAAGATCAAGAAGCTCTCATGTACCCTGTAGGTTCTACAAGTACAGGAGAGCTTACGAACTGGACTTCTGCCGGGAAATCTTGGGCACCGTGGGCTTCCCATAGTTTAGTTCGTGCTAAACTTTTCGCCCGAGGAGAAAGAAGTGAATATCGTGAAATTTTGAAAACTGTTTATTCTTAATGACACGACTGCAACAGCTCGACACATTTCGTCCAACGCGCTCTAGTTAAAGGCGGATGCGTGCTTTTTCAAAGTCTGTGTACAGGTGCAATAAGCGCCAGTCATTCGTACATTGGTTTCAATTTTTCGGCAATGATTTATCAGTCAAGGCCAGTTCCATTTGGAAAAGTTCGAATATCCAGGATTCTCCTGGAGTTAAATGCTGACGACTCACACGGAGCAAAATCACACTAGGTATGCTTGACGTATCATAAAGCCATGTCCATTTGCATCACGGAATGTCACAGGGATTCTTGAAAATACCTCTTCGAATCATTTCGATCAGGTTGCCTCCCAGCACAATTTTTATTTGAGGCTCATTGTGAAATGCCTTTATCATCTTCTCCTCGCTGTCCTTCATCACCTGCGCCATTTTCTCTTTGTCAGACCAGTCACCCTCTATGTCCTTCTGGCCCACTGTGTCCTCCTTCTTCGCCAGGATCGCCGGCAGAATCATGGTGCCCATGGTATAGCCAATGAAGGAGTACTTGTTGTAGTCTTTCAACAGTTGCCTGAAAATACGTCAATCACGTGAAGTTCATCAAACGTAGACTTTTTGCTCCTACTGCACTCCACGTTCGCACGCACATTTCCACGCGACTAGTTTTGTAAAGCACCAGGCCTACAAAGGCCCGAAATTTGACGTAGGTGTGCAGATTTCGTGTGCGAGCACATCCGGTTGCTTCACTTCTTTTGGTTTTTGCATGCTTCAACCTGGTACCTGTCCGTACAACGAACGACCAGGTACACATGACAGGATTACGTCATCTACACGCAACACAGCGACGTGGTCGTCATCACCAATGGGCATTTTTGGCACCGATGCTGGTCTGACTCACCTGAAGGGATACACCGCGGGGTCTTCTTGAAGCTGGTGCAGGCACCGAGTGAAGAAGTCATGGTAGTGACCCAGCAGGTGGTTGATGTGAGTCTCTCTCATCATGGGTGTCGTTGACAAAAAGAAGAAGTAAGCCAAGTCAGTGCAGGGAGATGCGTAGCGGGTGAGGGCAACATCGATCAGTGACGCATGTACAGGCTCTTTGCCCTCGGGAGTATCAACATGCCTGAGGAAGACAATGTGATTAGTAGACATATGGCTAAGACAGAGGAAGCCGCTTATTCTGACATTGCTGGGTATGCCCCAAGCCGAGTAATATGCCCATTTCCTCAAGTAGCCATGACGGCGTGCGTGTAAAGCGGCTTTCACTGTACTGAAAAAGCGGCGGAGGCGTCTACATCAAGGCACTTCAATTGATCCGCCCAGCGTATGCAAACTCGAATAACTTCTTGTACCGCACACCACGTACTTGAAGAGCATGTTGTTGAACCAGGTGTCTCCGTGGCACAAGGTGTTGAATTGGCCCTCTTCAGGTCCGTACAACCTGGCGCGCGTCTCGTCCAAGTCATATTCCTCGTCAAATGCTTTGATTGACTTTAAGAGCTCTTGACCTGGCTCTTCAATATTTTGTATCAGATCATACATGGCGCTCTTCATCGTGTCAGACATGGCGGTAAAGGCTTGTTTCGTCAAAGGATGTGGATTTGCAAACAGGTAATCATTGGCCATCATCTCATTGGCTTCTACGCCTTCTTTGAGACCACCAGGATAATTTTTCAAGTACGCGTAGCCGAGGGCATGAAATTTCGCCAACTCTTCCAGAGCAGCCTTTGCGTAAGCAACAGAGAGACCCTTCTTTTTGTTCTCTGCTGTTGAGTAGCCAATGTGGCAAAGATTTTCCATTACCAGTATTGAACCCTTCTCGTGTTCTTCATTAAACTCTGCGTAGGGGGAAGGGTGGCAGTGGAGCTCAAACTTGGCTCCTCGATCCTTGATCATCTTTTGCCATTTGGGCATGATTTCATGATAAAACGCTATCTCCTTCTCTTCCATCCTCATGGCCCTGTTCACCGGCAGCCTCTCGATGGAAGAGGGTGGGATCTTCATCATCCAGTGGTATTCCTTCTCAGTTCCCGCCACTTTGGCGATGATGTCACAGGCCATCACTTCCCCGGAGTAGTTGTCACCCTTCTCGGAGCCCTCCTTGATGTCGACCTTCAACAGCTCTACCTCACTGGTCTTTTCGTGCTTCTGGATTATTTTCACAAACTTTTCCTTGGTGAGAATCCTGTACTCTTGGATCGGACCCATGATGTCCCAGATGACTTCCTCACATCAACTGAGAGAAGCTTAAAACAAAAAATGAGAGAGATACCAGAGGAGGCGTTATCATGTACGCTGTGCTACTCGGGAAGATGCAGTGAACGCAAAATAACGTGATAATCTTAGCGAATCGTCCCGGTGAGTGGAGACGACATTAAGTAGCTTTTGACTTTGCAAATTCTTGACTTTTTAAAGATAGTTCTTTAATATTGCTTACTGATCCCTTGTGGTACCCCGGGGGTTCAGGCACGCGAACAGAGTGACGTCATCCATGAAGGAGGAGGAGAAGGTGAAAGTGGTCACATTGTTGGCAGTTCATTGAACCACTGGAGCACTGTTAAATAAAGGCTGAGCCAGAAAGTGTATCCCCAATGTGACCAAATCTAACCAAATATATTCTAACCTGTCAAGTTTTGTTTCAGGCTCGTCGAGCTCACGTTGACAAGGTAGACCAGAAAAAGGGTGCCCAAAAGCGCCCATTGTTACCACGTACAAAACAAAAAAGCATCATATCGCAAAAGCATGATATCATAACCCGTAGGTTAGGGTTACACCTTTGGTTGACTGCAGTGTTAATATGATCATCATATATTGTTCAGTGATCGCCCTATTAGAACGCTGCCATTGCTGGTGAAGAAGTAAATAAGTGTCGCGAAAAAGAGCAAATGAGACATGTGCTATATACAGTGGGGGCCACAAGTGAGCGTACAGCGGCGGGAAAGACGGAAAAGTTGATTTTTAGGGCCTTCTTTAGTTCTAAAATGTGACCTTTTTTTGTTAAAGGGGGT
>JAAUXU010082130.1_pt1 | contig 23952 bp, 18 predicted proteins | sample 7278151 | NCBI WGS metagenome assembly JAAUXU01 (sample SAMN14350113, study PRJNA611818) | marine sediment metagenome | isolation source: surface marine sediment (1.8m) | place: French Polynesia: Moorea | collected 2018-08 | reverse complement strand
GTGGTCGTCGTCGTGGTCGTCGTCGTGGTCGTCGTCGTGGTCGTCGTCGTGGTCGTCGTCGTGGCCATAGTCGCAGCCGTAGTCGCCGTCGTCGTTGTCGTCGTTATCATTGTCGTCGTCGTCGTTGCCGTCGTCGTCGTCGTCGTCGTGGTCATCAAAGGATGACCGGCTGGAAAAATTGTGCCAAGGTCTCAAAGCTACGAAGCATCATCAAGATGTCGCGCTACAGATCAGACCTTTTCTAAGTACTGTGATCTCTGGCGCCCCCACGGGAATCACGTAGCTGCCAAACGAGCCCAAGCTGCAGTCGCCGCTGCCCTTGACGTAGGCGATGGCGCCGCACGCGCCGGCTGGGTCGTTGCTGCACCGAGCGGCGCAAACGATGACACTAGAGGTCTGGAAAGAAAAGTTCATGCGAAATCGTACCGAGCATAGGTCAAGATCCGCTGACCTCCAGCTGTTGGTTGGTGGTCCATTGGTCAGCATCAATGTGTAGGGACACATAGCGATCCAAGCTTTGGCAGATGGCCGAGGTGGTGAGGACAGAAAGGATGAGGAGGTAGAAGACGTTCATGGTCGGGGATGATCGACTGAATGAACTTCTCCTTCTTCAAGAAGATTCATTCTGGCAGATCTTCAACATTCGACGTGCAATCTGAATGTCAATCAACTGCATGCAAACGTTGCTCGTGTCTAAGTGCAACAATGCAAACTGCATTGACAACTTCTCAGTCACTGTCTACCCAAGTTTCGCATTCAGTTGACAGAAGTATGAAAACACCCTGTTATTGCACTTGTGACTGAAATTTTTGAATGCCATCACGGAGGATGTGGAAAACATCGATGTCCGCTGTTACATTTTTAATATAGCAGCGCTTTGGCCCTACCCAGTTGGTTGGTTCGATGGGGTGGCAGAGATATAAAGTGCTATGTTTGTATATGTCCGTCAGTCTGTCTGTATTTCACACCGCACGCTTCGCACCCAACCCGTTCTTGGTGCTCACCAAGGGCTTCACACTCACATCATACCACAACTGACACAGCTGAAAAGCGGACAGACGGACAGACAAACGGAGGAGTGGCTCAGTCGGTTTATTGGCTCAACTATGGGTGGAACCAAACCCAACCTACCATTTTATTACGTACAAAGATGACATCGCTTTGTTGGGTCAAAAATATACTTTTCACTGTACCATAAAATAAAAAAAATCAAGTTTCTCTGCTGACAGACATGTGACTTTTTGCCATGGAGCTTTCAGAACTCATCTCTACAACCCTGGGTCCGATCGTCCATTGTTGCACCGTTTTGGAAACCGCAGGCCAAACTTTACACCTTCTCTTTTCTGTGCGTGTTGCGAAAATGATGTTTAATGTAAACATCATCATCTCAATCATAATGATCCACCTAGCACTGAATCGCTGCCTATGGAGCTTTCAATACTCATATTTCAGCAACCCTTGGTTCGACTGTCCCTTGAATAAAGATGTTGGCTCATTTTAAACCACCTACACTCACGCTCTTCAACTGACTCCATTCTTCCTGTCCCAACGTGACCCTATTAACGGGGGTCCACTGTACTAGATCGCTGGGTGAGGGTTTGGTGCGTTCAGTTCCAATGCGTTCGTATTTCCCTCATCACGGAGTTCCTTGTAGTGTGATAGGACCACAGAAAATAAGTATGCCGACGCCCCCCACGTGACCGCGACGACAGGGAAAAGTATAAGGATGTAGCCCGAGACAATGATGGACAACGCCAGTATGCCTATGAAGCTGCTGATGAACCAAAGAGCAAGCTTCATTCCAGTGAACCACAAGTAAGGTTTGAGGAGGTAATGGATTCTCTTCATGGCTCCGATCATCAGAAGGATATTTGGCACGAGCGAGACCACTTCAAATATGCTGCCGCACATCAACACAGTCCATAAGTTCTGTGGGGAGGTTTCATAGTAAAAGACCGTTCTTACTCTATTAAGGCCTGACATGCCCAATGTGGGTATATGACAAAGATTGTACATGCACACTATGACCAGATGAAAACAGCTTCCACCGTGCACAAGAGTGCTTCGGAATCACACAACAACAGTGCTGAGGACACTGATCTGATCTACATACATGGTCCATTCTGCTGTGGCTGTGGCTGTGGCTGCCGCCTATGCTTATGAATTTGGGGGGGCCACACGGAAGTTCAAGCTGATTGGCAAAGACGCTGGCGCTTCCTAGGCCGAAGATGATTGCAGTGATGCACAAGTAAGGTATGAAGAGGTACTCGATTCTCCTTATGACTCCGAGCATCACAAGGAGATCTGGCACAGAGCGGATCAGTTCAAGGATGCAGATGACGATCAACACAATCTGGAGGGGCTGTGAAAAGGATTCACAGTGAAGAACAGTTCGTATTCTATTAGGGCTGTCTGACATGCCCAATTTTGCTATATGACAAACATTGTACATGCCCACGATGAGCAGGTGAGAAGAGCGTCCAACTCATGCTCCTGTTGCCCCCACCAGATCACAACGGTGCTTTGCAATCAAACAACAACAGTGCTGTGGACACATTCAGCGGCTGATCTACTTACATCGGCCCTGCTACTGTAGCTGAGAGTCAGGAGTTGGAATGAGGGACACGGTAACTGAAGCAACAATATGAAGTAAACAGAGCCTGCCACGCCCCAGACATGGTTGCCGATGTTCCAGATGGCGATGAGCTTGCATCCCGTGTTCAGCTTGATGCAGCCGCAGAAGCTCTGCCTGCTGCAACACACCTGCAACGTTTAATTGTTACTGCACCTGACCACGAAGTAAGAGTTCAGGGTTATAACGTAGGCTTGGTAACACAGGATTGCACATTGATCCAGAAAGTTGTCTTGACTACAACTCTTGGTGCAGTGGATCCTTCGTTTCACGATGTGATCCGTCATCCTCAGAAATATGGTTAAAACGAATTCTGTGTGTACACTGTGTATCGAGAATTGCCTGTACTCAACCCTTTCAATGTTTCGCCACCTCAATGAGTCCATTGTCACGTTCAACTGCAAACTTAGACATTTTCACTCCTGCGATTCACGAATGTTTTTTGTTCAGTGCACATCTGGTATATTCAGTAGTTTCCTGATTCTAATCGTTGATCCTCACAACATCAGTGTCTCTATATTCTAATATAAAAAAGCGCGAGGCCTCAAAAAAGGATTGGTGCCACCTTTTCTCTCCGTCACTCAATTCATCTTCACGAAGCAGCATCTTCTTGGTCATGCTGAGCACCAGTTGGCAGGAGGCAAAGTTTTTCTGCCATCAAGCATGATGTCTGTTGGGGGTGTCCTGAACGGGAGGAGTCACATTGGCCAAGTCCTTTAGCATCCCGAGCAACGAATGGCAACGCCAGCACGCATCCTAGGACATAGTATGTACTGTAGGGTAGGCTCATTCAGGATGGACTTTAAACCAGAATGCACCCTCACTGGCAGTTGCGACTGATGTCAAAAAAATCTCACTACAAAGCTATTTTTAAACAGTGCATTAATGCCTTTCTGTTCAGCATTTCATGATTATGATTTATTTAGTGACAATCTTGCTACCCAAGTCCTCCAGGAAGGACACGCGGCCCACCACTTTGACAGCCTTGTAGCACCTTTTTGGGTGGACCAGCTGCAGTTTGATGTGTTGGAATCTGCCAATGAGTGCGCATTTTGAAAATAAAAGTCATTTTAAGGGGTCAGCCTGACTACACAGTTGTTGTCCAAAAACCGAGACAAAGACTGTTTTTTCGCAGTGCTGCTGGTCTTCACAGCGTGCTTTTCTAAGATGGGACCTCTCCTGTTGAGGGAAGTGGCAACCCCGTCAGGATATTTGTGACATTAATCCTCCGCCCAAGCATTGACGTTGAACATACGAGTACCAGCTGACTGGTACTCGTGTGGTTGAACAGAGCCACCGGGCTGGCGTTGAACTGTGGGTGCCGGACCAGGAGACCGTGGACAGGCGGTAGAGTTCTGATGGACAGAGCATCACCACAGACCACTTGCTGTCCATCACCCCTACTTCATCTGGAGGCAACACTTGGTCACTAGGGCAAGAGTTGCCACTGGTTCCCAAGTCTCCGAACCTAGCATTGAAAGAAGCGTTACCTTCTTACTGAGCCACTGGTGGCCCAACACCTGCAAAAGGGACGACTCAGTCACCTGGGATACCAGTTAGGTTAGTTGAGGTTGTTTAGGTCGGATTGATTTGGGTGAGGTCAATTAAACGTTGCAGGTGTGTTGCAGCAGGCAGAGCTTCTGCGACTGCATCAAGTTGAACACTGGATGCAAGCTCCTCGCCATCGGGAACATCGGCTACCACGTATCGGGCGTGGCAGGCGATGTTGACTTGATATTTTTGCACTCGTAATCATAACTGACGGAGCGCAAGATGCCTGGATTTGGGCGAGTGCTGTCTTTATTGATTCACAAGCAAATTTTTGCGAAAATTTGGCAATACGTGTTTGAATGGGATGGGGAAAGAGGAAATGAAGAATGAGCAACTCAAGCTTAGTTAGTCTGGCATTTCATAAGTTTAAAAGTCAACCATCCAAATGTTGTACTGCAAAAGCCCGAGTCAAAATTCATCCAGGAGATATAAGGAGTTGAACCTCGATTTAGCCAAGAAAACATCAAACAGTTAAAAATCGCGTCTCTAGAGGGTGAGACTTTGAGCCCGAGACACCGAGGACGATGCTTCGAGGACGAGGGTGACTTTGAAGGCGGGCCGACGTAGCTCTCGTGGCGGTAGAGGTAGGTCACGGCCGACGTAGCTGTAGCCATAGCTTATGGAGATGCCTATGGAGATGTAGGTGCAGACAAAGCTTTCGTACTTGTAAACCTGCAAAGCTGTAGATGAAGCACTCGTAGCTGTGGCCGTCGTGGGTCTGGAGACTTCAAGGGGGAGGGTGACTTCCAGCGTCTTCGAGGACTTCGAGGGTCATTGAGGACAATGATGCATTGTGTTTTGCACACCTTTACACATTGGAAAACAGACATGGACTTCTTGGAAGAGACGAAGCTCTTGATTTTCTGTTGGATTCCCTTCCAAGTGGAGGCTGCCCGCCAGTCTTTTAGCTGTCACCGGAGTGCGGCCAGCCATTTTCATGGATTCGTCGAGGACGCCTTCGTCGGGATAATGCAGGACATCCCGGCCCTCATCCTTTGGAGTGTGCCGGATTATGGACGTGGTTCAACGCTGGCAAACGAAAAGGTTTGCCAGCGTAAACATGGTTTCAAAAGTGTTCAGCCTTGCCTGCACGTCCTTGCTGCTGAACACTTCCGACACCATGTTCACACGGGTGAAGCGTTTTGTTCGATCGTGTTAAGCGACGTCCAGGATGCCAGCACATTCCATTCCTCCAGGTTCTGCCGCAGGAAATTCTCCCATAGTGGTGAGCACGTAAAGATCACCACAAGATCACGTCCGATGGCGTCTTGTAAGGAACAGTCAATATTTGTCAGATCCCTCATACTTCGCTCGCTCATCAGCTCAACTACGCGATCACGCAGCTTAAGAGATCATAACACAGACCAGTGAGTCATACGTACATGTACTAGATACTAGCACTAGATGCGAAAGCTCGTTAGTACATGCGCACCAAATCGTGTGCACATCCGTAGTAATCACTAGTTGTACGTGCACGTACTCTCGTACGTTTTGAACGTAATGAGCGCGCGCTCACCGGCATGCTGGCTGGCCCAATGATGATCAAAGCCAACCAAGCAAGATGCTCAAGATCACCCGAATCCAATCGGCGAAAGCCGTCGCCCAAATCCAGCCATCTGGACAGGTGCTTGGTCGGTTATGATTGTAAGGGCTCTTGCCCAAATCCAGGCATCTGTGAGAGTGCTCAGTCGATTACAATCACAGTCCTGGCCGTAAGCGATTGCGTCGAGCATGACGGCACCTCCTACGCTGGACTCAAGCGTATTAAGGTGAAATTTTGATGTGGAACGTGTAGATGTGAGACTGGGACACAATGTTAAGTACACAGGGTCAATGTCCAGGCTGCCCATTTTGGTGTCAGAGTGCTCGAGAGGAATCCACCTGGAGAGGAGGGCATGCCAAATAGGACTGAACTCGGCTGCAGATTCTACTGTTGAGTCTGATCAGGTCCGCACAGCTCTGGAGTCCGGACTGCCTTCTCTTGATACTGCTGATGACGGCCATCTGGTCCTCAAGGCGCCGGACTGCCTTCCCTCGCTACTGCTGAGTTTGACCAGGCCTGCAAATCTCCGGACTGCCTTTTCTTGATACTGCTGATGACGATCTGGACTGTCTCCAAATTTCCCGACTGTCGTCAATGATTTTTGTTGATATATCCAAGTGTCATCCCGTCGCTCTCTTTTTGCAGCTTCACCGAACCTAGCCGGACCTAGCCGACCCCTCAACCCGGATACGGGGTTTTTGAGTGCTTGTGCAAGCTGCGTTGAAGGCACGCGAGTATTTGTTGTGATGGAAACGTCAACAGTGTCGTTATTGGACTTAAAGCATGGAGTACCCAAGACGTCGTTTAAGCTCCTTTATTACACATGTGACACGTCTCTGTATCTATGTTCTTTCCTCTAGCTTAAAGTTGGTCAGTCCATTTTACCAACCGTTATTTAATGTTCTTTTTTATCACATACAGTATGTCCCAGAGAAAAGTGGCCCTTTACGAACGTCAGCTTGTCGATGACAAGCTTAGCACCAAAAAAGTCACACGTGTAAAGTTTTCGCTTGTTTGGAAAATTTTTGAAAATGGTGCAGAAATTGAAAACCCATTGTGCAACTCCTCAAGTTCTCTCCAAAGAAGCTCCTCGCTCCAAAAACGAGGACGCTTTGGTCGTGCCCATGGGGGAGTGTGGATAGCAAGAAAATGCTATGCAACAACAATGCATTGCAGGGCAGTCAAGTAGCGATTGTAGTATCGTTTGGGCGAGGACACTGGACCCTTCAGAGGTCCTTCATTGGCCGAGGTCAATAGCCTCGCCAGAAGAATAGCTTGGCGTTAAATGTATGTTTACTGGAGCAGGATAAGAATGGTCACGCTAGGCCTAGCTTTGACATCAGCAAGAAACAGTCATCAAATCATCCTGGCCCATCTGCCTGTCAAGTGCAGGTGTCGGCTGTCAGGAAGCTTCTGCACCGAGGCCACGTTCGTACGATAAGGTTCGTCCTCGGTAGAGTTCATTTAGCAAACACTTTTCAAACGAGCCTGTCAAAATTGAAGAGGTTATCGATTATGCAGTCAAAAGAGAGTTGCAGCCCCGCACTGGATCAATCTTGCTCGTGGCCGGCCTCGAGCCTACGCTAGTATCATCCCTTCAAGAAGTCGGTGTCGTGCTTCTGCTTCACCCTGTTCTTGCTGGGCAGTGGGCAGTGGATCTTGTACTTGAGGGTGACGCAGCTGGAAGAAGTCGAGCAACAATGTACGAACGTTAGTTGCTTCAACAGTCTGGTCCCAAGTGACCACTATAAACCGGATATTGCCAATTCGTCGCTTTGCAATGACAAGTTGTTCAATAAAAGTGACCACAGCTGGTCACAGTGGCCTTATGTGCCAGCAACTAGGGATGAGATGGGCTGCTTTTTTTTGGCAAATATTTTTTTGACCGGGCCGGGTCTGGCCGGGCAGTCTAGTTACCACACTGTTCCAAAAATGTATGACACTAAAAGCAGAGGAGAATTGTGTCCACACAAAATTTAGTTCAAATTACTCAAATTCTACCATTGTTTACATAAGATGCATAACGACTTTTGAGCTCGTCAACCCGGTCGGACTGAGAGTGACGGCTTGGGCCGAATCGGGCTGGAAAATTGAACCTTCGATCCTCGGGTTTGCCGCACCGAGCTGGGCTTTTTGCCATCCCTACTTGCAACCATCACTCTGATTTGAGAGAGTTCTCTAGGCCCGAGACGGGAGCTACTCTACATCTAGCAATTCTTATGTAGAACAGAAGAACTCTTGTCTAGCAAGCTCATCTTCTTCACACGTTTTTGAAGATGTCACGGTTCACAATGCCTCACTCCCCCTCCTCTCACCCGCCCACCGACTCCACTCCCCTCCCCTGAAGAAGCTGCGCGCACATGGGTGGGCTCAGCTCAGCATTCACGCCGCTTTGTTGCCCGCCAAGGTAAATACGAGGAGTGGACGTTTCGCCGAGCGGGCCTCTTCCTGCACGCCCCCCGGCAGCAGAGAGGTGTGACGTCACGGGATGGCGTCCAAGTTCAAATTCATGCTGTTCATTGAAGTCTTGAGCTGTTCTGGGACAAGAGATAGCTCTTGAAGCATCACGCGCCATCACTGTGACGTCTTCAATGACTTCAACTCCACTGGAGTGGCAGGGTCAACACATAGCGACAATGTGGCTCTCATGGCATAGGGGAAGATCATGTGTCTAGAGGTCCCAGATAAAGGGATCTCGGGGTTTTTTCAGGCTAAATGAACATCCATGACAATGGTGTTCCTCTTACCAAGTGGACAAAACCCTGCAAAGGACTGGAGGATGCTGTAGATGGAGATCTCCATCTCCTGTTTTGTCTCCAGATGAAAAAAGGCTCCCAACGGATCCCTGGCAGCTTCCTTGTCCACGAACCTTCTCTCTCAGCCCTGCTGTCCCTGGACATGAGGCAGCCGCAGTGGTTCTGTGTGTCTACAGTGTTCCCGTCTGCCCCCATTTTGTGACGTCACTCAAAATGTGCTGTACTTCTTCTCCTTGCGAATCAGCTTCGCTTCTCCCTCGGTCGGACCGAGCGCCTCAAGCCCAAGCTGCACTGCTTGGTGCAGGAGTGCAGGATAAAAAGAGTGGCTGAAGCTGATGCTGTTCGCTTCCAGCTCAAACCAAACTGAACGAGCCAGCGAGCGAGACCGAGGCTGAGGCCACGGACCTGAGGACTGACCCTGCCAGCACTTACATGCCTGAGGAGGAGGTCCTAGGACGGACAAGGAACTCGAGGTCGCCTCTTCCCGCCGGCGGCGGCAGCGCCATGGAGACGACGAACGGCGCAGCGGTCGCCCCGGAAGGCGGTGGTGGCGGAGGTGTCGATAGTGGTAGCGGCGGAAGTGGAAGCGGTGTCGGTGGTGTCAGTGTCGGTGGTGGTGGCGGAGGGGGAGGGGGAGGCGGAGGCGGCGAGACCCAACTACTTTTCTTCGACACATTTTCACACGAAGCAGCAGAGGATCTCAACCTCGACCTGGTGCAGTTTCCCAGCCCAGTGATCGTAGAGGAAGTGCGCGTCATTCCTCTCGGCGCCCGAGTTATGGCCAACTTCTCAGGTGGAATGCGCTTGGGCGCAACCAACCCCACACACTTCGAGCTCGAGTTCTTCGTCAACGATCTGAGCAAGCCCGGAGCCCCCACTTTCGAGAGCCTCGGGACCTTGCCATACAGCCAACATCATCGAATCCACCTCCACACGGCCGCCCACGCTATCCCCACCGACGGACTCGTCCTGCGTGGAATGTACAACGCGATCACGCTTGCGGTCTATGGAACCTTGTCCAAGTCAACAGCGGAGCAGCTCGCGGCGGCCGCGGCTGCGGCGGCGAGTGAGCAAGAGCCGAACTCCGCAGGCTCAGACATAGCCAACTTGGAGGGGAGTCACGAGCAAAATCTCACCAATGGGAGGCTCGCGGACGAAGAGAACCAGCACAGTCGCTCAAAGTCGCCAGACCTTGGGGTTTCTCCTTCAGAGCCGTGTTCCGTTCCTCTCACTCCACATTCATCTGCATTAAGGCTGAGTCCATTGAGGGCTGCCGAAGATGCTGCCGTTGAGAGCAAGTCCCCACTCCCGCAGGCCGAGCAGCAGCAACCACCACCGCAACCACCACCGCAACCACCACAACCACCGCAGCAGCAGCAACAACAACCGCAACAGGCACCTCCACAACCTCAGCAGCAGCAACAACAACAACAACAACAGCAGCAACAGCAGGACGATTTGTTTGAAGAAATGTCAGATATCTCCGAAGGAGACATTCCTGAAATGTCTGATGGCGAAGAAGACCAGGTCTTCGGGGCCACTGCCGGTTCCGATGAAGAAAATCCACCTCTGGCCAAGGCTGAAGAAGATATGGAAGAAATATCTGATGAAGAAGCTGAATGGAGCGACGATGGATTAGTTGATCCTGAGGACGCCTTTGGTGATGACTGGGAAGAGCCTGTTAAAATATTTGACTTTGAAAGCTTCTGTCTCGTTGAGGAGGAGGAGAGTGAACTGCCTGAAGAGACAGTGGCAACCATCAAGGAGCATTTGGAGAAATACCGAGACGCTTCTCCCTCGGAGAAGATTGGAGTCATCGCCGATTTGACCGATATCTTGAACGAGCAAAAGATCGCGGCCAGTCAAGTGAAAAGCGGTGGGACTTTAGATAAAGATTGGCTGCTCTCTCTGGCCGCGGAGTCCGTCGATCTGGACGTGGCAATGAGGCATGAGCGGCCAACTGACAAAGTACGGCACATCAAAACCGGCCTCAAATTTGTGAGGACGTTGCTGAGGTCGACCCCGCCGGGTGTAGCTCAAGAACTGTTGCAGACATACGGGCTGCAGAAAAAGTTCCTAGACCTCTTGGCGGAGAAGTCGTCCGCTTTTACCATCAAGTTGCTGGCGCTGCGTGCGCTGGACGAGTCTTTTAACTTTGCAGTGAGCGGAAAAGAAGCCTTGACTTTCATCTACATCAGACTGTCTTCCCAGTACTCTACGGAGGCCACCAGGATCAAGCAGGCCATCTCTGCCCTCCTCAACAAGATCAACTTCATCGAGATGCTGAGTGAGCTGGGATCATCCGTGCAACGATTAGTCGAACATGGGTCGGACCACAAGCGCGTTAGAGACCTTCTGGCCAGCGTTTCAAGCATGTTCTCCTCTGCTCCAGAGAGGTTGGCGCAGCCTGTTAAATTTACTTTTCGTCGGACTGAAGCAGATCTCTTCTACGACCCTTATGCCGGTGTCTTCGCCGCCTTCTCCGTTTATCACTTGCTGGAGTCGTTGTACGCGCTGGCGACGGCCAAGACAGACCAAGATTTGCTCGGCCTCGTTTATGAACTTTTGGAACAGATCGCCGACCATCGCGACGGCGCAGCCTTTCTGCGAAGGCACGCGAGGACGACGACGAGTCTGGTACGATTTCTCATCGTCCATTCCAACGGCATGGACATGGACGGCGCGGCAAAGTCCGTCTCCATTCTTATCGTCAAGCTGTCGGTGTCGGTTCATGCACACGAGGTCATGAAGCAACTGGAGACTTCGCAGGAGCCAGCGAAACTGCTACAGACGCTGTATGGAATGACCTTCAATCGCAGCGGGAAGCTGGCGCTGGCCAAGATGATCGAAAAGTCCGACCAGTTCTTGCCCATTCTGATCAGACTTGCGTTAACTCCCGAAGGCGACGAGGAAAGTGAGAATTTCACCAAGGAGGCGATTCGTGGTTACGCTCTGGAGCTGTTGCTGCTGAGCATCCGGTCCAGCGAGACGATGACTGCGTTTGTACCTCACTCAGACACTCTCCTTGCTCTGGCCGACAAGAGGTTCAACAAGGCCTCTGAGCTGGCGGCGTGGGTAAAGCCTCTGCAAGGTCCCTTCAACCTGTCCCATCTGTGCGATCTCGTCAAAAAGCATTCACAAGATAGATTGAATCCGGTGGCTCCGGAGCTCGTGTCAACTGCTCGTCTAATCTATTCGCGGTGCTGCAAAGCCGAAGAACGGAGCGGACTCATCACAGTTCACTCGGCCGGACTGATGGAGGAGTACGTCAATATCGTGAACGCACTCTGCGCGGCGCACGAGCAGCCCCGATTGCACACAGCCACGTTGGTCGGCGAGACGGGGTTCATGCTGCTCTCGGCTTTAAGACCAATGCTAAGGACGTTACAGTTTGTACTCCGATTTGTAATCGCGGCTAGAGAGGACGCGTTCAAGGACACAAGCGCCACTCAGTCGCTCTTTCGGACTTTTGCGCTGGCCAGCGCGGTGCCTCACACGGCGCTCGGCGCCTCCCTCGTCGAGGACGTGAAAAGCGCAGTAATAGAGACGTTGTGCAATTACACGTCAAACTGCTGTTGTAGCTCTAGCAGCAACAACTCACAGAACTGCTGGACCCTCATGTTGAACGAACTGCTGGACTTCACAGTGAGCTCTCCACATGTGTTCGTCAGTGGATTGACTCTTCTCAACGAACTCTTGCCCAAGAGACTGCCAATCCAAATTGACGACGACCAAGCTGCCATCGGAGAGTGGAGGGCTCAGGTGATCAACTGCCGCAAACTGTGGAGCGTCCATCTCATCTCGGTGCACGAGAAGCTCTGTTCGGTCTTGCGAGTGCTGATACGTGTGGGTAGTGACGTCCAGTTGGCCGCACAGATGGCGGAGTTATGTAAAACCCTGGCAGATCTTTCTCAACCCACTGCGATCATGGTTGCCGAGCAGCTGCTGGATGCCTTGAACGAAGGAGACTTCAGCTGGACGGCATTGGGCACCTACGGCGTCCTCTGCGCACACCCCTCACTTCACGCAGCCCTACTTCACCTCCTCAGCGACGGCGACAGGTATGGCATTGACACTTTTGTTCTCTCACAAGTTCTGTGGCGTCTCAGTCTCTGAACGATAACCAAAGCCCTTGGACCTTTGTACTGATGAAAGTTATTGCAGGTGCGTCGGCTTCGTTAGATGTCTCCTTGATGTCGCCAAGAGGAATCCGTCTGACGCCACTAATCGCGTGTTTGCCACTTTCAACACTTTGATGGACCCAAGAGTAAGCGCCGTGGACAACGTGAGCGAATCCATGGCGAGAACGACCGCGAAGCTCATTCTGAAAATGCTTATCGAGGACGAGGATGACAACAAACCGCTGCTGTCGCCCAGCCTCCGACTGCTTGCCGCCTTGACGGCGATGGACACGGGCAAGATGTTCTTCTTCGAAACCGCCGGAGCGTTTCCTCAGTGCCTGGGGAAGCTCTGCAGACTCGCACTCACCGTGGAAAACTCGGACCATTTCTTAGAGGTGGTGAAGCCCTTGGTGCAAGTGATGAATAACTTGCTGTCCATGTTCCTGGGCACTCCAGAGCCCGACACGGTGGCAGACAACACAAGTTCTGTGCTGTTGGAAGTGTTTACGGACGGGGACTCGAGCCACCCGGTCGCGCTGCTGGGGCAGCGGTTAATGGCCCAAGACGTGAAGGACTCCGAGGCCGTGAATCAAGTACAAGAGACAGTGGACAAAATTCTTGCCTTCCATCAAGAGCCCAAAAGTGCTGAAAAGTGGTTGCAAGATTTGCGCGCGTTACATCTAGAAGTGGGAGAAAAACCGCTTGACTTTTTCGCCAAGAGGCCGATTTTCTGCTCTGATCTCGCCAGCGCGGAGGTGTCGTCGCCCCCCGCTGAGTATACTCCGGACTCTGTTTCAGTGGACCTCATGGACCTGTCAGACATGTACTTCAGGGACTTTAATCTGGCGGCCGCGGTAAAAGAAGTGTGTGCGGAAAAGACGTTGACACGAAGCGGCGAGGAAAAGTCACCCAAGAAGAAGTCCGTGCTGGAGCGACGGGCGATGCAAAACAAGAACATCATATCCAGCTTCCGGGCAGGCGGCTCTTTCTCTATCCGCGGCGGGACCGGAGGCGGGGGTGGCCGCGGGATGGGATTCTCTAGCAGACCGGGTGGGAGCGGACCAGGGTCTGGTTCAGCTCTCCGATCAGACGGGTTTCGCTCACGGCCTCCCAATACTTCGCGTCCACCTTCACTTCATGTGGATGATTTCTTACTACTCCAGCAGCGCGGGCAGCAGCCGACGGGTCCGACCGGGTATAACAAGCAGTCTATCAAGGCCGCGAAGGAGCTGTTCGCCCAGAGAGAAGCGGCGGCTGCCGCGGCTGCGGCTGCTGCCGCGGCACAACAACCTGAGGGCGGCTTTCGCGAAGCCACGAAGGAGCCAGTATTTGACCAAGACTTGCGCAGGAGAGACAAGCCGCCCATGGGAGTGGGTCCTTTCAGGGGCGGCCGAAGTCTACGAGGCTGGTCGCCCATGGACATGGACAATAGGAGGTCGAAGTGGCCGCCGCTACCGCCCGGAGGACTGAAAGACCATAGAAAGGACGATGGCGGAAGACCCAGACATATGAGGTCGATGACACGCTGAAACACCGCAAGAGGAGTGGGTGAAGCCTCCTGTTTCAGGCCGTGTCAATGAATCTATCACGCATTCTTATTCAAATGTTGCTTTAATAACAAACATTTCAGTAACTGGGACTTAAAATTTCGGTCGATGAGTCAAAATCAACACCTGACTCGATGAAATTTTTAGGACAGTAGACATGAAATCGTATAGTTTGTGATACACAAACAAAATAGAAAGAATTGACTAAAAACAAACTTTTTCAATGTGTGTTCACAATGGTAACAAGAGCAAGAACGAGACAGAAGACATTCCAGGAAATCCAGAAAGTGTCTTTCCTGGCGAACGTCTCCTCGGCACCGCCTGCAAGGACGTCCCCACCTCACGTGTGGTGAATTTCACGTCCACGTTGCACTCTCCTTTGGGGATTGTGAGGTAGAGGTTTGAAACGAGTTTGACCCGAGCACGCGTGTTTCCCGATCTGTTCCACCTCTCTGGTGGAATACGCACTAGAGAGGGTGTCGAGGTTGCACTTGTCTAGATTCATGGTGCGCTTGCTCGCCTTAGTTGTCTGGCAACGCTGAGTTTTCGTAAATAAACATACAAAACAAATCACACACGCGACGTGAGCAGGATCGGAGTTCGTGTGGTTGCTCGTGGTTGTTGGCACGATGGACGCGTTTCGTCTGCTCACGCGTGGCATCAAGTTTGATCCCAAGAAGTTGGCTGTCGTGGAGAAGGGGTCCACCCAGCAGCAGCAGCCGCCGTTGTCCATTGAGCCCAACTTCATCGCGGAGACGACTTCCATAGACGAGGCCTCGTCGTCAGACAGCGACAACGGCGAGGAATCCCCTACTGTGGAAGAGACCACGACACTGTCGCTCATGGGAGACATTAAGGCCGAGCCCAAAAAGAAGAGGAAGAAAACAGCGCGGGAGCGCCGGTTGCAGCTCCACCGGGAGGCCATTAACCACTTTCGTCGCCAGCATCGCATCCATGTGACTGGGACCGACATACCGGAGCCGACGGACTCGTGGCAAAAGCTGAGGAACGGATTTGGATTTCCGGAGGACCTTCTAGCGGAGCTGGAGTCCAGTTATCCAAGCGGTCCCACTCCGATCCAGATGCAGACCATCCCGCTGATGCTCGAGAGGCGAGAGGTGCTGGCGTGCGCACCCACTGGGTCGGGCAAGACCGTCGCCTACCTGGTACCGCTGGCGCATCTGCTTCAAGAGCACCGGCGTGAGGGCTTCAGGGCCGTCATATTGGCGCCGACGAGGGAACTCGTGCAGCAGATTCATCGTGAGGCAGTGAAACTTTGCGGCTGCAGGGGACTGAGGGTATTAGTGTTGGACAACGCGAGCAAGGCTGCAAAGAAGTTTACTCCGGAGGCTGCTGTCAAATACGACATTCTCGTGTCGACACCCAACAGACTCGTTTACATGCTGGAAGAAGAGGGGAGCTGCCCACTCCTTATGGGCAGTGTGGAGTGGCTGATCGTGGACGAATCCGATAAGCTGTTCGAGGCCGGACCCAGAGGTTTCAGAGAGCAGCTTGGGGTCATCTATCGTGCTTGTGATCAGGCAAACGTTCGCAGGGGCATGTTTAGCGCGACACTCGCTGTCGAGGTGGAAAATTGGTGCAAGCTAAATCTCGACAACGTCGTGACGGTGGCCATCGGCGCCAGAAACTCTGCCACCCGCACAGTGGAGCAGAAGCTCGTGTACGCCGGCACCGAGAAAGGAAAGCTGTTGGCCTTTAGGCAACTGGTAGCCGAAGGTATTAAACCTCCCGTGCTCGTATTCGTCCAGAGTAAAGAGAGAGCCAAAGAACTGCTTGAAGAACTGCAGAAGATGGACCTAAAAGCTGACGTGATCCACTCCGAGCGATCTCAGTTGCAGAGAGACAACACTGTGAAGGCTTTCCGATCGGGCCGCGTGTGGGTGCTCATCTGCACCGAGCTCCTGGGCCGAGGCATCGATTTCAAAGGGGTGAACCTTGTCGTCAACTATGACTTCCCTCCCTCGACTGTCAGCTACATCCACCGCATCGGTCGTACGGGCCGAGCGGGAAGATCTGGCAAGGCCGTCACGCTCTTCACGGACGAGGACAAAGTCCTCCTGAGGAATATTGCCAGCGTAATCAAAAACTCTGGTGGCGAAGTCCCCGAGTACATGTTAAAGATGAAGAAGGCCTCCAGGCAGGACAAGCGACGCTTGGCCAAGTCAGCAGTGACAAGACAAAGCATCAGACAGGAATCCTCTTTCGACAAGGCCAGGAGGGTGAAGAAGGAGCAAATGATCGCTGCAAGCAAGAGGCGGAAGCGGAAGGCTGCCGAGTCCGGAGAGTCAACGTCGCCCGCTAAAAATGACCGAAAGAAAACTGATTCTAAGCGCAAAAAAAAGAAGTGATGCAGTAGTAGAGATTGTCATACTGACTGGAAATGTCTGTCCTTTCAGATAGTTCTGGCATGAGTACTCAGTCCGCGGTGAGGAAGCGCCCTCCCAAGCACACCAACACGACCAGGTGGAACGCCCACAAGTTCAAGACGGACGAGAAGGTCAAGAAAGTCCAACAGGTGGTCGTCTCGAACTGCTGCGCTCGTTGTACCGACGTCATTCAGTGGAAAATCGAGTAAGTACTTTCAAAGTCTCTTTGCGATATCGTCGTCACTCATTGACACTGCCACTGGTACACGAGGAGGCTGTTTTTATCAGCGTAGACGAAGGCCACGTTTTCTACCTCCTTGAGGAATCCCCTCAAGTTCATGCCCACGACGCAGCGCCCAACTTGGCAAAGCGTCCGTCATCTGCTTGGCAAACACCGCCATCACGTCTTCAATGTTAAAACTGTTGCGCACGAGGTCCTGTGGCATCTCCTTCATGCAAGGCCCAGGATGTTCAGGCTCTGTTCTCATTCTTTGGGGTTATCCTCGTCTCAGTTGATATATGTCGTTTGCAGGACTAATGGTGGAAGTTGGTCGCATTAACCATGGCAGCAAGTGGCAACAAGAGAAGTAGGCCCAAATGAATAAAGCCCTTAGGGAACTGAGCCCATGGAGTTAAGCCCATGGAGGTTGGACCAGTTGCTTTAAGGTTTCTCTGCTCAAGTGCTCGTGACCTGGAGGCTCCTTTTAGCCCAGTTCCCTGAGGACTTACTGCACAAGGGCCGAGTTGTATCGGAACGACAAGATGCTTGTGGTACATACTAAGGAGGACTGGGGGTGACCCTTCGAAGCCCTGACCCCAGGAGCCATTTCCATTACTTGCAAAAGTACCCAGCGCTGACTGGATTCTTATGAAAGTCGACCCACTTCGCTGGGTGGAAAGTGTGGTAAAGCCAAATCGCTGCGTGCCTGAACGTAGACGTTTGCCACGTCTGTGTGTCTGTCCTCGACGTCTCCGTTACGACCGCCCTTCACCATCCCCGAGCTTCATGCTCAAGAACCATGAAGCCCATGGACAGCGCAAAGTGCGTGGAGGGTGGTCGAAGTGATGCTTTCGAGGCCAGACACGAAGACATGATGGCACGCCCATGCGTCCACGTACCGGGTAATGCCTGAGCCGGTGAGAACCCGGAGAGAAGCTTCATTCTCCTCTCCGGTACAGACGCAACTTAGGGGTGGGTTCAAGCCTAGGCTCGAGCTCGAAAGCTTGAAAAAGGAAAGCTTGATTTTTGGAAGGCTTGATGGGGCTTGAGGCTTGACAAAAAAGCTTAAAGACTTTGACCTCTGAAAAATGAAAGTAACAGAAATATTTTTTTTCTTAGCTGTGACATGTGATTGGGACTTGAGGCTGACGAAGTGGCTTTGTGTAAAATTTTGCCATTTCTTTCTTACCTAGTATGACTTTTGAGAGCATTTCAATGTGTTTCTTGAAGGAAATGAACTCATTGCAGAAGAGGTACATGAATTTGCATCGTAGGAAGAGGCTTGATCAAGCCGGCTCGAGCTTAATCCTAAAAAGCTTGACCCAGGCTCCCCAAGCCCTAACGCAACTCTGGAGTGCGTGGTACTGGTTAGCGGACTCAAGCTCAGCTGGTTGGGCACTGAGAGCGCCCACTAGAGAACCGGACCCTAACACAACTAGTTGACCTTTATTTATTTGGAGATGAATAAAAGTCAGCGGGGTCAGTCTAGGGATGGATCGGGCCGACATTTTGCGGGCTTCGGGCTGGGACGCGGGTCTGATCTCAAATCCCAAATTTCCCCACCAACCCAGAGTTGACGAACCAACCTATGTACAGATTGTTGCAAATCTTTTCCAACTACTGTGACAAGTGTTTTATTCATACTGTTTCTTTTCCTGTCTCGTCGTTTCTCAGAAGGCAGAGTCACTGTAGCAATTCGGGCTAGTCTTGCGGGTTTCGGGCTGTACATATATATACATATATAATGTACGTATTATATATGCGTGATATGTATAATAACGTGTTCACGTGTAGTGAATAATAATCCTTGGGAAGAAAAATTACGTGCACGAACACTGACCCTTGGCCTCGGAGCACACGAACTAGTCCACATACAAGTACCGACTGAATTTCGACTGTAACGTATGTAGTACTTATGGTACAAATGTTGATTGACCAAGATGTTCTCATCTCTGTTTATCCTCAGCTACGGGAAGTACAAGCCCTTGCGCGCTCCCGCCAAGTGCTGCCACTGCTCGGAGAGGAGTATCAAGTCCGCCTATCACATTTTCTGCGCTGCCTGCGTCCAGAAGTTGGAGGTGTGCGCAAAGTGCGGTCAGAAGGAGGAGATCGTCTTGCCCTCGTCGGAGAACAAGGAGGAAGAGGCCAAGCTGCAGGGGCAAATCGAGAGGGAGGCGAAACTCTTGCCCGAGAGGAAGCGAAGGACATTTCTTCGCAAATTGCACGAGCAGGAAAGCGCAGGTACAACAAGTGCATCGTGGGCATGACTTACGCAATGGGCCTTACGCAATATTGTCCTCTCTCTATCCCTCCTGATCTGCAGCTGTCGCGGGTGTTAGGCCGAAAGCCGCTGTTGTAAACTCTCCTTCAGAAGAGGAAGATCTCCAGCCAAGGAGCCTCGTGGAAGTGAGAAGAGAGGCTCTTGCGGAGCTGAAAGACATCACGGAGGGGGTGGGTGACTTGGACATTGACTATGAGCAGTGAGTTGGTTGCTCCGGCGCCGGAGCATTGTCCCGGGACGGAGAGTGAAGCGGCTGGCAAGGCCTCCGCCTGCGAAGGATGCCCCAACCAGGAGATCTGCGCCTCGGCCAAGCCGAAGGGACCCGATCCTGACGTCGCAGTCATTGCTCAGAAGCTGGCTCAAGTCAAGCACAAGGTCTTGGTACTGTCAGGCAAAGGAGGAGTGGGTGAGTCTTCAGGTAGATGTGATTGAGAGACTGGTCATATGGCAATGGAAACATGGTTGCAGGCAAGTCGACGGTGACAAGCATGCTTGCCCGCTGCCTCGTCTCGGACGGCCGCACCTCCGTGGGCGTGTTGGACGTTGATATCTGCGGTCCGTCGCTGCCGCGCGTCTTCGGCGTAGAGGACGAGCAAGTGCATCAGTCGGGATCAGGATGGAGTCCGGTGTTCGTTGACGACAACCTGTGTCTCATGTCCGCCGGTTTCCTCCTGCCCTCGCCGGACTCTGCCGTCATCTGGAGAGGGCCGAAGAAGAATGGCCTCATCAAGCAGCTCCTCCGCGATGTCGACTGGGACGCCCTCGACTTCCTGCTGGTGGACACCCCACCAGGCACAAGCGACGAACATCTTAGCGTTGTGAGCCTGCTGGCCGGCAGCAGCTCCTTCAGTGCCGTTGTTGTCACCACGCCGCAAGAGGTGTCTCTTCTTGACGTTCGCAAGGAACTGGACTTTTGTCGCAAGGTTTCTCTGCCCGTGCTTGGACTCGTGGAGAACATGAGTGGGTTCGCGTGCCCCAAATGTTCCATGCGGTCGACGGTGCTTCCGGCGACTACCGGCGGTGCAGAGAGACTGAGCGAGGAGACCGGAGTCGAACTCCTGGGAAAGGTTCCACTCGATCCTCGCGTGGGGAGAGCGTGCGACGAAGGGCGTAACCTGTTTGAAGAGGACTCCCCTTCGCCCGTGGCCGCCGAGTACAAGAAGATCGTGACCAAGATGAGGGATTTCTTAGACGACCCGAAGACTCAGCGGGTCAGACATCCTGATCAGTGAGTGAGCCTCCCGGACTGCCAGGCGTGTGGGACCACTGACTGGGCAACGATATTCACGCTGTCACTATTCACGTGCGCATCTGTATCTTCGCATGTGTACTGGAGTAAAACGATGAGCGAAGAGCGACCAGAAGTATTGCAAAAAATTTTGCATGCGCCTGAATCTGCAACAAAATCTTTCCTGTCTCAGAACTATTGCTCAGTTATTTGGATTTGACGTCGGCGTGCAGAACACAGAGTGTCTTGCACCTTGTCAATCATGACTCGCACATTGTGCTCAGTGCATCTGGTCCAGGTATCTGATCTGAGCACTGTCTTGGCCGCATCCTTGAGCGATCTCCTGGTTCGTCCATGCCTATGGACGACCGGGCTGGAAACACCGAGTGCAACACTTGCGATCTCCCTTCACTTCCAGATTGTTCAGATGGATGGCGCAAGGACTGTTCTTGGGGCAGACAAGTTTCCAAGGGGCTCTTTTATCTCTCCCACCTCTTTTTCGTGTTGACTTCGTCAAAACTTAGAAAGCTACCGATTAGTCCGATGAGAGGACTACTGCACAGCTGAGTCTGGATATGAGCAATGGTACAATGGAACATCCAGATAAGCAAGGGTGCTCATATGGATAGGAGCAAATTTTGAAAATTTTACACTTTTGCCATTTTTTTCTACCCGACGAAGTGGGGAGCGCCAAAGCACTAGTAACCTGAAGAAGTCAGGATTTTTATCATAGGTTGAATATAGTTTCCATTTCCGCGGCTGGTGCTGCCTCTCCAGTCGTTGCTCCAGGCAACGGCAGAATGGACTCTCGATCGAGCGTCCGAGCTCGGGCCGCAGCCAGAGTTGGGCGTGGTCGACTGCCCCAGAGACATAGGCGTGGAGCGGCGGCCGTAGCAGGAGCAGACTGACTAAAGTGGCAAGAAGTAGGAGACGGGTGAGATCAGGCAGAGGGTCCAGAGTCTTCCACCATGACAAATCGTCTGCTCTGCTGCCTGGTCCTGTCGCTGGCGGCCGCGTTCCCATCGGGGGAGTAAGTTTGGGACGGAGCCGACTGGGTCCGGGTAGAAGACGTGAGTCCCTTTTAGCTTAAGTCTCCTATTGTTGATATTGTTATAATCGACGTGTGTAAGAACAAATGGGTCTTGAAGGCCACGCAACTTGAGTGACGCAGCTCCAGTGCGAACACATCAGATGTGTATCTTCGTCTGCATTCCTTTATTCGTGAAAACATCAGAATGGCACCTTATTACACACGAAGAGTTTCCAACTGTCTCAGAAATATAAATTCCAAAAAAAATTAAAGATGTGATTTCTGCGAGTCCATTTGGTGAGGGTAGACAGAGTTTAATATCTCCACATTATGAAGTGACGAATCTGGAGGAGTGATGACTGCAACTGGGTCACGACCAGACCCGGCGACCATTGTAGTTCCGTTGTCAAGTCTTCGGCATCCCCGAGGAGAATGGGAGGAGACCCGAGTGGGCGAAGCGGAATAGTTGAACCATTTTTCAGTCCTAGCCTAACATGGACATGACGAACTCGCTCGCAACCAGCAGTGCTGTGGGCTTCCATCATCAAGTTCTTATATACTCCAGAGTGGCTGATGGCATCCGGATGCCACTGTAATGCTGTGTCCTTCTATCGGGGAGGTACTGTAAGAGATCTCTTCTACAGCCTCACATGGAAGGCATTTGACGACCCAAAATTGCAGCCATTTTGGGCAGTTTGCACGTGAAGAAAAGACGTTGCGTGGCTCAAACGATAAAGACGCCATTTATATCACTTTGTGTCGATGTCTGTACGTGACAGTGACTACAGCGTGTGTACTACAACACCCATTGTGCACTCTGCTAAGCAGCCTTTGTTTGCTCTGTAAGAAAATCTCCCCCCAGAACAGGGGATATAAGTGGCTTCCTCAGCAAATATGAGCATCCAGGAGAGTGAGAAATAGTTTCAATTTCATTGTTTGTTATCTTTAACGTTTTGTTTGGCAGAATCAAAATGACATCCAGGGAGCCAGAATGAACTGGGCAATGGGGTGAGACAAAGTCAGCAACTGGTGGTTGACTCATGATGAGTCTTTTGCGGAGAACATCTCAGCCAAGACGTCCGATCTTGTTCCAACAAAATCACGGAAGATCCCATTTTCTCGTGCCATCGACTGCCAAGACTACTTTGTTCCTGTGTCCAGGTGCCAAAAACTGCCACCCATCCAGGTGGGGAAGTATATTAGCATAATATACTAAAAACATTGATGAGCAGCAACACGAGCAAGGGATTCTCGGATGTGCTTTGGTGGTGAAGAGACGTGAGTTCCAGATCATGCACATGAGTGTAGTTCTGGCTCTAGGTATGCATTGCTCACGTACCTTATTCGAGAGTCACATTCGCCTATTGGTCATAGCTTATGCCAGGCTTTTCTATACTATCAACACTTACACGGTCGCCCCTAACGGTTGCAACGATTCAGTCTGACCACACAGTCCTCTCCAAAGACTGCGGCGCGCTGGTGGATGCTCCGCCCAAGCAAGTCTTAGGGATGTGCTTGGACTGGGCTAAACTCAACATTTGGCCAGGCTTGAAACGGTGCAATGGCCTGGCTTGAAACATTCACATCTCCACTTGCTCACTTTAAAGCGCCCCCAACGCGCGCACGGGGGAGAAGAGGAGGGGCCACGTGTGTTTGGACACTTCTTGTTCGACTGAAAGCGCTGTTCACAGATGGAGCCAAAGCCACTGCTCACTTCACTGTGTTCAGATGTGATCCCAGTCCGCAGATGCAGCGAGTGCATCTAAGCAAGGCTGCTTCGGAGAATGCAGATGCCGCTGCTGTTGAGGAGAAGGTCTTGGACTTCCAGCTCGGAGAATATGAGCGCTGAGAATGCAGCCCTCAATGAGACTTTCTGGGTTGTCAGGACTGAAAGCTGTTGGCAGACCAGGATGTTGTTACAACCATCGAACAATTTCTCTGCTACTGACGTGGCAACTTCTTTGAACAGTCGTGCCAATTCGAGTTCGACTAAAGGACTCTTCCAACGTGCGCGGGGCCATCCCAAGGACTGTCATCTTTTAGAGGTGAACAATTATATATACTACGACCAGAGAATCTTATATCAAACTAGCGCTTCGCACTAGTTACCCACTTCGTTGGGTAGGAATAATAGCAAAAATATAAAGTGACGAAAATCAGCCACAAAACCCTAACCTAACTTTTTTGAACCAGCGTATGCATTGGTGTCAGCAAGATCCGGGGCCTCAATGCTCTGTTCCAGGGTAAACTTTGATATGGTCGACTCCGCATATTGTACTAAATTTTGGAATCTCCATTTTTTGGCTCTTGTGGTATGAAAATTTCCCACCAATTGTGCTCAAGATGTCTCTCAATGTACTCCAAAAACTCATCATGCAGATGAGTGCCAACCAAGTGAGCAAAACAGATGCAGAAGCATAGGAGAACTTGTCGGGAAAGACGACTGGAGGAAACCACTGGATACTGTGGGCCACGAGCTCTGTCTGGGTACAGAGGAGAAATGCTCAAATCCAGGCTGTCCAGATCCCATGGCAGGAGGTCTCTAGACAATTGATTCACTAGCCAGCCAGTGCCCACTGATGCACCTGCACCATTCACTGCTGGAGGTGCTGTTGCTTGCTGTTGGGGGGGGGGGGGGGGGGGGGGGGGGGGGGGG
>JAAUXU010033505.1_pt1 | contig 23952 bp, 23 predicted proteins | sample 7278151 | NCBI WGS metagenome assembly JAAUXU01 (sample SAMN14350113, study PRJNA611818) | marine sediment metagenome | isolation source: surface marine sediment (1.8m) | place: French Polynesia: Moorea | collected 2018-08 | reverse complement strand
CATAGGAGTTTCTGGGAGGATAGGTCTTCAGTTTGTGCTTGTGAGAGCAACTCAGGTTCTACAGACATGACATTCTCCACCATGGACAGGAGGTAGTGACCCTGAGTGATAGAAAGAAGACTTTTTTCTTCTTTAGAATATACACTATAGATGAGGCGCGCAAAATAATATTGGCCTGGCCCGGAGAACATGCTGGACTGCTGATTGCATCCACTTAAGAAAATAGACAGCAATTGTTCAAAAGTTTCTTTTTAAATCCGACTGAAGTTATTCAAGTCACTGGAATTAAATAGATTCATGAATAGTGCGACCGTCTAAGTAGCGCCCAAATGTGGTCAGAATTGATGATCGGACCCAATGTGGTGCCCAACCATGGCGGAGACACTCACCAAGTCCCTGCCGCCGGGAAGGTAAGGCAGGTAATTCTCCACGGCCCTGGCAAAGAATACCACGTCCATGGGGTCGTTGAAGTCTCTTCCAGCGTCTCTGGTGAAATTGAGGAAGTGCTTGGCACTGGATAGCAGTGTCTGTAGCGTGAATGTGGTCTTCATGCTTGCAAACTTGTGCAATGTGTCCGTCATCTAGAAGAACAGTCCTCGTGAAAGCATGACAGCTCCATACTCCGTTCGAAAATGTTTACTTTGCTAGTGTAACCACAGAGCGAGGCGTTGACGTTGGAAGACCATAGACCATTTTCCCTACAATGGAAGTAGGCCAGAGCAAGTCGATCGCTGTCATCTTTGGTCTTTTGGCAGTGTTGTTGTAGCGTGCGCCCACCAATGGCAGATCCCCATTTATAAAGGCCGCGGGAAGTCTTTGTTTCTTTTGGCTTGCACAGTCTAGTAGACTCAGATATGACCTGAAAAGTCAACACATGAAGTAGGCATCGCTTTTACGGTAACCGAATGTCTCACCAGGATGTTCACTGAACGATGCATAATCTCTCGGCCGCTAGTATCACTGTCAATGAGACAGGTCCACTCTCCAGAATGAAAGGCTTTGACGCTACTTGCCACCAGAGTGCTCTCCACGGCACTGCCTCGTCTCACTGTAGACACAGTCATGTTGCTGTCCAACTGCGCTTCCAACGGTTTGCCTCTCACAAGCCACTGCAACTGTAGTTCCAGCGTATTATGTAACAAATCTATTCCTTTCACACAAGAATGTCAGTCTTTTTTGTCTTACCTTCTGGTCGCCCGTCGTGCCGTCCAGAGTGCAGATCAGCGTGACGGAGTCCCCTTCAAAAGCCACTTGATTGTGTGCAATATTCAGTCTGAAATCTCGTGATGGAGGCCTCGCTGCTACCACCACTGTATCACCGGAACCACTTTCACCTAAGCCGTTTACACCAACGCCATTGTGGCTTTCCACCACTTCCAAATTCTGACCACACGTCATCTCGTCTGCGTCAACGTTCTTCAACGGCCGGTCAGCTAGAGCGATGGGAAGAGCGCACCTGGTGCGAAGGGAGTTCGAGAGGACGGCTGATGACGTCGATGACTGCAGCCAGCGAACGAACCATGACAAGTTACAGTCGCAGATGAAGGGGTTCTCGGCCAGCTCAAGCTTGTGTAGGGAGAGCAACCCATCTAGCGCACTTTTTTCGATGGCCTGGATCCTAGAGGATAGAATAGCGGTGTGCACGTGCTTGTTCTTCATCGATAAATATTACTTACAATGGCAATGGGCCCTAGTTTTATAATGAAACGAGATCCCTCCTTACCTATTGTCGTTCAACTTGAGTTTGACAAGCTTTTCTAAGCCTGCAAACATGCCTGTGGTGACGACCTCTAGGTTGTTCATCGAGAGGTCGAGCACCTCCAAGCGCGAGAGACTGGCGAAGGCACCCTCTTCCACGTGAGATATCTCGTTGTTTTGGAGGTCAAGTTTCTAAACAGAGCAATATTGAACGATACTTTAGTGCGTGCACGAATTGAAGATTAAGTGGTCGTCACCTTCAGGTAAGGAGCCCGCTGAAACGCGTCCTCCGTAATTTCCTGCAGTCCGTATCGCGCCAGATCCAAGTGAACGACGTTCTCCGGGAGGGAAGACAGGTCCAGACTCCCCGAGGCCAGGGGATGGCAGTTGACGCGGACTCCGATCCCGCCGGAACCCGCTTCTCCGGCCTCTTCAGAGAGACGCCGCTCATCGCAGTAGCACCCAGCGGGACAAGAGGAAGACGCTACCGTCGTTGACTGAGATGCCGCCGGGGAGAGCGACAAGAGGATGAGGACGAATCTCATGGTGTGGACAAATATCAAACGTCCTCGCTCTCTCTTCTTCCATCAGTCACCGAGCTCGCGGCTCTCGAAGCCGAGCCGGAGATCATCTTGTACTCCGGCTCGGACGCTGCCGACGTCAGCGGGTTGGAGATCAGGCGACGTCGCCTGGCCTAGCCGAGAGTCGTCTGGTGATGTGTTTGCTTTATACACACCAGAAAAATAGAGGCGATGAATTTGAACAACAAATAAACGAATGGAGCAACCAGCGGCTACTTCTCTGCACTGCCCATGAAGGGCCAGCCCTGCCCTCCTGGCTGCGCGTAGAGGTAGGTCGGCGTCTCAGGGCACAATGACTATGACAGTAGGGATGTTCGATGATTCGACCTACCTAACGTTGTTTTGTTTTTCGCTTTGTCCGAGGGGTCGACACGAGCCAGATTCTGCAGCTCGAGCCAGGTCAGTTAGCAAGCCCGGCTCAGGTACGCCAGCACAACTATTAACTATGTACAATCACATCTCAAATTTATTCATTTTGAACTTATGATATGCCACAAAGTTTTGCTCATTTCTCCGCTGACAAAGCATGATAGCAAAGACACAAAAACTCATGGTGATTTTGAGGTTTTACTCTATTGCTATGTGCACGATACAGACTAAAGTCAAAATTAAACGTTCACATGCACGGCGCTCTTGATGTCAGCTGACCAATTTTAAAGAGGAAAAAAGCAGCTCCACAGCTTTTAGCTGGAGCGGGGAAAACAGGGTTCAAGCCGACCTCGAGCCCAAGTCCATGTACACTTTGCCCAGCTCGGTGTTCTGCAGTGAGGTGTCATTCTGTACCATCAGCAAGTGCAGCTGATCCATCCGGATTCCCCACTTAAGCCGATAAATCAGTTGACTTCGTAAATAAACAAACGCGGTAAAAAAAACAATCTCGCAAATATCAATGAGAATATGGGAAGTGAAGTCATGGACGCTCCATTGTCGGGTAACTTCTCAGAGTTGCTTCTGGACTCGAAGGTGACGGCGCTGGCCTCTGTTTCCAACGGGAGCCTCCTCCTCGTCGGCGTTGGTGCCAACGTGGAAATCGTTACCAGATGTGTAGCAAATTCGCCGAAAGACCGGCGAAGACAAGACTGCCGGAGAAGCATCCAAAAGAGAGTTTTGAGGCACTCGGTCGTACATGGATTTGCCAAGCTCAGTGACAGTCGCAAAATTCTCGTCCGAGGCGGCAAAGAACTCGTTCTCGCGGAGATCGCGTGCGACAGTGGGAGAACATTCCCTCCGTCGTTGAGTATCCATCATCGTTGGGAATTGCCAGATTGGATCATTGACTGCCGCTCTGATGGTGGCGACGTGGTTGTGCTCACAGCTCATAACAGAGTCATTAAAGTGAACTTGAAGGCTCCCTACGATCAGTTTCCTGTCCTGCGGGAAATCGTCTGCGTAGAGAAGTGCATTCTGTACTCAGGCTATCTGTCAGCCAGTGACCACCTTGTCGAGGATGCCGTCATCGCTCTCTCTGGGACAGTGTTTCAGGAGGTGCTTATATGGTGGCCCAGAAATGATGGTCATGAATGTAAAGTTTTGCATAGGCTGAGGGGCCACGAAGGCGTCATCTTTTCTGTCTGCTATAACAAGGACCGACAGTTAGTGGCCTCGACGTCGGATGACCGCACTGCCAGGTTGTGGAGAATCCAATTTGATTCCAACAGACCCGGTGACTGGAACAGCTCTAGTGCGTTTCCTCATCTCGTTTTGAGGGATGGACATTCTGCCCGTGTCTTTTGTGGGATCTTTCTGCCCAAAGATGGAGGCTTTGTCACTGGCGGAGAAGATTCCAAAGTCATCCTGTGGGATGACTCCAGTGGGACCAAGTTGAATGAGCGCCGTGCAGCTCTGGGTGAAGGTGCCATCTGGTCATTGGAGGTGGGTCAAGAATATGACGAAGATAATGATGAAAGCCACATCGTTGTCTACAGTGGGGGAGAAGATGCGTCCGTAACGCGTTGGTGCCCGGCTATGAGGAAGAACTCCAGGGATACTTCGACCCTGGATCCTGTCCAGCCATTTTGGATGAGCTCTGAGGATGACAGCGATTATCCCACTGTATTAAAGAGTACGTCTTTTGAAGAAATTTTCTGCGTCACTCACCGAGGATGTGTCTATAGACTCGTTGACCGCCATCCTGAGGTGCTCTTTCACGACAAGAGACTGGAGAGTTACTGTCTTCTGGAGCTGTGTCAAACATACATAATCTTGGGCACCATCAGTGGTTCCATTCTTATCTATAATCGAAGGAGTTTTGAAGCCCAGATTCTGCATGACCTTAAGCTTTTCGCGGGAAAAGTCTTCTCTCTTCACATCTTAAACGATCTCGAGGCACTGGTGTGTGGTCCAAAGGGACAACTGAACGTGTTGAACCTTCGTCATGCTGAAGTGACTACCAAATTGGTATTGCCTAAGACAGGCGACCAGCATTGGCCCTCTTGTGCCTGTCTCATGACTGAAGAAGAGTTCGTATTGGTTGGTGATCGTTCAGGATATCTGTTTGTCTTTGATCGACGAGCTCAAAGCATTGTAACCAAAGTCCGGGCCCACGGGCGTCATGGAGTGGGTGATCTAAGGCTTCTTCCCTCGACCTCTGTGATTCAGACAATGGGAAGGGATGGCATGATCAATCTCTACGAGTGCAAGGATGGCGAATTGCGAGAGGTGAATAGGAACAGGATGGGGGACTTATCATGGGGAGAGAAATTCCTCCAGTTGGACAAGGAAGATGACTCTTTATTGCTGGGATTTCATTCTATCAACTTTGTGGTTCATAGTCAGAGGCACCACAAGACGTTGGTGAAGATTCCCTGCGGCGGCGGTCACAGACAATGGACATTTGTTATGGCTGAAGATAGAAAGTCCGCCAAGTTCGCCTTTATCAAGGACAAGAGAATCTACATGGCAGAAAAGATCTCCTTATTCAAGGAGTCCCGAGTTATCCGGGCCGGCGGGCTTCATTCCAAGACTATCTGTGCTCTGCGACACTTTGCATTGGACAGAAGGAATTTCTTAGCAACTGGCGGTGAAGACGCCACCATCAAGCTGTGGGAGATTTTTTCAGGAGAGGACGACCACATACTGGAGAGGAAGTTGATGACTACCCTGAGGAGTCATATCTCCAGTGTCAAGTGCCTCAAAACAGTGAGTGCGAGAGACAACAACGATGCTGTCCTCTTAGTCAGTGCTGGTGGTAGGGCACAGCTCAAAGTTTGGCGGGTGTGCCTACTCCAGAGTGTCTGCGAGCAAGGGAACGACCACCCCCTGATAGTGAGGGAGCTGGCCTCGCACATGCTTAAGGGCTCAGACAAAAGACGCAAGAAAGCTTGGCGTGACATTGGGATAGTCCACGACGCCGAAGTCAGGTACACTGATTTGGCCATCCTCTTGAGAGACGATGATGAAACTTCGTTGGAGGTGTTCGTGGGTTGTTCCGATGGCGTACTGAGAGTGTTTTTGCCTCGGTCATCAGATTCGCGCACAGCGAATTGTCTCGACATCGTCGAAGAGAGCCAGCCAGTTGGCCATTGCTTTCTGCGAGTAGAAGCTGTTGAGAATAACCATGATGTTGATATCGTCACCGGCGGCACAGACGGCATCTTGAGAGCTTGGACTAGGCAAAAACGCAACCTTGAGCTGCTTTGGCAGATCCAGACTAACTTGTGTGGGATCAATGCAGTGGCCAGCATTGACTTGGGATACGGCGGCGGAGCTTTTGTCACGGGCGATGATGGTGGTTCCCTCGTGATATATGATGACGATACTGGCAAACTGAGACGGACCAGTTGTTGCCACGCATCTCAGATCACAGGGGTCAGTGTCCTGGGCAAGAAAGATGATCACCACCGCGTGATATCTAGCTCAGTGGATCAGAGGATCACGGAATGGAAGACGAGGGGCCAGCAAGGCGACGATCTCTTGGAGAAGACGAGAGAAATTTGCTGTTCAGTGGCAGACGCCCAAGCCATGGTGCACTGGCAAGAGCCACGGACAAAATCAACCATGATAGCGGTGGTTGGAGAAGGGCTTGTGATATTCTCTCTACCGTAGCCCCTGTGCCTTGTCTCCACTTGTCTTGTGGATTGTATCATGCGCTCGACCTGCTATAGTATGAATGCACGACAAGCACAAAATGCCTCTTTTAGGAACCTAAAGCCAGTTTTACCATAACGTTCTTGACATTAACTCAACGGATTCATGTGGCATCAAAACGTCTGGAATTGAATGGGGGCTCGGCATTAGATACTATTTTGCAATGAATAAAGTTTTTAGGTACCTAAAACAGGTGGTTTTCCTTGTTAGTCATTCCAGGACACGCTGTAGATGCTGGTTGCAGTAATAAACCGATGACTCAAGTCATTTGAAGTGCAAATGTCAAGTACTCTCGATATCTGAACTAGCGAAGATTATGACTCTTTAATTATAATTATGAGAATGCGGTTGATCATTGATACGTCCATGCGGTAGTTACAATCTTTAGGGCTATTGTCATCACCAGTACATGAGAAGGGCGAAGGAATTCCTTGTTTTCATGAGGAAGCCACCAGGGTAGGCTCATTCAGAAGCTCATCCAGCAAGAGATCCCAAAGACCCTTCCCTATGTTTCGGAGCAGACATGACAGGTTTGATCTGAGCCAGCCTGAGAGCAGAATGCCTTTTCTGGTTGTCAGAGAGGAACAAAAATTTGCCACACCTAAACGCAAGTGACAAAGAGGATGAAGCCACGCCCAATGCCATGCCTCTTCCCATTGCCGCCTTTGAAATTTCTCTGGCACCCGATGGAAACAAGAAGTTTCTGGATTGGCAGCGCAGTCTGGACCGAGAGTTTGGTGGTGATGAATCGAAAAGCATCAACAAAGGACAGCAGCACTGTCGGGGTCGACAAGGAGTCTCAGTCTGGGCCGATTGCTTGAGAACCACCAGCACCCTAATCACTCTGCCACCAGACCGGACTTACTGTGCTCCTGGGTCACCTTCTCTGAGAACACGGATTCGGGCATCGACTCCTCCAAGGCATTGTGGATCTCAAAAGGTTGAAAGTTTGTCAAAAAAGTGTTGAAAGCTTGTCATGTGACACCCCTGTGGCAGGCGGAATGCACAGCAATGCATGATTTTTGCCTCTTTAGAGAAAGTTTCTCGGTTCCCTATGCTAAGGATCGATAGACTTGAGCGCGAGACTAGCTGTGGGAGAGAACATATGACCGCAAACTATCTTGGACTTGCCAGAGATGTATAAATACACTCAAGCAGCAACAATTACAATTAAGTTACAAAATACTATCTCTCTGCAGAATTCAAATCTTTCTAGGGCTTTAAGAAAAGAGGATGACATTGAAATAGAAGACTATGATGCAGAGGAAGGTTACAGATAGAAAACAATTCAACGGATCTCAACGTAGTCCAGCATTCATTGTCAACAATAGAAAAATAGGTATGAAATACGTACACGCAGCAATACCAAGGGAGGTACTTAATGGACGAGCAAGATATAAAAGCTGTTTGAAATAAAGGTTAAACAGTTTGGATCTCTTTACCACTGCACGGGCCTCTGCGGCATACACATGTTGTAAAAGGCACCTTTCACCCAGAAATCTGGTCCCTTCCAGCCAACCCACCCCTTCTGTTGCATCACTTCAACATTCTTCTTCGAGCCTTGCTGGGTCCAGTCAGGTCCTGTGTAATGAGGATCAAGGATCAACCACCGAACTCCACCGGTTGCCTCATTCCAGTCTACTCCAAGGATGGTGTGAGCAAGGACACCTCCGCCTAGCACACGGAAAAAAGTCCATCATGATCGGGTCCAGAAGGCCAAAAGTCCACTTCAACGGAAAGAAATGGCACGGTGCACCGGATACTTACCAATCATGACAGGCGTTCCGTGAGTGTCAAAGTGGTTGGCCAAGTCTCTCGCCTTGGTAGGCATGTCGTCCCCAGATGAGACGGACACGAAGCGGGACTGGACACCGACGGCTTTCTCCAACACCAAGCCCACCTATCAACAACATAAAGCATCAAAGTACTACCATGAAAGCGTTGTGGAAAAGCTTTGCTCCTCCTCTGTTCACCTCAGTAGATCCTATCCACTGTTTGGATCCCTCAAAGCTCGACTCCTTGTCTCCCAGTTCCACTAGACACTTTTGGACTTGTGCATGAGTAGGGATTTCAGTCCCTGTGTAGCCTTGATGTCTGGAAGAGCGGTGAAGACAATTTTATGAAGCGTTAGAGAACTCCATTAAACAGTCAGGACGTTCAATGTGGTTATCTTAGGCCCACTCCTGTCCTGCTACTTTTTTTTATTGAGGTTGCAGTCACGAACAAACGAGGCTATCTGCTGCTTCTCCGCGAAAGAACACAATTAAATATCACCAAATATCAAAATACTACCGACATCAGAAATATCACAAAATATAAATTTATGATATGAAGAAGATATTACCACTACATTTTTTCTTGACTCCTGAAATCATTCATCCAAAGTAAATTGTACCTGAACCATGAGATGATTGTCTGAAGCGATCTGTAGGCACAACCCCAACCGTCGTCGTTGAAACCATCCTGGAGGTAGTGGTGATAGCTGTACGTCCCCTTCACCAAATGCAGCTCACCAACGACACCTGGATGCATCACAGTGAACATTCTGGTACGACTCAATGGACACCAAAAGCAAGCAACAGACCTCCTGGTTTGACCCCCTGATGGACATTGGTGAGTGGTCCCTTGTTGATCTTGTCCTCATCGAAGACGAATTTGTTCATGCGGCGGAACACTGGGCGGTCAACAGGCAGCAGGAACAAACGGTGAAGGTGCCTCCTGTATTCAGCTGGTACATGCAAGAGATATAAAGCCAAATGAAAATAAAAAAAATATAGGCGGATTCTTAACTGAGCAGTACCAAAGTTTGCACAAGAGCCCCTCCTGTTGTAAATGACGGAGCAGAGGTGGCCCAGTTGGTCAGGCTTGAGATGGAACACCTATGGAGATGAAAAGGAGTTTTGCTAAAAACTTGCATAGAGCTATGTTACAGTTTGAAATGTTGGTTCTTCATGAATTTGATGACCGATAGATGTTTTAGCCTTGAGAGGGTTTCCCCCAAATCGCCAAATGCCTTTCTTGGCAGAAATTTTGGATACATTCAATAATCATTCAAACTATAAATTTGGACAGCATTGTACATACCTCTGGCATGCTGGTGGTTCCTCTCATTTTCAGTTCGGAGAGCACACTCCTCCCCATTTCGTGGACCTGTCTCTGAAGACATCCCTTCAGCACTTCCATGAGATCAGGGATCTTGGTGGTCTTCCGCACTACACCCAGGGCGTCCAAGGACAACTTCAGAACAATGTTCTTGTGTTCGCCTGGAGGGAGAAGGGGTAAGTAGTACGATTTCTGGGTGTAATGCTGCATACTGGCCATAGTCTTACGCTTTTCGTAATGAACAACTGGTGCACAGTTAAGGGTCTTGGAAGTACACGCCTCGCCAGACATTTTCATGAGCAGCTGGAACGTCATCACGTCCTGCGAAATATGAAGAGCATCGGACAAGCACTTTATACTTGGCTTCAGTGCAACCAATGTTTTCTCTACGTACCTTCTCTTCCACTTTCTTCTTATCTCGAGCAGTCCCCTTGACTCCAAACCCGTCATCTTCCTCTTCCTCCTCAGGACTCTTGATAAACCTCCACAGATCTTGAACAATGTCTGCAGAATCATCGACATTGGTCATCCTGAAGCACGCAATGGACACATGAGTGTTTGGTCAATTCATTTGGGTGGGCAAGGACTCGTTTCAAATCAAAATCTTGAACTCTCTCCTACATGCACTGCTCCTCATCCTCGTCTATGACGCTGGCACCTGCCCATCCGTGGGAGCCGGCGGGATAAGTGCTCCCTGCTACCCGTCGACGAGTCTCCCACGTGTGCAGGAAGAACACGTCTGAGTGGCACAGCCGAAAAGTACCGTAGGGACAAGAGATCTACATAAAAATACCAATTAGCATACACAGATCGCTACTAACGTCCATTTCTCCCACTTGCCTTCTCGTTGAGGTGTTTGAATGCGCTCTGCAGGTCCACCTCCGTCTGCAAAGACACGAGAGTGAGCCTACCCTTGACCCTGATGGCCTGGACTTCCTTAGCCAGTTCCCCCTCAGCAACAGACACGAAGTCCACCTCTTCCAAACTGCCTTCCATAGACACGAAGCATCGCAGCTCGGACCCACTCTGGGTCAGCACCAAGGGGTCAACGATCTCCAGAAAGGCTTCCTGAAAGTGAGCACATTGAAGACAATGAAAAATCACACACTACTAGCGGGTTAAGGACCCCCAAAAAACTGACTGGCAATTGTTCCACGAGGCTCTGCACCGCCTGCTCGTCCACCGCGGTAGCCTTTTTGTTCAGCACGAACACACCGAGGGGGTCCAGGCCGCAAGGTAGGATCTCAGGGAGCACTTCAAGATCTATGCGTACAGGAAAGAATTATCTCTAGGACTGAAGCTAATGTAAGTGACAACGTGTCTGACTTTTTCTCTCCGGACGTCCGCCGTCCTCCGACTCCTGCCTGTCCCTGCCAGTGGCCGACCACACCAGATAGGGATCATCCTTGTTCGACGGCGACGGAGCGAGGCCATACAAGCAGCCAGAAACGTGGTTCGACGAATGAGAAGCGAAGCGCTGGAAAGGAAGGGAGTGTCAAGGGTGAGACCAAAATTTCAGACAATGGCAAAGTTAGGCTGAAGTGATGCTCACCTCCAACACCTTGGAGTGGATCTTGACTTTGATAACCATGGTGATAGACAAGCACGACGAGGTCCACTCAGAGTTGAGGGAAGGAGCTGTCAAAGTCTGAGCGTTTCGGGAACTTCTGGGTCAAGAAGTAGCTGCGATCACACTTTCACCTGGGACGTCAAAACAACAGACCTGACTGTTGACAATTGAGGTCAGGGTTGCGAAGTAAAATCTTTGGAGCAGAGTCGTGCCGGAGTCTCGTGATCGTCCCGAACTACATAAGAGTTGACATATGTAGTAATTACAGCTTGAGGAAGTAACGTAAGGTTTAAAACCTATGAAGAGCACATCCAACCTAACGTGACATGCAAGTTAGCCTCTTCAGCCTGACTCGGGACGTGGTTGTTAAGGACACGAGTCACATGAAGTCACGGTAAAAGAAAACTATCATGGCAAATTTAGAACACACACACGCATATGTTTATGTATACATTATAGTAAATATGAAGTATCCGATATGGATTCTTTGATTCCAACCCTGATGCATGGGTTGACAACGGCTCAGGCAACCCTGATTGGGATGAGACGTGTTTAACAGCTCACTGACTAGTAGAGAGACTGCAGACTGGTAGCGTCTCTAAGGTGTAGCGACGACTACGTCGTTGGAGTACAAGTTTCCAAAGTGCTTTTAGAAATTAAAAATGATAACCAAATGTTGCACAGTGGATTATGGAAGACTTAAACTTGTGTCAAATGATTAGGAAAAAAACCTGAGATGAGAGGACTGAAAAAGACGCTAGACTCTGGTCTATAGAAAGTCTATTTTCTGGCGCTCTCCTGCTCTTGAGGGTCGTTTGAAGCGATTGAGAGCGCTCTTTCCAAGCCAGCCTGGATCCTTCAAGGACCCCGAACAAATCCACTACTTTACTATTTACTATCGCCAACAGAAACATTTCGGGACTTTTTCTCAACAACACAGGACAGATTGCAAGAGTATCCGGATGACCCAATTTCTCGTCTCTAACTTCCTTGCCCCCTTGGTCCGCATCCACAAACTGCGCTGCTCTTTCAAAATAAACATCGCGCAGTTTGGGTTGTCCGAGGTTTCGGGTTGTCCAAGATGTCAACCTCTCCCACTGGCAGAGGCCTCATCCGCAACATCTTCAAGAACTTTTGGGACTCCTTTAAAGTCAGGACTGCGAGGAAATGAAGAAGACTCTTGAACTTTGAATTGTATTTCTTCAGGTCATCCGCGGCGGCTCTGCCCTCTCCGGGAGTAGCGGGAAGTGGGTCGGGCGGGACCCCTTTGGCAACGAATACTTTGAAATACCTCCAGATCCCAGGTGAGAGGATCCGTTCATCGTAGCATCTCCGTCTAGAATTTTGCAATTCTGCAACCTCTTCGAATCATTCTCAAGTACCTCGAAGGTCTGCTGCAGAAACCTGCCAGCACTTGGTCAAGGACCGCGTACAGTTTCTCAATCCTTTTTCTTTAGCCGAGGGAAACGGCGCGCTCAGCGCTGGTACAAGACTACTACCGCTCAGAAGGCCATTGTGGGTGAGGACACAACCGTCGGCTTCGACACCAAGATGCCAGCAGAGTGGGAGTCCTGGCTGCGGCACAGAAGAGACGAACCGCCTACGGAGGAACAGGCAAGCAACACCCGACTAGAGCTCCACTGGAATATGCTTGTTCACGTTTCAGCATGCTTCTTCTTCCTCAGGTGTTCCAATCCTTGGCTTTGGCAGACATAAAGAAGAGGAACGCAGCCATCTTAGAGCAAAAGAGGATTGCTGAATTAAAGGCCGCGGTACACTTTAGCGGACTTGTACGAGTAATTGTAGGATATACTTTATTGGCCAAGTCTTTCTCTTCCACGTCAGGGCAACTACCACGGTCCTCCCAAGCCTCAGGACTGGGAGAAGCCCTCCTTTCCTAAATACGCCGAGTTTGAGGTGGCGCCCGGCGAATTTGAGAACCGCATCGCAAAGGACAGGTGGGCAGAGTTTCAGAACCCTTATACTCAGGAAGACACAAGTCAAACAGAAGAACAGAGGAAACAGAAGAAGGAGTAGTCCTTGTCAACAGTGTCTGTCTGTACCCTTCCTCCACACAGTCAAGTTGTAGTCCTCACGAACCCCCAACCCCCTAAAAAATAGGACTTCTACGAGAGAACTCATACAGCCCCTTCTATATTTCGTGAATAAATGATTCCAGAAGAGATTGACCTAAACGAGACTTTTCACTAAACCCTGTTAGGTCTGTTTCTCACTTGGTGGTCGCGTCACCGCTTGCTTGAACATTAATCCGTGCTTGAGTGAGCAGAAGCTCTATATATATCTTTATTGAGCCGGCTTGTGCGGTTTCTCAGGTGAGAGCTTCAGTACCAATGGGACATCTTTTTTTCTTTTCATGGTCATTGCAAGCACTGCTTTCACCTGAAGCTATGTAAGTTTCACTGGACCTGGCAGCTACAAAGGCCATCTGTCTTACACTGTCTATCCAATCCAGTGGCAAGGAGAGGCCTTTTATCACCGAAATCATTTTGCCAGTGATGCGCCGGACGGGGAGTAGACATCAGTAACTTCAGAGGAAAAGGACGCCAGCCATGCAGGCGTCCTTGGGTCGAATGCTGCAAACATGGGAGGCTCCGCCAAAGCTTTCTTTGTGATGTGAAATACGGTCAAGTGGTCTCCTCTCCATGGCCTTGAGGCTGAACAGTGGCCTCAGGAGACTCTTGGCCTCCGTCGCTGCCACGGAGGAGCTTCCAAGTTCCTCGACCAGTCTTGGGAATGACTTCAAGTTCGCATGTTTTGGGGGTATCAAAGTGCCTGATCGCGGTGACTTTCCCTGCTGGGTCAGCCCTAAGCCCTCTTTATGGGGGAACAGGCCAGTCCAGTATGATCTGACGGCAGAGGTCTTTCTTTTGCAGGATACAAGCCCGTGTAAGCAATGATATTACACGAGCTAACATTCAGAGTGGGGTGAGCCGACTTGCATCAGCACCCTGTATGAGCGCACCATACAATGCACGCCAAATTGCTGTCCTCCAGACCATCTGAGTAAGACCACATGTTTCTAGTCGACTGTGCACCTGTGGACAGGTACAAATGGCGAGAACGCAACAAATGTACAGAGTTAACTTTACATTTACTCAGACTTATCTACAGATCTTTGATAACTTGGTGTCAACTGAACAGAAAAGCAGCGGTGAATCAACAACTCACTTAGTTTCGGCAATTTTCTTGCAACGAGGAAAACTTTTAATCTCAATTTTGGCCTCAACGCAGGCTCAAAAGCTGGATCAAAAGCTACCTCCAACTCCGCCCCCACAAGCGATAGCCCATGAAAAGCGGCATCTGCTGACCAAGGTTGGGGACGATCGGTCCAGTGTAGGGAGCACCAACCACAAGTCAGACCTGCTCACAGATCCATTGCTTTACATAGAGAGATTAATATTGGAACTACCATTTAGATCATCAGTATCACAACAGTTATGGACCAACTTCCTGATTGTCACTTATGCCATCGCCCTCATCAAGATCCCGACTGTTGCTTCGTATTTTGTATTCTCTTCTTCTTACGGGAGCACCTCGGGCAATCAGCCCCTGGCCTGAAGCATTCCTTGTGAAAGACTCCTTCGCATTCGTCACAACTGGCAGCATCATCATCAAAAGGGAACAGAACGGTCTTTTTCATGCTGTCATCGCCATCACCGTCCTCGTCCTCTCCATCACATATCTCACAGAAGAATCCCTTGGCAAAGCAGAGCACGCAGCCCCGGACATGGCCAGCCATTTCGGCAGACTTTTCTTCCAAGTACTTCCTCAATACACCTGCACGAGTGAAAAAGTTGTTGCAATGATGCACTCCTCCACGTTCAAACCCGCTCCTCATTCCTTCACCTTACCTGAGTGTGTGTCAACCAAGTCTCTGAGGGAGTAAAAGTCCGGGCCGTCCACGAAATGCTGTCTGTCTGCCAAAGTCTGCAGCATCTGCGCCCCTGCTGCTATCCGACAAACTGATAGATACTTCTTGAGCAAGATGACTTTCTTGCGTAGCGCATGCACCTGCCCAAGTTCTTGTGCAACAGCGAAGAGTCCTGGATTAATTCGGCCCACGTCGATGACGGGACGCCTGTACATGAGGAAGAGGTACTGCTTGGATGCCTGGCTGACAGAGCGAGCTTCAAAGTCCCAGTTGTGCACTATACGCGCTGGTGTCACTGACCTAGCGTTCCAGTGACAAGATGGGCAGAAAGACAGCCCAGTGTAATCACAGAGCCTGAAGAATGTTAATGATTAAACTTTGGACAATTTTCAGATGAAACTGTCAGCCGAACCTGGGTTCAAGTCCCGGAATATCCCAGGAGAGCCGGCGGTCACATTCCACGCAACGAAACTTCAATTCCGGCAGCGTGCGCTCGGGACAGATCTTCATGATGAAGTCTGGCTTGGTGCGCACCTTCTCGGCCACGCAGGCACGTGGCTGAAGCACCGGGCCATGGGGGCCGTTGTCTGAACTTTCCAAACAATTTAGATGCGTTGAGAAGCCACACTCACGACAATGTCTTGATGCCTGCAACCCCATCCAGATGGTGGAACAGCATTGCTGACAGTAGACGCCACGCCTGGGGTTGGCCAGTCCCGGGATAGAAGCAATTGTGTTGCGAGAATAAGGCACTAAGATGTGACCGCGGACTTTCCGGACATTGCCACTGCCAATCCCGCCGGCAGCAGCCTCGTCAGCGCGATCTCTTAGGTCTTGCTGGCGGATGCGCAGCCTGATCAGGCGATTGACCTATTGAAACAGAATCCAACTTCAGACTTTGGGCTGGACATGTGAACGCTGAACTCACCAAATCTCGGCGAGCATCTGAGCCCTCGGCGGACTCCAGCACCGCCTTTCGACAGGCATCAATGGCCTCGGCAACGTCCGAAGTCGTGTCCAGACCAGAGAGGAAAGACGGATCGCACTCAGAGGCCACGGAGGAACGTCGGGAGTGACCTCCGCTTGAAGAAGAAGATGAAGGCGACGAGTCCGGAGCTCCACTCCAGTTGCCGGACGATGTCATCTTGGATGCGACGCCCACGTCTGATTGACGTCTTGCCCCCTGGCGCGTAGGTTGAGTCAGGTTGTTTTCCTTGTTTGCAGCAGCTTCACCTTTCACACTAGGCTAGGGGTGTCCTGAGCTCGAACTCACCCGGCTCGTCATCTGCAGGCTAGAGTCCGACTGCACCAGTTAGACAAACTGAATGGGGGTCAGCAGGGACCCGGGCGCAAGTGTGTTGAGATCAAAGAAGTGTGCAGGATTTTCAGAATTTGTGTCCTAGGACTCGACACGGATGGTGTCCGCGGACCGGATGGAGCCGCGTGAGTCACATCTGCGTTTCAAGCTTTGTCTTCATTGTCTCAGCCCGGGTTGGCCCGGTGATTTGTGATCAAGGAAATTGGCGGCCAGGTGTGAGTAAGAATGCACTGGTGGCTGATACAAAAGTACTAGATTAGGTGCTGTCAGCTAGAGCACTAGATGAAGTGTGGTATAAACACTAGATTTTTAAAGGAATTCTTTTTCCTAACAATGTAGTGCACAAGTTCAAATCACAGATTTCTAAAAGTCTCTACCCAACTTAGTGACGAGCTGAGATTTTCTCTTGTTTAATTTGTGATTAGTAGTCTTCGATTTCTTTTTTCCCGCCTTTATTCGCTGCTGCTGCCACCTCTCACATGAGCGATGCGTCGGGCTAGGGTTTTTTTTCGAGCTCGGGTTGGGTCGAGCTGGCTGAAACTGGCTTCGAGTCGTTGAGCCTTCGAACCCGGGTTGGATCGAGCTCGCTGAAACTGGCGTCGAGCCGTTGAGCTTTCGAGCTCGGACCTCGTCTCTAACGGTCACCATTTTTCCCGATCACCAGCCGCCGGGTCGGCCCGGTCCCGTGAGAGTGAAATTATAGAGTAACGAACACCTGGAACAAGGAGGTGGCAAAAAGGACAACGTGTTCCTCATATCGGCCGAGTGGACGCCAGCGGCGACCCTCGCGACGATGTTGGAGCCGCTCTTGTTTGCCGCCAACGAAGTCCACCGGGAAGAAACACGCGTGTAACTCAATCCTGCCTATCCACGAGACAGCCAAAGGAGAAGCTGGCGGGGAACATGCTACTGGGGGACTGAGATGCTTTAGGCTTCAAAAACTCGAAGGCTACTTGGGGTGGCCCAAACCGACCTGAGCTTGAAGATTTCCTGGCTCGAAGCATCTCTTCAGGGGAGCCTGAAAATTCCTACTTGCTCATGCTCTCTAGCCCAGACAAAGTCTGTTAAGTAAACACAACTTACGCTCGCCTTGAGATGATACAAGGTAGTCCGGTCCAGTAAGCTGTCAATGACCGTGACTCCGTCTATAACGCCCGTGATGCCATCGTGTAGGTCAAGGCTTCGATAAGAAGTCACGATAGTGACGAGAGCTATGTCACACTTAATGTAGCATCTTCGTGATCCAAGACATCCGCAAGTCATCAAAGTGAAACCCGACATGAAAGCGTCCGGTTAGAGTTCCGTCTTGATCAACGGCGAGGTTCTCCGAGGTTGTGAAGGTGGCAATAATGGACGTCGAAGTGAGCGACTCCTTAAGACCGCACTTCTACGTCAACTGGACGCAGCTGTGTGGCAATCAGAGCCTCTCGCCGTGGATCCCCGAGGACTCTGACTTCGGACGCTGTTTCGAGTCGCTCTTTCTGCAAACCCCGGCGCACGGTCTGTTCGCGTTGCTATCTGCTTACGCCCTTGGAGTCTCTTCGAACGTGCCGGTGACCCGGACCTCTCGCCAGAGAGCCGCTGTCACCCTGAGACAATGGACCTGCTTTGGTCAAGCGGCGGCCGCCGTTATCACATATTGCCTCCTCAACTTCATACTGCCGGAGGAGAATGTCGACTTAAGCTTCGGTCTCTCCCAGCTTGTGGAGGTGTCTGTCGTGATGGCCTCGTGGATGTGCAACGGACTGTACTCGCGCGTGCTCCGACGCCGCGGTCACCCCAGCCACCGGGGTTCCAAAGCTGCTCTAATCGGATGGTTTCTCTCTGTAACGGTCGACGTGGTGAGCTCCAGGACGATCATACACAAGAACGAGCTCTCAAACGAGATGGACGACATACTGTTTGGCTTTGCCGTCACTAGGTTGTGCCTCCACGCACTGTATGTCTGCTCACTCTTCCCCAGCAACGTTGGCCCCGACGATCTACAAGTAGAAGTTTCTTCTGAGTGGACGGTAAGGACCGACGGCGGCTACGCGAGGCTTGGAGAAGAAAATGAGCTTTCACTTGGAGTAGCCAAGGAATATGACCCGTGGATATCTCGCCTGGTGCTCTTCTGGGTCAACCCCCTGATCACAAAAGCCCGCAGAGATCTCATCGATGGACCCAGCGACGTCTATGAACTCCCTACGTGGCTTAAGACGGAAACCAACAGTCACAAGTTCGAGTCAGCTAAGGAGCGGAGACGTAGTCTAGACTCAAAAGTGCCACTCATCAGAGTGCTTTGGTCAGTGTTTCGCAAGCAGTTCGTCGCAGTCGGCTTGCTGAAGCTTCTGGCGGATCTCTCAGGATTTGCTGGGCCCCTACTCCTCAATCGACTGGTTTCATTCGTGGAGAACCGAAACACCGACATCAAGTGGGGCTATTTTTACACAGCACTACTCACGGCCTCGACTTTGTCGAGCGCTCTGTGCAACGTTCACTTCAACCTCCTCGTTTACGAGTTGAACCTGCAGGTGCGCGCTGCGCTGGTCGCAGCAATCTACCGACACTCCCATGCTATGTCCTCCATTTCACTGGGAGCCTTCACCCAAGGTGAGATCATAAACTTCATGGGTACTGACACAGATCGGATCGTGGCCTTCAGCAACAGCTTCCATGCTGCTTGGAGTCTTCCGTTCCAGTTCGTCGTTACCCTGATCCTCTTGTACCTCCAGTTGGGGTTGTCCTCGCTGACCGGTGTGGTTTTGACACTACTCATGGTACCATTGAACAAAGTTATCGCAGATGCCATTGGCAGACAGAGCACGCACTTCATGGAGGCTAAAGATAGCCGGGTGCAAGAAATGACCGAGGTGGTGTCAGGAATGTTTGCCATCAGGTTCAATGGCTGGGAACACTTTTTTGCTGGCCGTGTCAATGGGCATCGCGAGAGAGAACTGAAGTACCTCAAGTGGAGAAAGTATTTGGATGCTATATGCGTCTACCTGTGGGCAACGACGCCGGTGCTCATCTCAGTCATGACATTCATAGTTTACGTGTGCTTGGGCAACGAGCTGACGGCAGCCAAAGTGTTCACGGCCGTGGCACTCTTCGCAATGCTAACGGGACCTGTCAATGCCCTCCCTTGGGTGATCAATGGCCTCGTGGAATCACTCGTCTCCGTCAGGCGGATACAGAGATTTCTGTCAGTGCCCAAATTTGCAAAAGAAGACTACTTCGCCCAGATGGAGGCTGTAGCTGACATCGACCAGCTGAGAACAACTGTAATTGCTATGTCTAAAGCGTCACTGTCTACTTCACAAGAGGGTGAGGATGATTTTAGCTTGGAAGATCTTGAACTGACAGTAAAGAAAGGGGAGTTCATTGGGGTCATTGGAAAAGTTGGTGCTGGAAAGAGCCTCTTTCTCCAGTCGATCCTTGGTGAGCTACGAAGAAGAAAAGGGTTAGTTGCCATCCAAGAGCCCCCTGAAGGCGTGGGGTATGTTCAGCAAGAACCTTGGCTACAGCGAGGTACTGTGAGAGACAACATTCTCTTTGGCAAGTCACTTGATCAACAGCGCTACGAGCAAGTTTTGGATGCGTGCGCACTGACACAGGACCTGCAACAATTATCCGCCGGAGATCTCACTGACGTGGGGGAAGGCGGAGCCATGCTGAGTGGCGGCCAGAAGGCAAGAGTCGCACTTGCCCGAGCAGTGTACCAAGATAAGGAGGTCTACCTCATTGATGACGTGTTTGCTGCAGTTGATGGAGCCGTAGGCAGTCACATATATCACCGGTGCGTTATGGGATTGTTGAGAGAAAAGACCAGAGTTCTCTGTACTCACCACCCACGTTTTCTCGCGGGTGCTGACCGTGCTTTCCTGATGGCAGAAGGAAGAATCATGGCTGTTGGAGAACCTCAAGATGTTGTGACAAGGTGCGAGTTCAACTTGGCCAACAGTAGAGAGGGTGCAGAGGAGCAAGCGCAAAACTGTGACAGAAGAGACATCAAGGAGGAACAAGCATATGAAGTCAGGGAAGAAGAGTTGGTAAGTCTGGAAGGGAGAGAACACGGCAAGGTCAGGCTGGAGATTGTTAAACATTACTGGCGCGCTGTTGGTCGCTGGCTGTCGTTGTTCATATTGTGCTCCTTAGTCCTGATGCAAGCCACAAGAAATCTCACAGACGTCTGGTTAGCTCGTTGGGTCTCCTCCACGAACGGGTCGCGGAATGGCAACTTCTCCAGAACAGAAGACCACAGTGACATGAACTTCTACCTTGTTGTCTATGGTTCCCTCGGGGCTGCCAACTCTCTCTTCAGTTTCATCAGGGCTTTTCTCTTCGCCTATGGAGGGATATGTGCAGCCAGGAGCATTCATGAGAAACTCCTCGAAGTTATTCTTGCTGCTCGACTGGTGTTTTTCGACAGCACTCCAGAAGGAAGGATCCTGAACCGCTTTGCAGCTGATGTAAATACTGTTGATGACAACTTGCCATTCATCTTGAACATTTTCCTGGCGCAACTGTTTGGAGTCTTTGGCCCTTTGATCGTATGCGTGTATTCGCTGCCCTGGCTCATTTTGGTGCTCCTTCCGCTCTCTTTCTTCTACTTCGACATCCAGGGGAGATACAGACCGGCTTCCCGAGACCTCAAGCGACTGCAGTCGGTGTCGCTGTCACCGCTGTTTGGCCACTTCTCGGAGAGTCTCCGGGGCCTTGCCACTATCAGAGCAATGGCCGGCACTGACCGATTCACCAAAGAGAATGATCGTCTTCTCGAGGCCAACCAACGAGTTTTATATGCGGGCTATGCAGCTGGACAGTGGTTGGAACTACGACTTCAACTCATTGGCTGTGCGCTTGTGGCTGGCGTATCTATTCTGGCCATAGTGGAACACCACACAAGCGCAATCAGTGCTGGCTACGTGGGATTGGCAATCAGTTACGCCCTCGGCATCACTGGCAAGCTCTCGGGGCTACTTTCCTCTTTCACTGAGACTGAAAGGGAGTTGGTAGCAGTTGAGAGGTGCCACGATTACATTGACAAAGTCTTTACCGAGAAAATTGATCAAGATGATAACAATGATAGAACAGAGTGGCGACCGTCTGAAGGAGTTGTCTGCTTCAAAGACGTGACCCTACGTTACCGTCCTCACCTCCCAGCTGCTCTCACTACGATAAACTTTGAGACACTTCCTTCTGAAAAGCTCGGGATCATTGGCCGCACTGGAGCGGGCAAAAGCTCGATTTTCCGTGCTCTCTTTAGAACCGTGGACATCTGTGAAGGCGAAATCACCATCGACGGCAAGAACATCAACTCGGTGGGGTTGAAAACTTTGCGCAAGAGCCTAACCGCCGTGACACAAGACACATTCCTCTTCAGTGGCAGCGTCCGCCAGAACCTTGATCCACTGTCCCACGTCGAGGATAATGCATTATGGGTCTGCTTGCAAAAGGCGGGCCTCGAGGCTCTCATACATAGGTTAGGGGGCCTCGAAGGGAAGATCGAAGCCAAGGGGAAGTCGCTTTCTGTGGGGGAGAAGCAGTTGTTGTGTGCAGCAAGAGCGGTTCTGTCGACAGCGAAGGTGAGAACATTAAACTTATTCTACAGAAAAATGTTATTGTTGTATCATTTGACCTCTCCTAGGTCGTTTGTCTCGACGAGGCCACCGCCAACATGGACGCGGACACAGACCAGTTGCTACATAGGGTTCTTAGGTCTGCCCTTGCCGACAGGACAGTGTTGACAATCGCGCACAGGACTGAATCCATTATGAATTCTGACCGGGTCCTGGTCCTGGTCGGTGGACAACTTGTCGAAGCTGGTGAACCCAAGGAACTTATCTGTGATAAGAGCTCACATTTCAGCAGTCACGTGAGAGGAAGTTGACGTGATCTTAAGCATTGAACGGCGCAGTATGTACCAAGTTAGATAGAAGTTGCTCTAGGAAGCTATTTTAATGAAGCTGACATCTTTTTGTGATGTTTAAACAGAACCGGTGCAATAAATGTCCTACTGATAGAAAGAGGGAATGGAGGAATGACGATAGTTTGTAGTCTAGAGGCTGCTGAACTTCTTGATTGAGTCGTCACTTGGAACGTGCCAGTCTCCACTGGAAACATCTCTCACTTAAAGCAATGAGCGAAGCTTCGATTGTCGACAAACCATGGGAGATCAGCATTTTGTCAAAAAAACCCAGGTCATTGTACCGGTGATCCTTCTTGTAACGTCACAACTTTTGGTCCACTACATACAGTAATACCCTCTCTGTCGACAAACCCTGACCGGGATGGCGTAGCCGGAGTGATGCTCTTTGGTAATCGAACTTCGCACGCTCTACTTGCCTACCTGTGTCGTTCCTAACATTGACGTGTTTCTCAGGTCCTGGAAAGAGGCACACAGTAAGACGGACAGTCTGGTGAAGCTGAAACCCTTGCCTTGACCAGGCGTCACGATCGTGAATCTATCGGGGAGAATCGGTAGAACCAGTGAACGGCTCTACTACATTCTCATCCCACCGAGTCCTCGGGCAGCTTTACCCAAATAGCCAATGCATGTGTATACCGTGCATCTGTCCCCGGTCATACATGTGGTGAACAACGTCTTGAACTCTTCTGGCACAATCATCTGGACTTTTACGCTCTCCATATTTTGGGGGATGCTTCTTCATCCGATTGGCAGCGAAACATCTAGATCCTGGAAAGGGCAACACACGTACTGCATGATAACACCCTAAAAAAAGGTGATGAGGTCAGAAATTTTACCATTTTATTTGTGCGCTAGAAGTATTTGCTCTTCACTCGAATATTTTGCATCAGAGCTAGCATAAATGAAGTGTGACGATGTTGTTTCTGTTCCATTCAAGTCACTCTATTGGAGGCTTGCCTGACGGAGACGATGCTTATTTCGACATCTCCGTCTTCATGTTCAAGTTACTGGAGCGCTGGAACGTCGTGTGCCATCATGACAACTTCCTTTCATGATCTCTTATGTATCTGGACTTATCCTACACTTTGCACTCTCCACACAGAACGGCTGCCACGAGAGCAGCGCCTCTGCCAGAGCCGTCGGTAGAGAGCATCAGGTCGAACTGGTAGTCTATCCCCATCAGTTGGCTGATGCGAGACTTCATGATGTTCGGGAACTGAGGGTGGAACCTAGCAATCCAGAACTTGCATGAGTAGTGAACGAAGCATACAAAGCATACTTTTGACTGTTCCTTGATTTACCTAAAGACGGACCCGTCAATGGCGACGACGACGTCCTTGTAGTCCATTTTCTTGAGGAGGGCAGTGATTCCTGCTGCCGCCATAAACGCGGCCCTCCGGCTAACACACTCGCACACGTAGCGCAGGGCGGAGCAGTCGGCGTCAGTCACGTTGTTGCCCAGTCCCAAGTCGGCAAGGGCGGCACGACAACGGGTGAAATCGCCAACCTGTTTGTTGTATTAAGGAATGACGTATGCACTAAGATACTTTCCCTAATGCGCTCAAGGTCAACTTTGAAATGAAACATCGCATGAAGCATTAAACGTCTACAAACACCTACATTTTTACAAACAAGCTCCCTCACTTCTTACTTCTGACTGGACAAGTTTTGATTTCAAGTCTCCATCTCATCAGCGTGAATCAGACATGAGCACAGGGGGGTACAAAATGCTCAGTTTTAGGGGGGGGGTCCAGCTTTCACTGTCCACTGCACAGAGATGGTTATTAAACAAAT
>JAAUXU010014066.1_pt1 | contig 23952 bp, 23 predicted proteins | sample 7278151 | NCBI WGS metagenome assembly JAAUXU01 (sample SAMN14350113, study PRJNA611818) | marine sediment metagenome | isolation source: surface marine sediment (1.8m) | place: French Polynesia: Moorea | collected 2018-08 | reverse complement strand
TCATCATAGTAGTCAAGCTTCTTGCTAGGGGGCTTCTTCCTCACTTCCTTCGCTTGACCTTCGCCTTCCTTGGCAGTGGCATCAGAAAAGTGGTCAAACGCATCCTGGATCCGGTGCACCTCCAATATGTACGTGCTCACCTTTGAGACAAAAGTGCAAGTAAAAACTTGGAGAGAACTACACCAAGTGGTTGCTCACATCGAATCGTGGATATCCATAGACTGCTATATTAAGCGGCCGGCCGATTTCCTTGGGTACGTCCACCTCATCCACACCGCAGGAGGCAGAGGATGCTGAGAGGATGACGAGAAGTGTCCAGAGAGAGGTCGCATCTGCCCAAGATGTGCATCTTGGAAGTGATGGACGTTTATGCCAGACAATAATCTCAAGCACACACCTATCATTGTCAAGAAGTGGCTTGAGGACAACAAAATTAATGTGTTAGAGTGGCCTCGCCAGAGTCCAGACTTAAATCAAATGGAAAATCTATGAGCAATTTTAAAGTCAAGAGTTGCTGCAAGAAATCCTTCTACTTTTGAAGAATTGGAACACATTGTTGTGGAAGAATATATCTGTTATACACAAATTAAAAACTATATAACGAGACTAACTAATGCGATACAACAAAAAGGTTATACAATTGATCACTGATGCAGGGTGCAAATAATTTTGAACATGTCAATTCTTTATTTTATTTTGGCTTTCATTCTTTTTTTAATAGAGGTTCCTTCCTTTTGTTAACTTTGTGAAGATGTGTGGGAGACATTTGGAACCACCTGAGGTAGGAATCCTGAACGGGTGCGGAACCGGACGGGGCCGCGAGAACAGAGGCTGCCCAACAGTGTAGATTGAGGTCGGGTAAGGGGGATGAGGACCGATCATGCCCTCCAGGTTTGGGGTAGGGCGTGTGCTATGAATCGAACCCTGACGACCTGCTGGCGGGAGCGTAGTAGTAGGACTATAGTAGCGACGGAACTAGGATTACATGTAGAACGAGAAAAATGCCCCAGCCTTCAACCCACTGATGCCGGGGTAAGAGGACTTGGGCCACTCATAGACCCCCCCCCATGAGGGAGTGGGAAGGGTTGGGTGACCGAATTGGCGCGGTCTCTGGCCAGGTCCACCACCTCGTCCAAAGCCGCCATCGAGAGGGAGAAGGAAACGGTCACCGTGGGGGACACCTGCCACAATGTCCAACGACGGAAGTTGTGTTCGTTGCGTCCACAAGACTTCGCAGGACTGCGTAGGGTGCCGGTCACGGTCAAGTTGGCACCGGAGGTTCCACATGAAGTGTTTTAGTGTCAAGAACAAACCACTTTATCACTGATGAGAGAGAAAAATGTAACGTTTCTTGCAGGATGAGTCATTTTCACTTTCTAATACAGGCAAATTGTACATAGCACTGTAGTGACTTACATGACTTGTATGTCTAAGTCAATAAGAAGCCGACGAGGACGATTCGCTTAATAAGACTGTGTAGAAGTCATGACCAGTATTATTAGCACTATGTAAGGTGGAAATGCAGCAAAGTTCTAACAACGTCCTGCATATGTACATATGCTAACCTTGGATCTTGCTGCTGCCTCGATTTTAATACCTGTCGACAGCTACTTTTAGGAACAACTGTTTGAGCAGCAGAGGAACTCATACCTAAGTAAATAGCTTGTTGTTGGCCAAGAAATGCTTTTGGTTTGCACTCAAGGCACAGAGAATGCAGAAAACCCTCCAGAACTTGATTGACTTCACACGCTGAAGACCATGTTCCCTGAAGAGGCAGCTGATGGTGTTGGTGACCATGACATAAGCAATGCGGACGACATCTTGCCAGATACCAACATTGACAGAGAAAGGACGCTGACGGGGAAGTGGGCACTGGGCACATTTGTCTTGGTCTTCGTCTTTGTGCTGCTGGCCTTTGCTACACCCTACTGGATCGAGGGAGACCCAAGATTCTACGGCACCAAGGTCGAGAAGGTGGGCCTGTGGATACACTGCTTCAGGTCTTTGCCGGACTTCAATGACTACACCCATCAGCGCTACTTTGCTGGCTGCAGATGGCTCTTCAACCCATTCACTGAGGGCTACTCTGAGATAAGGAGCTATTTAGCCCCTCCATTCTTCGTGACTGTGCAGTTCTTCTTCACGCTGTGCTTCATTGGTACGCTGATCGCTGCCATACTCATCATCATGTATCTCTTATTCATAGGACATGGCAGCAGGGTGTCAGTACTTAAGTGGACAGGGATTGATCTCATTGTCTCGGGCGTTTTCGGGGCCATGGCAGTACTGATTTTTGGAATTAAGGGTGACAATGAGGACTTCATGCCTGATTGGGAACACAACTACCTGTCTTGGTCGTTTGCATTTGCCTTTGTTGGTGTCTTCTTTATGTTTCTCTCTGGGGGACTCTTCTTGGTAGAAGCAGGTATCATTGTCAGAAAAGAAATGGCAAGAGAAAAAATGTTTCCTATGGAGCGAAGAGTCTGAATCCAGTCATCACCTGCTGTACTTACACGTGTCTAACATGAATGAGCAACAATAAAGCAACTGACACATATTTCGGTGAACACAAGAGCACCTGAAGGAAGAATGCTACGGACAGTTGACAATGATCACACACACTGGCCAAGTAGGAGAACACACACTAAGTAGAAGAAAATCTCTGCAGAGCTGCTATTTGCTGGGCAGAATAATGAAGATGAATCTCCGAAGAAAGCTGAAAACATTCTAGCCCAATCCGATGAAGATCTCGTCGTACTGTACTAGGGGCAAGGGACAGTTTGTTACGATATACAGTACTGCTATCATTGAAGTGTCCGAGAACTTGGCCTGTCTAGCTAGGATTGGTACCACGAGATCAGTGTTTTCCCCCAAGTTTCATACAGGTGAGCTGTAACCAAAACCATTTTTTGGCTCTACACATCAACGTACGCATGTTTAGAGGCAGTTTTGACTTCATTGCTGCATTGATTCCTCGCTAGGGCGTTGCCTCACTATGACGTGCCAGAGGTCCTTGAAGTGGGCCACCTTGCACACGTTAGAAGTTGCGGAAGACACGTTGCCGAAGATACGAATCTTGGCTCGCCATGCAATTCCTATGCCGAGAACTTCTCGGCCGAAGTGGTGCAAGAACGTACTGAAAATGGAGTAGCAGAAAGTTAAGGACCTCCTGACTTAAGTTACCTATCTTAAGTTTTAGCAAATTGATTGGTAATTCGAGGTCCATCTCTCCTCAAGAAATGAGCAACTCGTTCATGATCATCCACGGTAGGAACATGTTTTAAATACCAGAATTATAGACTATGCGGTACAAAAACTTGCTCAACAAAACATATCACTGCGCCATCTTCTTGCTAAAGATGTACTTCTTGAAGCGGAGAGTCAATTTGACCACCTCGGAAGCTGATGAGCCTTTCTTCTTCTTACTGCCCAGAAGGGTGAACGTTTCCGGCTGGAGCGTGCCCGCAATCCTCACCTTGAATTTGCCGCTCTGACCGAAAGACTCTGCAATGACGCCCTCCTCACCCGTGGAGAGATGCACCCTGAGGCCAGAGAACAGGGCGAGGTTGGTGTCCTTCTTAAACATGCCCTTGCAGATGACCTCACACTCGTTGTTAGCCCTTTCCACCACTCCTTCTTTGCACTTCTCCTTAAAAATTCTGAGAGCAGGCAGCTCAGTGGAGTGGATGGCCTGGGCATCCTTGAAATTGTGACCGAGTTTCCCGTGGAATGCCAGGCGACAGATGTTGGCCTTCGCGTCGGTGTCCAGCTTCGAGCCAAGGACCTTGCACTTGGGTATGACTGACACAGGCCGCTCGAACTCCAAGATGGCGAATACGCTTCCAGCTTGGCTTCCGCTATCGTCCAGGCAGTCCGAGTATTTCTCCAGAAACCGATAGTCTCTTTCTTTGTCGACTGCTTCGGATTCATCAGCGGGGTCACTTTCTAGACGGTCATCACAGAAGAGGGTGAGTTTGGCCAGGACCGTCTCGTGGCCGAGGCTGATATGAAACTTGGATCCCGAGGTAATCTCACCCTTGTAATAGCTGATCTTGTGAATCTTCATAATTCCTCCGTAAAGGGTGGGCACGTAGCCGGGTCGGCACACAATGCCTCGCTCTAGCGCCTTGGCGTCGAACTGGGTGACGCAAAGACCGACCCGATCCCCCTGCATGGCAGACTGTACCGGCTGTCGGAACATCTGGATGGACTTGACCTTGCGAGACTCTTTGAGAGCCGCAATTTCTACGTTATCATTTACCCGCACGGAGCCCTGGAGGATCGTGCCCGTCATCACGGTACCCTGGCCGCGAATGTTGAAGCAATGGTCCACAGAAAAAAGAAGTTCTCCGGACGCATCTCGCTCAGGCAACTTAGTCATAGTCTTGAGCTTTGAGACAAATCCATCGAGACCAATGGGGTCTCCCTCTTCTTGCCTGGCGGCCACCGCCACCACCTCCACCTCTTGGAACCTTGTCTGCGATAGTGTCAACCTCAACTTCTTCGTCATTTTGTCTATCGCCTGTTGACGCTTGTTCTCCGGCAGTAAATCTATCTTGTTGATGGCGACCAGGATCCTCGGGCATGTGATCTCTCCGATGACGAGACACTCTGCGGTCTGTGTCTGGATACCCTTGGCAGCATCAACTACCAGCACCATGAGATCGATGATTTGCGCGCCGCCGATAATGGTCTTGATGAGAGACGCGTGACCCGGACAATCCACCAATGTGTACTGAACCTCCTTGCCGTCGAGAATGGCCCGGAACGAGCTGAACCCCAGATCTAGGGTGATGCCGCGCTCACGACTCTGGGGGTTCTTGTCGAAGGCGGCAGTCGACGAGGTCGTGCTGAGGGCCCTGGCCAAACTGGTCTTTCCGCTGTCGACGTGGCCTAGCACACCCACATTGATGTTAGGCACTGCGGCCGTGAGGGGGACGGCACTCATCTTGAGCAAGGATTCGTTGGAGCTGTGTTGTTGTTTTCATCCGTAGTTCTGAATGTCGTCATAGTAGCGATGGGCTCGACATCGACTCGAGCCGATTCGAGTTTTCTATTATAGCAAATTTGATACTCATTAAAGTCTTTAAGTAATTGCTCATGCATAATGATGCAACAGTAATTGGTTTGATTTCTTCCGAGTATTTTTACCACGTAACAATTTCGAGTTCTATGTACCAATTATAGATGTGTTCTTGTAGCAAAACATTTCTACAGTCGAATCTCAATTTCGGAAAGTCCTGGGTTCTCGGGAGATACTTGACACCATTCCGAAACTGAAGGAAGGTCAAAATTGAAAGGCTTCGTCCGCTATGAGGTCATTTTGGTGCTGAAATATGAACAAAAACCGATGCTGCGCTGAAATTCCAAGCTATGTCAACCTTAAGTCAATTCTCCATCATAGATCTTGGTGATGTGTGACTTGAAGCATTACTGATTGTATGAAAAATGACCCACAAAGTGACATAAGGTACAACATATGAGTGGGAGCTGCTAGGCAAAACTTGACAAAACTGAATTTTCCCCTCCTGGATTTTACACTTAGACTACAATGAAAAGCTTTTTCTCACAAATTTGTCTAATATCGAGATTCGACTGTACTTTGGTCTAAACTGTTGAAAAATGTTTAGTAAAATCCTTGAAGAATCATAGATTCTTTCCACTAAGGTGATGCTCTGCTAGTCTTCCTACTGTGATTTGTCAGCTTAATAAGTATGGATTAGAATGGATTTATTAGAAACATTAATGTAATTGAAAGCATTAGGGTTTTTTTAAGAAATAACTCAATAGTTAAGTTCTATGCATGCAGTAACTAAGTGGCGCTTGCTCTTTTGGGAATGAACTCGAGTCGTTGTCCTCGAGTCGCAGTCCATTGCAGCTGTTGAAAATACTGCCGAAGCAGCCCGACGCTCAGCTGGACAGGCCAGCAGCATCAGCGACAGCGACATCTTTCACTCCTCCTGCACCAACGCAGACAAGGGCGACTACGGGTCCAACCAAGAGCAGAAGTTCTTGGCAATAACTGACCCACAACAGCAGCCACAGGAGCTGTTCGACAACACTTGCGCTTGACATTCGCATCATCGCCATATTTCCCTTGCGTCGGCACTCCGACATGGGCAACTTCATCGGCTATCGCCACTTCAAGGGGCGACTGGTGGATCCAGATATCACCCCGGAGCCGGACGTGGAGCCTTCGTTCGACTCCTCCTACGGGTTCGCGGGAAATAGGAAGGAAAAAGGTACAGTTGAAGAGTAACTTGCGCCTCGGCTCTTTCGTTGCCAAAGTCATCGCCGGCTCTCTCCGAGTTGACCTTGGCACCTTCGGGGATCTGAAGAGCAAGTTTCAAGTTCGACTTAAACGCTCCTTGTTGCACCCTTGTCATGTGCCCCTGGAGATGGACCTTCAGCTGGGACACGTTTGATCTTGACCGGTTCCGAGGTCTGGAGACAAAGTCCACTGGACTCCGAAACTCCAATACGCAGAACCAACTCATGTTCTTCTCTTCCACAGTCTTGCATGCCACCAGGGACCAGCTACTGGCGGCGAAAGTCAACCAGAAGGACTGGGACTACTGTGTCGACGTCTTCTTGAAATTCAAGGCCTGCAAAGTCGCCAATAGTCCCATGTTCACCAATTGCCTCCACGAGAAGCACGATCTAGAGCACTGCCAATACAGAGAGTAAGAGTTGAAGCCCACTTCGCAGAGCCGATGAAGCTGCATTGATCTCCACTTTGCTTTCAGGATGGCGAACCGCATGAAGGAGTACGAGCGCGAGTGGAGGTTGAAGAAGAGGAAGGATCGCATCGAGCGCCAAAAGGCCAGAGAACTGGAGTTGGCGATGGTCGAGTGAAAATGTCCCGGGAGTAGTTGTCAAAGACCCTCTTTAGTGAGCAGAAGAAAGTTGTAGCATTACGATAAATATAGATGCATTTGTATGGCTGGAAGACCGCGGCTCATCTGAATGCCCGCCGCCGACGCCGGCCTGATTTCCGTGAGTCGGAAGTGTACGATTCAGTCGTGCGGTAGCGCGACGCGAGTCTTATCACCAAGTTCGAACACTTGTGTGAGGTTCATGTGCTTGCGCCGGGACACGCCTCCTGTGGGACGGTCGAGTACCTTGGGCAGTTAACGTGGCTGCACCTCAGCAAGTGCAAATTGATATACACTTGTTTGTTGGCGACCACATTTTCACAGCTGAAGACAGGTGCAAACAGAAAACCGAGAGTAGTCGGGCTCTAAGAAAGTTCTCATACGGTATCCCAACCAGACATTGTTCACGCTCTCGTATACCTTGTCTCCTAGCGCATACCTCTTGTCTCCTGTGCCGTGGAGGCCGCGCCAAAGCAAAATGCGTGATTTTGAAAGTGAGAGGAACAACGGCACGGAGCAGGGGTCGGTTGACCCCGTGGGTAAGGAGATGCCGTCGGCCTTGGTTGCCGGGGCAAGTAGCCCGGTGAAGAAGCGATGGATAAGGCGCAGTGTGGCAGTCAAGTACGGCGCCGTCATCGTCTGCTTCATCGCGTTCGTCGTCTGGTGGGGGAGACCAAGGAGGATGGACACCAGCGATGGCGTGGTGAGTGAAGACTTCAATCGGCGAGAATGTGCAGTCGTGTAATATGTTCCAACCCCTCAGGAGAGCGGTCTGGACCCAAGCAGCGGAACAGTCGGTGAAGCTGAGCAGGAAAGCGTTCCTGAGACCGTCGCAGAACTCCTGAGTTGGGGTGAGGAGAATAACATGCTTAACGACAACGTGGACGAGGTGGAGACAGCCCCAGATGAAGAACAGGTTCTTCTGTCAAACCTGGAGAGGTTGGAAGAAGAACGAGAGGAACTGGAACGTGAGGAAGACGAAGTGGAAAGAAAGTACGAGGGCGTGGTCGACTTGGAAGAAGCTGTGAGGTTACGAGAAGTGGACGATAAACTCAATTCCCTCGAACTTGAGGTGGATGAGGAAGAAGACGTCATACTTGAACAGTTAGTAGCCAATGAAGAGTCAGGCAGTGACACGGAAAACTTGGGTGTCCTCGCAGACGAGCTGACCGACATCAAGTCCGACATTGTTGACCTAGAAAAGGAGCAAGAGCAAATTGAGGACGAGCTCATTTTCGCTGAGACCGTCGACGAAATAAAATTCCTGGCTGCAGAGGATCTGGAGGTCATTGAAGGAAAGTTGGAGTTGAAGGAAGAGGAAGAATTTGCTAGAGAAGAACTTCTAGAAGAGGTGTCCAGGCTTCAAGAAGAGGACAGTGACGACAGTGGAAAAAAGCGGAGGCCATAACGTTGAGCGAGACCCGAGCTGGGGCCCAGCCAAATGTGCGAGCCCCGGAGGCCGATCCCGCAGGCCAATACAATAGAGCAATACTGTGGAACATCAGAATTTCCTGCCTTTTGGACTAGTTCGGAAAGGTACTTTTTTTGGAGGATGAATTGTTGGGCCCGTGGCACAAATACTAAGATTTTATGAAAAACACTTTTTTCCAAAGGAACATTTTCTGTGGGCACTTTTAACTCAAACTTTTATAATACACTGTATGAGGCAAGCGTAGAACTCACTCCTCTTTTTCAGCCAAAACTTTTGAAAGGATTGAGCTACAGAATTGGTCCATGGAAAGCTAAGGTCCTCTAAAACTAAATTCATGCGCACTTTGGCTCTGGGACTCCTTATTTTTCCGCAATGTGGGATCCAAGTTATGTTCTATAGCAGAGTTTGCTACATAAAAGTTTTACTGTAGTCTGAACAAATACGTGGTCCTAAAGCCAAAGTGTAGATCAGTTTGGTTTTCGAGCTCTCCGCAGATGGGTCAAACACTTGCGTGGCTCCAAAGTTGTGGCTGGAAAAAGAAGTGTCCGCTGCACTTACTACATAAAGTATGTTGCAAAACTTTGAGTTAAAACCTTTTTTTTCAGGAAGTCATACTTGTACCAGTTAAATAGTGTTTGATGCAAATTTCCCACTCCAAAAGAACAACATTGACATTTTCGAACTAGCCCACTGTCCATAGCATGCATTAATGTGAAGCGCTGGGTCCGTATGCAGTCTGTTTGTCTTTCTATCTCTGCTATGAGCGCTCCAACTTCAGCACTGTTCCTCCCAAAGTTGATCAGCAGACACTACTTTTCACTCGCCGCAGAATGTGTATGCATAACACTTGACGTCTGAGGCTGTTTCGAGGTCGAAATCGAGGTTCAAATTTGCATTTACTACAGTGGCTGAGAACGGGAACCGGTGTGAGCCGGGCTGGGATCGGATCCGGGCTAACCCGGCCAGCCCAACTGGGCCTCTCGTTGTCCTCTCCACAGTCGCAGAGCAGGAGACTGCGGAGGAGGCCCCTTGATGTATCTCATCGGCACCTGGGCGAAGTTATAACAGATTTTATGCCGCTATGTGAGAAACATTTGCCATGTACGTACACTTCTTCGGAGGGATCGTGTGCGAACTCCTTGTCCTACTGCGCGGCGACAAACATTGGACGTTGTCCGCTTCCTCGCCGTCGCCCACAAGAGAAATATGGCTGTCTTGAATCACGCCAGAAGCAGCCACACCGCCAGCAGGTGCTCCGTGTTCGCCAAAGACTCTGGACACTCCGCAAAGTCCATGACGTTCGCAGTCTTCGCATGCGCCTCACAGACACGTTGAAACCTGCCCATCTTCATGTTGCTGCAAACCGTGCAGATCACGTGCGTCTTGTTGCACGGGCAGATCCAATTCTTCCCGGTGATCATGACAAATCTACAGAACAGTTGACAAGGCCAAAGTGCCTGCTCTCAGTGTTGTTGTGCTGATTGCTGTAGAGCCTCAAAGGAATCATTTTTTGTTGAATTGAATGAAGGCAACGTGATCCAAAGGGTCATGGGCTGGATGACGTCGTTCATGACTTCGGACGTGTGCATGGCAAGACGTGCCCGCAGAGAACTCTCTGCATTGGGCTTTGTCGATCAGTTGTAACTTGAGTTTTGTCCACGGCAGAGACGGTGTCCCGTCCTTGCTCAAAGTACTGTACGCCAGTACGGACTGCACTGTACGCCAGTACGGACTGCACTGTACGCCAGTACGGACTGCACTGTACGCCAGAACTCTCTTGACAGAATACCACACAACGCCAGCTATGCTCATTTCGGGGCCGCTGTAGGAGACGAACAATACGAAAAAGAGTGGGAGCTAAAAGCAAAATAGCCCGCTGTTCCCCTCCTAGTCGTGTTGGCAATCCTGTACGCAGTCGTGTACGCAACCCTCCAAGCCGTCTGCGGCTGTTTGCACATCTGTGCCGTCCTCGTCTGCGTCCTGGGCCGGAGCCGCCGTCCCTGTCCCCGTCTGTGTCCTACGCCAGAGCCACCGGAGCTGTCCTTGTCTGCGGCTGTTTGCACATCTGTGCAGTTGTGGATGCAATCCTGTATGCAGTCGTATAAGCAATCCTGTACGCCATCGTGTACGCAACCCTCCAAACTGTCTATCACTTCTGTGCCCCATCATCCTGCGCCAGAGATGTCTGCACCAGAGCCGTCCTCTGGACCGTCTGTTTCCCTTCGTGCACCAGTGCCATCTGGGTCCTCCAAGCTGCCTACATTTCACTGCCAAGCATGTCGTGAAACATTTTCGAACCGCTGTAATGTCAAGGCCCATGAGAAAGCTCATATCTGTCAGGTAAATTTTTGGACTGAGGGTGAAGTCCTGTGCCGGAGCCATCCCCTGGACCTGACTTGTCTGAACTATATAGTATGCCTAATTTTTTTAGACTGCTGGTTGCTCTGAGCGCCATGAACATCACATCCTCCATTTGACTTTTACATCAATGGGTGATGCATCCAATTGGCTGCAAGCTGCAGAGCTAGACCTCCACTATACAACATCACACTCAAGGGCCAGTGGCAAGACCTTACACTGCATCCAAAATGCTGCAGATCAGGTGAGGAGAGTCAAGGGCAAACCTGACCAGGCTGGTGCGAAGAATTGCTGCTCCTCAAAAAAGGTTTTTCATTGCCAATCAAGGTGAGATGGATGATGCAGATACATCATGTCTTGTTTGTTCAAGCTTGTATTTGCCATGATTTATCTTTAGGATCACCTTCAAAGTAGTTTCGGTTTGTAAATGCCCCAAAGAAGACTTTCTTGAAGCAAGTGTGTGCAAGAATTCAGTCAAAGGAGTCAAAGTGTACAGTTGTCTCACTCACAGTTATCCGTTTGATTGAAAGAATATCCGTTTGTCCGGTGTGATCAAAGGGTTGATAGGGAATCTCTTGGATATGGGTGTACCGCCAAAAAAATCTGCCACACGTACTTTAAGGACAACCAGCAAGATCCGATGTCCAAACCTGTGACAATTAAGAATGTCCGTTATCTCCAGGGAGCTTTGAAGATCGATGGTATGTATGAATTTTTTACTTTAGCTACTGCTCTCAGTAATCTGTATTCATATAAAAGGACAGACCCGTGTGTGTGTGTGTGTGTGTGTGTGTGTGTGTGTGCGTGTGAAGTGAGCAAAATGCACTGTACATGCACGCACACAAAATTTGATGCTCAATTTGGAGGAAAAATGCTGTGTATTATGAGTACTATTCAAAGTTCTTACTGTTCTCAATGTCTTTCTTCAATGAATTGTCACTGAATCCTTCAAAGAAAATTGCCCAGAACCTGGACAGCCTCGCATAGTCGATGCGAGTCTGGGCGGGTTCTTCCAGAACACTGCGGGTGATGAGATGTGCCCACTTCCTTAGCGGAGTCTAGGCGTGGTTCCGGCTACAGCCCGAAGCCCGAAGGCCCGACCTCGCTTTTTCCAGCCCGAACCGGTCCGAAGCTCCAACGTCCAGCCCACGGGCCAGACTACATCAGGCCCATGGCCACCATGCTTATCTTTCTTCATGCTAATCTGTAGATGTGGATGGTTCTGTTTTCTTAAACACTTTTCAGTGTCAAAACTTAACCAGAATAAAAAATGACAAGTTCTGTACGAAACTCTGCAAAAAGAAGCTCCATAAATATTTACTTTGGAGGCCTCAGCTCAATAACATGGCAACGCTGAACAGGAGGGAGCTTGGAAAGAAAACAGCCACAAGTGAAGTGACAATAACTGGACTGCCACGAAGCAACGAAAGGTGAAGGTGCCCGAACTGACAGATCATGTCCGACTGGGACGAGATCCGACGCTTGGCGGCCGACCTCCAGCGGGCTCAGCTCAGCGGATCGGTGCAGCGCCTCTCTGAGCGAAACTGCATCGAAATCGTAAATAAGCTCGTCCAGGCAAAGCTCATCGAGGTCATCTACACAGCGGACGGCAAGGAGTACCTAGTGCCACAACAGTTGCAGAGGTAAAAGAGGGATTGCGCATAGTTCGGTTTGCACTGGCGGGATCCTGGCGCTGTACGAGCGGACTGACTGGAGTCCTACTTATGGCCGTTCTCTCCAAATATACCTTTTTCATCCAAATTTGTCACTGTGAATCTGTCCTAAGGCCATAGACCGTCTGTTCTTCGCCCATGGGCAGTTTGGCATCTCTTCTTGTGAGTTTAACTGTTTCTCCTCAATATGCAGAGAGATACGCGATGAGTTACTTGTCTCCGGAGGGCGAGTGGGCTTGGTTGGACTGGCCTCTACTCTAAACGTGGATTTCTCACATGTGGAAGCGCAGGCGCAGATCCTGACCAAGCAAGAGCGATCTATTCACCTTGTCCTCGGCCAGCTCATCTCTTCGTCCTACTTAGACTCCCTGTGCCAGGAAGTGAACGAGCGCCTCCAACTGGATGGGACCATTTCCATGTCCGTCCTCACTAAGGAGTATGACCTTCCTTCAGAGTTTCTGCAGGAGGAAGTATGGGCGAGGCTGGGGAAAATTATCGAGGGTTTTAGAGACGCTCACGACCCTAGAATCATCCTCACGACGTCTTACGTACAGAGAAACAGAGCCAAGGTTCGCGGTGCTCTTTCCGCCGCCACGGTGCCCACCCCAGTGGCCGACGTTGTCAACAGGTTTAAGATTGAGGTTTGACCATATCTACAGAACTTCATGTGTCCGGCTGATTTGTAGCCGTCGTGTGTCTTCCTTTCAGGAGCATTTGTTCTTCAGCCTGGCCGACGAGCTGATTAAGACAAGGAGGCTCTTTGGTGCCATCACAGGGGGCAAGAAAGCGTCGAAGGCGACGTTCATTCCTCACGCATACTCTCGAGCCCAAGTACGGTGGATTGACGACTTCGTTGCTCAAAACGGTTACGTTGAGTACGCGGCCGTGGCAAGGCTGGGAATTTCGGACCCTACCAACTTCCTCAAGAAGAGATTCGGAAAGGAAGAGGTTGGTATGAGGTTGGCAACAAGTGATCCATGATAGAAAAAGCTTAGTTGTTCCAGATGTACTTTTTCTCGTCTTCCTGTGTGACGTCCCAACTACTGAACGCCGTTGAGATCTCAGTGGATGAGGCGATTTCAGCGGAGTCTTGGATAGACGTTACCTCACTGCTTCCGAGTATCCTATCCGCAGAAGACTGCAGACAGGCTCTGCAAGCGATCAGAGACACCATGTCCTCCAAGAAACATTTCCGTGTCTACGGCGAAGGCGTCGCCATGGCCGATGAACTGGTAGCGAAAATACAGCGCACCTTTGAAGAGTTGATGCCTGATCAAGCCAAGAAGGATGTGGCGAGTGGAAAATACGAAAAGGTCTTTTCGTCAGCATCAGGACTTGACTTGGAGAATAGCAATGTGGTAGTATCTACTGACAAAAAAGAAGAGAGGAGGAAGAAGGCTGCCACCGGCAAGGGTGGCGGCGGGACACAGGGGAGGGAGACCAAGACGAAGTCCACCAAGAAGAAGAAGGGGGGCAATAAAAGAGGGGGCGAAGAGAGAGACGACGACACTGACGAAGAAATGATTGCGAGCAAAGGCAAACAGCAACAGAAGCCTCCAAAGATCGAATTCTTGAGCATGGAGGCCCTGGAGCAAAAGTTGGGTGACGTGTCTGCTTTTGCTGATTGCCCCGAGGAGGTATTTGCAGAGCTTGCAACCGAACTGTATCCTGCGCTGACGAAGAGGTATCGAGAGTTGGTGGCCTCAATGCGGCAGTCATCGGCAGTGGCTGCCCTCCACGACAAGAGGAAGGCGCATGCGGAACTACAGGACAAGGTCAATGCGGCAATTGGTATGGCCAGACTGTTCGAGCGGGGAGCTGCTGCAGCATTTGACGGGCAGGTAAGGCACTCCCTTGGTACCCGTTTTGGCCTGTAGTGCCTAACACGAGGTGCTTCTGCAGGAGAAAAAGGCCTTGGATAAGCATCTATTGAAGACCATTTGCTCCGATGCTGTGAATGCCCTTTTCGTGTTCCTATCTGAAGACGAGGCAGAGGGATCCAGAGGGGGTGACGTGACTCCGGAGAAGCGGCTGAAGATGCTCAAGGGCATGGACAAGAACGAGGGGGAGGCTCTTCTCGCTATTCACAAAGCCTTAGGCGGAGACGATGCAGCGGCATTTATCGAGGTATGTAGGATGTTCTCCGATGATCTCGAGCGAGAAATGACCCTTTTTTCCCCAGACTTTCGAAGAAAACGTCTCCAAAGCCGGCGACCTCTTCCTAAAGAAGGCGGATAAGAAGCGAGATCGGCAGACGGCCTTCGCCCATCGTCACTCGCTTCTCGAGCAGCTGGAACTGTGCGAGGATCCCGCCCTCGCTTTACATCTGACGGCTACCATCTTGTATCAGACGAACTTCAACCAGATGCTCCACGCCAGTGGCAAATTTGTTCCGCAAATTTTACAAAAAGTGTCTCAAGCGCTTGAAGAGGAGGATCAGCAGCTCCTCTTTGGTTATCAGACTGCCGTCGTATCCTGGATCGGCGCAGCAGCGGAGGACGACAAGAAGGCGGCCCTGGAAGCGGAATTGAGGCAAAAGATGCCGGCACTAAAGGAGCTGGCCTCCAAGAAGAAGAAGGCAGTCTCGGCTACTGAAGAGTAAACTAGGATTAGTCCCTGTGCTCATAAATTGTTGAATCGATCAACTATCTAAATCAGTTCATTCATTGAAAGAAGTTGAAATATAACTTGCTTACAAATGTGGTCTCCGGAATGCTGTCAATAAGTAATCATATCGTTATATCGGTATGACGATGTGCATCGTCTGTATGACCCCAAAAATGGCTGCGCTAGTTTGGGGCCTGGTTGATGTGCTGGATGAGTGGATGTCCTCTGCGGCTAGCGTATGCCTGCGGTAGCGTATGCCGGAGCTTCTCCAGGCCGTTTTGAGGCATCAAGAGTGTCCACAACTTTAAGCTGGACGGAAGGATGACATCCAGGAACAAGAGCTTGCCTGAAGCAGTCAGTAACACGATATTCTGCGCTCACTGAGATGTCATAAATAGCTCACTGGGTTCTCTATACTGTACGCCCGGCAGTGGATGACGGTAGCTGCAAGTAAGACGCTTCCACTAACGCATGTTGACCGTGATTCATTATAACATTTTGATGAACCTGCAAATGACGACCAAAATCGTTAAGGTGACACTGATCAGTGATCATGCATTGCTGCTGTCGCAATGTTACACTATCTGATGAACAAGGTAGAAGACGGCAAGAGACATTGACAATTTTGAAAGTGAAAGGAGAGATTGGGATACTCCTGACCCACGCCCAAGGATTAGCCTCCTTCCTCAAGGTCTTCTGTGTTCAGGTGAGATTCATTTAGTCATCTTAGGTATCTTCGGCGTATCTTGATGGAGTTGTAGGAAGGGACTATGTAACCCACTGGGAACATGAAGCACAGGATGCCCATGATGCCAATGAAGATGGCGTTGTCAACCACATAGGAAGCAGAGCCCGCGTGGACAGTGACATGGCGACAACTCCAAAGCCGATGAGTACGTAATCGGCACTATGAGATGTCAGATGCATGGACGGAATATCCGATGCATTTGCTGGGGAAGCCAGTTTAGGTGCGTGGTTGTCATGATTCAGAGTTTCCATGATTCACACTGCAAATATTCTGAACTTATCAGTGAAGCGATCTGATTACTGATTATGACTTCATGCGACTTCAGGTCAAAAACAACAATGCTGAACAAGATACAGCTTGGGATTCTCAAAGCTCAACTCTTTTCCCGTCAGCAGTGGTTGAAACAGACTCAGCCTCTTCAACAATGATTTGTTCCAATTCTCCCTCCAAATTTTGCATAATTTGCTCAAAAAAGTCCACCCGGCGCCAAAACCTTTGGTCCTCCGCCATCTTCAGCTCTGTCAGGATTGAGGCAAACCTATGTAGCCAACGCAAAATTGAGAAGAAATTAGGTCCTTCATGTGTTTCCTGTCGATTACCGATGTTGCGGCGGCGTCGATGGCTCCCACACGAAGCCGTTGGCCGTGGTTGGCGTGCCATCCCTAGCGAAGCTGATCCAAGCATCTAGCAGATTTGCGCTGGCCGCAAGATCACGCTGCGATCGACTTGCGCCACCCAAAACATTAGGAAAGGGGAACATCTGGAGCAACTCGTCCCCTCCCACAACGCCGTAGCCGTGTCGCATGTTTAGGCCTAATAATAAGTTAAGTTAATTTGCTCAACTGACTTGCGACGTCACCCACGTTAAACTGTAAGTGCAAAGTGTTAGGCTACTGAAAGCATCCTTGCAAAACTCTGATATGCCGAGGATAATCCTGGACTATCTTGGTGCAAATATTTGGTAGAATTTTATCAAAGTCACCAATTCCAAACTGTTGGAGGAAGAGCTTAAAGGTGAGCTTCCAAGGGAGGTAAGCGACAAGGTCACCCATGCTGTTAGTGGCCGAATAGCGGTAGACATAGTGGAAGATCGGGGCATCGTCTGGACCAGATTTGGAGGCCATGATTCGCACCGCAGCGCCTACTTTACCGTGAAAGCACAAGTCGCTCAGCAGATCGATGCCTTGGCTCATCATGAATCGGTGGTTGTGGACTTGGGTCTTCATGTAGGCCCTGAGGAAGAAGAAAGCAGCCTTGAAGGCTTAATTTGTCAAAGTCTAAAAATGAGTCAGGAAGCTTCACGTCACACCTCTTGACGACCTCTGCCAGTTGCATGTCTTTCTTGGTGACATCGACCTTGTTAAACACCAAGAGCGGCAACAGCTCCGTGAAGTTCTCAAACGCTGCCGGATGAGCCAAGAAGCCGGACATCAAGTCGAAGCCATCCTGGGAATTGGACCCCAGCAACACCTAAAAATCATGTCAGAAATAGGTCACAAACTCCCAAGAAGGATAGATTAAACTGCAACTGGATTGAAGCACTCAAATGACAAGTTATCAAGGACGAAAGTGTTCTAGATACATACTGATGTCCTGTTGAACAGCAGTAAGAAACACAAGATTTGGGTCACCCTGTACGTACGGGGACTTTTTCGTAGTCCCCACTGGATATAATGTGCTCGGGCCAATCAGGTAGAAACGCGTCTCCTCCTTCACCTAGGAAATGTCCATCGACAACGGGAACGAACGGGTTGGGCACGGGGATGTAATGGGACCCCCAGACTGATGGCGCAGGCCCAATGAAGTTTTTGGTGAACAGCGCCAATCCCCGACGCTGGAGGTCAGCGCCGTCCAAGGCCACCAGGCAGGAAAGCAGCTGAATAGCAATGATAGCTTGAGTTACATAAAATACGTCCATATCTTGTTGAATACTGCTAATAAAACTGTAAATCCATTGCGGTCTGTTTCCAGTTCACCTCGTTGCTGTCGGATCCGTTCTTGCATCCCTGGGCCTGTGCGAGATCTCGCGCGAACTCTCCATGAGGCCGTGAGAGGCGAAGGAGGCGGTCAAGGACTGGAGAACTGAAAGGAGAATCTCAAGCTGAGATGATGGACAAAGTTCTTGGAAACTGTTCCTGATGTTACGAAATCTTGATCTCTGAGTCAACGACTCTTTTGGATGATACTCGGCCTCCCTCGGTACCCCCGGGTTGATAGTCAACCTTTGGTCTCGATAAGCTTCGGCGCGCACCGGAATCCCTTACCCGGATTGGCTGATAACCCGGTGAAAGAGTCCCTGACCGCGATTTGCCGGCGACAACATCTGCAGAATGGCTGAGACGCCGCCAGAGTCCGAACCCATGAGGGTCACGCAACCGGGGTCACCGCCAAAATTAGAAATCTAAAACTTCAATTCAACTGTCTTTGGACTCCAAAGCCAAAATTTTCTGAGCTCGCCTCTTTTTGCACCCATATAAGGGCCATCCTCTGATCCCACAGGCCCAAGTTGCCGGGCGCCTCCCTCGTGTCCAGGCTGAGAAAACCCAGAACTCCCAGCCTTGAAAAAGGTTACAGTGAGAGCCAAAAAACGCCACACTGACGTGAAACACGGCTTAACACCTGTAATTTGGGGCTACCAAGACGACGTCTTTGCCCATCCACACGTCAGGTGCGAAGGTTTCCGGGCCTCCAGAGAGGCGGGCGAAGCCTCCGGGATGGAAGAACACAAGCACCGGACACGTCACATTGGTGTGGCGGCAAGAATCTGACAGAAGACTTGGCATTATAATGAAAGTTAGCTTTGGACTGCCTTCATGTAACATAGTAAACCTATCGGATGTTTAGAACGTGCACAGTACTACACACATTTCAGAGTTGTCGATGCCATTGCTCAGAGGTGACTTCCTCACTCACACTGCACCTTGCATCCATGCTATGCCCGATCAGCACCCTCTTACCGGGTGTGTAGACGTTGAGCACCAGGCAGTTCTCGTCGCCGATCATCACCACCCTATCGGCCGTGGCAAGTCGTGGCTGCAAGCACATCGGCGGAGACCTCGTGGCGTCGACAGTCGCGGCATTGCCACGAGCCGGCTCCGGCCGCGCGAAGCGCCGTTGACCAATGGGCGGGTCTGCGTAGGGGAGCGACAGGAAGCGGGTGAACGCATGCCCGTCGCCGGTGACCCCGCGTGAGCCTCGGAGGAGGACTGAGAAAAGTCGCACGTAAGACACCTAAACGGCAGGTCCAATAATCTCACCTTTGCCATCGACGATGGTTGCAAATTCCTTGTCCGCTTGTCCTTGTGAGATGGGCAGGCAGAAGAATAGGATGATTGCCACCAATAGCTGGACCGCTATGCTCAGGTACAGTAGGCTCTGGTACGGGGATGAGGACATGATGTTCACGTCTTCGCTAACCTCCAATAACTGGCTTCCTGCGGCATTTGAAGGGCTTCTCCGTGTAGAACCAGGCAGGAGAGAGAGCATCTACAGTAGTGTAGCGATTGGTATAAGGGTAGCAGTGAAGAGATGACCTTCTCTGTTGCCAGAATGGCGGACGATGACGAGAGGTCCGGCTCGGTTACCGTTTGTGGCGGCTCGTACGGAAGAAGACACTCGAGGAGTTGCCGAAAGAGAACAAAGACGGGAGCTTGGCGACTGTGACTGCTCCCGAGTCCCGACCGGGCGGGGCAAGAAGCGGCTGACATCCGGACTTTGGCGTCCTGTGATGGGCAGGGCCAAGAACACTGGAGAGTGCTCTTGGGTAGGGGCCTTTGCCTCTTTTCTGTTTAGGTCTTAATAGCTGGTGTTGCTGCTCTAGTCTCAGCTCAACACGACGGCGGCACCGTCATGCCTAGCCTGACCTAGGTCCCACGCCCCGTGGACATCGTGCAGATGCACAAAGCCAGGACCCTATAGGATGGCATCCAATGGCCTGGTTCGCATGTAGGGCCGGAGGTGGCAAGTCTACTTACTCCATTATACATCTATATCAACTACAAGGTCAGGTAGCACAGTCACCTCAGACTTCAAGCATTTTTGCAAAGTCGGATTCATCTGGAGTGAAATAGAGATTTTGACATGGATCTGCTCTTTCAGAAGTGCTTTCCAAATAGATTTCTCCCCACTCTGAAGGTCCAACTACGACCACAAGGCCTGATTGCTTGGTGCACATCAGAACCAACGTTCATGACGTTTAGTTCAGTCTCGTGTCTCTTTCTCATGCTGACAGTTACCTGTTCTCTAACGACATCTTGCGCTCCACGGTCAGTCCACGGATAGACACCATTGGTCAGTCCCAAATCCTTCAAGAAATTGAGATGGGAACCGTAGCTGACAGCTTAGCCATGCATGACGCGCCCTAGGAGGCTACGCGTTGATGTCGCTACGAAACGTAACCGAGAACTACTTCCTCATCTACTCTTAGAACTCTTCATAACATTACATTAGGCTGTGATGCTTTCTGAAAGGTGTCTCGCCAGTTCACACTAGTTTTAATGAGAGTGAACGTCAAGGTCGCAAAGATCCTCTATATAATTTGGCCCAAACACACACTTTTTTACTGGAAGTACGTATTTGGCCTCTTGGCCTTAAAGAGGGAGCCTTGGGTCTTCTGTACTCGCGACGGCAGAGGGAACTTGATCTTGGAGTCGTGCATCTGCTTCACGATGGGACGGCGGGTCTTGGATGCGAGCACCGGCTCCACTCGGATGATCTGTGGAAAGAACGTAACTCAGTCATACTCCAGCAATGACAGGATCTCACATCTGAAGTACAATGCGTACCTGGATGGAGTGGGCCCTGGCCCTGTGCCTGGCTCCCATGTCACGGTAACACTGTGTGACAGCGGCAGAAACAGTCAGGTCGCGGTACTCGCGGTACATGTTGTGGGTGCCGCTCCTTGAGTCATACCTGGGGGTGGATACGGAATACAGGAATCTGTACAAGCAACTTAATTCATCGGCAGATGTTGCCTAAGCAACAGTTATTGTTAAATTTTCGTCATGAAGATGAAAATGCTTCGCACCACTGAGCCTTGAGCCTTGGGCGCCTACTTCCAGACTTCGGCCGACTGATGTTTGTCTCTGCTTACCTGAGCCAAATGCCAAAGTTCTTGATCTTGAGTGGCTTCCTCTCGCGCACCTCCTCCACGCTCACGATCTCGCCGGTCGTCTTCTTAAACTTCCGCAGCTGGCGGAGGAAGTACCAGAACCTGGACTTGGCGACGACCGCGTCGGGGGCGAAGATGCGCATCCGGTACAGCGGCGTCTCCGGCTCTTCGGCGGTGGGCAGCTTGCGCCCGATCACGCGGTACTCCTTCAACGTCCCGGAAGCCTTCATGCTGAAGATCTACGACCCGAGGAGTCCGAAGAGGAAAAGGAAAGAGGGAGCTAAGGCAGCTGGCTTGGTAGCCTCTCACAACAACAAACTGCTCCTTGCTGGCGAGGGCCGACTTCGCCGACAGGGCCGCATGTGCGTCGCAGCTAACGTTGAGGATGGCAGGGCTGCCACCGACGATGAACCTATGTGAACAGGATCTAATGCTCGTAACTAAAGAAAACGTTGTGTGACTGGCAGCTTGACAGACGGCGGCACGACCGCGGGGGAGAGCGACAGCATAGCAGAGCTCTAGGAGTGGGGGGAGAGGAGAGGCCACAACCACAAGCCAGTAGCGCCGCAACGGCAGGGCAGTGCACGCGACGCATCTTCGCTTCTATTGCTCTGATCGACACGACCGGCGCCATGGACACCTCGCTGGAGGTGTCCACCGACGGCGTGGTGATGGGCGCGCTCAACACTAGAGTGGTCCAGGTCACCAACATCGCGCCGCAAGCCACCAGGGACCAGATGCACGCGCTGTTTTCCATGCTGGGGGAGCCCATCGAGGAGCTCAGGCTGTATCCCACGGTGCGAGACATGTCAGTGAACATCACCTCTCGCGTCGCCTTCATCCAATTCGCCGAGTCCGCCGCCGTCGCCGTGTGTCAGCACCTCAACAATACCGTCTTCATCGACCGCGCCATCATCGTTTCACCGGTGATGAACGGCGAGATGCCAGACGAGACGCTCGGATTGCAGCTGGCGAGGGCTGCTCAAGGAGGTGGGGCCGCTGGGGGATCTCCTGCGCAAAAGATAGACGGACTGGCCAAGATGCCGCCGCACGTCATCAACCGCATAGAGGGGGTGGCTCCTAACGCCATTATCCAGACTCACGACCCAACGTTGGAAGCCGCCGGACTTCCGCCCTACCCACCGCTGCCGGCGTCGACGGGCTCGGACCGAGTGGAGGAAATCCGTCGTACTGTCTGCGTAATCGGGTTGGATTCTACGGTGTCCGCACAACAGTGCATGGAAGCATTTGCCGCCGAGGCGGGAGAAGTCAAGTACTTTCGATACTGCACCAGCTCCACTGATTCCATCAAATATGCGCTTATTGAGTTTACCGAGCAGTCGTCGGTGGCCAAGGCTTTGACCATGAATGATCGCCAGCTAGGGTTGTCCCGCATCAAGGTGACCCACGCGCTGCAAGCCATCGTCAAGCCTCAAAACAAATCGAACGAGGCGGCGCAGAGAGAGATTGAAGAAGCCATGTCAAAAGTGAAAGAGACCCAAAACCTGGTGTCCGCCGCCGTTGATCCTCTGATGGGAATGCTGGGGGCTGCAGCTGCCAATGCTGTTTCTGCGGCCGCGGCTGTTGCGGGTACTTTCGCCGTGGCCTCTGGTGTCACACCTGGCCTCCTGAGCGGCAGCGGTAGCGCCCGCGCATCTGCTACTCCACGCTCTCGGTCACGGTCCATTTCTAAGCGGCCGTCCTCAAGGGAACGATCACGCTACAGCAGCCGGAGGTCTCGCTCAAGGGATCGGCGCCGTTCGCGCTCGAGGGATCGGAGGCGTTCCAGGTCAAGAGACCGCAGGAGGTCTCGGTCGAGGGATAGGAGGCGCTCTCGATCAAGGGACCGGAAGAGGAGCAGACGATCCAGATCCCGTGACAGGCGCCGGCGTTCCAGGTCTCGAGACAAAGGCAGAAGGAAGGACAAAAAGGACGACCGAAAGGAGAAGTACAAGGAGGACAAGTCTTCCAAAGAGGATGAGAAGGAGACTAAGACAAAAGACGAGAACGGATCTAGCCAGTCGGCCCCTGATGAAGCACCTGCTCCGAAGTTATCAGAGAATGGAGAGAACAAGGATGGAAATGAGGTGGACGACGACGAAGGCAAGGAGGTGGAATCAGCCAAGTCCAAGTCCAGTAAGCGTCACCGCTCAAGATCCAGGTCGAAGGACCGAAGCAGCCGGCGGAGACGATCGCGAAGTCGTTCGCGCGATCGCAAGAAAGCCCGGTCTCGGTCTCGCGACCGCGACCGAAAGCGACGTTCTCGTTCGCCGCGCAAACGATCCAAGAGTCCCCGGGAGCGCCGCAGCAGAAGACGCAGCAGAGAGGCTAAGGAGCTAAAACCCAACAAGGTTTCCCGCGACTACGACGAGGAAGAAGAAGGTTTCGAAGCCTTGGACGACGACGAGAAGAGCGAGGGAGCGCCTCCTCCCTCTCCCAAGCCAACAATATCGGAGGAGAACATGGAGGCCCAAGACATGGAGATCTCCGACTCGCCTTGAGAGAGAGACCAGACGTGTTTGAGGGTTTTATTTTTCTCTGCTTGTCTGTCTTTCCAGTGGCTGCGGCAACCCACCCTCCACCACCAACATCAACATCACCGACGGCGCCATCAGTCTACATCGCTCCACTCTTCCCCACCCTCCTTCAAGGGTAGACTGCCTGACCGACTCCGGGCAGTCAGGATTGACCAAGTTTCTGGACGATCGAGCCGGGCGATGGAAATTGGCTCACTATCATCGTGTGTTCACCCGCACCCCCACCCCCACCCCCTTTTACATACCATGATTATTGATGCTTTTTAATGCCCAGACTGCTGTTCTCTATAGAAAAGAGGTGTGCTATGTAGTGTTCTTTTTGCCTGATTGCAGAAGATGTTGTCTCAAAAGTGACCTCCACTGCGCCTACTGCGGAACAGACAGGGGGCCTTCATGCTGTTGCTGTCAGTCACGGACCGAGGTGTGCACATGTGGCATTCCACGAGTAAAGAAGACAGATATGACGGGGTCATTGATTGTACTGTCGAGAAAGAACCAGCCCATAATTTGCTCTGCTTGACATTTTGCAGGTCTTTCCTTCTCTCTACTTCTCTACTTACAGTTAATCCTTCCTTGCGCAAGTACTACTACTTCTACTACTACTACTACTAC
>JAAUXU010132340.1_pt1 | contig 23961 bp, 27 predicted proteins | sample 7278151 | NCBI WGS metagenome assembly JAAUXU01 (sample SAMN14350113, study PRJNA611818) | marine sediment metagenome | isolation source: surface marine sediment (1.8m) | place: French Polynesia: Moorea | collected 2018-08 | reverse complement strand
TGTGCACCATCCATCCGCACTGCAGATTCGGTCAGCACAATGGAGGTGAGAAAATTGGAAGCTGCGGTGAGCACCAAGCACAGTCAGAACCTGAGCCAAGCTCGACCTGACTCGTTCTTAGTCTCCAAGGGTTCCATACATGACTCATGCTGGAAGGTGATTTCCAGCTCAGATGTGCAATATCCAAGTGGGTTTTAGTAATGGGTACTGACAGATAACAGCATGAAAAGGCTCTCTCCTAACGTTATGTCCTTGGGCCACTGTACTCGTACGAGCATTCAGTAGCTGCCAAATGCAACCCTTCGGATAATCGCAATTTTTCCGGTCTCCCAAGCAAATCCAGTTATCCAAAGCGCATTGTAGTTTCTCAGCAAGAACGCCCTCGCCATACTGAGGGAAGGCTTACACTGGTGGAGTAGGACGACCAGTACATGGACATGTGACGTGGCAACTGGGACGGGACGCATTCAGGGTCACGGCTGACGTGTCCCCCACAGTGCGTGCCACAAATATCCGCCCGAGTAAATGGGGTCCAGCAGCAAAAAGTGCAGCGATTTGTTTCCACTCACAGCTGGTGAGCTTGAGGTAGCACATGTGCTTGTCAAACGGGTAGAGACCAAACTCCATGCCTTTGCAAACGATGGTGAGGTCGGCTCTGGAAAGGAAATGTTTCGTGAAAATACTCGTTGTGGCACAGCTAGAAAATTGCCTCCACCTCAGCTTATAGTAGACGCTGTTCTCCTTCTTGATCTGAAGAGCAGCCACTTCAGATACCATCTCAGGCTTATTAAATTCGACCTGGAAAGGAGCAAAGATTTATTGCGTCGCTATCAAAGGATACAGAGAAAGAAAGGCAAGCAAAGGGGAAGCAATTGGTTCTACCACACAACAATGAGAACTAACCAGGTCATGGATGATGAGATCTGGAGTCCAGAAGAGGTCTATGAGACTTGCGCCGACCGGTTGCTTTCCCTGGGTCCAGTCGGCCGAGGCGTTGAGGACCATGCGGGGCTCGGGCCACAACAGCTTGTAGTATAACCGAATGCTGATTTGCTGCACGTGGGTAAAACGAATGTACACTTCGCATGAGGAGCACCTCTAAAGCTACAGCCAAATTGGTTGGGCCATCATCGACTGTAGTCATAGCGGCATTAGTACCAGTGTGCTTCATTCATGTTTGCAATGTAAACCCTTATAAATCCTTTGTTGAAGCCAAAGTTGCAGCTACTTCTCAAAGGGATGCGAGCGAGGAAAGTGACGTCGTTGCTCTTACCGAGTGTTGATCATCAATGACGCTAATCTCACTCAGAGGAAGGTTAATGTAGACATTGATAGGCAGAAGAGCTGAAAAAAAAGCAGAACTTTCTTCGTGAAACTATGTAACGTTCGGAAGAAAGTTTTTAGCTTTCCAATGATCTTTAATGTGGGCTATATAACTTTCACTCTTATAGACCCCCGCAACGGTCTTGTGGGATTAGTGTCCCGGTGACATGAGGCGGATAAAGTATGACAGTCTCCAGGTGATTGATAACTTGCCCAGAAGCGGCTTTTCTTTCTCGAAAGTACGAAAGTTTTTACATCCCTTCCTTCCTTTCTTTGAGTCCCGCCCAAAAGTTGGTTCAGCTTGTCCAATCTGGCTCGGGTGACAGTGAAAGTATCGAAATCTTTTATTTATTTTCTTGTTTGCTGGAAAGTCTTTGAAGTCCTGTTAACTGGGCGAAAACGAGAGTTGAGGAGAGGAAGCTGAACGATTCTCCTATGTTTCGTCGGTTTGTTGACATACCGGGTGCTCCAAAATGTCATCCTCATAAATGAAATCACCTATAACTCTCGCCCGCCCTGTACTTCACAGCTGAACTTTCTTAGGGGGTGGCACGAGACTTTTACCCTTTGTTTTGTGTGTTTGCTCTCTATGGACCACACCTCAGTGGCCATTTACAGCAACATGTATGAGACAAGGTAGGACGTACATTGACGTTGAGGAACCATTAACCCGATAAAGGCTGGTGACAGGTCTGTGGACATTGCGAGGCGCTTCGGCGTCCACAGGACCACTGTCTACAAGAAGCTCTACCAGGCTTGGACCGGCACGTCCGGGGACTACATCCGCAAGTGCTTTACTGTCTTCCGCAAATGTGTACAGGCCTGCATTGATGCCGACGGTGGAGGGTTTTTTTTTTTCGGAAAAACTGAGACTTGCTGTTCTATACATTATATGTGATAAAAGTGGGTGTAACTTCAACCAGATCACCACTGTTGACTTCGTCATTCCAATTTCAAAAAATGGAGGTGACATTTTGGCGCACCCTGTAGTTTGTCACCGCTGCCTGGAACGGGCGTACAGGGTGAGGCGAAATCACTCCACACATTTCCTTTCTCTTATTCTTCGCAAAGGATCAATGGGATTCGGCCTCACCCTGTAGTAGTCCGCACATGGAGTCTGTCGAGTCTGCTCATATAAGGATTCGACGGCAAACTTTCTCATCAGACCAATTCGGCAAAAATGATTTATCAAATCTCGAAATTTTGGTGTATGTCAGCCGTGCTTAAAGAAAGCCCAAGGTGGAAAGAAGGCTTTTCAACAAGTTGAAATTTTCGAGTTAAACTTAACAACCTCCCGTGCTTTTTTTTGGTTCTGGTTCGTTAAGCCTTAATTTCTGTTGGCCAATCTAACGTTGGTCTGAAGGAAAAGTTTGTTGTGTCATCCAAACGCTGCAGAAAAAGTTCGGACAAGAGCATCATAGTTATTGGAGCCGAAGCAACCCAGACCTAGAAGAGACCGAGGGACTCAACCTTCTTTTGCCGCCGTAATGGAGAGGCACAAAACATCGTCTCTTCAGGAAGGTTCTTTTTCTCTCAAAAGTGTTTTAGCATCCTTTGTGCTTCAGTATGCACAGGGTTTTCCAAGTAAATTGCATCGAAAAGAAAAATGGAAGCAAACAATCTATTTTTCCCCTTGGAACTGAAGCTCCAATTATTGGAAGATTGTAATAACACCACCAGCTATTGGGCTGAAATGATCTCTCGTGTCTACTAATTGATCGGGTGGTTGCGCAGCATCAGAGGTGCTTGTGGTCGTGGAGTTGGGAGCCAACAAAGTTGGGGATTAAGAGGAGAGATCAGAATCCCACCGGCTGTGACTACGTACAGTGATTTACTTTTCATGCTGAAATTGAAGGATTCTGCTCTTGGAAAGCAACAAAGCCAAGCCAGTTGAACGAGAAGCATTTTGAGACGTAGCATGTACTGCTGCTGAGAGTCCAAGATGGTCGATCCATACGGTACTCAGACCATGGCCAGTCCTCCAGAGTAAATCAAGTTACGGTCCTGCTTCAATCAGTCAATCATACGTGCACTACTCAAATGGCTCATTGATTTTGGAAAAATTGGAACGGGGTGATGACTCCGTCAGTTTGAATGAGTGATAGTAAACTATTTTTGGGCACTTTCACAGCATCAGTTAATAACATTGTGGACAGTCGTCCTCTGGTACCAATAGTCATCACGACCGGAACAGAAGGAGTCTCTTTTAGCTTACCCTGTCACAAGTGTCGTTCTGAAAAGTGAATCACGGTGTACCTGAAAAGGTATTTGATCCAACCCCGACTCAAACACGATCAAAACATATTCTAACTGAGCTCCATGGAATTCAGGACGAGGTCAGATGTGTTCAACCCTGCACAGTTCTACGCCCCTCCTGGTGCTGCAAAGTGGCTCCAACATTTGATCAAGTGTTGATCTCCCCTGATCATTTGAATGCAGTGCCACAAGATTTCAACACCTGCCTTCAAGCGTTAAATTCAAGAAATTATCGAAATTGTGCACGTCATGATTGTTGTGTCGTCCAAGACGTTGAACAGTTGAAAATGCAGGCATGTTTAAAATGTCCCTGGCCTTGTTGCTCACACATGCAAATGCAATGAAGCTTCGACATGGTAAATCTAGGAATGACTTTGCTATGACGAAAGTCATTATGTAATGAAAGAGTCGGTTGCCAACAGCACTCTATACAAAAGACATCATGCCGAATCTTTACATTAGCGAAGGCGGACTGCATGCTGTAGGTGTGACAACAATCCAGATCACAAGATCCACGAAATCGTGTCTGTATTTTATGGTGCTGTTGCTTATGGCAAGAACTTGACGAAATCTGCTTCTTGCTGAGATCAGACCCACCAAATCCAAGACTAGGGACCAATATATATAGCAACTTTGCAACTTTGAGCGAGCCATTTTGGGGCATCACCCTTATCTCTCCGTGCACATCTGCGTCCTCTTCGTGAACAATTTGTCAACCCACCGGATGCGACGTTCACTTGTCAAGCAGCAGTGGCGTAGATATTCTGTGTCAACTTAACTGCGAAGGCTGCTGTGACCGGGCCTGGTCCAAGCAGGACTCTTCCTGGCAAGAGCAGTCCCTGAATAGAGCACTTTCGTCCAGGCCTCAGGCTGCTCTTGCCTTAAGGTTAGGTTAGGTTACTGCTACTTATTTTCTGTTGACTGCCCGGCAACGAAGTTTCACCATGGAAGTGTCCCATTTCAACACTTTTCTGGGCGTAGATATGCACCTTCATCCCTTGCCCGACCTTTTTCCATTAAGGATTTTCCTGGACAGGTGACAAATGATGTCATTTACGAGTCACTCACAGGGTGGAGGAACGTCTTTTCTGTAGTCCCTCGGCAGGCAGAAGACCTCGGACACGAATAGGGCATTTTCTTCACACAGGAGAAACTTCTGCATGTCGTGGATGACGCTTCCGACGCCGCACACCACTGGAGGCCAGTTGATTGAGCTGAAATGTTTACAACGGATTTGAGGGCTCGCGTATTTCAACACAAACTGCTTTCTCGTGGAGGGGGAAACTGGGTTGTGTGCAGTTCTACACTTAGAACTTGACCTCATTCGGGTAGCTGAATCCGGCCCTGAGCATATTAGGCCCCTAGGGGCCTATCATTCCCCTCCGCTAGTTGTTTCCCAGGCCTTGGAGTAAGTAGAAGCCTCCTTTAGAAGGAAGTTCTCGAGATCCGCACCCGAACATGCCTTGCATATTTCACGCTTAAGCTATACGTATATATTCGAGACTCATTGATAGGCCGTAGCCATTTGTTTCCGCATGGGGAAGAAAGACGGGGCTTTCCGAAAATGCCATCTCATATATATTGCTGGGACGTTCGCAAGCCCCAAACTTGGGGGCAACCTTGTGAACGCGGACGTCAGTATTTAACGGAAGAAAAGTACAGTATATGGACAGGGGGAGGACACAGTCCATTTGCTCCTTTGCTAGATTCCTTTTTACATGGAAAGTATAAATGAAGACATTTGAGTCTAGACCATTCATCTGTACATGAATGGAGTTTATTTGCAAAGAAAAGAAATACGAATGAAAGAGGTAGAACATACGGCACTAATACTTGCAACTAGTGCACACTGAGCCCAAACAACAGTGACTGCAGAAGAATGAAATTCCTTGCTTCAAAGCTTCACAGGGTGACACTTTGGCTTGAGTGGGCTTTAGGGAAAGCGCTGCGGCTGTTCAGGGTTAGGACAGTGTGGGCCTCTTTCAGGACCTCATCCCTTCCCATCCCATAACACACACATTGGACTGACCATTTTCTCTAGTGTTGCTTTTGGCTGCAGTGGGCGAAGCGGACGGGACAAAGATGTTCAGCTCCCCTTGCTTCTTCAAGCAGAGGCCAAGTGTGCGGACTGCAACAAACCGGCGGTGCCGCCTACGGTAGCGTCCAGGAGCTTAAGCTTGCATTTGCAGAGCATCGTCAGACTCCATCTAGTCTACCTGAGACAGAAGTGCATCATGTTGAGGATGAGGTTTGACCTCTCAGGCATCCAGAATGGAATCCGTCACAGTAGACAGTGACCCGCTGATCACAACTTGCAGTCTGCCTGATGCCCCGATCAAGCTTGCACTCGAGAATCAGACGAAACTGTAGAAAAGGTCAAATTGGAGCAGAAACGGGGAAGAATATCTGCACCAAAGGGTCAACGTCCTCGTCCTGCATCATTTCCCCTTTTGTCCCCTCTACGTACTTATCTGTCCTCATTATGACCCAGGTACATCTGACCCTCAGACAAGAACAGCCCCGAGAATGCCCATACTCATCGGCGCTCTCAGAGAATGGAGGTACGAAGGCTTTGCGGAGGTACGAATCTCGTCTTTTCCTACATCTCGGACCCCCAAAAAGGCTGCCTTTGCCTACATGTAATGAACCAGCATTTGCTCTGCTCCGTTTCAAGATTCCTTCTCGGGATGTGACAAACCACTGCCTTGAAAGTGATTCTCTGAACACTCTTTGTGCAATGGATGAGTCCAACAATTTATTGGATGCTGCAAAATCGGTCAGAAATTTCTACGACGGTTTAGGCAGTAGTAGTATTTCCAGCCTGAAAGGATCGCGCACACCTGAAGCCACTTTGAATCACATCGATCATCTAATCCAGGTTTTGGTTGCGTATCAGGGAAGCGCTTGTCTGCGTTCTCAACAGCTTGCGTCGTAGTCACAGGGCAGAGAAGTCAGAACGACTGATCCTCTGCCAGTACCGACAAAAGCTGTTGTCTATGGCTTCAACTGCGGGTGGAACGCGGCATCGGGCACAGTGTCGCTGCCAACAACAGCTGGATCGATTCGTGTTTGGCCTGCACCGCAGCTCCCAGTACTCCCTCCATATATGCCAGGTACGCAGGATATGTACTACATATCAACACTAAGTGTATGAGTCGATCTCTAGTCCAGGCCGAAGGACTCCAGACATTTACCACAAAAGAAGGAGGTGCGAGAGGATCCAATTTGCTGCCGCCATCTGAATAGATCCAACTAAGGCTACGAGACCATGTTGTTCCTCCAGAAGCAGAGGTTTCTCTATCCAACCTCGTTTGTTCGAGACAGCTGTGACACAGGCTTATTTCATCGCGTCTCCACCCTTCTTCAACACTGGCTCTTCACTAGAATCCAGTGATGGCCTTTCATGTTGGTTGCCGTGAAGTCCATGATGCTCCTGCGGAGAGAAAAAACATCACGTTCACCCCCCTCAAGAACATTTCATAACACCATTCAGCGCTCGGGCTAAGACGCACTGCAGTTTTTTTTATCAGTGCGACGCACGCGACATTCATAGCAACGCACAGATGCACACATAGATGAGAAAAATCGATAGAAACAAGCGGCCACAAGAAGGAACCCTTTTGCTCTATCTGAACAAAAACAAATAATGCTGCGAAAGAGATGAGGCTGAATCACCCTAGATAGTGTTTACGTACAGGGTGACCATTATTACTCAGAGGCGAACTTACTCGGGCTTCTTCAACATGGCAAAGAATCTTCAAAATTTGCGAGTTGGCACTAGAAAGCATTGCCAAAATGTCTGATAAATCTCATGTTGATGTGTCAGCGGCCATTTTCATGGACTCAGAAACTTGGGTATGTCCGACTGCAGCTTCGCGCCAAACAGACAGAAACTTACAGGCCCAAAGAAGAAGTTGCAACATCTTGCTGGGTTGCAGTGCAGCCCGGTTCAGGTGACTGTCGGACTTTTGACTGTCTCTGTCGAGTGCCTTGACTAGAAGACTGTCATAGCAAGCAGGAAGCACAAAGAGGACTTGAAGTGAGCCGTGACGTAAGTCAAGTGTGAGAAGAAGGACGCCGTGGGAGAGTCCATGTTGAAGTCAGGCCTGGCAAACGCGCAAAAAACTTTTTGTTTGTTAACTTAAGCAGCTGACGGAGTTCGGACGAATGCAATGGCGGTTAATGACAAGAAAAATGCGACTGCAAGTCATTGGTCTTCTGTACTGCTTTTGGAACGGAGGATCAATGCCGCTGGCCACGTGGACGTCAACTCCCTCAAGAAGGACGTGATGGAGAGGCGTGGACTCCGTGGGGTGTGATCATGCGTGTAAGCGTGCATGTTCCGCTCCCTGCAGGAGGCTGCGATCTCCGCCGAGGGTGTTCACCTCGAGCGAGCCAGTCCAATGTCAATTGGCATTGGTCGTCGTCCGTGCATGCCAAATCTTTTGGCCAATCCCAAATTGCAATGGTCACCCTGTACTAATGGGCCTTTTTTTCATTCCTCTTCCGTCGCTGTCCGTTCGGCATAGCAATCCCTTTTTCGTAAAGGAAAAAGGAAAGCAAAAGGACGTTTGTGGAAAGCTTCAGGCAACTCGAGGCCTACTTCACGACTATAGCAGTCGAGGCAAACTCGTCTAATGACACAAGTTGTACTTGGGGGCTTCTTTTTCTTCACCTAGACGAGATTGGCGCACTTGCGCACTTGCGTACACGGTTCTGCTGTCAATTTGCGAAGGAGCTGCTCTCATACGAAGGAACGTCTGCTGACGCAAACATCCTCGGCCGTGCACTGTTTGTACGAGCCTGACTTGACGACGCATAAAAGCGGAGTCGGGCGGCAGACGAGGACGTCTACGCCGGAAAGATTCGCGTAGTCCTTGGAAACACCCATTGACATTTGAAGAAACAACAAAGTTTCGCTTTATGGCAGCTTTATCCACGGATGGTTGCGCGCTATAACATTGATAACTCACTCAAGGCCCCCGAGTCGAGACAGTAGCTTGATCGAAAGATTTCGGGCTTTTTTTTCTTCCCAAGATGCTCGTGATGGAACTCAAGCAGGACCAAGAAGTAAGCACAGAAGTTTTTTGCACTCTCAGCTCCTTCTTCACGGCCTCAAAGAAAGCAACTGATTCGACTGCCTGGGTATGAGATGAGAGAGAGTGTGTGAGAGAGACTCTAGAGGGAAAGTGAGACGATTTCTCATGCCCCCTACCTTTACTACAGCTTTCTCATCTCCCGATGGGTGAGTTCGTATGGTTCTCCCTCCCTCACTCACGTCGAGTTGTTTTAGCGCAATAGGAACTCATTAAGGAGAGCAGGATCACCGCATCGCGCGCCCCCAAATCAGGGAACAACCAGTGTCTCACACGTGAAGGGCGATAATGAGGTCATTAAGCCGTCAAGCAGCGTTAAGTATCTCCCCCTTCCCTCGCTTCTCAGAGCGACGTGTGGCCAGTACCTAAGCTTGAAATGGCCCGACTTGCGGAACTTCCTCCGTCGGCGCAAACGTCCACAAGATCGGCCAAAGTTCGCTACATCGGCTAAAGCTCGCTTAATCGGCGTTCCACTGTACCCAAATGTGTGCGCACGCGTCCCGCGTGCCCCATCTCCTCAGTGCACTCCGCGACACGCTGGCTGCACAGTGAATGGCTGCGAGTCTCTCGGAAAGCGCCCGGGGCATTCCGATTCGGTGTCGTATGCAAGTAGGCCCGGGAATGCAAGTTCGGAGATCCTCACAGGCGCTTTGCCACAGAAAGGCTGGAAGAGAAAGCATGCGGATGAATGCAAATGACGGAGCTACAAGGAGGACAAGACGTTGCCGGCGCCAGCGATGGCGGTGGCTGCGTCACTTATTTACATACTCGTTGCTGTACGCCAATACTGTGGAGCTCGTTTTACTTGGCTTCCGCACTTGCACCCGCGCGCGCTCTCCTCCACGCTGTCCGCCGAGCTTGGGAGACCACCTGAATGGGTGAAAGGGATGAGACATGTCGGGGGTGAGGGCGGCGTCGTAGAGGGCCCGAGGGAAGCAGGGGATGGCGTTGGACTGTCTCTCTTTGCTTAGATCATAACTCACGTTGCTCGTGCGATGCCCATGTTGTACGCACACACCCACAACTCGCACAAGGAGTGGAGCGTGACTATGAATAGTGCCAAGCTGAAAAGTTAAAGTTAAGTAAACTTGAAAAGAAAGTGTGTTTAGCTTTACCTCGTGGCCTTCCAAATTCCAACACCTTGTTATGCACTGAACTTATGTAGAAAAACTTTACGGCAAGAAGGGGGGATTAAAAAAACATTAGGCTACATCTTAACCATTTGACATTGGAGAACAAACCTAAGATGCACTCAGCAAAATACCGAAATTTTCATTTTTCTGTCAAAAAGGATCTATTTTCAGAGTTTGACGAGATGCACTTGGTGCTTCTTACCGAAAGTCAATTTCATGACGATGTAGTCAAATATTTTTTTTTGAAAAAGTCAACTTTTACCTTGCCCTCAAAGGTTCAAGGTTTAGAACATAAGGCAAGAACATAAACAACTTTTAAAACTTTCCACGCTTCAGAGCAAGCATTAAGCCCCCTTTTTTCTATTTCATCTCACTTTATTGCTTAAATACGGTATTTAGAGTTTGACTGAGTCATTTAGAACATAAGGCAAGAACATAAACAACTTTTAAAACTTTCCACGCTTCAGAGCAAGCATTAAGCCCCCTTTTTTCTATTTTATCTCACTTTATTGCTTGAATGTGGTATTTAGAGTTTGACTGAGCATGTCTTTCTTACAATTGGGCAGCTGACCAAGCATCCTTATGTTCTATGATAAAAAAGATTTACGGTCTGTGAGGCAAAGGTGAAATACCTTTGTTCATTTTCATTTGACTACGAAGCTTTCGTAGAACATCTGGTAACGGATGTTACATATCCACATTGAATCCTAATTTTCTACTTAGGCTTATATTGACTCCTGATTTTACTGGTAAAAACTAGAGCTTTAGACACCCGGTGTATTCCTGACAAAATTTCCAACGTTTTTCCACCTACACAATCCTAGTTTGACGTAACAGGGCACAAGGAAAAACCTACAAGGGCCTGAATACTTTTGACAGTAATGACAGAAGCAATGTAGCGCTTATAATATACTTGCCCAGGTACAACGCTTGGTTACTGATCTTTAAGATATGTTATCGACATTTCCTTCTGGTTCAACCTTGGCACCTTGAGGACGGATAATAGAGGACAGCACAGGCCTATCTGAGGCCATGTCCCACAAGACCATGACCAGGGTTTTTGTGCCCAATGGCCACGGGCACAGAGGGCTCCTTCTAGGTGCAGGCAACAATAAGGAAGACTCCGTCATTGTGTCTGTTATGATGTTGTCTGACCAATGTTAACGTCATGCTCAGTTTCGGATCTCTCTTGCGATCCATCGCGAGGATGGCCTCCGTCCTCTGCTAGTGCCCTGGCCTTTTACCTGGTCGTGATGTCTTGAACAACAGTTACTCATGCCAGCAGACCTGAGGCTGTTCAAGGCCATCAAACTCCTCATGGGTGCCCCAGAGACCCCCGTGTCCCCCAGCCATATTACGCATTGCAGGCCTTGCACTCCAAGTGACTTTGTAGTGGACAAAGTCCGCATTGTGCTGTATAACAATGCCTGGCTTTTAGCCTTGACTCTTAACTCGGCTTGCGTCCCAGTAGTCGGAGAAACACTTCTGGACCTAGCAGACTGTCCTCTCGAGGGGGACTATGTGACTTGTCAGCAATGCTCTCGGGAGCCTCCGAAGCTTTGTGGATCCCGGTATTGGCCTTTTCCTCTTGGCTGAGGTCTGAGGCCTTTGGACGATGCACTGCTATTTCAAAATGCATTTAATTAAAGGACGCAATTTAAACTATTTGAATTTTTGTCATATGCCCTTAGGCATCAAAGCCCAAATGAACTGGTTGAAATTCCAGAACCGATCCTTTTTCGACATGATTGAACCTCACAGTGTGCGACGCGTTAGTAGACTGAAGACATTTTCATCTGGAAGATATTGGAGAGCTGGAACATTGGTGCTAAGGATATTTTGGGCGACCAACTACTATGATGACATCATACTTTGGATTCCACCACTCATTGATCACTATAATTACGTAATTTTGGAGTCATTGACCGTAGTAATGCAGCAACCGGTCTGAACTGTGATCTTAGGGGTACTTTGGGCTGATCGTAACTTTGGCGGGAACACCTGACTGCTATTTTTAACCAAAATTGTCACTATATGCCAATTGCCACTATATGAGGCAGTGCCCTCGACAAAAGTTGTCACCAACTCTGGCAACCCTGGCCTGTTCTTAAGCGGCTGAATCGTCAGAACAAACAACAGATTTTCTTAAGTAAAAAATCGGGAATTTTCCAATTTGTTACCACTGGCGAATTACCACTCCATCCGGTGTCACTATAAGCAGCGGCTGCTGTATTTTTGGCATGCGTAAAATAATGATTATGTTTCCAGTTGTAAAAACCCACATTGTTGGTGTTTGGTTGAGGGCTTCAATAATCCGATCTATCCCAGTTCTATAAATAAAAAGTTGTTAACAGCAGTTGTAGGCTATTGCATGGTTAATCGATCAAAAAGGTCTATCTAATGGTTTGGCCAAGAATCTATGCTGTGAGTATCATTTTTGTTGAAAATGAATTCCTGCAACAGTGCCCAAATCCCCTCGTGTGCAAAATAAAATTTTAAGTGGGGTCTCTGAAATCATCTTTTTCTTTAAAATGAGATGCGAAAATTTGCGTTTCAGCATCAATTCTTGTCCCTGCCGTCTGTTTGTACATGCGATTGCTACGTGGAGAAAGATTTTGCACTATATAAAATTAAGCTTCAGCTAGGCTGATAGCAGTGACATTTCTTGCTGAGATTGATAGCACGTTGGCTAGATGAGATTTCTTGGTGGAACTTGATGGAGCAATATCAACTGCAAAGGGGGGAGGGATTCCTCAGGGCTATTGTGACTGCGAGTGAGTCCTGGGTCCTCTACACTGTACACTACAGTACACCAGGGAAGTCCATACAATGGGTGGAAACTGGCAGAAATTCATCTGCCAAGGTAAAAGTTGTTCGCAGTCGCAAAACGGTCACGCAGATTGTCTTCTTAGTCTTTCGAGACATAACCTATCAGTACTGTAAGCGACCCACTACCGTGAGGTCCTGAAAGTCTCCCAGCGACACCTCAGAAGGAAAGTCAGGTAAGGTGGCGGGCAAACTTTGTCTTTGTCAGGACATCACCCCAGAAAGGGAGAAAACAACCTGTCGACGTCATGGACATCAAAAAGTTCCTGTGCATGTCCTGTTTGCCGGATGCGGCTCCTTGCAACTTCTGGCTAAAAGAGCAACTCCCCAGATGCTATTTAACCCCTAAACAGGAGCTTCGTAGTGCCATTGAGGAGGTCCTCTGGGAGACCTCGTCTGCTGTTTGTCTTCGTGGAGTCAGCAAGCTGCTTGAAGAAGTACTTCAAACTCGAGCCGCGTCTACAATGAATGCTCCATTACATATCCTACCTGAATTCAGTCTTACTCATGATTAAATCATAGCCACAGTCCTGCTCATGCTTGACTGAACCTCGTATAAATTTTCACTCTAGCACAATAACCAGTCAAAAAGCTGGTGAGACCAGCAATCTCTTTAATAAGCTCAGATCTCATCGATCATTTTGATGTCAACTTCCAGACCGTCAAAATCATCAACACTGCAATCCTCGATACTTTCCAAAAGAGCCTCCTCATTGATTCTTCCTTCCTCTTCATTCTTTATGTATTTTTTTGCTCTCCTTGTATTGAAGTCAATTTCATTTCCAGTCATATCAGATGGTGTCTCCTTCAGGCGATTCTCCTTGGTGATCTTTACAACTTCTTCATTGGTGTTGTCATCATTGTCGAGACCAATCTGTTTGGCAAACCAGCGAATCTTTTCCATCACCTGCTCCTGCATCAGGTTCAATGCCAGGGAGATCAACATCATTCCTGCAAAAGTTCTGGTGATGCCGGAGGCATTACATACAATTCAAGTGCAGCATATCCCTCACCAAAGATACAGTAAATGATGGTGATCCCCATCTTGATAGCACCCATAATGCCCTCAGTGGCTCCCAGAAAGGCTTTGTCTGGGATCATGTCGCCAAATCCAATGGTTGTAAGTGTGATAAAGCAGAAATAGAGTGCAGGCCCCAACTTCCACCCTTCCCAATTGCTAAACATGAGTGCTCCACCAAACAGGAACAGAAAAATAATGATGAGGCAGATCATGACAGGCACAAGGACCTGGTCAGTGGGCATATAGGCCTCTCTGCCCACCTCATCATGCATGATTGAGCGGCTCTTGCGATCAGCTTGTAGTGGCAACTCAGCATCTCGACGACGCACCCGACACCAGCGGCAACAAATGCGGCTGTAAATGTACCTGACTCCAACAGCCATTGAATCACCAATGTCCTTCATGAAGAAAAGCAGCAAGGCAATGCCAAACAGTGAATAGGGAATGGTGAACAACTTTCCACCAAAAGTAGTCGGGTAGATATGGCCATAACCTATGAAAGTGTGATGCTACAGCATATCTTAAGTTGACATCTGCTATAATCTTGCCTCACCAATGGTGGTCATGATTGTGACAGTAAAGAGCAAGGCCTTCGGGAAAGTCCAGTCATATGTCCAAGTGTCAGTCATGTCATACTTGTATTCATCGTTGTACTGAATCACAAAGTTTTTCAGAGTTTCCAAGTCCTGATGCACCTGATACGAACATCGTGGTTCAGAGGTGGCATACGACACAGCATACACACATACTTGGTCCTTGAATTGAGTACTGGTGAAGTTGTACCTCTCCACATTGGTTCCATATTGCCAGAAAAGCTTCGTTAAGTAGACTATGGCTGCATCCACCTCCTTGGTCTTTTCCAGTTTAAGCTTCCTTCGATGTTCTTCATGTGGAAGCTCCAGCAGAATGTACAACCAGGCACCTATTTGAACAAAAATAAGGATAACAAGCTTTTTTTCTTGTCAATAAGAGCACATTCACCTCCAAGAGCATATGCTGAACACATGATGAACAGTCCAATTTGGGAGAAGAGGATCTTGGCCACGGTCGTGTACCAGGGTTTCCCCATGTGCACATAAGCTTCATACTTTCTTCCAGCCATTGCAAATTTTGACTGACAACAAAACTCGTTTCCCAGGGAGATTTCCCTAAGACTTCGTTCTTTTGAATAGGTGTCACCCCGAAGAGAAGAAAGCTTTTTACACAACTGTGACCCTGGTGACCATTGGTGTATATGAAGTCATGAATCATTTATCAAGGTATTGTGCAGGTCTTTTGTACTCACATTTAGACAAGAAGATAGGCATGTATGACTGCGTACAGTCGAATCTCGATATAACGGATGATGTGGCCAGGAGCAAAATTTCTCTCGTGTGAGCGAGAACGTTCTATGAGTGTGACAGAGATTTGGGTCATCAGGACAAACACGTTAAATCGACTTTCGACTGTACGATAGAGTACAAATTTAGATATTCTAATCGATCACTACAGTGAGATGCCGCGTGTGCTCGCAGCTCGAAGCTGCAACCGAGGTCGACGGCGGCCGAGTTGAGTGGCTTTTTTAATGAAACTTTCTTTATTTCTGTGTTAACTTTGAACTTTTGAAAATAAACTTTTCCAGAAAGTGGCACCGTCATGCACCAGGCGCCAAAGAATCTTGCAGTTCTCTAGTGATGATTACAAGACCAACTCTGTACACACTTCGCCATGATGAGGATGCCTCGCGACAATCTTGCATTTTTTTATCATATGCCGCACTAGATGTGCAAACATTTTGGGGAATATCTTCTACACTTGTGGAATAATTCGAATTCCGTGGACCCATCTTACCTCGTATGCTTCTTGCGTCATCTCTGCTTAAAGAGCAACAGAAACGAGGCCGCATTCATGTCGGCCATGACGTTGTTCCTGCACCGCACAACGTTGTTGCATCGTGTCCGAGAACGAGAACTGGTAGCGTCTTGAGCCTACAAACTTCTCTGCTCATTATCAGCTCCTTTGGTAAGCAGCTCGAAGGCACTGGAGCAAGGGTTAAGGGGCCCTCTTCCAATATTTTTCTACATCTTATAAACAATGTAAGAGTTATTCCTGTTTGAAAGAAGTTTACTGCACACTCATGAAGACACGTGATCGTGTAAATTATTCTTTTGTTCTATGGAAGGCTCATCATATACAGCGTGCGACTTATTTGGCCTAACGTTGCGATACACGCCTCCTCGGCAAACGCTTGTCCAGGGGAACTAACTCATATTCTTATCTTGCAATCTCACTAACATAGCAGCAATTGGCTCTGCAATCTTGATGCACATTCTGCCTCTTTGCAATAAACTTGGAAAGGTGTTGCCGCATCCCACTTTATGGCTGCACTTAGCCCTTAGTTCGACGTCAGTTGATGCCAAAACCTCAGCTCTTCATCTATGGATGCCCGAATTATCACTTAGAAGCCAACTAAAACTCACCCTGTACTACAGGATCTAGAAAAGCAAGACCCCATTTACCTTCATCAAGATTCAGAAGCAAACGGTCCCACTCACCTTCATCAAGGGCAGAGTCCCAAGGCCAACAGCACATTACACAACTGAAAACCCAGCAACCCAAGAAATATCCACTCATGAAGTACGTCTTTAAGACTGCGGTAACTTTGGTAATTGGGTATCTGGCTACCCAAGAAATAAAGATCTACTCAAGTACACCTTCAAGAGCAACAACCAGCATAACCAGAAATCCAGAGTACAATGGGAAATTGCCCATCCACTTTCAGACTATTTTGTTTGTACAGTCCGCCCACGTCCAAGTTGTACCTATCCAGTACACCTTGGTTGAAGGTGTGCCTTCAAGAGCAACAACTTACCTAGTCGGACGTCCAGCACTGACCCAAGAGTAGGATTAGCACTTCCCATGTGCAAGTTGCAAGATTACGTGGGCCGATTGTATAAACACCAGTCTGTTGCCAACGAAGACATTCAAGAAACTGCAGTGGAAAAAAAAATGCTCTCTCCTGGAATATTCTTACAATAATTCTAGCATGAAAAATGAAAGTGCTGTGCCCAAAAATGACGACGCACGGTGTCGGAATGATAATTTCCTAAGACTGGAAAATGTCTTCCAGTGCAGTTTTGTCTTGATGTTGGAACAGCAAGTTGAATCCTCATGCAGATTTCATCTCATGTCTGTGAAAACTGGGCTACACTTGGAATTACTGCTCCTCATGTGCGCTTGTAGAAACAAATCAGACTGAAGAAAAAATAAACCTTGCAATGATAAGAAGAATACCTAGAATTAAGACTCGGAGCATCGGAATTCAAAGCCAATTCTGACTTTCAGGTGGGTTGGAAGCAAAGTTCCTCTGTCAACGCAATCGGTGATGAGTGAAGCAAGTTGTACTTTGCTTCATGCACGTCCATGGCTAAACTGTTCAAGCCAGCGTTTTCTGACGGCTGCCACTGATAAGAACAATACTTTGTGCTTTACTGTGACACGACTAAAACGTTTAAAATAAAGGTAAGAGACATGTTTATCGCCCTCCCCGGCTTATCAAAACACTTTTTCTAGCGATCCTCAATACTGCAGGAGCACGATACTGTGCAGTCACGCATGCATTCGCATGCGCAGCACATAAAGGATTTGAATTCATATGTTCCACACCTCCTGGCCTTCCCCTCGCCTCCCAAGGCCGCACATTCCGCTCTTCTTCTCTCTACATCGTGCCGGGAAAAACCCTCCCGCATCACTTTGCCGTCCGCGGAGCGGCGGATCTCGCCTCCGCCAGACGCAGTCTTGCAAATCAGAAAGGCCTCCTCCAGACAACCCGGGAGCAGCAGCAAGACAAGCGTTTCCGTGCGACCTCAAGATGGATGACGCATGTTTCGTGTGTTACCTTTACCGACTATCGCAGCACCAGCATCGTCGCCAGGGCTAGGAAGAAAGCAAGGTTTTCCATTCAGGCCTGCGAAGCAATTGATGCAATCGTGCTCAAGGACACTTTTGGTGACGAGGAGGACGTCGGCAATCGGTCTAACTTGTCTATAACAGCTCGATTTCGTAGAGGCAGCGTGTTGAGTGTTCTGTTATCGACTGCGCGATTCGACTCTGACCAGGATTAGAGATTCCGCCAACCTGACACCCCCTCCCTCGCCAGAGATGATCAGCTAGAAGGAGAAGTTCGTTGTCAACATCTGAGTCAACTTGCACCCTGAGGCTTCGCTCTTCTGCTTGCGTTCGCTACTGTAGCCGTGGGACAAGGATGGAAGGCATCTATCTTCTTAGGAGCGCGACTGCCTCAGGCCATCATAACGACGTCCATGGGAGAGAGGCTGGTATTCTGAGTGCTACACTCAGGCTCCAAGAGGCAAGACGAAAAACTCTGAGCGGTTAGGTCAAAGGTGAAGCAGACTCACGTCAGCGCGAGAGAGGTTGTTGACAGCTGCCAGGGGCCACGTTATCCTTACCATTTAATAGTGTATTTTGTTATACCTTAATGTAGACCATCAACAACAGCGAGAGAAATGACTCCCTCCCAATATTTACTCCTTCTACGTCTTCAATTTTTCCTTTCTGAATCTTTTCGTCCTCTTCTCGCCCTCTGAGATTCACACGTCGTTAGCTTTTCCGTTGGTCTTGGCGGCGGCGCCAGCGCCAAATGCACTGTTGTAATAGTCGTGATGTTCGAACTCTGCCAGTCCCCCTAGCGAGGTAGCCACTGGAAGAGCCAGAGCCAGAGTCGAGGCTGGCGCAAATATGGCGGCGGCGGCCGCGGCCGCGCCTGAGAGAGACGGCTCTGGAGAGGACGCGGCGGAACCGAGGTTGGAGTGCGGCATCACTGCCAACACCTCAGCGATCTTGGCCTTCAATTCGCTGATCTCCTTGTCCTTCTTCACCAAGACACCTGTAAAACGGGGGGATATGCTTAGATACATGGTCCAGGCTGGGTGGAAGAAGTCATCGGAGGAAGCTCACTGAGAGCACATGAGGTTTATCATGGGGAAAGTGAAATTTTTTCAAAAAGTTACTTTTAACCTTGCCCTATTAGTGTTCGAGTGATCATTTGTTTATTAAAGTTACCAAAGCGCATCCACCACAGCGTATTGCCCAGTGAGATGAACGTATAAAACTTTTCAGTCAGAGGGGCAGGAATTAACGTACTCTTTTTCCTAAATTCACTACAAAAGACGTGATAACACTCTTAACGAGCCATCTTCGGCAACGCACACTTCTGCCGATACAATGTCACTTGAGAGCAGGAAGAAGCAACGAGTAGAGTGGACAATGATATTGTTTTGCTATGCCCAGGACTCATGGGAGGTTGAAGTTGCAAGGACTTCTTGAGTACCACAACTTTCGTCACAAAGATGAGTTATTTTTTAAGATATATATATTAGGGTAGGCAAAAAAATGAAAAGTTTGGAATTTGGCTCGGTGCATTTTAGGCTTGTTACCTAAGGTCAATGGTGACGATGTAATCTGACGGTTTTCAAGAATTCTTTTTTGATCCACCCGTCCTGTATCCCCTGACAATAAAGTTTTACTGTATAAGTTCAATACATAGTATGGTGTTTATATTTGCAAGGCCATGATGCAGAGCAATAAACACTTTGTTTTCAGTTTCACTGGACTACAATGTTTCTGTTCAGCATATAGAAAGTAACTGAGCAGGTCCATGTCAAATTTGTAATGTTGACTTAACATCCTTATGTACTGTGTCTATCAAACTTGGAAGGCAGAAAGGGGACCCCAAAATCTGATTATTTCTTCATGCTATTTTACCAGAGAATGTCTTTTAATATAGCCTTGTATCAAATATAGCAGGCCTTTACATGATAGGGTTAACTTCTGTTAACTTATTCAGTAACATAGAGAGAGCGTCTCATACACTCTTTTCCCAATCATTATGACTGGGAAACTCCTGGAACGTGTCAGAGGAGTTGGGGCGGGAAGTGCAACTGCTGCGGGATCAGGTAACCGAGGAGGTGGAGGCATGTCCACGGTAAGGAGGGCCAAAACAGCCAAGGACACCATCTCTGCCGGTGGGATCCCCTCATCAGACGCCCGTGAATGCTGGGGTTGACCCGGGTAATCTCACAAAGGTCATCAAGGACTGATCAGGGAAGCCCACCATCTACACAGGGAAAGTAAAGAGTGGATTGATACTTCTCCCCCACCATTCTGTGTTCACGTGGGTAGAGAGTATTCCTAACCAACTCCCTTTTTTCCAGACTCAGTGTGACGCCACTGGATTGAGCCTTCATGGCACGCTGTGTCCACGGGAACCACGGGAAGTCAAAGATGCAATGAAAAATTGGGTTTTGTAGTCTGAGACGCCAAGTATATGGGAATTACCTTGAACAGAAAGTTGACCTTTAATTCACACGTGAAAAGGACGATCAGCTCTGCTAAAGGTCTATCATACAGGCTCAAAAGTGCAATTTGGCAATGTTGGGGACCAGAACCGACACTCGGGTAAATCATGGGTATGCGTGGAAATTATTTGCCCTAAAATATGCTATGGTTCAATATTATGGGACAATAAAGCCGTGGACCACCAGCAGCAGCTCCAAGATAGGCTCCAAAGGCTCAGGATGTTATGCAGGACACACATGAGATGCACCACTGCAACTGCAGGAGTGGAGCCAATCTTGGATTTGATGCCCTTCCATCTGTTCATTCAGTCAATGGCAATCCAAACAGCTCGTTCGGAGGTGCAAGATTGCAACAGGCAGAAATGGGATGGGATAGGGTGCAGGAGGTTGCATGGACACCTCCATTGGGGCCCAGGGATCCTTGGAGAGATCAGGCTCCAACATTGTAACATAGTTACATGAGGCAAGTGGCATTAGAACACGAGATTTGTCATGATGACTTCAAGGACAAGTCACCTGAACAAGTTGACTGCATTTGTTGCCTCGCTAGTGGCAGCTATGTCCGTAAGATCTATGGCTGGGGCTAAGGTACAGCTGATGAAATTTGCAGCAGTGATCAAAGGTCATTAGATGAAAGAGTGACGACCTTCCAAACAGAGGTCAAGGCCATCATGTGGGCAACAAGATCCCTTAGCCAAAAGTTTGACAGGAATATAATCCTTGTCACAAGCTGATTGGTGCTACAACCAATCGGCAGTAGGGTATCCCAGACAATACTGATTCAAGAGTGTACAGACACACTGGACCGTCTGGCCCACCATAATAGTGACATGCACGCTCATCTTTGACACAACCCACAGTTACAAGGCATCCCACCATGCCCAAGCTGTCGCGATGGGGAGGTGAATTTTCATTCAGGCCCCTTTCCCTGTGTCATGCGGCCATTAAGGAATACATACTTCCATAGAAAATGGAAACATTGTTGGGGAGAGCTGTAAACTTAGTCCTGGTTAGTTAGGGACTCTGCTCTTGCTAGTCGTATAATATAAATCTGTACTACTATAAGCTATACTATACCGCTTTATAGTCCACCCTTCCAGACTGTTCATGACAGAAAAAAATCGGCTTCACCTTTTTTACTCCCATTAAAAAGGACAGCACAGTAAAGCAGAAATTTCACGTCATAGTTACTTAAGTACAGCTGGGCAAGTAGTCTTTTAGGCCGGATTTCGGATTTTGCAGCCCCAGGGCTCTAGTGACACCCGAGGGCACGGGCTTGGGGTTTAGGTGGTGATTGCAGGGGTGGGGTGTCATGCCAAGGGTGTTGTCAATGCCTCCAGAGCTGCAGAATCCAAAGAGCACAAACCGAATGGGAACGGCATTATAGGTTCTACTTCGACAGAGGTGCAGAGTTATGCAGCAAATGATACAGTGCCCTTGCTGTCGCTCCAGTACTGTTGCTCTCGTGCCTCTCACAAGATATGTGCATACTTCTCCATCATTGCCCCTTTTCCAGCTTTAAAAATCAAATTCTCCTCGATCACCTAGATATTGGCCTTCAGAATGGCCTCTGCTCGGCCCAATTCTCAAAGGGAAAATGAAAAAGTTCGCCTGTCCTAACTATTCAACCTTGGCCACCGCCAACTTGAGGGCTCCATCAACCACAGCGGACCAGCAAAGTGACTTCGGGATCCGTCAAAGCCCTCTCCAACTTTCTTGTCCACACGAGAATATGCCAATGGGACAAGTACCAGGCATATCAAGAGACAATAAGTCAAAAGAAATCAGAGCCTCACAAGAGGTCGCATTCCCAGTCGAGAACCTCCTATTCCTTCAAGGCCAGCAGATGACCAGCGATGTGTTGATTGCCAACTTTATGTGGAACAGCCCAGTTTTGAAGAACTGCTCAGGAGGGGGGAAAAAGGGGCCCATAAAGCTCTTTGATGTTAAAGATAATGGAGTCGGTGACCAGGGCAGAATTCGTGTGAACACCTTTTGAGGTGCCTTTTGGCACCGTCTATGGTCCTTGCAGTTCGTCCTACCGTGTTGAAAGGGGGCCAATGACTATTTTGCACTCCCTCAGAAAATTCCATATAGTCTCTTTCAAGAATCCCATGATGAACTTCCAAAGTCTCTCTTCCAAAGCTTAGAAGCGGGTATGAACTTGGTCCATGGTGTAGCTGATAAGATTGAGGACTGCAGTAAACAAACTGTTCCACCTTGTAATGCAACGTCAGATACTTATACCCCAGTTGCCATGGTAAAAGGAATCATCTTCTATGGACACGTTGTGCCGCAATAAAATGAGGAAAGGATTCATGTACTGCGAGCCAATTACTGAGGCTACAGGAAAAAGGACTGGAGACCCCCGTTTAAGGACGTTCTCAATCAAGATTCAAGTCCCTCTGTTGGCGTCATTGGTACCATTTCTCACTTTTTTGTCAAACGATGAAGGTTCAAGAAGGTCAAGAAACTTCTCCCAGGGAAAGAAAATCCAAAAGAACAGGGCAGAGAGTCTAGAGAAAGTATTCTAATTTTCCGAATAAGGAAGACAAAGATAGGATTCCTCTAAAAAAGTCAATGCCAACATTGAACTTCGTCACTACCTTATCACTGAACCAATGGATCAGCAAAAGTTTAATCTCTTAAGGTTTTCGTCATACACAGCTGCCCCCTCCCTTTCTCGACTTTAGTACAGAGGTTCAGGGGAATGGTGTGCCATTCCTGCGCATGCGCACAAAGACAATCTGATTGATGGATGACCTGGGCAGTTGCACTGAGCTAAAAAGCCAAACAAGGTCTCAAAAGTATATCATTCCTCATCGGTTTAAGAGACCTTGCCAATCAACTTGAATGAAAGAAGAAAACATCACTGTATCTCTAATGGCTAGCACTTCTCTGACGGCCAGCACTCCTGTGACGGCCAGAATTCTTCTGACACACTAAGATGCCCAGTGCCTCTTTGATAAGGTACACCTTTGTTCTCTCTAATCTCCCGGAGGACAGCTGCCATGGAGACCATTCCCCCATGTAGTGAAATGGCCGAAAGAGACAATCACCCTACAAAAACTTGTGCTTCCAAACTGTTACCAGGTCACAGAAAAAATTGTCATGCAGTTTTGGAAATTGAGACTGCACCTCATAAAAAAGAATGACACTATAGAAAACAAGCTGAACCTGCACCCGGTTTGCTTGGGGGAATTCTATATATCGCTATTTCTGTCTGTCTCTCTCCTCATCCACCACATACTTCACGCTGTCCATGTGCCTCGACCTCACCACTCACTTCACGCTCACTATTTTTGTTGTTACTTTTGGAACTGGTTTATCCGGACACTCTCCTCTTCTCCCCAGCTCATGGCAGTGATGGCAGCGGGCCATCAGCTGACAGGTCAAGCCCCCGTTGGGCTTGCTGGGTCTGTCCAGCTCACTGTCCACTTCAACTGACGAATTCACTTCAACTGACGAATTCTCTTCCCTGCTCCAGCCACAGAAAACTACTGATAAGTACTGGTACCATACAGCTAAGTCAAGCAGGCTTAGCTATACCTATCTATAACCTATGTAGTAAATGCAACATTCAACCTTGATTTTGGCCTCAAAACAGCCTCGTAATGCAACTATGCATAGCCTTTGTCCTTCTTGTTGACCCAAAGATCTCGCATGCCAAAAATGAGCCAGATCCGTGAAGAACTGAGAGCACAAGAGGGGCACAAACATACAAACAAACGTACATACCTGAACAGCTTTATATATACAGTCGTAGCTGTATGTAATTGCGTCGGGCATGATGGCACGTCATACGCTGTACTGAAACATGTGGAAGTGGAATTTGTCACCCTGTCACTCTCTTTTCATTGCTTCACCGAACCTAGCAACCTCTCAACCCAGACACGGGGGTTTTGCATGCTTGCTCATAGTGCTGGAGGGCCTGGGGAGTGAATCCCAGT
>JAAUXU010125561.1_pt1 | contig 23964 bp, 25 predicted proteins | sample 7278151 | NCBI WGS metagenome assembly JAAUXU01 (sample SAMN14350113, study PRJNA611818) | marine sediment metagenome | isolation source: surface marine sediment (1.8m) | place: French Polynesia: Moorea | collected 2018-08 | reverse complement strand
TATGATCAAAGTACATACTGCCCTGTATGATACTGAAAATGACGACAGCAATCTTTTCCCTATGGTCTCGCCTATTTTCTTCCCCTGAATGACATCCATGTATCAACTTTGGCCATCCATTAGAAGACGCACACACAGATGCTCTTGGTAGATTGCTCCTTTAGTTGAACAGAACGTTAAATCTTCATTGTCCGACAGTTTCTCCTAAAACATATGCTCTGCCCAACTAGAACTACCTTCTGTCCCTCCCAAAAAGGTCAACATCTTTGGTCTCTCTAGCGCCAGGATGCGCCAGCCTCCGATCAAGGGGGTAAACAAATCTATATGTTCAAGGCGCAGCGTGTTTATGCGTCGGTCAGAGCTACTGCAAGTGGGGTGGCTGGCCGAAGACTAGATCACGGTGACCACGCCCCGCACCTCTGCGTCAGTCTCGCACTCGTCAGACTCACTTCAGTTTCTGCGTTCCTGGGGTTTGACACCAGTCGTGATTGACGCCACGTGACGCTAGACTGGTCGGTCTATAACAGTGTTCTGATCGCCAAAGCTGTCAAAGCGGAGTTTGGGGCAAGTTCGTCGTCTGTTATTTCGCTTCAGGTAGGAACAGAGTGCTCTGCAAGACGCAGATTCACCCTATTCTTCATGTTGCAGATCAAATGTCTTGGCCAAGAGAAGGGTTGCGCTTGGGGGAAGATTCCCTGCGCTTTCCGGCTGAAAACATCTGGTCACGTTGAGCTGAGGAGATAGGAGGAAACCCGCGATCCTTCAGTGGTTCTCTGAGGACGCGCAGTCGATTCGAGCCATCTGGCGGTGCCGAAGGAGGGGGTCTAAAGCTGCGTCCATAGCAAGTTGTGGTTCCCTCCAAAGCGTCTTGCCATCCAATGTACGTATATAAAGATAGGTAGAGTGAGAGAGAGAGATCGAGAGATCTGAATATCTATCTTGTGACAAGGGCAATGTGGAGTACCTCCGCTAGTGCCTCCATGAGACAAAAGACAGTACTGCTGTGCCTTCTACCGTGCTATGTAGTACGATGAGGAGGCCTTGCCAGACTTCTACTGGCTGCCGTCGTCCTCATTGTTTCTGTCACAAACCTTCTATTCGTGGCTGGTTGGACTTGCTGAGCTATCTCGTAGTCGCTAGTGGCCTTGATCGAAGGCTTTAACACTTGGCCGACCTTGTTCGCCACAGAATTGTACATACTTGATGGTACTGATGCTGCGATACTCGTAGTAGTGGTTGTCTTACTTGTCCCTGGTGTCATATTTGACTCGAGTAGTGACATGAAGAACTTTCCTATCAAAGTTTAATGTTTAACTACGAACTATTTTGTTTTTATCTTATAGCTCATGCCTTTGTTTTCGCTTTGTCCCCATCTCCTCCACCAGATGGCTCCACTCAGCTACGTGTCTGTGGACTTCCCCGCTGTCTTTGGGAGCAGCGAGCCAGATTGGAGTGAGGACAGACGGAAAACAGCGAGGGCAACGTCTACGTCGTTCGTCAGTGAGGGCTTACTCACCGCCCCACTTCTTCTGGAAGTTGATCACACGCGCCGCGGCCATGGAGCTAAATCTGGGCTTCGACGATGCTGACTTTCATAAGGACGTCCCCGAGGAACAGAAGCCCGCAGTCAATCATCCATACCACCCGGCTCAGCGTCCACCCCAGGCAAGTCAATCTTCATTTTCTTCTTCCCTCCATCCACCTCGTCTAATGCCTCGAGAGAGAGAGATGGATACCACTTGGAGGCGCGATGTGCTATCGGCCCTGCGCCAGCGCAACCGGAACCAGGCAGAGCCCTTCGCCGCCCTGGTGGCGTTGCAGGCCAGAACGATGGAGCGTTGCGCCGAGCTGGTCTTTCGTGGGGGGGCCGAAGGCGCTACTGGCGATGTCTCCCCTTCCGGGATCGACTCGTCCGAGCTGAAGAGGAAGGTGTACGAGCTGCAGGATGAACTGACGTCGTTGCACAGGGTGCATGGCGAAAACGCGCAAAAGGTGATCGATCTGTCCGCCAAGGTGCGAGACGGCGAGGAGGCGCTGGACGAGCGGACTGCGTTACTGGCGCGCTCGGAAGAATATGTGGAGGCTCTAAAGGCCGACGTCGATCGATTGGAACAAGCCTACTCCAATCTCGAAAAGACGGATCAGTTGCTCAAGGACGAATACCACGCATTGCAGTTGGTTCTTTCAACTGCCGACAAAAAGTTAGTTGCAGCGCAAAAGGAGAATGACCAGCTGGTGGAGCAGATCAAGCAGTTTAAAGAGATCGACGTGGCCAGGATGAATCGAGAGAACGAGGAATTTCAGCGGAGGAAACAGGAGTCAGTCCAACGAGAGCTGGAAGAGGCGGCCAAGGAGAACAGGCCTGTGGCGGATCCAAGCTTACAGATGTGAGGACCACTTCATATTACTCTGGTACGAGTTTTTAAAACTTGCTACTTTGACTTTCATCATACAGGGCTGGACTGACTATCGGAAGCGACAACTTGGATTCGATCATCTGCAGCAGTGCCCGCATCCCCACCCGCGCCTTTCTCACCTTTGAGGCACATGATGGCGAGGTTAACGCCATCAAGTGGACCCCACACGGCTTACTAGTAGCGACTGGAGGAGCCGACCGCAAGGTTAAACTATGGGATGTCTCAAGGGGCGTTCAGACTATCCGCGGCACCTTGAGTGGCTGCAATGGCGCCGTAATGAGCGTGGACTTTGACTCCTCAGGCAACTTCCTACTAGCGAGCTCAACCGACTTCGCTTGTCGAGTGTGGTCTGTGGGCAATCAGCGCCTGTGCAACACTTTCACCGGCCACGGTAACAAGATCTACGCGGCGCGCTTCATGGGAGAGAGCACGCGCGTGTGCAGCGGCGGTCATGATCGCTCAATCAAGGTTTGGGATCGGCACTCAAAAAGCTGCATCAATACTCTCCACCCTGGCTCCAGCGTCAATGACTTGGTGTGCTTATCTGACTATCAAATTGTCAGTGGCCACTACGACAAGAAGCTGCGCCTGTACGACGTCCGCGCTGGTACGCAACCAACGGGGGAGGTAGAACTCGGTGGAAGAGTCACTTCCGTCGATCTCTCGCGCTCCGGCACCCAAGTGTTGGCGTGCACTCGCGCTGACGAACTATGTCTAGTGGACTTGCGGAACCCCACCGGCTGTCCTGTAGCCGTCTTCAGGACGGATGGCTTCCGTGCAGGCTGTGATTACACTCGAGCTGTCTTCAGCCCCGACTCCGAGTATGTGACGGTGGGCTCTGGAAATGGAGAGATTTTCATATGGAACGTTCGTACCCCAACCAAGTTGGAGACCACGCTGAAGATGCGCGAGAGCGTGGTGGTCGCCCTCTCTTGGCAGCCTGCTGGCAACAGCCTCACTTCGTGTGACAAGAACAAGAATGTCACTGTGTGGGCAGACATCTGATAAGGCCGTGATCAACTGAAAGCGATACAAATGACAGAGATGCTATTGTGGCATAAGAGGGTCAATCTGGACTTTATGCAATCAATGTATGTGCGTGTTCGTACAGTGCTGTACGAAGCTTTTAACGGATTAACAGTTGAACCTGTGAGCGATTAGCTGATCTTGGGCATTTTTTGCTTTCTGCTTTAAACATGCTTCCCTACTTGTACTGGTTTGACTACACGGTCTTGTTGTTTTAGTGGTACTGTGATTCAAGCCACGACGACAATCCCGTATGTCTGAAGCTCCGCGCCGATCAGAGCTACTACTCTAGAGATTTTGCTGCAGCGGCGAGGCAATATCAAGAATACTTGGCCAGCATCATCGACAAGAACACCAGTTTGCAGAGAGAGACGCTGGAAAATCTTGCCAGGACCCATCTCCAACTAGGACATGTCACTACAGCTGAGAAGTATGCGAATGAGCTGGTGAGCGCAAACATGTAATGTGCATTGGTTTCTCTTACACAGCTAGAGTGGAACTTTGGAAATTTTAGGAGTCCTCATCTCACCCAGGCAACGTCGATCACGTTGTCACTTGCTCCGAGCTGCTGGCTCGGGTCTGCCGTGCCAAGAAAGATGCCTGTGGGGAGATCAAACATCTTATCACCGTAATCAATCATCACAAGCTGGTGCCAGACCTTTGGGTCAGACTAGGGCATGCTTATGCAGCTTCAGCTGGGACATCAATCGATGACTTTCATATTTCATCGCGGTTCAAAGCTCAAGTTGTGTGCTTTTGTCTCATTAGAGCACATGTTTTGCTCAGGTCGGTGGAGAAGTCCATAAGCGGCTTGACCAAGGAGACAAACAAAAGACGATTGGAGCAGGTCAAGCTGGAAGTTAAGGGTCTTAAGCTGGATACAGTTGACGTCGACAGAATTGAGCTTTATGCCAGCATGGATGTCTTCCGGCCAAAGAAGGCGGACAGGGAGCAGCGGGAGGAGGAAGACGAGGAGGAAAAAGAATTTGAGGACTTGGGTAGTTCATCCAGAAGAAAAAAAGCTGAGCAGTATGAGGCGACTATGATGAAGACGGATGATGCGATAGCCAAGTTCGAGGCGGAATGGTTTTCATTTATGGTGGAATAAACTTGCAATGTCATGGGCTAGACAAGGAGTTCCTGTTGTATTATTTCTTTCATACGTATCGTGGCCATGAATGCAAGGATCCCTGCATATTCTGACACCCTTGGGACAGAGCCAAAGTCATGGTACTTATAAGAGGGGTGACAGCATAAGTTAGGACAAAGATTGAGGTGATGAAGTCGGTCGATATCTTCGATCACATTTTATGCATGGCAGGAAATAAAAGCCAAGGACATTTTGAATTTGATTTGAGGTTAACCTCCCCCCCGAAGAAAATGGATCCCAAGCGAAGAATAACCGATTGAGCCATATGGACCGAGTTAACAGTAAAGGATAAGGTAAAATGGTCGCTCATTTCTTATTTTTCGTCTATTTCCAGAGATGACATTATGTAAGTGACAGTACAGGCGGGCGAGGATTTCAACTTAAGGTTTTTAATCCCAACGCTGTGATGGAACGTCTCGGGACAGCGGAAGTGGGAGTTCGCTGTGCCACATCTTCAGCAAGTATTCGGGCAACGCTTGCAAGAGGAAGGCCGTGAGTCTTAACTTCATCCCGAAATTTATTGACGTATAAGCCTTTAGACCAGAGAAGGTTGCACGATAACGCGTGGAGGCTGAAATGACTGCTGGAGAGGTTTCACGGCAAAAATGGTGAAACAGTATAAGAATAGACTGTAGAACAATGATAGAACTCACACTCTTTTCGTTGCTTTTTTTCGAAGGAAAATCTCATCCATGGAGGTCCGTTTCCGTACACACAAACGCAGTACAGGTGCTCTTTTGAACACACGTAAAAGCTTTCATCAAATGTTTTGCTGATTGATCCACTTGGGTTGATCGGTCAGCGAAATCTCTGCTTGGTTTGATTGCATTTTCCTGCGTTCATTGCACTTCCTAAGGCCAAAAATGCAGACTGCATCGTCACACTAACTTTTGTTTATTTTGGCTCAACTTGACAAGCCAGGGATTGCCTGGTTTCAAAATTGCAAGTGTGGAATCAACTGCAACATGGACTCACCTTTGACTAACACTGCATATTCATGTTTTAGCCCTCATAGGCCTGTACTCGCTTTGCCTATCAGTCCAGGCAGTACTTTTTTATTTGGATCATCCAGTGCTACTTCAGCAACAGGGAAAAAACAAGGCAATTAAGTCAGGGCTCATATTTTTTCAGCCTGCAGTGTGGATGTATTTCGAGTGTTGCCACCTTTGGAGGGTGGCTATTGATTTTCAAGAAACATTTCTTTACTATCTGTAAATTAGCCAACATACAAAGGCAATGAAAAAATCACTTCGACAAGTGATTGAGGAGCTGATGCATGGACAAAACAGAGCTTTGTTCTTGTTAGGAGAAGTCAAGCTAAGTGAGGTGAAGAAAGAAGAAACACATTTTGCACCAAGATGTCACTGTCAGCCAGCAGAACACGTCTGCTCACCGTTAGCAACCACATCTGGCTGCTGTGGTACAAGGAAAGACTCTGCTTAAAGACCCGCGGCATCTACGTGACCTCGCAGTGCGTAAAACTCAGATGGAAAAGTTGCTTTTCCCCCTTGGTTCGGTGATGACCTTAAGCCAAACTCGGCACCAGTCCCGAGTTTCACCACCCCCACCCCCGGGAACATTGCAATTTAGCGAGCTTCAAAGTGATCCACACGGGGGTTGCTCCGGTCAGACGAATCCCCTTGTTCTAAACCTAACAAAAATGAACTTTGACCGTTCATCATCCTGCGTTACCAGAAGAAGGAAAAGCGCGCCGGGTAATCCTGATCCTGGGTCGTTCCTCGGGGGCGCTGGTGAGCAGAGCAGAACTGGGATGTCCAAGGAATTGACTCGGACTGACTGAAGCTTGGACAATTCAAATGTGGCCTTCAAAACAACGAAAATGTTGTCTCACTGGTTTAAACAGATTTTCAACTTCGATTTGGAACTTTTGCTTAATTGAAAGCCCTATGGTATTTTTAAAGTAAAGAAGGAAAAAAACTTCTTTATCCTGATTGGAACTTTTGGCAGCTTTTTGACAATTTTTCACTCTATATCTGGGAAATTTACACAACATCGAAAGATAATTCATATGAAGGCCCAAAAGCCAAGGCAACAGAGTAAGAAAGTCACAAGTACCAAGCAGAAACAAATGTAGAGCTTTCTTAGTTCACCCTCCAGGTGTGCCTCAGTTGGTAACTTTGGATTATCACACTTTCAGCTTAGTTTTAATACAAGCAAATGTTGGTGTCTTTTTTTGCAAAACATCCATTGTAGTTTTGAAGATGTCGTGGAATCAATTACAGCTTCTCTCGTGAACAAATCGTATGTGCAAGGTTCACACTTGGTGCACGCACTGTTCTAGCATACTTACTAGATACGTCATATTTTATACCTTATTGAGCTGACGAAAATTATAAAAATGAATCGTTAGATTGCTGAATATCTTAGATAGAGGACGATTCAAATTTGTCAGATTCGTTTGCCATCCCTACAGAGAAAGAAGCCGTTTAGCGACTCCACAGATCTAATTTCCCCCTGGGAAACACTCCAGTTTGACTTTGACCTTCGTCTGTCTTGGCCCAGTGCAAGATGGCGTCTACTAACCTGGGGCTTCTTTGTCTCTGCGTCTTGTCTTCGGTGGTCTTTGCCCGCGACTCCGGGCTCGTCCGGGTGCCGCTGACCAAGGTGCAGAGCGCCAGGAGGCACTTCCAGTCTGTGGGGACCCAGGTCGAGTTGACCCGGCGTCGTTGGAACGTCCAGGGACCGCACCCGGAGCCACTGTCCAACTATTTGGACGCGCAGTATTACGGACCCATAGGAATCGGTACTCCGCCGCAGGTATCCTCACGTGGCTACGATTACTTTTTGTACAGTTTTGCGTACAGTCATAATATCTGTTTTAGTCACAATTCGCTTAGAGTCCCGAGATATAAAGTTTCTAATTCTCGGGCGTACAACCATGATAAGTCTACTGCTTGCAGTCGAGGTTTGGCTGGTCAGGAGCCTCTAATACCAGACAAATAAAAGCAAGTTTTCAACATATGAGTGTCTGCTGCAACTTGTGTGTCCTTACTGCACTGGATTCTCGTATGGGTTCAACACCAGAAGCAACACCTGTGGCAGATCCTCATTTAAGGACCACAGTCTTGGGGGAAATGTTTGACGCCAACTCGACTTGCTTTCCTCGGAGAGAGATAAGCATCGAGGGTTATTTCATCTCTTAGCCACTCATAGTCCATAATGCAGAATTGGTATATGGTAGATTTGAGTGTGTCTTTGTCTTCCTAGCTCTATAAGAGTGCAACATTTTATAAGTTACTTCAATGCCAATTTTGGTTATAAGAATGTTCCAGTCACAGAATAGACCTTGCCCGAAGCTGTGGCTGTAGCGGTTGGCCGAGTCCACTGTACTGTTTTTCCTTATTATTCTTTCCTTGAGTGCTTCATATCTTCCTTCCCAATGGCACTAACAACTTGTATGCATCCTCCCACAAAAGTTTCGTTTTGTTATGCTAATGCGTGTCTCGATGATGACAAATGTGCTGTAGATTTATATCCATGCATTTTAGCCCTTTAATGTGGTATTTGACACTGGCTCCAGCAACCTCTGGGTCCCCAGCAAAAAGTGTCACTACACCAACATCGCCTGCCTCTTGCACAATAAGTACACATCCGAGAAGTCCAACTCCTACAAGAAGAATGGAACCAAGTTTGAGATCAGATATGGGTCTGGAAGTCTCTCTGGATTCTTGTCAGAGGACACTGTGGACATCGCCGGGCTGAAGGCAGAAAATCAGGTGTTCGCTGAGGCCATGAGTGAGCCTGGGATGGCATTTGTGGCGGCCAAATTTGATGGGATCCTCGGCATGGGATACCCGAGCATCTCAGTGGATGGTGTCAAGCCCGTGTTCAACAATCTCGTCGACCAGGGAAAGATCACGCACGCTGTGTTCAGCTTCTACCTGAACAGGGACACAGACGGAAAAGTTGGGGGAGAGGTGAGATAAGCCAGCCTGGAATTTCACCATGGGCGAGGACTTCACTGCCTCGTGTATGGTACTGCTCTCGTCAGTAGACCAAGCACCATTTGTGTAATTGTTGCAGCTAATCCTGGGTGGGTCTGATCCTGATCACTACGAGGGCCAATTTGCTTACGTCCCTGTGACCCGGGAGGGCTACTGGCAGTTCAAGATGGACAATGTTGAGATTGGCGGGACATCATTTTGTCAAGGGGGATGTCAGGTAAGAAGTTTGTATGACAGTACACAGGTTATCCATTGCGTGATGCTATGAGTATGACAATCCCAATGTCTGCTGCTATTAGGCCATTGCTGACACTGGGACCAGCCTGATTGCTGCCCCATCGGATGTGGCGACCAAAATCAACAAGCTGATCGGTGGTACCCCTGTTCCCGGTGGCGAGTATGTGGTCGACTGCTCCCTCGTTCCCAGGCTTCCTCGCATTGACTTCAGCATTGGTGGCAAGACCTTCAGCCTCTCTGGAAAGGACTACATTCTACAGGTTAAGCAGTACGGCAAAACCATCTGCCTCTCTGGATTCTTGGGCTTGGACGTCCCGCCCCCCATGGGGCCAATCTGGATACTGGGAGATGTCTTCATGTGAGTATAAGCATACATCATAGGTACTTGGTGCGCACTCGTACAATCTCATGCAGGGTATGCTTGTCATGCAACCTTGTGGGTAGTTTTTCCCTAAAAACGTATGCTAGCAGTGTTAATCTCGTCAAAGGTAGGCACGAGGCTACTAAATGTCAAGTGATCCTCAACGAGTTTCCTCCTCATGTTCATGATAATGAAGCCCAAAATGAATTTTTTAACAAATAAACAGGCCATAATGTGCTCACCCTAAAATTGTGCACAATGTTTTTTCACTAGCTCAGATATCTTTCTGTAACTATACTTGTGCTTACGCTACAACAGTGTTTTACCCCAAATTATCCCTGCCTATGCTTGTGAAAGCCTACAAGCATCAGCCTGGTACCTTTGATTTCTACACTACGTCTCTGCCATTCTTCACTTTTCTTAAAGTAAGTTACATCCTTGTCATTGTTGATTCTCTTCATCTAAGAGTGACCCTGACCCAATGCTGGTCACACGAAAAGTCATACCTCACAGGTCCATGTGGATGCCCAGAAATTGCTTATTTACGCACTTGCATATCGAAGTGAGACGCAGTGTATAGTGTGGCTATTTATGTAAGGAAGCACCTACTTTACACAGAAAAAATCGGACTGAACACGTTTATGTTTATGGGGAGGGTCTCGTTTCAGAGGATCCTTACGTGCGTGCCACTGTATCACCCATTCATGCAAAGTTGTTGCAGCAACGGACTGTTTCAGTCAAGTCTTGGCGACATTTGTATTGAGAATATTTATTCGATATAATTAACTTACATTGACTTGCTTTTCAGTGGCCGTTTCTATACCGAGTTCGACATGGAGAACAACCGCGTGGGCTTCGCCATCGCCAAGTAATGTTCGAGATTCCGAGGCTTTGTCAGGAATTGTCAGCAGTAACTCTCGTTTGAGTTCAGAACTGTCAGACTTGTACAGTTATATTCATAAGCATCATTGGATGAATAAAAGTGAAGAATTTCATGCATGCCTGTACGTATTTTACACTTGGCTGCCAGAACTTTGAGACCAGTTTCGTAATGCCAATGGCATTACTGATCTGTTTGGCATATCATGTTTCCGTGATTTCTTGAGGCATGTTTTCTGGCAGGAATGATAGGAAGGCAACTGTGGGTACTATTCAATCAATGGTATCAAGCCTCAGCTGGAGAAGACTGGGTTTGAACTGATTTTCTTTTGTTTGAAGAAAAGGACCTTGGAAGTTACTCTAAAAAGTAAGTAAGCCTTAAAGAAAGTAGCAAAGTCGTTCCAGGGGCCTGGGACGAGTTCAGTGAAAAACGAGCCCTCCATAATATGTGCAGTGCAAAAGGCACAGTACTGACGCAATTACCAAGAGTCGTAGCCTTCATATCTGTAATGAGGACACTTCTCACCCCGGTCAAATCATCCAGTGACCATCCGCCATCCATCCAAGGTCCATTCTTGGACCTTCAGTAGCACTTCAGTAGTCAAGACTATTGTTCCATTTACACTTTCAAGACTTTTTGTGCCTTTGATGCTAAGGCACAAGCCATACCTGATTGTATTGCCGTAAGCTGCAATTAGCACGGTAATTGCTATAATTATTCAAAAGGTTTTTTGATACTTTACTGTACGTGCACAATCACTCAGCACGTCTGTATAAACCCGTACGGACTGCGTAAATAATGTTTATGATTCTCAGTCCGGTTCTCCGTGCACCGGTCCAATGCCGGAGAGCTGACGAAGCAGACTGAGGGCAGCCACGAGGCCGAAATGCCCATTTCCAGAAGTTACATTTGGGGAGAAAAGCCAACAAGATGAAGTTCGCACGCGTCAAGCAAACGTGTCGGGAGAAGAACCATTGGTCACGAGACTTGAAAAACGTCAACGTCAACATGCTAGCAATGAGCAGGAGTTTGGGCTCAAATAAGCAGGTCCTTCACCTCACGCAGCGAAGTCCTTACAGTAACTTCGTTCAACAGGGATGACTTCACTTCATACGCTGTCCTGGAACATGCTGAGGTTGAATTTTGATGTCAAACGTTTAGGTGTGATACTTGGGCACAACATTGAGCATAGGTAGCCAACATTGTGACTGCCCATTTTGGTGCTACAGTGCTCAAAAGCTCGCAAGGTGGAGAGGTAGGCACGCCAAAAAGGCTTGAAATTTGGAGCCAGGAGTCCCCTCCCCAAAATTCAGCCAGTTTCATCAACTTAAAACCCCTTCAAAATGCCAAAATTTCCAGCCACTGCGTCGTCATGGATTGGGATTGGGAGCAACTTGTAAGCAATCTCTAATGCATGAGTCATTCCAGTTGCAGTCAGATTGGACCGCTCTAAGAAGATAAACGCTTTTCTTCACCGCTGGTGAGTGCAGACGGGAGTATAAAACTGGCCTGACCGGTGTATTACGACACCAACTCAAGGGAAAAAAAGAGATTATCCCCAGGGACATAAAAATTTTGTTCATTTTGTAAAATTCTGAAATATGAAGTTTATGGTGCAGTCTTTGAAAGTGAATCCCCTTCTTTGGCAATGTCTGAAGCATGATGTCCTCAAGCAGTTCACGAAAAGGTTCTTCAGCCATTTTGCTCCGTTCCTCGTCGATGCTTATCACTTCTCGCTGCTCATTGCTCACTGATCTTAGTTGCTGTTAGTCAGTGAACCTCAGTACATGGTTGCTTTGTTTTGTATTGTATTTCTGAGCTGCAGTACTCTAAAGTGCATTGAGACTCCCTCTTGCACTCACCAATGGTAAAGAAAATCGGAGGTCCCAAGTAACAGGGAAGAGGACTTTATGGAGCCTGAGGGCAAGCCCGAAGGCTCTCTCTACTGGGGAGGGAAGCCGCAGCAGGCACGAGTACAATAGTACCTTATATACTCTGTTCCGAGGGAAATAAACGGAGGTTCCGAGTAACAGGGAAGAGGATTTTACAGAGCGTTCGGGTTTGCCCTCAGGCTCCATAAAGTGCTCTTCGGGCTCGCCCTCAGGCTCCATAAAGCCCTCTTCCCTCTTTACTCGGCACCTCCGTTTATTTCCCTCGGAACAGAGTATACAAAATACTCTTGTGCACGTGCCTGCTGCGGCTTCCCTCCCCAGTACTTGATCTCACGGGATCGAACTTCTCTTTTCATATTTATTGTCCGCACACGTACGTGGCAACTCTGATCAATGTTGTGGTGCAGAGCAAAATACTGTAAACAACATACATGGTCGACACAAGAACAGATCTAGGGTAGGCCGAAGATGTCGTCCGCATCCCGGTTGCTGCTCTCTCCCCTCCTGATCGCCCGGGTGCAACCGCGCGTTGGCTCCGTTCTGGCCATCCCTACCCTGAAGCAGGACTTGATACAGAACAAGACTCCCGAAGGAGTGTGCGTCGTCAGGGTGCCATACATGCGATACAATGAGTATCTTGTCAAGGCAAGTCTGCTTTCCTCGCACATTAATAGAATTATGATTCAACGTTGTGTTAACACATGTAGCACTTCCACAACTACGAGGAGATGTGGGCCGCCGAGGAAGACTCCGGAGCAGAGGAAGGAGACATCGTCCTGTTGAAGCGCCTGGAGAAGCGCATCCACAAAGACATTACCTTTAGGGTGGACAGAGTGTTGCATAAACTCGGAGACATCACGGATCCCATCACAGGCAAAGAAGTCTACGTTGAACGGTACCGGGAAGACATGGAGAGGGAAGCCCAGCTGTACGGCAGACATGGAGAAGCCAACTTCGACCATTCGAAGGCGCGACCGAGAGGCTGGCAGCGGGGGAAGAAAGACTTTGGTGATTGCGTTACCTATAACAAGTGGCACGTGATGCGGTCCAAGAAGGCGCTCGAGGAGGACAAGTATAGTATAAGTTAGCCTCTGTCTTTAACTGGGTGATTTGTATTAAAAAGGGGTGCGCTTATCATGCCTGCGCATCAATAGTCCGACTCCATTACTTCTTTTTCCAAATACTGCGCCATCGATTCTAAGTCTTCATCGTCGTCGTCGTCGCCCTCTTCCTCCTCCTCTTCCTCCTGATCAAGGCCTTCCTGTTCGAGACTTTCACTCAACCTCTGACGTTTGTGCTCCTTGGCCCAACCTTTCGGTTCTTCTGCACTTAGCGACTCTTCGCTGCTATTGCTCTCTTCCTGCAAGCCGCCGCCACTTTCACCGCCACCTCCGATGATACCCCCAACGACAACGTCACCCATGCCGCCGCCTTTTTTTGTCTCTCGGGTAACCTCTTTGTCGTCATCGTCACTGCTGCTATCGTCACCAATCTCGTCGTCCATACCTCTGAGTTCTTCACTGGAGAACGCTAATATCGGGTTGAGGGCCTCTGGAAGAGCATCAGATCCTGTAGACATTGACCTCTCAAGGACAGCTGAGCCGGGAATATGAGGGAATGGTGGCTGCATTTCATCGAAGGGAGGCAACCCAGTGCTGATGCAGTGAGAAGGAGGTTTCAACGTCACTTGCGAGGTCTTGGTGAGGGGGAAGAGGCGCTCGTCGACCCGTTCCCACCGTTCCGCACAAGTCCACAGCCAATCTGGGGTGACCACGTGGATGGAGGACCCCATCTTGCGAGCCTCTTTTTCTTTGTTTGTGCCCAGTCTGGCAGCAATCAAATGGGTCTAAAGCGATTTAAGAAAAAAATGTAGGTTTCATTCTCAATTATACTGTAGCACAGTAGGGCACTCACTGTGTGGCCGTTTGTTCCAGGCTTCTGAATACTGTTGTGTACTTTGGCGCCGAGTCCCCTTGCAATGATCACGGCTCTGCTTTTCTCTGGAGCCACCCCCATGGGATCGACTCCGCTGAAAACAATTCTCACACCCTGTAATGTCTTCCTTCGCACATAGGGAATCACTGTCTTGAGGTCCGGAGGTCTGCCACCATCGTCGTTACGCTGTTGCACCTGTTCGTGGAGATCGTAGTAGGCTGTGTGGATGGTCTTAAGGATGTCGATCAGATGCTTGAGGTAGTCGTCCATGTCTTCCATGACCTCAAGGTCATCCTCCAGACTTGAGGCAGTCTCTTCTTCTTTTTCCCCTTTGTCTTCTTTGGCGTCCTTCTTGTCAGGTAATGAGCTCATGGTGTCCTCGTCATCGGAAATGCTCAAATCGTTGGCCACCTCTTTCTCCGCGTGTTCTCTCTCTTCTCTTTCTTGGTCAGTCTCCTTTGAAGTTTCTTTAGCACTGCCGTTGTCGGCATCAGTAGGCGGCTCTTTGATTGTCCGATCTTTCTTCTCAGCCTTTTCCGACTCCAATGAGGGAGGTGTTTGGTCTTCTTTTTCGTCCGAGTCTTGTTCATCGGCTGCATTGGATCTCTTGGTAATTTCATCTTTGGAATTTCTAGGTCGTTCGCGCTTGTCCAACAGTTCCGGGGCATTGACGTCACCGGTATTCTTGAAAAACACGTAAGGTTTGATGTGGACCAGGTTGGGGGCAAAATTCCAGACATCCTTCCTGTCGTCAATGATACCCACCATATGATCACCGCAGGGAAACAACGATCTGAAACGCAAGACAAGAAGTGCTTGATGTATGTCAATGGTCAACCTAAGTTTCACTTACGACAGGTTCGCAGTTTTAGATCGGCTATCAAAGCACTCGTCCCTGGACAGGATCCTGTGGGAAAAGTACTTGCTCTTTGGGTCGAGGAAGCCTGCAATGGTGTGCGCGTAAAGCCTGGCACCGAAAGTGCATATGTGGAGCTCGTACAACTTGCTGACGGCCTCCAAAAACTCTTTGGCAAAGGGCCTGACACGCGTGTGGTACCAGGGTGAGCGCTGACCGCTCAGTTGAAAGTGGTAGACGTCTTTCAAGTTCTGTGGAATGGCTTCGTTCGTGGTGTGGATGAGCGTCTGGTCCAAGTCCACCAAAAGAACGAGCTTTCGGTGTTTCAGTAACCGGGCTTCGTCCTCTTTCCCCAAGGTCTGTGCCTCCTGATAAACAACCATTGGACTTTGGAATTACATTATGCCGCTGGAAGAATTCAGCATGCTTACGTCGGCGCTGACTTTCAGCTCTGGGATACTGTGCACCATGGCGATAGCAGCTTTGCCGTCTGGCGGTCCTATTCTTCCATCACCGCCTTCCTCCCCCTCTTGCCTTAGGTCAGCTCCACACTCAGCGCACATGTCCTTCATTAGGGTCGGGTGGGTGCACTTGGCCGACAGGACGAAGAGGGCCGTACTGAAAAAGGAGGTGTTTCATATTGGGCACATCGGAATCCTTGAAACACTTACTCAGTCTGTACGGTGTCCCCTTTCTTAATAAGCACCTTCTCCACCCGGCCGGCCTCAGGAGATTTCAATCTGACTTGTACCGAGCCCTCGGCAGCCGCCAACGTACCCACAGCTTGACCCTTAATCACCCTGACGCCGGTCTTGATGCGGAGGTCTTTGACGGCGACTCCAGCGGAGGGGATGTCCGAAGTCAGGCAATCAGACACCAGCACCCGCGAGGACGCCATGTCGATTGTCGGAGTCTTCGGCAAGATGATACCTCGGCACAATACGAATGACGTGGCCCTGATCCACCAAGCGATCAACTAGCGATTTGCAACTGCAGGTTCTGCTGAAAATGCATGCACTAGAGATGGACATCGGCCTAAGAGGAAAAAGCTCGATATGTGGCAGAGATCTTGGCCTTCGCACTGACGTCAGTCGTCATGCCTTTTTTTCCCCTTGAGTTGGCCTGCGCTACGCAAGCTGGTACGTCCCACAAGCTGCACGGAGCTGGTGGCTTAAGGCAATGAACCGACGTTAAGCCAGAGCAAAGGCTCTGTTGCGACACTACTGAGGTTAACGTGACGGGAAGGTCGGTTAACAGTGACATCCCAAGTGCAGCAACTCAAAGTAGCAATCGCTCACCAGCCAATTGACTTACTGAGATATCTAAAGGCCTACGAGCACGGATCACGTCTTCCGTAGTGTACCCACCAGATCAAGTCCAGTTGGAAAGAAGTGATCGGAACAAATTGACCTCCAAAGTCCGTATCTCCCTTTTTTTCCCTGTTGTTTTACAACTTTCTCAATTGGGAAGAGTTGCCAGATATGTTTTGGCGCCACCACTGAGCGACACCAGCCGGCCGGATTGCCTCATGCCTCAGCTAGCGTGGAAAACACACACAACACTCCGGGAAGGTGTCGCCTACAGCTTCCTTGCACAACACGGCAGTTGCAGCAACAGCAGCAGGCTCAGACTGATCTCGAGTCCCAACTCCCGTGCCGTCATCGCCGTGTTGACTGGCCCGAAGGCCCAAGACGCGTGATGCAGTTTGTGTCGTCGCGTTCCTCTCTCTCACGCCTGTCGGCGGGGGTCTTCCGAAGCCTCCGGTGGAGCCTCCGGGTTCGCGACCTCTCAGCGACCGCCGTCCTGGCCGTCACCGACTTAGAGTATTACCGCGAGGTGGACTCATCCCACTTGCACCTCAAGGAGGCCCAGTCGGGCCTGAGGAAGTTCCTGCTCAAGCTGGAGGAGCGGAAGAGACTGGAAGAAGACATATTGAGAAGGAGGCAGCTGGGGGAGGAAACAGCGAGGCCGACTGAGATAAACGATCTCGATGACGACCACGAACTGCCAGTCCAAGAATACATCGAAAGAGGGCCCACAGATATATTAAGGTGTTTATTATCACCAGTCTGACAGTTTTCCAGTCGTATATCTATACTTCTTTACTTTCAGAGCCATCGCTCAAGGCATCCCGCGTGACCCCACTGGTCCGGACTACCGATTTCATGACGATCCCTACCTTATTCCCTACAGTCACACTCGAAGGCGCACATTCCTCTTCTCGAAGGAAGGGGGACGGCGGACGGCCAGGTACATCCTGGACAACCACCCCGAGCTCTTCCTCAACAATCTGATTGAGGACAGTCCTAAAGTGCAGGCTTTCATGCCAAGGGCAATTTTCTCTGAGAAGCGGGCTTCAGAGGAATTGCTGTGTTCCTACATTGCGGGCTTTGCCGTGAACGAGGCCGCGGAGGTTTATCGCTCTCTCGTAAGGCAAGACAAAAAAGTGAGCTCCGAGACGAAGCAGGCCTTACTCGAGTTGTTGGCCTTCTACAACGAGGAGGAGGCACTGGACGAGGATCTTGTGATGGGAGCTTTTGGGACCAAGACAGAATCTACGACATGGAAGGAGGGCGGGCTGGCAGAGGAAATCTACAGTCAGTTAGACCCCGTTACTCCAGAGGCAAAGTGTGCACTCCTCTGCGGAATGGTCCGACACGGCCACTTTGCCAGGGGTCACAAGCTGGTGAACCAATGCGGCGCTGAAGACATCGTCCTCAGCACTGACGGCTATAATGCGGCCATCAGATGTGTGTCCCAGGAAGATGGACTTGCCATGGCCTGGCCCAAGGTGCTCGATATTCTGAAGGAAATGAAGGATAAGGGTGTTCCAGTGAATGAAGGAACGACCAGGGCTATCCTTAAGTGGTTGAGATCTTGTTCGGTTAAGGACTATTCTACGTCCTGCCAACTTGCCCTGAGCAGTATGTCTGAATTTAAATCCATTGGAATCCGCTTCAGCCTGGGTGTGTACCTCTGCCTGATCCAGGTCTTCTGCCGGAGAGGCTTCTCCAGCTGCGCGCCAGCGATAGACATCTTGAACTCCATCAAAGGCCAAGATTGGACCAGAATCTGTAGCGAGGATGACTTGGACTTTTTACCAATTGTCATGACAATTGCCTCTATCCACAACAGTCTTACTCTCGCCTATCAATTGAACGACCTGGTGGCAACGGGTCATAACGAACTCCTCCTCGCCGACCTCAACAATGCCTATCAATTCTACCGCCGATTTCTTGCAGTCGTTCTCCGCCATGAACCCGTCGACGTGTTCATGGAGCATTACTCGCGTCTCGTTCCTCATATCTACTCGCCAATTTGCGTAATGTACAAGGACATCCTCTCCCAGATCAAGAGCCAAGGCGGCTACATGCACCTCCCCAAGATTTGGACCGATATGACCACATCCAGCTTCTCCGAGGCCAAGAAGGAAGTGCGCCTTGAAGTTACTCAACTCTTTCTGGAAGTTGCTCTGGAAGTTCCAAACCTCCAGTCTGAACCATACCTCTCACAACCGCTATACGAGGTGTGCAACGAAGCGGTCCGTGATGTTATGGACCGCACGGACGACGCAAAATTTGGACTACGAGAAAATGCTTTAGCTGCACCAATCTGCGACCTCGCCATCAAAGTGTCTATGACTGCCACCGGGGATCTCTCTCTGGCCTCGAGAGTGCTCGAGTTTTTCTTGAAGGAGGTGGACAGGACCCCTGGCATGCTACGAGAGGAGACCGTCTCAAATGTTTTCACGGCTTCCTGTAACGCCGGAGACAAGGAACTCGCCAAGATGTGTGCCCTGTACGGAGCCGCGGTTGGTCATTCTGGCAGCTCCGACCACACGAGGAAGTTGGCAGACCAGTTTGAGCTTGATGAGTTGGACAAGAAGCAGTTGAACAGCATTTTTTCTCACGAAATGCAGTAGACTGTGATGAACTGAGTTGCTGAATGGATGAAAGGTTCATTCTCTGGTCAAAGGTGCACACGCGAGTGATGAACTGACTGTTGCCAATCTGACGGTTGGACAATTGAGCCTCGTATCATTGTACACTTTAAAGTACAGCCATGAGACTGGTGAGGTAGGCATACAGTGAGATGCTAAGGGCGTAATATAAGTTGTCAATTGCTTAGCCTCGCATAAATCCAGAGTAGGTGATTAACAATTGAGAAAGGCAAAGAAAAGGAAGTAGAACTTGGCTACCGCTGTCAAGGCCAACAACAACAGCCGATTTTGGAAAGTGTCGGCCTGATCGAAAGAGAGCTAAGTTGGGCTTCACAGGTGCTCAAATGCACCAGAGCAATCAGTTCAATTTCGCTCATTCTACAACTGAACAAGTATCAAGAGAAGCCAAAAGACACACTAAGTACTCCACACATGAATCCTGGAGCATAGTGCCTAGGAACGGGGTCTACCAGTGTAAGTTCCCGTGTGTCTTCGATCAAATTACCAACGATAAAGGCAACAACGACGACGGCAATGATGCTGAAAAAGATGCTATTCTTTCTTCCAATGACTGAAAACCCACCAATTTTAAGATTACCTGCAGCCTACTAGATATCACACTAATGCTAATAATCCGAGCTGCTTGGTTACATCCAAAACAGTCAAATCTCTCCATAAATTTTTTTTCACTATTACAGGAAACCTGCTCCTAACCACAAAAGTTGCAGATGTATGGATGTGGTGTATATGCCTTGTTCATGTATGCGTCATGAACACCGGCGCGGCACCAACACAACTTAGAGGTTGGATTTTGCTTCCACATATCGGTCAACAAGCTTCTTGACTTGGTCACGGTCAATTTTTGATGTCATCCCGAATCTATCAAAGGTCTTCTTCACAGCTTTGCCCATGATCTCCTTGTACATCTCCCGGTCAACCCGACGATCTGAGTAGTATGGACGTAGCCAACACTTCACAACATTGTCAATTTCACGTATTCTCTTATCCTTGACTTCCTTGTCAATCCGTACCCGTTTGGTTGAGGATGAATGGTTGAGGTCATCCTGGTTTGGCTGCTTTGAAGACTCTGCAGAGTTCGGACCTGTCCGAACCTTTAGTTTGCCGGCGCTGCTGGAGTCGTTGACTGCAGAAAGTGGCCTTCTGGATCGCTCTGGTGCACGTGAATGAGGCACTGCTCTATCATAAGAGAAATCATACGACGACATCCCCCCGGATAATGATGAGGAAGTACTTGGATTGGATGAAGTTGAAGGAATAGAGGCCAATGATGACAATGATGAAGAAGTACTTGCATTGGATGAAGCTGAAGAAATAGAGGCCAATGATGACAATGATGAGGAAGTACTTGAATTAGATGAAGCTGACGGAATGGACGCCAATGATGAAGTACTTGCATTGGATGAAGCTGAACGAATAGAGGCCAATAATGACAATGGTGAAGAAGCAGCCGCCTCACTACGTCTATTGGAGGAACTGGACGGGACAATCTTTGGCCTGGGGATGGGTACTCGAGCCTCTCCTGACTCCTCCAGGTCTTCATGGATCTTGGCTTCCAACCTCATTCTCTTCATGATCATCTCCTTCCTCCGCTTCTGTTCACATTCGTAACTGGTTACTGAAGTTGAGATTACTTTGGATGGTGAGGCTAGATCATCTGCATCGGCCTTGCGATACACTTCACTTGGCAGTTTCTTGAGCAGGGAATTGTGAGATGAAGCTTTTAGCACCTTGTTTTGAGAGCTGATGATGCCACCAAGGAGATCAACAGAGTCCTGAGACCCTACGTAATTACTGTCTTGCTTGAGCAAGGCTTCCTTGGCCCTCACATGACTGCACGAGTTGCTCGGTCCTGGCTGAGGATTGGCGTAGGCACTTTCATCATCTCCAAAGAAATCGAGGTCATTCTTGTCACCAAATATGGACAATGACAGCTCCTGAGAAGAGTTCTTGTCCTCCTTGGAAGCTTTTTGGTCCGTGACTTCATTGCTTTTTCCTTTTCCCTTTCCTTTTCCTTTTCCTTTTCCCTTTCCTCGTCCTTTTCCTCGTCCTTTTCCCCTTCCTTTTCCCTTTGTGGTCTTTGGTTTACCCCTTTTCGTAGTTTTGCTCGTGGACTTTCTCTTCGTGGTCTTCTTTTTAGTCGTCTTCTTCTTCACGGTCTTCGAGCTCTTCCTTCTCTTTGTGGTCTTCTTCTTACTTACTGACCTCCTTTTCTTTGTCGTCTTTTTTCTTGGAGAAGACATCGTCGACGATGCTGCCTCATTCATTGTGCTCGCTTCCATTCTCCGTCTCATAGTGACCCTTCTCTGGATCCTTTCAATCCTCATCGTCCTTGGAACAGCCTCGCCAACCTCATACTCTTCATCCTCAGGAATAATATCATCATCTGGCACAATGAAGCCATCAAGGTCGTTGTCATTTTCAGCTTCATCACCGTGGTCATCCCTGTCTATACCACGTGTTTGAGCCCTCCTCCTTCCAGGCGTTCTTCGGTTAATCTCTGCCATCCGCCTGGAGAAGAATCATCAGAGATCAGAGGTACCACAATTCTAAAAGCATCTCGACTTTGCGAAAGATGCGCATTTTGTGCAGAAAACACAGTGTAGAACAAAGAACACAAATTTTGTAATTTTGCCGAGTGCATCTTAGGTTTGTTGCCTGACGCCAAATGGTGAAGATGTCAATTGTCTTTGAACGTTTTCCTTCACGTTATAAAGTTCAGTTCATAACAAAGTGTTCAGATTTGGAATGCCTTGGGGCAAAGCTATAAATACTTTCTTTTCAAGTTCATTTGGCTACAGTGCAAAATATCATCTAGAAAGTAACTAAGCAGATCCCCATCAAATCTGAAATGTTGACCTAACATCCTTACGGACTGGGTGTGTCTATAGAACTGTGAAGGTAGACGTGGGACCTAAAAACGAACTATTTCTTCATTTCGTTCAACTAGAAGAGATTCAAATGAGTCTTGCGCCAAAAATAGCAGGAAGGAGTTGAAATTTCTGGTCTAGCCTCTCTTAATGAATAACCGTGTAAAAGTGGCTGTCGTACCTTGAAACCCCGACCCCAGCAGCATCACAGGTTGGGCAGTACCACCTGCCCCTGGGGATGGAATGCAGTGCCGGTACCAGGCACTCAAGGTGGTACCCGAGATCGCATCCATCGCACAAGAGCAACCGGTCCTCCCGGTCTCCAGAGCCACAAGCTTCACAGAAGCAGCTTATGTCATAGAAGTCTGCTGGAGGCTCCACGTCATTAGGCTGATTCTGAGGCACCCGCCGGGCGCGAACTCGGACGCTCCGGACTTCTTTTCCCTGGCTGTCCAACACACGAATGGATCTGGAATGTAGGGTAGATGCATGTCAACAAATCCGTATTATATGACTTTTTTCACTGCAGTGACTAACTTACCTGACAGCGAGACGGTCCACGGGGCAGGTGGGTACGTTTTTGGTCCATTCCAAGATGCACTCTGCACAGAAGATGTGTGCGCATGCGTCAGGCTGGCCGAGCTCCTGCAACAAGAATTACAAGGTCAGCTTTGCCTGAAGGAGCAGTGCAGAACTCATGTCAGCGTACCTGATTCCTGAACTCCAGCAGGCATATGGTGCAAGATTCTTCTTCGTCGGACCCTGCATCATTCTCGTCCTCACTGCTGGACGAAGAAGGCAACTTGGCGGACTTCTTGGCCCTTTTGATAGGAGATGAACCATCTTCGTCATCGTTGTCATCAGAAGACGAAAAAGCCCTGACCACAATTCGGCTCCTCTTTTTTGAAACACTGTCAGATTTGTTCTGACCTCTTCCAATCGAGTTGCCTTCTACGAAACTCTCGTCTGCCTCTTCTTCCCCTTCGTCGTCGTCCGACCATGACTCGGATGAGTCAGACTCATCTGAGTCTTCTTCGCTGCAAGAGCCGAGTTCCGATTCTCCATCACCCAAGTCGACTTCGGAATCACTTTCGCCTGAAGACGAGGTGAAGTCGGGATCCATGGGAGTGTCGGGAGTTCAGGACGTGTCGTCGGTTACTGTAGCGAGGATCTGCTCGAAGGAAGCTTGACTCCAGTGGTCATATTACAAGAAAATAGTTCGACGTGGCACTTCGTCTGCGATTTCCATGCGGTCACCGCATGCAAAGCCTTGTTGCTGTTGATGCTTCTGCTGCTGTCTTGCGACGTTGCAGCCGAGGTTGCAAGCGCACAAGTCCTGCAATGCAAGAGAAGGGGAATCCAGGTGCTGACTAGTGATTGGATGTACAATATCATAAACGTTTCAACTGCAAAAATTGCAGGCGATCTTCATGAAGTGACACCCCCACCCCCCACCCCCCGGAGCAACGGGAAACACCTAAGCTAGGGCTTGGTTTGGGTCCCTGGCAAATGCGGATATAAAAAAGGAACAGACCTTTTCAAATGTTTCTAATTTATGTCCTTTTTTATTTAACTTCCGACACATTTGGTTTTCACTTACCTTCTCTTTCCCCAAGTAGTTGATGCCGTTGATTGTTTATTTTTTAAGTATCAGGGTTGCCACTTGTTCAAAGCGGGCAGAAGAAGAGAAGTCTGTGAGCTATACCATGATAATTCATCATCATCATGGATGTGAACATAATTAAAAGATCCGAAGATTTTAGGTGTCCATAATCAACTCCCAAAAAAAGATTTAAAAATTTTGCTCAACTTTGTGAATCCCTTTGTTCGACGAATGTCATGTTGTGTTTCACTCAACCTCCCTTTTTGTAAAGCGCGAGACTTCTGCAGTGAGGTGTTACACTCGACTGAACTTCTGTCTGCTGTAGGTACTTGGCCCACGTATACGCGTACAACTTATGCTCGTAGCAGTTCAAGATGGATTGGACTATCCGTTCCTCCCTACGTCTGTCCTTTCGACGCCGTACGATACACGCGATGAGGATCTGGCGGGGAAGCCTTACATATCTTGTTATGATCTCTCGCATTCCGGAGCTCCGAGAGCGCAGTGTACCAGAGCCAGTATTGACTACGTCACGTTGCTCTTACCGTTAGACTGCCCAGTTGCACGATGTGAGGTGCACCTACTCATGAATAGCAAGTGGACCTCCTGCGTGCCATAAGCATTGGGGATCATCATCGGGGAGCGAGAAGTGGGAGTAGCCCTCTGCAGAAGAAAATCTGTCCATCAACACCTGGTTGCACTACGCTGGTGACACTCTGAATGCTGGTGACACTCTGAATGCTGGTGACACTCTGAATGCTGGTGACACTCTGAATGCTGGTGACACTCTGAATGCTGGTGACACTCTGAATGC
>JAAUXU010136710.1_pt1 | contig 23969 bp, 28 predicted proteins | sample 7278151 | NCBI WGS metagenome assembly JAAUXU01 (sample SAMN14350113, study PRJNA611818) | marine sediment metagenome | isolation source: surface marine sediment (1.8m) | place: French Polynesia: Moorea | collected 2018-08 | reverse complement strand
TGAGAGATGAGACATGAAGAGAGGATCAAGAACTTCTGATAAGGAGATTTGACTTTACTTCAGTCCCTGATGTAGTACCCATGCCCAACCGCCCACTCCACGACAGAGACCGTCCATCTCAGTAGCTACTTTCCTGTCGCGAAAGTCTCCGAGTAAGTTCGAACTTTCGGCGAGACCGTCTTTCGGGCCTTGTCAAGGCGTGACGCCGTCCACCCCCTGCACAACGTCCCCCCAGCACGAGCTCTTGTCTAAGCAGAGCACGAGCTCCATCGCTTGGCACTGAGGGGACGGCTGCCCTGAGCGTCAGCGTGATCGATATCTGAAGTTTTCACCTTTTTCAGGGTCCACCCCCAAATTAAACTGGCTGACCCGGTTTATGCTACTGGTCGGTTTTCTCTTTCCCTATAAAAAAGAGACGAGAACCCGGACTTTTTTGCCGTCCCGTTCATGCTCCCTTTCTTGTGCGTTCTTGTACCTGGAGGGCAAATTCAACATTTCCGGAGAAACCGATGCAAAAACAGCTCCGGAGGCGCTGCTTTTGGAAGAAAATGTCTCATTTCATTTGCGATACCGGAACATCAATCTAAATCGGAGAATTGCACGCTTGAAAACGACAGATTCCCGCCCTTCTTTTGCTCAGCGAAAACTCACTTGCGTTTGTGTCCCTCGGAAACTTTCATGTCCTCGTGGAAGATTCTGGCTCGGCAAGTGAGTTTCACGTGCATCACGCTTGCAAACTGCCTCTGGAGATGTCCGAGTGCACGTTGCGCTGAGTCCGCGGGGGGTGCAAACCGTGGTCGTGTACAGCGTCGGGAGGAAGATGCTTCTAGGCATCAAAGCTAAAAGGATGCGCTTGAAACGACCTCAGATTCATTTTGACGCGGAACAACATTTCTCCGGGGGTGAGGATGGAATCTGGCGAGGAGACGACGTCAGAGCAGACCTGACCTGCATGGCATTTCATCCTCTTTGGATGAAGACTTGGCAGAAATTCCGACCGTTGATGAGATAACCAGTTACGTAGAACGATGGTGGAAGCATTTGACGACTGCCCTGGGCTGAAGAAGCTTACGCAAATCTCCTTTTTATGAGTCTGATGTCTGCACTGCTCTTGGTCCTCTCAGCTCTCGTCTCTCATTGCAGGGGTGCAAGAGCGTTTCAGGGCACCCCTGAGCAGTTGCGCTCAGGGTGTCCTCTCCACTGCTGGAACCGTCTGCCAACAAGAGAGGCAAGTCCGGCGTGAAAAGCACTCCCAGCGGCGCCGCGAGCGCCGAGACGCGGCCACGGAGTCGGCCAAGGAGCGGCTCGACAACGAGATCTACTATTTCATCAATCAGGACATCCCGGTCAAGATCGAGGAGGCCAAGACGGCCTCGGAAAGAGATCTGAGAAATTCCAACCTACTGGGCTACAGCCAGGGCTTTTCCATCATACTGGCCTCGATCTTCGACATCGCGGAGGACTACGTGAACAACAATCGCACCCTGGGTAACTTTGGCGGCACCATCGAGAACGAGGACGGAGACATCGTGACCAACGTTGCCGTAGGCACCTCACTTACCACCCTGTACGACCATGGGTTCTTGGGCCTGTATGGCCTCGGCTTCGGCTTGCCGCTCATCGTGGGCAGACCCAGCGACCGCCTGGACTGCAACAGCGGCGACTTCACCGAGGTGGTACGGGAATTCGGCTTCGAGTACGGCATTGCGCCGTACCTGGGCTCCGGCGCAGCGTCATATGGGGGAGGACTGGAGACGGCGCAACTTTCTTCCAGGATCTGCGAATTCGAGATCGTTGTCAACTCAAGAATCAATTGCATCTTGTCCAGAGAAGACGACAACGAAGAAGCGGCCGAGGTGGTGTGGGCGCTGGAGGAGCTCATCACAGCCATGAACTCCAGGGTGGCCCTGGAGGCTGACGTCTCATACCACAAGTGAAGGCGTGCCTAATCAAATAGCGTCCCTTCACCTTTAACTCCACTGAACATTTCAGTACAAACGGTCTAGAAGAAGCTTAACTTATAGCATAAATCAGTATAAGAAATCCTTAAAGTATAGAACGCCCTCGGTGTAGCCTAGCTAAAAACTCTGTTCCGTATCTACACGTATCCCAATGATCTATTTTGTACTGTGTTTCGAGGATTTTGCATCCGTGTGCGTGGGGAAAACTGGCTTGCCAATAAAAGTTAGCACATATCCTAGTACATAGAGACTTTGCGTTGACCATGGGTAGACGAACCCTTGATGCGACAACCTGACCGACAAGTTGACGTGGAGAGAGTCTTGCCTCAGCGCTGCAGCCCAGCCAATGCACTGACTTCCAGCTTTGATGTTTGCCAAGCACATTTCGATAGAGAAGTCACAGAAAGAATGTCCGTGATCCGTTTTTACCCCTGTTTCTGCTGCACCGGACAAATGCACTTTTTGCCCGAGATGCAGCTGCAGCGCAGTGGACGCCACCAGGGAAATGAGTGCAGGAGGACATGAATCATTGGGCCACGCCAAGAAGACCATACAAGGGTTGTCTTGGCTCCGACTGCAATAGTGGTCGCGATTTGTAGGACGAGTCCCCGTGGGTTCACCTGGATGCTGCTCGTTCACCCAAAAGTTGGGCAATTGCGCCGCTGCACAGAAAGTCGGGCTATTAAGGGATGCTCTGATTTAGTGCAGGATTTAATGAACAGTTTGGTGCTTCGGCTCGCCCGGTCGCTCCAGGCTGGAATTCTCCTTCTGCTGTCCTTTGGGGATGGCATCGGGCTTAGCCCGACTGTTTGGGAGCCACTTTGGGCTCCTCAAAATCGGCTCGTAAGTGCAGTCAGGTTTTGCATACTCACATACACTGCAAAACTGCCAGCGAGTTTTCGGAGCCCGACCAACCTGAAGCCCGACTTCTTAGAGCCCGCTGCATCCATGTGCTGTTATTCCTCAAGGCGGTATCAAGAAGACTTTCTCTCCTGTCATCATAACTCGACTTTTCATTAGTATGCGGAGTCCGCCCTCATCTGCTTTTCTCCAGGTTGACGAGAAAAAAGTGACCGTAACAGTGGCGTCTCATGTTTAACTTCACCCAGATCAATGTGTAGAAACTTAACGCTGATATTTCAGTTCAATTTAAAAAGAAAAAAATGCAACTTGCAATTCTTCTGTGAGCCCGAACGTGTACACTATACACCGCTGGTAATGGAAAACGACGATAGTGAAGGCCACGAAGTCCGAGACTTCGGTCCACCTGTCTCTCATGCGCTCGATGAGATCAGACTCATTTCATCAGCCTTCATCGAGTGCGGCACCCCGTCAAAGGTCAAGCAGCGTTTTTCGTCCTTGTCTGAGTTCGTCAAGGCCCCGATGGCCAAGCTAGGGGGGGGAGGCCATGATAGGGGATGCATCGCAAGACTGTTTCTTCCATAAGCACCCAATCTTTCCTATGACAGAACCAATCGAAACCTCACACCTCTTACACACTCTTTTGGCCTGGGCAAACCCCGAGCAAGCATTGTTTTGAGTGAAGGAACCTCTGCGCCAAGCCCAGGACCTGGAGGGGTTCTGTCCGTCGTGGGCCTGCTCGAGTGGGTCTCGTGAGTGACGTCGGACACGTGGTGCACGTGGCCGGTCACTCTTGCTACATTCATGGCCCCTTTCCAACCGAAATCCTAAACCGGATCCCAATTTTTTCACTTTCCAAGATCAACCGTTCACCTACCTGACAAAGAGACACTGAGACTTATCTCGGCGACGCGAACAACTTAGCTTAACTTACAAGTTATGATGATTGCTGTAGAGGACGGGATTTTAGGTACGATTCTTTGGCCGATTTCTTTTTTATCTAGGCGATCTGATAAGGCTAATTGTTTTTTCTTGATGCGTGTCTGAAAATCAGGCCAGACTGAAAAAGTGATGCATTTCAGGTGCCAGCCTAAAACTTCGCACAAGAAACGACTTTTCTTGTCCTGAAATTTCGTTCAAGAAAAGATTTTATCGTCCCCATTTTACTTTATTGCCTCTTTCTCAACTCATTTTCTTCTCCAAAACCATAATATCACTTCCCATTCACAAGAAAGTGACAATTTCATGTAGATCAGAACTGTGATGTTAACAATAAAGCCTGCAAAATATCATGTCGAACAGCATTGTCATGAAGGAAAAGCCGTTTCTTATGAGAAAATTAGGTCTAGCTTCTTATTGCATAGTTATTTCTCCTTTTTTGGCCCTTTGCCAGTTGTTCCCAGCATTAAGAAGAAAACAAGAACCAGCATTTTCTAACCAGAGAACGAATCTTGTCGGTTATCAGCTAAAATTCCGCCCCCGTAATCGCGACTGAAGCGCCTCCCTTGAAAAAACTCTACCCATTTCCGCACGGTACAGACAAGAGGGGTCCAGACACCACTTTTGGGCCACATTGAGCTCATAAGAACCGGGTCCGGCAGGTGAAATGGCAAATTACTGAATCTATGGGCGCTACTCATTTGCGGCCCAGGATCTCTTCCACGGACTCCAGCGATGACCCAAAGATGTGTGAAATGTTCGCAGGTCACGAACCAAACGTGTTTGCGGGCAACCGCGGTGTTTATGTGACAGACGAGGCCGCAGTTGGGGCGTAGGAAGCAAATGATTGCGTCGATGATGTGGAAAGACGGGGTCTGTCTGGTTCTGCAAACGAGTTTACGCCAAGAAAAGAGAAATTCTTTTTCCTCGTTTCTGGTGTAAGTAGAACAAGTCCCTCCGATCGGCGAACGGACGAGCAAAAGGCGGTTCAGGTGTAGAACGGGAACCACCCTCGTCCACCGAAGCCAACGGTGAATGGACGAGTCAGAGACCGATGGAGGGAAAAGCGTCTGCACCAAAGAATGACGGTCATTTTGTTGATGTTGTTCAATCCGTTTGCAGAGAAACCGCCTCAGCTCGGCAGAGGCCGCGCAGCCTCGCCCGTCCTCACCTCGAGGCTGCTGCGACGGGTCGGTCGAGCGGCAACCGCCGCTTCAGGCTCGCCGCAGGCGTATCTGTACGCAGCCAACGAGGCCGAGGACCGGGCGCACGAGATCCTCCGGGAGATCAAGGCGTCAATACCCGAGGTCAGGGCGTCGGTCGAGAGCGACATCGCGGCCGCCAACAGGGACAGGGCGATCCTGGGGATGGCCAATTTCTTCGGCAGTGAGTGATGCTATGCACTGGGGGAATCCACATCAAGTTGTACACTGCAGTGTGATTTTGCCTGTTTGTTACTTTCGGTAACGATTCCCGGTCTGTGTACAACTTCATGTGGACCCCCCTCCCCAGTACAACGTAGTCTGGGCAATATTTCGGACAATACCTCCAACACCGCGTTGTCTTTCTCAGTGTTGTTCGGCTTCGCCGGCGCCACCGGGGGCAACCCCCGATTGGGTGAACTGCGCACGGGAGACCAAATCCAATTCATTGCGGAGGCACTGTATGGCTATGGGTACTGGGGACCTTTCCTGCTGGAGTTTGAAGACGCGAGGTTGGACTGCGGCAACGAGGACTTGGTGAGGCTGGCCTTCGTGTACAAGTCGCTCGCGAGCGCCCTCACGCATTTCCCTTCCAGGAACAAGTGTTGGCCGAGTACTCATTTCTACTGGACATGGAGAACACGTACTCCTACTTGGACACCTACAACCCTTACAGCACGTACGTCAGCTCGAGGTACAGGCTTACCGACGTCACCGACCCCAACGTGCTGCAATTCTACGCGGTGGAGCTCAACCATGCGATGAAGAGGTCGCTTTTCTGCATCGTAAGTTCGGTCATTTTTCAATCGTGATCTATGAACTAATGCGTCGTCATCATCTTCTAGACGTCCAGGAAGAGTAGCAACCAGGACGCCTTGGACCTCAACACCCTGATAGATATATATACGAAGCTGCTGTCTGAGCGATTGGCCATGACCAATGAAGCCATGAACCACTATGATCAACAACATTCCGGATATAATACAGTATAGGAGAGAAAAGCCAAACAACTCACTTCAAGTGTAGTACAAGAGAAAAAACTATCGTATATTCAGTCCTCTGCATTGTGGATGTACTATGACTGCAAATATCAGTACTTAAAGCAGCAAAATAATGTGTTCATGCAAGCATGCGCAAAAGCCGAGCAGTCCTCATGTGTGCGTTGTTGTAGATAGGTATCTACAACAATGTGTTGAATGTGCTTACACTACATGTTTAGATTCTTTTTCATGGTATGATAAGTATGTATCGCTGACTAAAGCGTCAGTTTGGCAATAAAGGATGCGCACTTTCAGCCTGAAAGTTCTTTTCACCTTCTTTGTGAGCACATAGAAGGCTCTGACTGGCCTGTTTACCTACAACACTTCGTCCTGCGTTAGTCAGAAGCAAAGTAAATATGGTGAATGAAAAGAAATCCCGACGAGGGATGAAGACGTGATGTTTACAACAACAACCTTTAAAAATCGAAGTACAGTAAGACATCGATGTAGTAAACAGTTCACTGTGTTGAAAGTTTGCTGAAATGACTTCGTGCGTTAAAAGTCATTCTGAAAGCGTGAGGACATCCAAGGTTTTTGACGATATATATTTGTGGAACCCATTTAGTTTTGAGGATAATCTTACGCGGACAAGATACAAGTGGTGCCTCATATCACAAAAGCCAGACAACCATTCAATTGTCAGAGAAAAGCTCACTGTATCTAGGCCCTACTGTATAGTCCGGATTGCGCGGGGCTCTGGAGTACAACTTTTGAGTGTTGGCATGTTATACACAGTTTGATTGAAAAGCGTCACAGGGTTGTCGATCATTCGCAGGAACATCTGGCAAAGCATCTATGATTGGGTCTTGACGTGATTGTTTGAACACAGGGTCACTAGGTAAAGAACATACTAAAAGGATTGTGTAGGAAGATGTACTTTTTTTTATCACGCGCATAAAAAGAGCCAGATGTGTGCCATGCCAAGGACTGACGTCAACTTAGGTAGGAGCTTTGAGCTGTATAAATATTAAGTAGCTGAAGCCTCTCTTCAATAGTGCTCTCACCTGTGTGCGAAATATTTGCCAAGCGAGAGCGATCAAGAGCATGAATCTGCTTCTGAGGCTGACTGTTGCAGCCTTTCTGTCGACGGCAGGGACCAGCGGTACGTGATTTGATGAGTCAGGACGTCGATTTCCCCGTCCAGGTAGCCACAATTCTCGCCATGAACAGGTCTGACGTCCGGCAGGCCTTGTCTGATCAACTTGGAAAACTGGAAATATCCTAACCCGCCCCTCATCGCGCAGGAAGGAAAGTTTCTCTACCCGGAGGTCGTCGATGATGAAGAGCATAGAATTGTTACTGTAGGTACGAGGTCACTGAGGGTTTTCTTTTCACTGTCAAGACTCCACCAGAAAGATTAACCTTCAGAGGATGGGGACTCGGTCGACTTCTTCTGTCACGGTCCAGGAGTCGAACTGGCCAGACGCGGGGGTGTCTCCAGCATGCACCTGACCTGCCAGGACGCTAAGCTCATGGTCAGCTCCGAGACGTCCGTCAGAGTGCAGTGCGTGGTGAGCGTTGACGAGGACACGACACGCTTTTGTCAGCCTTGATCTTTCAGGTATCTGACCTGCGACGGACCTTTTGAGCCGGTGGTCAAGCGGACTCCGGGAGTCTCTTGTGCCGAGGAGGACGCCAATGGAATTCAGCTTTCACAAAAGTAAAGTGGCGCTTCTTCTATAACGTCCGATTACGCCGAAAAAGGCTTCTGAGCGCGAGAACAAGAGTCATTGCCAGGGCTCGAACCCATCACCGTTTTTTCGATTGCCAATGGCAACCCTGTCCCCCCTAAAGTAACTGCCAATCTCTTTAGAATAACCCAAAATCATTTGATTTCGCAATCAAGTTCGCAAAGCTTCTTTTCTGGTATGGGGCCTAAAACCAGTTCAACGAGCTGTATCTCACATGAAACATCCCACAGTGGTTTTGCGTATGCATTGGGATGCACTTATAATTGGTTTTGTTTTTTTTTTACAAAGGGATAAAGTAGCCAATATCAGTACATATGACCCAGGTGGTGACTGTTATAGGTGTGTTCCACCATATGACTGCATTTGACTGTTTTATGTAGATGAGGAAGCACATGGATTTGAATATTGATTCCTCTTTGCCTGAACACATCAATGTACCTGTTTTGCACCCTCTGCTGGTATGGCCACTAAGGCCACACACTGGAAAATTCTTGCAAAATTGGCACTAGACACTGGCGCGGTTGGCACTATTCTCATTTTTTGAAAAAAACATTATTTACTATCTGCAATTTCTACTTTTGTATAGACTGTACATAGTATACTCGAAAAAATGCTATGTTCTGAAAGTGTCTCACGTTGAGCTGATTTTTTTTGCTAATGCTAGGCATTCCCCACTATGACTAAAATATCAGATCAATCAGGGATAGCATTTATAGAGTTACAAATTCAGACAGCTCCATGTTCTGTGCTACTGTAGTAAACTTCAAATTAAAAGTGCAGATCATAGATGATCTTTTAGGAGAAACCTTATTTTGAGAAATCCTCGTAATTTGACCCTATGCCAAAAAACAGGATGGAAAATATGAATTTCCAGAAAAAGTACCATTTTGAACTAGCCTTATATATAAAGAGAGAGTGAGAGAGAAGATGCATTTTCTCCAAATATTCAAATACCTGTTTTTTGCTGTAATTTCACTTTGTATTTCTACATGTCAGAAAGTCCCAACCATTGTCCCGTCTGTGCAAAAAGTTAGATGTAAGCAAGAAGAAATTATGTACGTATATAGAGCTATTTGTTACTCCCTGTAGTGGATTAGGCAGAAGGAGTTGCTCTGTGATGTGAATTGGGCAAAAATTTAAGGCTTGGAGGAAAAAACAATTGGGGTTGGGAAGCAATTTCTTGAATTTCTCCTTAAATGTCCTACTAAGCTGATATGTTGACCTGGTCTGTGCCAGATGTATGTGTACCACGTATCAAGAGCTTGGGATGATTTGCTGTCCCATCAAAAGGTGCATCCGAAACCACTGTGCATCCCTCATCTTGGAGTGATCCGTATGAAGCAGACTGACTGCGAAGAGGTACTATGCACAACCTGTTGTAGTACTGTACTCAAGTACTGCCCAAGTAAATTTGTACTTGTACACAAGTAAATTTTGCAGTACAAAATTCTCCTTCGTAGAAATGCAGTCCAATCCCCAAATGTTGGATGGATCTGCAATGGGGTTTGCTGATTGCGACATTGAAACCTGTTCCAACCCACCCGATCGATATTGTGCCACCTCTTCAATCTGCAGCCTGGCCCTTGTTGAAATTGGCTGGGAGCTTCCAAGTGGTCAGTTCGTGAACCAGATCGAGCTGTGCATCGACGAGGACTCGTACGCCACCTTGTGGACTCGCCACGTGGTCTCCGGGTCCGCCATCAAGCAGCAGGACGTGAACGACAGGCCCAACTTCAGAAGGGACAACCACGACGAGACTGGATACGACGAACTCTTTCCAAACTTCGACTCCCAGGGAGACATAGCAAAGTAAACGACACTCCCATATAAGTGCTTGCCACTAATGAACCTCATCGTTAGCTCGTACACAAAGAGTCAAGAAGCGCTGCAGATGGAGACGCTGTATGGAACATCTTTGGCTCCGGACGGGACCCTGTTCATCAATGAGTCTTCAAGCAGCAATGTGTACTTGGCCCGAGGTCACTTGTCTCCAGGTTCGTGTGGTCGACCTTTGGCACTCTTTTCATGAATGGACCAGATGCTATCACTTTTTTTGCCACGTCCTCAGGAGGTCCTTGACTTAACGAGTCTTAAGATTACTTATGATCCTGCTTTCTTTCATGTTGTGACTCTCTCCCACTTGTCACAGTGCTGTAAACTCAGGTTCAACTCGAACCCGTTGAGGCCCAGCAGGGCGCACAAGAGCAGGGTAAAGTTGCTTTACGGCACTCTCATTATTATGTGGCCGATTTTTTCCTTCGTCAAACACCCCAAAATCAAGGCACCAATTGTGAGCAAACATAATAGGTTTGTTAGCTTCACAGGTCTGTATTGCCCTCTGTTAAGCTTATACAACCGACCCTGTAATCTTATACTAAGTGGCCAGCAGACTGAGGTATTAGTAGACAACATGTAAATGTAACAAAAAGATAATACGGAAAGTATGATAAATATGCTTTGACAATGTCCTGCTTTCGCCAGACGCTGCTTTCATATACGGTCCCCAGCAAGACGCCACTTACTTCTACAGCAACGTCGCTCCACAATATCAAACCTTCAACGGTGGCAACTGGAAGGCTCTGGAAGGAGCAGTGAGGGATTACGCTGCTGAGTATGAATGACTTGTGCAGTCTCAGTCTTTAATACTTCATTCAAACTCTTCTGAAAAGACAAGGAACTGATATTGAGGTCTACACGGGAACCTACGGACATCTCAGCTACCCGGACGAACGTGGAGCTTCCGTACCCTATCACTCCTTCACCAAGGAGGGGAAGAAGTGGATCCCGGCTCCTGCGTTCTACTGGAAGGTCGTGCACAACTCGCACACCGGGGAGGCCATCGCGTTTGTTGGTAGGCCAAAGAAGGCGCCCTCGAAGATCACCAGTGAAATCAGAATCATGTTCTGGGAAACTAGGTCAGAATGATGCTCACGCCCTGTCCCCGCCGGAGCTGTTTTGCGAGGACCAGTGCGGACAGCTCAGCTGGGTAGATTGGGATCTGTCCGATCTGGAGTCCGGATTCATGTACTGCTGCAGAGTTGAGGTCAGCGGTGATTGCGAGACTCTTGCGCTGTGCACGCGCTGACCTAAGGATTACTGCACGTTGATAGGAACTGCGCCAGACCATTGCCAACGTCCCGGACCTGTCCTCCACCACTGACGACGGCGCCTGGCCAGATCTCATGACCGACGCGGTCGAGGAGGAATCCATTCCGGAGGGGTCATGCCTGTTTGACGTGGACGCAGCGGACGCGAGGTAGCTTTTCGTACTTCTTCGCCCGTCACGACAAATGCCAAGAGGTGGTTCCTCTTGCAGTATTCCGCCGTTACTCCTTGTGGATGGCGAATTTGTATTTCCCACGCACATCGACGACGCGACCGCTCACAGACTCGTCATAATACGTGAGTGACTCATATAAGTTCGCGCTTTAGCAAAGTTGGCATCGCTACAGCTTCTTTGACCCAGCCAATGGGTCAACTCTGCAGCTTGTCTGCCACGGGTCCGAAAGAAAGCCCTCGGTCATGGTCGACGGCTGCGGCGACTCCTCCTCGGCCACCGTGGAATGCGCCGACGGCGCTTTTCTCGGAAACGAGCAACCGGGGGTTTGCACTTGTAGCGAGAAGCACACGCCACATATCAGGATCAACTCAGACGCACCGCCATGCGCCCCCGAGAGCGCCAACGGTCGCTCAGTCAATCCTGACGATCTGATATCGGCCGATGTCGGTTGGCTCGTCGATGGACAATTTCACCCACAGGTTACTCTGAATTGCGCCAGCTGTGGTGTTCATAGATGCGAGTTCTGTGCATCCGTAGATAACTGTGTGTCTAGACACCAAATACTACGCGTCCCTCTGGACGCACCATGTTGTACATGGTTCCGCGATCGCACTGAGAGACAAGACTCCCTCCAGACCTTCATTCAAACGAGACCTGCCCGGCATGAATAGGTTCTTCCCGCGGTTCTCCTCCAACTCCAAGTTGAACAGGTACGTGCTGCAGCCTTGGTTGGTGACGCGACCACTCTCTGACACTAAGTAACAATTGTCCTCCGCACAGTGTGTTTTCAGTCAAGAGCCAGCGGGAGGACGCGATATTGATTCTGGGGGAAAACATCGACCAGGCCACAGGCAACCAACTCTTCACTACCAAAGAGAGCCGCTATTTGGCACGTGGACACCTTTCTCCAGGTCCTGTGACCAGTGCCAAGTCTGACTGTGTCAGGTGTCAGTACAGATTAAAAAGCACCGCATACTGTACGTTCTGTATACCATAGATGCTGCTTTTCCACCGGATGCCTTCCAAGACGCCACCTACTTCTTCTTTAACGTCGCCCCTCAATTCCAATGCTTCAACAACGGCAACTGGAAGGCACTCGAGGGAGCTGTGAGGGACTATGCGGCCGGGTACGTAAGCCTTTTGTCCTTGCGCTTGATCGCTTTCAGCCTCGATTCCGTCCGCAGCACGTCCGCCGACGTCGACGTGTACACCGGCACGTACGGCCAGCTCAAGTTCAAAAATACGGCAGGCTCCAGGAGGACGTTCTACATGAGCGACGAAGGTGGGCAGAAGAGTTTCTACCCGCCATCTATTTTCTGGAAGGTGCGTAATCATGGCGTGTTTGCACTTATCAGTATGAACAGGAGTCATTCAAGCAGAAGCTCGATTAAGGTCCCAACGTACTTATTGCAGAAGAGCCACGGGTTGTTCGGGTACTAAACTAAGAAAATATTAGCATTTGTTCGTCATGACCGTCATGCAGTCCCTGCAGTCAAGGAACTCCTCAATCCCGAATGTCACCTCCAAAGTTAACTTCTGATCTTATCCGATCCCCTCTTTAGTAATGTTCCATTTGAGGCTTCTTTCACCCTAAAGCGATGCTCATGGATAGCAATGTCCATTCTCTTTACCTACCCCTCGAGAACATGGTGTAAGAAGGCTCAAGGGTGAGAGCCTTATGTTATTGGACACATGATAAAGGTCTTGATGGTCTTGACAGCCTTCATCCTGCTCCTGCTTGAGTGACCTTCGCACTTTATAAGTACCGAACTCTTGCTTCAGGTGATTCATAACAGCGCCAAAGGCACAGCCATTGCGTTTGTAGGAGTCAACAACTGTGCTTTGGAGGAACCTCCAAAGTTGTTGTGCCCGAACAGGTTTGCCTGCCCATAATGTCTATGTGATGCATGCATAAGTACTCTGATATGGGCAGTACTGTTGTACTTACAAGCACAATGTGCATGTCCTCGCAACTCTACACATGTTTCCTCTGTGCATACAGGTGCGACACCCTCTCTTGGGCTGACTGGGCCATGGAGGACTTGACCAAGGGCTACATGTATTGCTGCGACGTTGAAAAACTGCGAGAAACCGTCGAGTACGTGCCGGACTTGAGCGACGAGAACGGCAACTGGCCGTCGCTCATGACCGACAACGCGGAAGCGGCTTAGATTCACGAGTCCACGCTCTGTACGTCCAGCATGTTGCACAGTTTTGTTCAGAACGTAGTACAGGAGGGGGTATGTTCCAGGATGTATGCGCCACAATGCATCGTACCATGGAATAATGAACTGCTAGCAAAAGTGTTGCAGTCAGGCCTCTTTATGAACGGACATTATTGACATGTAAATAAGGTACTTGTTCAACAGTGTCATTGTTGTGTCGTGCTTGTGTGATGCCACGTTTGCAGGGATGATGTCTTAAAGTCTTAAAAAATTAACAATTTCTAAGTTTTCAGGATTCCTACGCAGGTTTAAGCTATGTAAAGAGGCTTTATAGAGTTGAAACATGAAATTTGTTAGTTTTCTAAAACAAAAAATTCGCTTCTCGAAGTCCAAATTTTGACTAAAGACAAAGATGTCATTTTGTCCTTACGATGATGTACGAAGACAGAGCAGACCACAACGAGACGGCTAAAATAGCTAAAATAGCTAAAATCTTACTCTGTCAATAGTCTTAAGCTAAAAGGTCACGCGCCAAGGAGCTCCAGATCTGAAACGAGTAGTTAATATTCTTAAGATTCTAAGCTGAGGGCGAAAAGAATCCTCGGTACGAGGCTGGCGCCGAGTAAGGCTACTTAGATATAAATGTAAATGTAATGTCTGGAATGCAAGGGGCTGTTACATATAAAAATGAACTAACTGTACACGAGCATGAAATGTTTCGCGACCACCTTCTGGACTGGTCTAGGACTTAAAGTTTTCAGTATGCCTATAAGGACTGTCCCGATACCTCGCTGCCAGTCTAGTGTACCGAGTTTGCGTCAAATGAGAAGTTCATGCTGATGGCGCAGTCCGTTCGTCTCCTCGTGTCAATATCAGCACTCAGAACCTCTAGCTGGCGTTAGGAACCCTCCAGCTGTTGGCGTAGTCCTCCACGACGTCTTCGAAGAGGTTGAACAGACCCTAAGCACTAGCACGAGACAATCCTGGCTAACATGGCGTCAGCTTCATGAACAGAAAGCGAATGACTTGACTACTCAAGAAGTCACTAACGCACTCCTTCCAGCGATGGCGACGCTGACGACAAAGATCTGGCAGGAACGAGCAGAAAAGTATAACACGAACGGCAAAGGAGCATATACATATGTACATATCATGCACATACTATAATGTGCGTTCACGGTACACACACATTTGCTAGTCTTTTGTTCAACGAGTCCCCTTTGGTAAATAAAATTTCAAATTGAGACTCCTTGGACCAGCACCCACAGCTCCAGAAGGTCTCTGTCCTGGGCTACCTTTCTTGGCAAGGTTCATTTTTGGGAGGAGCTGTCAAAAAAAGACTTGATCGAGGTATCATAGACAAATTTCCGAAAATTGTCAAAACTCAGGTCCCTCTTTCATCCGATTTTCGCACAGGGTCAGTCGGCAGGATGATATTTGCCGTGCTTTGAAAAATGAAGGATAAAGTTTGTCGTCAGCAAGATCGAAGCTTTCGCACTGATCGAAGTTGTAAAGTTTTTACTTACACCCAACCGCATGGTCTAAGCAATGCACGACGGAGGACTTGACGTGGGTCCATTCCCCGTCGGTGTAACCGAACTGGCAGGAGAAGCTCAGTTCGGGATAGGGAAGATGGTGTCTCCAGTCGAGCACACACTACGGTGACCTGTGACTGAGTTCAGTGCAGGCAACTTAAATCTATTATACAGACTAAAAGGGTCAACGTTGCTGCAGTCGTCAGCTCAGTCTGTGCATGAGCAAGAACTACAATTTCTTCAGGAGGTTGGGCGAGTTCATCTGGTGCCTGTTTTTGGTTTTTTTAACATAAGTGTTGCGTTAGAAGAGTTGGAATAATTCCGAAGCCTTGACGCCTGGGACGTCAAATTGTGTATTAATTCACAATATACCTATAACACATGGAAGCAATGTTAAGAATGAGCATCCCTTATGAACCGTGCATAGGTTTCCTTACTATGTTCTATGAATTCTGCCCAAGTACAATGATGTGGAACGAAGTTGCTGGAAGATCTTCACTTGTACAGCATGACAAGGTACTCTCGACTTGTAGAACTTACACAGTTGCAAGTTCCGCTGATTGCACATACAGTTATTAGCAGAGACGCACAGTTAGTTTGTGGTGCTGAACGAAGACGTCTCGGCGAGATTCTGACAAATCAGCATTGCTGCTGTCTCTTGAGTATCTTGTACCCGTTCCAGTAGCAGACCTTGTTGCCGGGGTACTCGCTCAAGTGCGTTTCCATTGTCATGTTACTTCCCATGGGGATGTAACCGTCCATGGAGGCCTCAGACGTGAGCTTAAGAGCGGAGTGCGTAGGACTTCTTTGGCAGGGGGACCCTGACTCTTCTTCCCGCATCAGGTCTAGGCAGCTTCTGACGAGTTTGCTCGATCTGAGGTCATGATTCGTTTCGGTAGCTGTGACAGTTGCATAGATGTCACTTCTCTTCTTCCTCATGCCAACCAAGCGAGAAACAAGTGCTGAGAAGCTGGGTCGATCTTTGGGATCAGCATTCCAGCAATCCGTGGCGAGATTATAGATAGAGCCTGGCGCGTGTAAAGGCCTTGTCATTCGATTGCCATCCCGGAGCCAACGTCCAAGGCATTCCAGATTTTGATCAGAATAAGGATTCTCTCCAAGACTAAACATTTCCCAAAGTAGCACTCCAAATGACCAGACATCGGTGAGCTCGCTCTGAATCTCCGGATCTTGAAATCTCTCCGGTGCCAGCCACGCAACAGGAAGGGGTCTGTCCAAGATTTCCTCCATCTCAAATGCTTCGTTGGCATCTTCATCTGCGATTATGGCTCCGCATCGAATGTAGGCGCTGGTGCCCTCATTGACGGCGGCATCCTGCTGAAATCCAGGCTCCCTGCGAGCCAGACCGAAGTCGGTAATCTTGACAATATCGGAGAAAGTTAATAACGTATTTCTCAGGGCCAGGTCGCCATGAGAGACTCCACGGGAAACGAGGAACTCCATACCTTGTGACACTTGTCTCGCCCACCTCAGCAGCCGGCGCGTGTTCAAGATGTGCCGATCACCTTCGTCACGACTCCTGAGCGTGCTGTAGCCGCTCACCGAGGACTGGCACTGGTTGTCAGGTTCCAGTTTCGTGTGCAGGGAAACCAGAAAGTCCGACATTGGCAACTTCGTCACGCTCGGAGTCCTATCTGTTCCCAAAGCTGAAGATATCTCACCAGTTGCAGGATCAATTTCGTCAATGAAAGACGCTTTGTTGTCCTTCAGGTACTGTTTGAGGCTGCCGTTGTGGCAGAATTCGAGCGCCAACAACTGACGCTCTCTATTGAACCCCACCAGTTTTATCACGTTGGGATGACGGCGACCAAGACCTGTGAGAACTTTAACTTCATTGTCAAAGTAGCGATTGGACAGTCCCCTGATGACTGGTTGCCTGCCCTTGACCGCCACCAACCTGCCTGACAGCTCCTCGGCCAGGTAGACGGTGCCCTGTTGACCTCTGCCCAGCTCACGCACCAGCCGAGCCCCGTTCCAGCTCCAGTTGGGGTTCGTGGGGAGGCCGATGGAGTCGTCGTTGACGCTGCTGTGGGAATTTGCGACGGTCCAATAACCGCTAGATGTCGAGTGTTCTTCCCTAGCAGCACCTTCATTCACCACGCCAGATCGCTCCTGACTGACCACCACCAGTTCGCTAGTGCTGGTGAGATCGTCGTTATTCTCGCTGCTTTTCTTCCTCGTCCTGACCTTGAAGAAGATGAAGCAACCGGCAAAGTACAGACCCACCAGGAAGGCGGTCACGCCGCCCAGAATAGCGTAGCCAAAGTTGAAGAATCCCTCCTCCTTCTGCACATCTCTTATCGCCTTTGGCTCCCGCCTGCTGCTGGAACGCAGTTTGGAATCGTTTTTTCCGCATGTCTCCGGACTCTCGTCCTTGCCGCCCACGCAGTCCTCGACCCCGTCGCAGATCTTGGGGCTATCCTGACTCAGGCATACTTCGCCGGTGACGTGACTTCCTCTGTGCGAGCGAGACACGCTGCGAAAGATCCACGAGCGATCCTCGTCGAACTTGTTCGTCGCATTTAACCCCTTCAGCTTCATCCTACAGAAGCACTTGGAGCGGTCCGCCATCCGGAGTCCCAAGCCGTCGTCGTCGACCAAGAAGCAACCGTGGTAGATCTTGTGCAGGCAGTGGGCCTGGTCGGAGCCATCGGGGCATCTCGGATGGCGGAGCTCTGAAAGAAGTGCAACGTGTGGCGCAAGTCAAAAAAAACCGACGGTTTTGCTAGCGATGACGTCATAATCACCAAGAGAAGAACTCCCAAAGCTGCTTGCTGAATGTATTCATGCAGTGCGGGTGCAGAACCTTTCATTTTCTCCGGAGGCGTGTGCATTAGGACGCATCCCGGTGAGGTTCATTCATGCGCAGAAGACTTGCGTCATTCTGGACCCGCAAAAGAAGACTGTCCGGGTCATTGGCATTAGTGACGCATTCATCGAGAAGTTGGGTTTGCTTCTCTCGTTGCAGTCGGTAACAATGACGTCATGCTGTACAAACTGTTTAGACATCGAGCACAGTGTGAGCTGAGGGAAAAACTGCTCAAGTTGTTTAAGTGTGCGCTTTTTTGTGGCACTTACAGAGCTACACTTGGCCTCAGCCTTCTGACCGTGGGCAAAATGTTATTCATTCATGCTTGACTCAAAGTGGCTGACTCAAGCAGCATTTGAGAAGGTCATGTTTACAAGGGTGACGACTGAAGTGTGGACGAAGGCATTTCCTGAGCTCCTGTGGCCGGAGTGTTTCTCGTACCGTTGCAGACGTGCCTGTGGGGCACCGCGATACACACGCCTCCCTGGGCGCACCTGACCGCTCCCTCCGGACAGGTGCGTTTGTCGCAGAGTCCGGGTCCATCTTCGTCCCAGCCCGAGTCCGGGCAGTCGACCCGGCCGTCGCAGAGCTGGCTGGCGGACACGCAGACCCCTAGTCCGCCGGGATTGCTCAACCTCTTCTTCTGCGACAGTATGGTCCGCGCAGAGTTGCTGCTGCTGTCGGGACACTTGAACCAAGCCGGTGCACCCGGACAGGGGATTGTCTTCAGATCACTGGCACCCACCCACCAACTGTTCAGAGTGAGAAGCAACAGTATCGGCACCTGGATCTGGACTTGCTCCATTGCTGTTTGCGTGACACGAGTGTTTTCCTCAAAAGCTCAACCCGAGCTCTTTCTTGTGCGCCAACTTGCACAACATGTTGGCGGCCAACGTCGTCGCCGTCGTTCCTCTCCTCAACGCCACGCCATCGCACTGCTGATGTCACCACTTCGCCGCCGCGGACACTGTTTCAGCCACCCTGTCTTAGCCTCCATGGAGGTGCCTTTTCGTCCGAGCGGAACTTTCAAGACTGAGGCCAGCGTTACTAAAGCTTGGCTCGAGCCCAGCTCTGCACACTTTCCTACTCCGAGCGCTCGCTCACGTCACCCACGCCCCTGCTGGATGACTCACCAAACAGTCCCGGAAAAATGTCGGTCGATATTTTGGATGACTTGTCTTGGACGTGGAAGAAATGCTCGAGCAGCAAGTAGTTGTTGAGGAATTTCTTAGTACTGCTCACAGTGAGTCTTTATGGGCGCTGCACGATCAAATTCAGGACACAAATGTACATACACAAGCACGCAGGAATGAGAGAGACGGAAAGAACGTTTTCCACGTCTTGACTCTGGACTAATCCGAAGTCGTGGAGGCCGCAAATGAATTGGGCTAGAAGTCGTACTTGTGCGGTACCGATTCTAGCAGTCCATGATGCTGCATACAGCAGAGTTACAACAGTGTGTCATGCTACCTAGAGCTCTTCAAAGAGGCCTGGCGGAATGGTCCATTGCTGACAGTCAGGGTGATGATGGCGGAGGTGTCACTGAACAATTGCATGTATTTTTGCAAAATTGTGTGTGTGTGTGTGTGTGTGCTTAAGCTGTACAGCAAGGTTAGAGAAGAATAATGACGCTACTTTACGCGCACCCTGTAGCAACAAAAAGTGCATTTGGAACGGCCTAGCCGCTTATTGGTGCCTGCGTCTTCTTTTTCTTCTTCACGGTCGTACTGCAACCATCGTTGTTCTGGTTGAACATGAGCCAGTGGAAAGCTTCCAGGATGCTGAGAACGGACATCCCGCAGAAGAGGCCCAAAGTGCCGCCGACGTTGGAAATCATGCCAATGATGGTCGTCGATGCTGTCTTGACCACCAACTCAACGGTTGGGGACTTTACGGAGATGCGCAGCAGGCTGAACCTCATCCCAAATTTAGAGATCTGCGATCTGGAGATAATGGCGCAGTTGTTATTATTAAATCACTTTGAGCGAGGCTATTGCAAGATCTGCTCACAAGATGTTCTGTGGAAAGTTGTATCGAGCTGAGGTGTTGCTGGTGCTCAGCAGTTGCTTAGCGTACTGACACGTGAAGGCCGTGTCCTTGCTCTCTTTCGTCTCGGCGTCAGGGCGAAAAGTGAAGCCATTGGAGAAGCTGCTCTCTGCAGGATTGCCGCACTCGAAATTCTTGTCGAAGTATTCACTTTCGGGAATGTCACTGGTCTTCGGATGCACCTCTTGGGCGGTCATGGAGTACCAGGTGGAGTCGCAGTCCCGCAGACACTTGTCCAGGCAGTCAGTGTTCGTCTCGAAGTGGCGGTTCTCCAGCTTGGTGTTGAAGCAGCTCGTGCCGAAGTACTGTGAAGGACTGAGATAAACCTCGCAACCATTGTGTCAATGGAACTTTTGAGCATTACCAGGCAGGCCTTTTCTTCGGGGAAGGTCCCCTTTAAATACCAAGGAACACAGCCGCACTCTCTCCTGGCAAGATCCCAAGTGCATTCCAGGGCACAATTTCCTTGTGAGTAGGTTGGAAAGTGCTCCAGCTTCCTCTCGTGTGGATAGTAGCATTGTCGCTTGGCCATTGACAACTGGGCAAAATCAGTTGTGGTCTTGATGGCCTTGACGATCCTCACCTGGTCAAACAGTAATCCTCGATAAGGGTACTTAATGTGACACCTTTCGAAAAGTGTCAGATGCCTCAGGCAAATGGTGTTTTCCTTACCTCTATCCGGACGTCCACTTGTGTCTCTGTCTCATAAGAAATGGTGACATTGGTGTCAAACAGTCCCTGCACGTAGCGTCCCGGTGGAGTGACGAAGACGTCGTACTTCCGACTATTGTGCAGGGTGAAGTTCGTTGAGGCTGATGCACTGTGACTACTCAACGTCAAGTATTCCCAAAAAACACCGTACCTTCTCTTGTTCTGCTGATTGTATGGTACGCCACTATACACGAGAAAAGCATCCTCTCCAGGTGCTCCCAGCTCTTGGACAAGACGTCCAGTATCTGCATGACCGTTCATGGGCTTACATCATCCCAAAACATACAGCACAGTTAGAAAGAGCTTCTCACCTTTGCTCGCATAGCAGAAGCCCTTGTCAGTGATGATCTCGTCCCAGCAGTCCCGAGTGGCCTCTCCAGGTCCTCTCCGGCACCACGGCAATTCGAGGAAGTCCAAGTCGCTGCTGGCCTTCTCCACACTCATCTCAAACGCCTGGACGAAGATGTCCTCGTTTTCGCGCACAAAGGAGACCACCTCACAGTAGTATTCACAATCGGGCGTCTTGGTATTGTTGGCGCACATGGCGTCGTCTCCAATTTTCTTGAATCGCACACTCTCGACGCTCTCGAAGCAGTCAATCGCGAATTGAAGACCGACCGACGCGCCTCTGGAGGAGACAAGTGTGACATAGCATTCTGTCAGTCTGCCGGTGGCTACTGCGCTTAACGTACCTGAACTTATTCACGGACTTGTCGGTGAACCAATTTTCATTGTGATTGTGGGACATCAATTCCATGACATATCCGAAGTCATTGGTAGTATCTGGGAAACCGGTCATGTGGGCCCTGATCTCGGCCACCAGCTCGGGGCTGGACGCCACGGCGCGGTCATAGGTGAGACCTAGGGCATCAGAGAAGGACGAGGGGAGACCCTCGGACTTCCAAAACAGCATGGCATCTCTCAAAATTTCGCTGGCTGTGAAATTTCCCACTTGGATCGTCTCTAGGTCTATAGAAAACTCACTCAACGGCTGCAGATCAAGATAGACATATTCAGGCGAGTCCTCCTGGACTGAAATCTGCTCTGCTGCTGGGAAAAAGTTCTGATAAGCGTTGGTAGTTTCCCTTATAAAGTACGAAGATAGGTCCGGTTGGTAATTCAGGATGACATCTTCTGATACACCCAGTTTGGCAGATAAGGTGGCGAGAAAGTCTTGGTTTGACGGAACCGTCTCATTCTGTGATTGAAAGTTAATCGATAATAATAATTAATGTGTACTGAAGTATCCCCAATTCTATATGTGGGGTTGATCTTATCTTTATAACTGAAATCTTTGCCTCAGCTCTGACAAGTGCAAGTCAAGTCAGTAGGTTAGCGTATTATCTACGTGTGACTGGCAATTTACACCTCGACGAGGCCTCCAGAGGCTCTACGTATTGTGCTAGATCAAAGATCACCTTCGTGCAGTACAGGCTGTCCTTACGTTGTAAACAGCTGATATGTAGTCATCAATAACATGTGCGTTCATAGTCCACGTCCTCAATTTCTTCAAGGCAGCCAAGAGCCGGACGAATCCACATCCCTCGTTCAGGACCGAGATGGTGCTCACGTTCCTCTCCAGGCACTCCAAGACCTTCTCGCTGCCGGACTGCCAAGACAGTGTATTCAATGTCCGTCGCCTGCTAACGTAGAGGGCCGTGAAGTGCTCCGTCAGGGCGTATTTGTTGAGCTCCTGAAGTTGCCCTTCTGCATCTTGAGGATTTGCTCTGTAGAATTCGCGGACAAAGGTGTCCTCATTTCGGAGAGTTGGGCAGAGCGTCACCATTGGGAAGGGAAACTTGTCCTGTTCCACGAGGATTGACAGACTGTGTCAGCATTGCTTGAGATCAGGCAAGAGCAAAGGAAGCAACAATGTTTCTTCTCATTGCTGTACGATTTAGTCAAGGAATAAATCTCTAAACCGATGACCAATCTGAACATCAAGCAAGAGTAAAATAGATATGACTACATATTTATTGGTGTTTATTGACAATGCGTCCTTTCTTTTACGATATTTCCAGGTGTTTCCTAGTGTTGACCCCAAAATCAGAACCAGGTTTTGATGTTGCTGCCTGACACATTTGGGCAGGTACAGCAATTAGATATGGAGGTGTAGCTAGATGCTGAGTTGGAAGCTGCTCAACTGCAACGACGCCAACAGCCATGACTGGGACAGCAACGACAAGTTCTGCCGCCGTGTGTTGGCAGTGATAAAGTCTTGAAAAAATACAGTTAAAGGTTGTACAGGAAAATTGTTGCAAGAGGTGCAAAGTGCACATAGCGAAAAATCCCCGATACATTTCTGCAAAAGAGAAGTCGAGAAATGCCTGAATGGCAGCCATTTTAGAATGGGACAGATCTTTGGAACACCCTGTGTACGTTACTCTGAGTTTTAGAAGTCAGATCTGTCAGGAGTGGTGATTCGAATTCCTGAATGTACGATTTATTACACACCCTTATTAAACTCTCGTCGACACTCGTCACGACCACGGGGCTGTTTTCCCAGTCGACGACGTTTCTGAAGATGATGTAGCCCGCGACGGCGAACGAGGTCACGATGAACAACAACCACAGGAATCGAAACGACGTCCTGTTGCCATACGCAAGATATCGGAGGCCGTGGATGTTGGTCTCGCGAAAAAACTGATCCAGCATGGTTCACCTTTGTCCAGGACTGCCTCTCCTTGACTGTGTGATCCTTGGGACACTAAGAAGTATGCAGCTTATTTGGACAAAGGTGTAGTTCTAATATAGCACTGTATAAACAAAATTAAGTATGATGAGTAATTCGAGGACACGATCACACCCAGACAAAGAGTGAGCAAAGGGGTATGGAGGTTTTCAAGCAACTCTGTCTATTATACCCCCTTTTGTTTGTCCTCTGTCTGTCCACACACGACACAGCGGTAACTACATACGCGGGGATTCCATTGACCCGGGCAACGTCGGGTGCCACTGCTAGTTCTAAGTAAAGACGTGATAGACGTGGTAAATAAATGTGTAAATCAACGTAAATGTGTTAACGCAAACGAAATGTGTAAGTAATGGTTTGTGAACGTGCGGACTCGTACAAAGGAATGTGTGCGGCATGCGGAGAACGTTAATGTTTTAGAATATCTTGATTATTGTACAGGTTGTGAAGCTCAAGTTTAAAAACTGATTAATGAAAAATAGCTATTCACTTTATTAAAAATTTTCTTCAGAAGAATTTTTTTTATATCAGACTTGGAAAATGTTGACTTATACCACCATTCACCGTGACCTAGTGACTGCCTCCAACCTCGGGCAGAACTTGGCACTGATATTCCCAACTGATTTCTGCCCGCACGAGGCCGATCGAGGCCTTTAGGGAGTCCACGTTTCTGCGAGGAGGGAGGGGGCACATGCACGTGTCTTGTTTGGGCACCACCAGGAATGGCCTCGCTGACGTTGCACATGGTGTCCAAGACCATCAGGGCCTCATCAGATTGTCTATCGAGCAAATCTAATACTCTGTCTGTTTCAACCTGTTGTTTAAGTTAATATCGCCATCCTACACCTTGTGTGAGAGCAAATCTCCTTTACTGATAGGGTGCAGGATGGACGTAGGCGGGGACAGGCTTAGGATGGACGTAGGCGGGGACGGGCTTAGGATGGACGTAGGCGGGGACGGGCTTAGGATGGACGTAGGCGGGGACGGGCTTAGGATGGACGTAGGCGGGGACGGGC